>SKEL01000933.1_pt1 | contig 29269 bp, 7 predicted proteins | sample 4826741 | NCBI WGS metagenome assembly SKEL01 (sample SAMN11008810, study PRJNA524170) | human gut metagenome | biome: Human fecal sample; material: Feces; isolation source: fecal sample from pouch patient p33 | host: Homo sapiens | place: Israel: Tel-Aviv | collected 2016-03-22
ATTTAAACCAGCGCGGGCAGCAGCTGATTGGCCGACGTTTTGTGCTGGAATCTCCGCTGGTCAACGGGCGCGGTCATATGCGCGTCGGTGACAGTTCATGGCCTGTCAGCGCCAGCGAGGATCTCGGCGCAGGTACGCATGTTGAAGTCATTGCGATAGAAGGGATAACGCTGATCATCCGTGCGGTCATCGCCTGATGCGACGCTGACGCGTCTTATCATGCCTACAAAATATGCCCGAATCGTAGGCCAGATAAGGCGCTTGCGCCGCATCCGGCATATAGCCGAGTAGAGGCAAAATTACTCTTCCCTGCCTTTACCCATACTTTTTTGGTCTTCATCCGGATAGTGTTTTTTTAGATATTCCAGGACGTTTTTATTGACCTTGTGTTGGGTATACACCCACCCTTTCCAGTAATCAGGCTGGTCCAGGTAAACTTCTGGCGGAATGGTGAAATCAGAAAGCGTTAACCATTCGGCTAACAGATCGGGGTTTCGTTTCTGTATCAACTGCAACAGCATAATCAGCGACATGGCAGAGGCAGGAGCCGTACTATCGCCGCTTAAATACTTCCACACTGTCGACCGGTTCGAACGAAAAAGGATCGGTAGCAATGCCCGGTCCAGATTCATTTCATTAAAAATCTTCTCAAATTCATTCATTTAAATTTTCCTGCCTGGCGTAAACCTCTTAAAAATTGAGATTTATCAAAGAAACGCATTTTAGCACACATCAGGAACCGCTTCACGTTTAGTCCAGAAACAGAATTTATTTCGCTTATCAAAACAAGTCTTTACTCTTTTTTACATTGAAAGAGCACGAAATGTTTTCCTTTTTTATTTATAAAAGAAACAATTTTTGTTTCTTATTGGTGGTGTTTACGCTTACACCAAACAAAAATGCGCTTTACATCACATAAATGGCGGCGTAGATTTCGATCAAATTGCAACGCAGTTTATTTCTTAAAACAATATTATTTGTTTCTTATAGAAACGTTAATACGACTTATTTTGAACAAGAGAAAATGAATGAAAACTGTAAACGTAGCTTTACTGGCACTCATAATTTCAGCAACATCCAGCCCTGTTGTTTTAGCTGGTGATACCATTGAAGCAGCGGCAACAGAGCTTTCAGCCATTAACTCTGGCATGTCGCAATCGGAGATTGAGCAGAAGATTACCCGCTTTTTAGAACGCACAGACAACAGCCCCGCTGCGTATACCTATTTGACTGAACATCACTACATCCCTTCTGAAACACCTGATACCACTCAGACTCCCACTGTCCAGACAGATCCTGACGCAGGACAAAAAACCGTTGCCGCTACAGGTGATGCACAGACACCTGCCCGTTATCAGAGCATGATCAACGCCCGACAGTCTGCGGTAACTGACGCCCAGCAAACGCAAATTACAGAGCAACAGGCGCAGATCGTAGCCACACAAAAAACGCTCGCCGCGACTGGAGATACGCAAAATACCGCGCATTATCAGGAGATGATTAATGCCAGACTGGCGGCTCAAAATGAGGCTAATCAGCGCACCGCCACTGAACAAGGGCAGAAAATGAATGCGCTGACAACCGATGTGGCAGCACAACAGCAAAATGAAAGGACTCAATACGATAAACAAATGCAAAGTCTGGCGCAGGAGTCTGCCCAGGCACATGAACAAATTGACAGCCTGTCACAAGACGTAACCCAAACGCACCAACAGTTAACCAACACCCAAAAACGGGTTGCAGATAACAGCCAGCAAATTAACACGCTCAATAACCATTTCAGTTCGCTAAAAAACGAAGTTGATGACAATCGTAAAGAAGCCAATGCGGGAACTGCATCTGCCATCGCTATCGCCTCACAACCACAGGTTAAAACCGGTGACGTGATGATGGTGTCAGCGGGAGCGGGAACCTTCAACGGTGAATCTGCGGTGTCTGTCGGAACATCATTTAATGCCGGAACGCATACGGTACTTAAAGCCGGTATTTCTGCGGATACACAATCTGATTTCGGCGCAGGTGTCGGCGTGGGATATTCGTTCTAATATTTCAATCCTCAATATAAATAAGAGCAAGGAAGCTTGCCGGGTTCACCTCTTCATTAATTTGTACATTATTTAAGGTTAACAATGATGAATAGCTCCATTAAATCGTTTTCCCTGCTGGCGGTTATATTACTGGCTGGCTGTAGCTCACCCGCTTCCCGCATCGCAGATTGCCAGGCGCAGGGCGTCAGCCATGACACCTGTTATCTCGCAGAACAGCAGCGCCAGACGGCTATTTTAAGTGCTTCCGAAGCGCAGGCATTTAAAAATGCAGAAGCCGCACAACATGCCCAGGCGGCAAAGAAAGCCATTTATAAAGGATTTGGCATGACCTTTAGAATGAGCAGTAAAAACTTTGCTTATCTCAATGATTCATTATGTGCAATTGATGAAGACAATAAAGATGCCACTGTTTATCAGTCAGGTCTGTATAACGTCATTGTTTATCATCACACAGGAAAAGTCGCCTTAATGAAAGAAGGCCAGTTCGTGGGTTATTTAAAATGAAGGAGCAAAGGAAAATACCCCTGACGCATATTATGATTATCGGTGCGTTTATTTTTGCCTTCTTGCAAGTAGTATTATTAGCCTCCCTGGTTCACGCTGTGAATGTTAACAACGAAATCCAGGAAGGCTTATTTCAGTCGGGGCGCATTATGGTAGAAAGTTTGCAGCATATTCTTTCGGTGCAAACGGGAATTAACTGATTTTCACCCCGCCCGATGATGACAGCAGCCGGAGAGATTTTCGATAATCGGGCAGTCGGCACTGTCATCACCGGGGCAGGCATTCGCCAGCGCCAGTAGCTGGTTGCGCATAGATTGCAGTTCTTCGATATGCCGTTCAATCTCCGCCACCTTCTCCAGCGTGCGACGTTTGACGTCGGCACTGTGACGCTGCGGGTCGTTAAACAGATTCACCAGCTCGCCGCTCTCTTCCAGGTTAAAGCCCACCTGGCGCGCCTGGCGCAGTAAGGTCAATTCGTTGAGATGCTGCTGCGTGTAGGTTCGATAACCATTTTCGCTGCGCATCGGCGGCGTCACCAGCCCCTTCTCTTCATAGAAGCGAATGGCTTTGCTGGTCAGGCCGGTAATTTTTGCTACATCGCTAATGTTCATCGTTCGCGCAACGCCTCCTGTGCTTTGTTAAAGGGTTTCAACAGATAATCCAGCACGCTTTTTTTGCCGGTGCGGATATCGACCGTCGCCACCATACCGGGGAATATCGGAAACTGCTGTTTGCTTTTGTTTTCCAGATGGTTGCTGAAAGTGCGAATGTACACCCGATAGTAATAAACATCGCGCCGCACTTCATCCTGCACGGTGTCTGGTGATATCACCGCGACTTCTCCCGGCAGGCCGCCGTAGATGGAGTAATCGTAGGCAGTTATTTTCACCAGCGATTTTTGCCCCGGATGGATAAACGCCACATCGCGCGGGGAGATTTTTGCCTCAATCAGCAGTTGCTCATCCAGCGGCACGATGGTCATCAGTTTACCACCGGGGGCGATGACGCCGCCAACCGTGGTGACGTCAATATCCTGAACAATGCCACGAACTGGCGCAGTAAAGTTGAGCCTGGTGAGGGAGTCTTCACGCCCACGGATCACCGAACGCTGGGTTTCCACTTCCGCATTGGCTTTTGCTAACTCTTCGCGCGCCTGAACGTAGTATTGCGTGCGCACGTCGCTGAGTTTGTTTTCCAGTTCATTGGCCTGGCGTTGCAGGCGCAGCACTTCGACGCTGCTCGCTGCCCCCTGTTTTACCAGCGGCTGGGTCATCGCCAGTTCGCGATTGACCAGACTGATCCCCTGCGTCAGCCCGGTGGTGGCTTTGTTCAACCCGTCGCGGCGAGTGTTGTACAACGCCGTTTCCGACTCGATAAGTTCGGGGAATTTATTCAGTTCGTCAGGGAAGACCAGCGGTTTATTGCTCACTTCCGCCCGCAGCCGCGCCGAGGTTGCCAGCGCCGCGTACAGCCGCGACATCGCTTCCTGGACGTCGGATTCCGTTTTGGTGCGGTTAAGCTGCGCCAGCGGCTGGCCCTGTTCGACAATATCGCCAACTTTCACGTCGAGATGATACAGAATTCCGCCTTCCAGCGACTGCACCACCTGTTCGCGCCCGGAAGGTTCTACCGTGCCGCTGCCGGTGGTGACTTCATCAAGCTGGAAGTACCACGCCCAGCCGAGAAAACAGAGCAGCATCACAGCGGTAACGCGTACCGCCAGCGCCGAACGCGGCAGGCGGGGTTCAGTCAGACCACGGTTATATTGCAGTTGTCCGTTCATGCCGCAGACCCCTTATTCTTCATCTGCAACACCACCCGTCGCGCTGTGGGCTCGCCCTGTTCACGCAAAATGGCCTCTTTCGCGCCATCCATCACAATCCGCCCCTGATCCATAACAATGATGCGGTCCACCAGTTGCAGCATCGCCGTGCGGTGAGTGGCGATAATCAGCGTGCGATGCACAATCCACTGTTTCAGTTGTTCGATTAAATACGCTTCTGCCATTTCGTCCAGTGAGGCGCTGGGTTCGTCGAGCAGGACGATATTCGGCTGAGAGATGAGTAGCCGCGCCAGCAGCAGCGTTTGCCGCTGACCACCAGAGAGGCCAAATCCCCCTTCCTGAATCATGTAGTTGAGGCCGTTTTTCTGCTTCTGCACAAAGGGCAGCGCTCCGCTGAGGGTTAACGCGCGTTCGATATCTTCATCGCTGGCTTCCGGCATCCCCATGGTGAGGTTTTCCCGCAGCGAACCAAAGAACAGTCGCCCGGTCTGGCTGAGTAGCCCCATGTCGCGCCGCAGATCTGCCGGATCAAGCTGCCCGATACTGATGTTATCCAGCAACACCTGCCCCTGCTGGGCGATACGCATTCCGGCGAGCATTTGCAGTAGCGTCGATTTACCCGCGCCGTTGCGCCCGAGAATGGCGATTTTCTCACCAGCCTGAATGTTGAGTTTGCCAATCGCTACATCGGCAATCTTCTCTTCTTCGTCGTAATAAAAGATAGCGTTGCTGAACTGATAATTACCGTGCAGCACCGCTTTATGCACCAGTTTGCCGTGTTCCGGCTGATCCACGGGGCGCTTCATCAGTTCATCAAGGCCGTTACGTGCTACTTTCGCCTGCTGCCAGCGCGAGAGCACGCCGGATATCTGCGACAGCGGCGCGATGGTGCGCGAAGCCAGGATCGTCGTCCCGACCAGTGCGCCGGTGGTCATGTCGCCGTTCATCACCATAAAGCAGCCCACCAACAGCACCACCACGTAGACGATGGATTGCACTTCCTGGGTCCAGGTGAGCAGTAGCCCGGTGAGAAAACGTTGCTTCATGCTGATGGACGAGGCCACGTCGTTGGTGTGATTCCACTGATTCTGAAAACGCTGTTCAGCGCGCAGCAGTTTAATATCTTCAATCGACTGCACGGCTTCCACCAGCGTAGCGTTGCGTACCGCTGACTCGCGCATTCCTTCGTTCGCCAGCCGCGCCAGCGGGCGTTGCACCAGCAGGCCGGGGATCACCAGCAACGGCAGCGCCAGCAAAACCACCAGCACCAGCCAGCCGCCAATCATCCACAAAATAAAGACAAACAGCAGGAAGAATGGCAGGTCCGCCACCGCGCCGATAGTGGTGGAAGTAATCAGCTCCCGCACCGATTCCAGTTCGCGGATCTGCGAGATAAACGATCCGGTGGATTTCGATCGCACGTTGTTTTTCAGCCGTAATGCGTGACCAAAAACGCGATCCGAAATACGCAGATCCGCCCGCTTGCCGATCACATCAGAAAGATGCGTACGCACCATGCGCATACAGAACTCAAACAGGATCGCCATCATCACCCCGGCGAACAGCACCCACAGCGTCGGGTACGATTGCGCCGGAACCACCCGATCGTAAACCTGCATCGAGAAAATCATCGCTGCCAGCGCCAGCACGTTCGCCACCAGTGACGCCAGCATAATATCGCCATAGCGCCGCCAGTCTTTTAGCGAGAGGTTCCAGAACCAGTTCGCCTGATACGGGCGAATATAGTCATCCACCCGCGCGTCAGGGATGGCGCTGAGAGGGCGCAGCAGCGCCAGTTCGACGATTTTATCTTCAATATCCGCGACGTTAAGTGTAGTTTCCAGCCCTTCGTCACCGCTGAACTGAACGCTGATATTGTCATGATTGTCGCGGCGGGTGATTACGCCAATCTGCTGATTATCAAATACCGCGATCAACGGCAACCGCCACGGGTTAAGCGAATCGGCGGAAAACTCCACCAGCCGTAACCCCATTCCCAACTGCCGCGCCATGTCGGTGAGCAACTCTTCCCGCTTACTGTCGCGCTCCCAGTTGACGGTCGCGCGCACATTCTCCTGAGAAAAATCGAGCCGATAATAGCGCGCCACGGCGATCATCGCCTCCAGCCAGGCTTCCACGGACTGGGCATTTTTTTTCATTATCTACACCACCATCAACTGATGATTCGCCAGCAAGGTGGCGAGGTCGGTGTGCACGCCCGTCAGCGTGACCACGTTAGTTGTCGCAAAATTGCCGCCCGTGCCGGCGCGGTCGATCTGCACGATGGTGTCGCTGCCGCTCTGGGTGACTTTGACAAAATCACCGATGTTTCCGGCCTGCGCATCCAGCGTTGCTACGCCGTTGACGTAGCTGGCTTTGCCGTTGCCAGTGTAACCGCTGCCCTGCAACAGCTCGCGAATATCAATGCGATCGGTGTCGGCGGTGCCTTCCCATGTCCCTACCGTAAAGCCATTCACCACGTCTGAGCCGTTGCCTCCGGTGGCGTCGCTGGCGTTGAGCAGTTTATAGTGCAAGGTGTCATGGCCGCCGTTGCCTATGTTGAGCGTGTCGTTGCCGCCGCGCCCTTCCAGTTGGTTATCGCCGCTGCTGCCGGTCAGAGTGTCGTTAAAATTCGAGCCGGAAATACCTTCAATATTGGTAAATGTCGAGGTGTTAAAACCGGTGGCCTGCGCGGCGGTGCTGCTTAAGTTAGCCGTCACGCCCACCGTCGAGAGGCGGAAATCAACCACGTCCATCCCGCCGTTCGCCAGCCACGTTCCGGTGCCGGAGCTGTACACCCAGCCACCGGAACCGTCGTAAGTGTCGGTGCCTGCGGTGGCAAAGAAGGTGTCGTTATAGCCGGTGCCGACGAACTTGCCGTTGTTGCTCGCGGTACCCGCTTCAGCGCTGAGATCGTAAGCGTGAGTGGCATCGGTGGCCTGTAAACCGCCCCAGCTGGTGTTGACCGTCTGGTCGATATTGCTGGCGGTGGTGCCGGTGGATTTGATCAGCACCGCGTTGTAGGTTTCTCCGGCATTCAGCCCGTAGAAGTTGACCAGCGCCGAGGTGTCGTTAACCCCCATACCCGACTGCGGGTTGATGATTTGCGTGGCGACCAGCACTCCCGCCGAGTTGTACAGCTTCACGGTATTGCCGTAATAGACGTTAATGCCGTTGGGATCGGTGATGCGCAGGTGTAGCGAAGTGCCGTAGCTCACCGTGTTGGTGTTGCGGATCAGGAACACGCTGCCCGACTGTTTGGTCACCAGCACATCCACCGCGCCGTCCCAGTCGTAGTCCATTGCCGCCACGCCGCTGGTGGTACCGCTCTGGCTGCCGCCGAGGGCTGATTGTGTCCAGTTGCTGGCACCACCAACGTTGGTGTAAAGATACGATTGTCCGGTCTGGGCGATACGGGCGATATCCATCAGGCCGTCATGGTTCCAGTCCACCGCCAGGCTAAACTGGCTGGCGTAGGTGGTTGCCGTTGCGCCCACCGCCACCGGGCTACCCAGTACGCCGTTGGTGTTGAATAACAGCGAGCCGTAGTTAGCTCTTCCCTGGCTGGCGGGCAGGAAGAGATCCATATCGCCGTCACCATCGAAATCGGCCCAGGTCATGGAAACGCTGCTGCTCATAGCGCCACTACCCGCCCCGCTCAGGAAGGTATTGGTGGTGTTCTGCCCCCAGACAAACGTCCCATTCCCTTGGTTGATGAGCGAAGATAGCGTGTAATAGTTGTTCAGGTTGTAGGTGTGCTGAACCAGGTCGATCCTGCCGTCATTGTTCAGATCGACGCCAGAACCTTCGTTGAGCGAAAGATACCCCGTCACCGCCCCGCCCACCGTGGCGCTACCGCCGCTGTTCGACGTGGTGGAGTTACCTACCAGCGTACCTGCGTTGTTCCACAGGAAGGTGTTGGAGTCCGGCCCGCCCGCGTCGCCAATCCAGAAGTCGAGATAGCCGTCGCCCTCTTTATCAAATGCCACGATCGAGCCGTACCACGTCAGGGTGCCGACGGTGACCTGAATAGCGCTGGAAAAGGTGCCATCGCCGTTATTGGTAAAGCCGTTAATATAGCCCGTACCGTAGTCATCACGGGTGATAAACAGATCGCCCGTGCCGTTACGGTCGTAATCGGCAATGGAGCTGGTGGCGTAGTTGTTGCCGCTCTGATACAGCGTCAGCGCGGTCTTCGACCAGGTGAGTGGGTCAGTCGATTGCATTACCTGCTGGTTTGCCAGCACCGTCCACATCCCGTGCGAGTCGAGGCCGTAGGTCAACCCCCAGGCGGTGGTTTTGCTGGCGGTAGTCCAGGTCGGTGTGTAATCAATCGCCGCGTTAACCGTCACCGTGCCGTTGCTAATATTGGCGTTATTGCCGTTACCCGCCGAACTTTTTACCTGCGCAGTAACGGTATAGGCGGTCGCGGAAACTGTCAGCGCATCGGTATCCGGCAACTGTACATACCAGGTGTTGTGCGCCGGATCGACCACTACCGCGCCGCCCGGTTCAGAGGTGTAGGTTTTGCCGTTGATCACCACTTCAACATACTGCCCACTGGCAAGCGCCGCGGTGATCACCCCGCTGATAATCGGCGTAGTATCGCGCGTGGTCTGGCTGGTGATTTGCGCCAGCGTGGTCGGAATAGAGGTATCGACCGTCAGGACAAAATCACTGGAGGAGGTGATATTCCCCGCCAAATCCACCACTCGCGCGCTGTAGGTATAGGCACCGCTGACCAGCCCGCTGTCGCTGTAGGTCCAGTTCAGAGCGCCGACCATCGTCACCGCACCTAACAGCAGGCCGTTACGGTAGAGGTAAACCACTTCACCGCTGGCAAGCGGCGCGGAAAGTACACCGTTCAGCAGCGGCGTAGTGTCGTCGGTGGCCTGCGAACTGCTTAATGTCCCCTGCCGCTGCCCGACATCATCGGTGTAAGAGACAATGTTTGGCGTGGCGAGCGGGTTAGTGGCATCGACCACCACCGTTTTCGATACCACCGGGCCGGTGTTCCCCGCCAGATCCAGCACCCGAACCTGATAAACGTAGCTGCCGTCGGTCAGCGTGCGGCTGTCGGTGTAAGTCCACTGCGTGCCGTTGGTGGTAAGCGTGATCCAGGTCGCGCCACCATCGAGGCTAATCTGCGCCACTTCGCCGCTGGCAAGCCCTGTCCCCAGTGACCCCGTCAACGTGAGCGTGGTATCGCTGGTGATAAAGTCAGTGGACGAACTCCCCGTGTCGGTGCTGATGCTGGCGATGGTGAGCACCTGCGCCGGGTTAACGGTATCGATCAGCACCGACTGGCTGCTGGTTGCGCCAACGTTGCCCGCCAGATCGACCACCCGCACCTGCCAGGTGGTGGTGCCGTTGGTGAGGGTTCGTCCGTCAACGTAACTCCAGTTCAGGCCGTCTGCTGCTAGCGTCACGTTCACCCAGGTTGCGCCGTTGTCGGTACTGATTTGTGCGAACTCATTAGCGCCGAGCGCCGCGCCCAACACGCCGCGCACGGTAAGCGTGGTGTCGCTGGTAATAAAATCGCTGCTGCTGGTTCCGGTGTCATCGCTGATACCGGTAATGGTGATGCTTTTCGCCGCTTCCGGGCTGGTGGTATCGACCACCACGTTTTGCGTTGCGGTCTGCCCAACGTTCCCCGCCAGATCCACCACCCGCACCGTGTAGTTCCAGGTGCCGTCAGTAAGCGTGCGACCATCGGCATAGCTCCAGCTGGTGCCAACGACGGTTAACGTAGTCCAAGTGACGCCGCCGTCGAGGCTGATTTGCGCCCGTTCATCGGCGGCAAGCGCCGCGCCGAGCGTGCCGCGCACGGTCAGCGTGGTGTCGCGAGTAACAAAATCGCTGCTGCTTAACCCGGTGTCATCGCTGATGCCCGCAATGGCGATGGTTTTGCTCGCCAGCGGCGCGGTAGTGTCCACAGTGACAATCTGGCTGGCGGTCGCGCCGATATTTCCGGCGGTGTCGATCACCCGCACCTGGTAGTTGTAGTTGCCATCGGTCAGCGTACGCCCGTCAAGATAGCTCCAGGTCAAACCGCTTACCGAAAGATTCTGCCAGGTGGTGCCGCCATCAATGCTGATTTGCGCGAACTCACCGGCAGAAAGCGTCGCCCCCAGCGTGCCGCTCACCGCAAGCGTCGTGTCGCTGGTGACAAAATCGTTAGTGATCAAGCCCGTATCGGTGGTGATCGCGCTGATGGCGATGGTTTTCACCGCGGGATCTGGCGCGGTAGTGTCGATCACCACATTCTGGCTGTCGGTCGCGCCAACGTTGCCCGCTGCGTCAATCACCCGCACCTGATAGAGATAGTTGCCATCGGTCAGCGTGCGGCTGTCGTTATAGCGCCAGGTCGTGCCGGTAACGGTAAGCGTGGTCCAGGTTGTGCCGCCGTCGATACTTATTTGCGCCGTCTCGTTACTGGCAAGCGCGGCGGTGAGCGAGCCGTTGACCACTACCGGACTGACGCTGGTGATAAAGTCGCTGGCGCTAAGGCCAGTGTCGGCTTGCAGGGAATCGATATTAATGCCCATCGCCGGAGCGCTGAGATCGACGGTAATGGTGTGATTACTGCTACCGGTGTTGCCAATGGCATTGCTCACCGAGGCGTTAATCACGTAGGCGTTGCCGTCCGCCAGCGCGGTGACATCGGCGCTGCCGAGGGTGTAGCTCCAGCTACCGCCCGTCTGCACCGTGGTGGTGTAGGTTTTGCCGTTTAAGGTCAGGGTCAGCGTCTGCCCGACGGGCGCGGTGGTGGTGCCGCTGATCACCAGCGATGAGCCGTGTTCCGCTGCATTCACCACATCGTCGCCCGCAAAGGTGTTGATGGTGACAGTAGGTACATCGCCGTTCAGCGTCACGCCACGGCTGGCGCTGCCGGGGTTTCCGGCCTGATCGCTAACCGTCGCGCTAATGGTGTAGCTGCCGTCGCTTAATCCGGCAAACTGCTGCGCCGGAATAAACACCGACCAGCTTCCGCCGCTACCGACCGTTGCGGTCCAGGTTTGCCCGTTAAAGGTGACGGTCACCGTCTGGCCCACTTCGGCGGTGGTGGTGCCGCTGATGGTCTGCCCGGCAAGCTGTTCAGCGTTGTTGATAATATCGTCGCCCGCCACCGTGGCGATGGTGACCGTTGGCGCAACGGTATCGACGGTCAGGGCGTGCGTGGTTTGACCAGGGTTACCGGCGCGATCGTTCACGCTGGCGGTAATGGTCTGCGCGCCCTGCCCGAGCGCGGCCAGATCCGCCGCAGGCACGTTCAACGCCCAGGTACCATTGGCGGCAACCGTGGCGGTATAGGTTTTGCCGCCAAAGGTGACGGTGACCGTCTGCCCCACTTCCGCGCTGGTCGAGCCGTTAAGGGTTAACGGCTGCTGCTGTTCGGCGGCGTTGAGTCGGTCGTCCGTCGAAACGGTGTTAATGCTGATAACCGGCGCGGTGAGATCCACCGCCACGCTGCGCGAGGCCGTGGCGCTGTTTCCGGCACTGTCCTGAGCGGAGGCGCTAACCGTGTAGCTGGTGCCATCACTGAGCGCCGCAACATCCGCCGCAGGCACGTTCACGCTCCAGCTCCCGTTGCTCTGAATGGTGGCGCTGTAGCCTTTGCCGTTAAGCAACACAGTCACCACTGTACCTGTCGCGAAATTAGTGCCAGTGCCGCTCAGGGTCAGCGCACTGCCCGCTTCGGCGGCGTTAATAAGGTTATCGCCGCTGATGGTGCTAACCGAGAGCGACACTGCCGCCGTGTTCACCTGCACGTTGTGGGTCTGGGTGCTGCTGTTGCCTGCGCTATCGGTGATGGTGGCGCTGATGGTCACCGTACCATCCGCAAGACCGGAAATCACGCTGGCAGGCACGCCAACGCTCCAGTTGCCGCTGGCATCGGTGCTGGTGACATACTGCTGCCCGGCGATGGTCACCACCAGGCGATCGCCCGCCACCGCGCCCGTGGCGGTGCCGCTGATAATCTGCGCCTGAGTGTGTTCGACGTTGTTAATCACATCATCGCCCGCCACGGTGTTAAAGCTAATCACCGGCGCGGTGGTATCGACGGTCACGCCTTTGCTGGCGCTGCCGGGGTTACCCGCCTGATCGCTGACCGTGGCGGTCAGGGTGTAGCCGTTATTGGCAAGTGCGGTTAAGTCGCTGGCAGGCAGCGTTAAACTCCAGCTGCCGTCTGCCTGCACCGTGGTCTGGTAGTTAGTGCCGTTAAGCGTGACGATGAGCGTTTGCCCCGTTTCCGCGGTGCTGGTGCCGGAAACCGTCACGCCCGCCGCCGCTTCGCTGGCGTTGATGATGTTATCGCTGGCAATGGTGTTGATGGTCACCGTTGGCGCGGCGCTATCGACGCTGTATTCATGCGTTGCCGTGGCGCTGTTGCCGTTGACGTTAGTCACCCGCACCTGGGCGCTGGCATCGCCGTCACGCAAAGCCGCCATATCCGCCGCCGGAACGGTGGTGCTCCAGCTACCGTTAGCCGCCACCGTGGTGGTGTAGGTTTTGCCGCCAAAGGTGACGGTGACGGTTTGCCCCGCTTCGACGCCGGATGTGCTGCCGGAGAGCGTTAGCGCCGCGCCTTTTTCGGCGGCGTTAATCACATCATCAGGGGTAATAGCGTTAATGCTGATGGCAACGGTAGTGAGATCAACAGTCAGCGGATGGGTAATGCTGGTTTGCGTTCCGGCACTGTTCGCGCCGCTAACGGTAATATTCAGCGTTCCCGCAGGCCAGTTACTGATATCCGTCGCAGGAACGCCGACGCTCCAGCTACCGTTCGCCAACACCGTGGCGGCGTAAGTTTGGTTGTTAATCACCACCGTCAACGCCGTGCCTGCGGCAAAGCCAGAGCTGCTGCCGGTGATCACCTGCGCCTGAGCGTGTTCGATGATATTGACCACATCATCACCCGCGACGGTATCCACCCGCAGGCCAGGCAGACTGGCATCGATGGTGATATCACGCGTGACGCTGCCGGTGTTGCCAACGGCATTGGTTACCGAGGCATTAACCGTTAACTCACCGTTACCCAGCGCCTGCCAGTCGGCGGCTGGTACGCTCACACTCCAGCTTAAATCTGGCTGCACGGTGGCGCTGTAAGTTTTACCGCCCAGTTCAACGGTGACGGTGCTGCCCGCCGCCGCACCGGTTACCTGGCCGCTGATAGTTTGCGCGCTGCCTGCCTCTGAAGCGTTGATAATATCGTCCGTCGCTACCGGATTAATGGTGATGCCCGGTAGCGCGGTATTGACCTGCACGTTATGGCTGGCGGTGCTGCTGTTGCCCTGAGCATTGGTGACGCTCGCCGTGACGCTGTAGGTCGCTTCGCCCAGCGCACTGACCGCCGAGGCGGGCACGGTAACGCTCCAGTTGCCGGAGGCATCCGTGGTGGCGCTGTAGTTTTGTCCGTTCAGCGTGACAGTGATCGCCGTGCCCGCAGGCTGATCGCTGGTGCCAGAAAGCGCCAAGTCCGATCCTTTTTCCGTCGCGTTGATCACATCATCGCCCGCGATGGTGTTGATGCTAATCACTGGCGCGCTGAGGCTGACGGTCACGGTGCGGCTGGCGTCGTCGCTGTTGCCTGCCCGATCGCTGACGCTGGCGGTGATGGTCTGCGCACCGCTACCCAGCGCCGTAACATCCGCCGCCGGAATGCCGACGCTCCAGTTGCCGGAGGCATCCAGCGTGGTGGTGTAGGTTTTGCCGTTGAGCACGACGCTCACCACATCCCCCGCTTCCCCGCCGCTGCTGGTGCCGGAGATCACCAGCGCCTGCGCATGTTCGGCATCGTTGATGATGTCATCGCCCGCCACGGTATTTATGGTAAGAATCGGCGCGGTGGTGTCTACCGCCAGATTATGGCTGGCGCTGCCGGGGTTGCCCGCTTTGTCGTTGACCGTGGCGCTGACGGTGTAATTGCTTGCGATGAGCGCGCCCAGGGCTGAAGTGGGAACGCTGACGCTCCAGCTACCGTCCGCCTGCACAGTGCCGGTGTAGGTTGCACCGTTAAGGGTGACGGTCACCGTCTGCCCGGTTTCGGCGGTGCTGGTGCCGCTGATGGTGAGCGGGCTTCCCGCCTCTGTGGCGTTAAGGATATCGTCGCTGGCGATGGTGTTAATGGTGAGCGTCGGCGCGCTGGCATCAACGCTATACGCATGGGTCGCCGAGGCGCTATTGCCGCTCGCGCTGCTGACGCTGGCCTGCACGTTCGCCGCGCCGTCTGGCAGAGCTGCCAGATCCGCCGCCGGAACCGTTACGCTCCAGCTTCCATTGGCGGCGACGCTTGCGGTGTAGGTTTTACCGCCAAAGGTGACGGTAACGGTTTGCCCACTTTCAATCCCGCTGGTGCTGCCGGAAAGGGTCAGGTCGGTGCCTTTCTCGGCGGCGTTAATTACGTCGTCGCTGGCAACGGTGTTGATGCTGATTGCCACCGCCGTTAAATCGACGGTGAACGGATGGCTGACGCTGACCGGGTTTCCGGCGCTGCTCTGTCCTGCCACGTCAACGGTTAACGGCCCCGCAGGCCAGGCGCTGACGTTTGCCGCCGGAATGCCGACGCTCCAGCTTCCGTCCGCCTGTACCGTGGCGGAATACGCCACACTGTTGATGGTAACCGTCAGCACAGCACCTGCATTCAGGCCGCTACTGCCGCCAGTGATCACCAGCGCCTGTCCGTGCTCGATGCTGTTGACGATATCATCGCCCGCCACGGTATCCACCCGCAGACCTGGCAGGTTGGCGTCAATGGTGATATCCCGCGTGCCGCTGCCAGTGTTGCCATTCGCGTTGGTGACTGAGGCGGTAATGGTCAAATCGCCATTGCCCAGCGCCTGGAGATCGTCTGTCGGAACGCTGATACTCCAGCTTAAATCGGGCTGAACCTGCGCTGTGTAAGTGTTGCCGCCCAGCGTCACGGTGACCGTATCGCCAGCGGCGGCGCGAGTCACCACCCCGCTGATGGTTTGATCGGCCCCCGCTTCGGCGGCGTTGATAATATCGTCGCCTGCCACGGTGTTGATGGTGACGCCCGGCAGGCCGCTGTCGACCAGTAAATTCGCCTGGCTGCTGGCGGTGTTGCCTGCCGCACTGGTGGCGCTGGCGCTGACCGTATAGTTGGTCTGACCTAATGCCGCCAGATCGCTCACCGGCACGGTTAAGATCCAGTTGCCCGACGCGTCGGTGGTGGCGCTGTAGTTGTGACCGTTGAGCGTGACGGTAACCTGCGCGCCCGTCGCCAGCCCCGTACTGCCGCCGCTGATGGTCAACGGCTGGCCTTTTTCATCGGCGTTCAGGACGTTATCGCCGCTGATGGCGTTAAAGGTAATGGTTGGCAGCCCGGTATTGACCGTCACCTGATGGGTGGTGCTGCCGCTGTTACCGGCGGCATCGGTCACGCTGGCGTTGATGGTGACCGTACCGTTTGCCAGCGCCGAGACGACGCTTGCCGGGACGCCAACGCTCCAGTTACCGCTGGCATCCAGCACCGTGGTGAAGGTGCTGCTGCCGATAGTCACCGTCACGGTGCTACCGGTTGCCGCACCGGTGGCGGAGCCGCTGATAATCTGCGCCTGGGCGTGTTCCGTCGCGTTGATCACATCATCGCCTGCCACCGTGTTGATGGTGACGACCGGAACGGACGTATCCACCGTCAGGTTGTGATTAACGGAGGCCGGGTTTCCGGCTTTGTCGCTCACCGCCGCGCTAACGGTGTAGTTGCTGGCGGTCAGGGCGCTTACGTCGGCTGTCGGTACGCTGATACTCCAACTGCCGTCCGTTTGAATCGTGCCAGTATAGTTTGCGCCATTAAGCGTGACGGTCACCGTCTGCCCCACTTCCGCCGTGCTGCTGCCGGTGATGGTCAGCGCCGCCCCCGCTTCGCTGGCGTTAAGAATATCATCGCCCGCAATGGTGTTAATGGTCACCGTTGGCGCGCTGGCATCGACGCTGTAAGCGTGGGTAGTGGTGGCGCTGTTGCCATTAACATTGCTGACGCTGGCCTGTGCGCTGGCATCGCCATCACGCAGGGCTGCCATATCCGCCGCCGGAACCGTGGTGCTCCAGGAACCATTCGCAGCCACCGTGGCGCTGTAAGTTTTGCCGCCAAAGGTGACGGTGACCGTTTGTCCGGCTTCGACGCCAGAGGTGCTGCCGGAGAGCGTTAACGCCGCGCCTTTTTCGGCAGCGTTAATCACTTCATCGGCAGTAATGGCGTTGATGCTGACCGCCACCGCAGTGAGATCGACAGTCACCGGATGCGTTACGCTCACCGGGTTTCCGGCGGTGGTGTTGCCGCTCGCCGCAATCGTGACCGTCCCCGCAGGCCAGGCGCTGACATCTGCCGCCGGAATGCCGACGCTCCATGAGCCATCCGCCAGTACCGCCGCAACATAGGTTTGCCCGTTAATGGTCAGCGTGACGTTGCTGCCCGCTGCCAGGCCGGAACTGCTGCCGGTAATCACCAGCGCCTGTCCGTGCTCGATAATATTGACCACATCATCGCCCGCCACGGTGTCGACCCGCAGACCGGGGAGATTCGCGTCTATGGTGATTTCACGCGTGCCGTTGCCGGTATTGCCTACGCTGTTCGTTACCGAAGCCGAAACGGTCAGCTCGCCGTTGCCCAACGCCTGTAGCGCCGAGGCCGGAACATCGACGCTCCAGCTTAAATTCGCCTGCACCGTAGCGGTGTAAGTCGCCCCGCCGAGCGTGACGGTCACCGTGTCGCCTGCCGCCGCACCCGTCACCTGCCCGCTGATGGTCTGGTCCACGCCCGCTTCGGCGGCGTTAATTATATCGTCCGTTGCCACCACGTTAATGGTGACGCCCGGCAGCGCGGTATTAACCTGTACGTTATGGCTGGCGGAACCGCTGTTGCCATCGGCGTCAGTGGCGGAGGCGGTCACGGTATAAGTCGCTTCACCAAGCGTACCAACCGCAGACGCCGGAACGGTCACGCTCCAGTTCCCGGAAGCATCGACTGTGGTGGTGTAATTTTGCCCGTTAAGCGTAACGGTAATCTGCGTGCCCGCAGGCTGGTCGCTGGTGCCGGAAATCGCCAGATCCGCGCCTTTCTCCGTGGCGTTGATGATGTCATCGACGGCAATGGTGTTAATGGCGAGCACCGGAGCGCCGAGCGCCACGCTGACAGTGTGCGAGGCCGTGCCGCTGTTGCCTGCGGAGTCGGTGACCGTGGCGGTAATGGTTACATCGCCCTGCGCCAGCGCGGAAATCACGCTGGCAGGCACGCCGATGCTCCAGTTGCCGTTGGCGTCCAGCACGGTGGTATAGGTGGTCGTGCCAATCGTCACGGAAACCGTATTACCGGTAGTCGCGCCCGTTGCCGAGCCGCTGATACTCTGAGCCTGTCCGTGTTCAGTGGCGTTGATGATGTCATCGCCCGCCACCGTGTTGATGGTGACGACCGGAGCGGCAAGGTCCACCGTCAGATTATGCGTTGCCGAAGCCGGGTTACCGGCTTTGTCGCTGACCGAGGCGTTAACGGTATACGAGCTGGCGGTAAGGTTAGCTAAATCCCCGGTCGGGACGCTGACGCTCCAGCTTCCGTCTGCCTGCACATTGCCGCTGTAATTAACGCCGTTAAGCGTCACGGTTACCGTCTGCCCGGCTTCCGCCGTGCTGGTGCCGCTGATGGTCAGCGCCGAACCTGCTTCGTTGGCATTGAGAATATCGTCGCTGGCGATGGTGTTGATGGTGACAGAGGGCGCAGTGGCATCGACGCTATAAACATGCGTTGCCTGGGCGCTGTTCCCTGCGACGTTGCTGACGCTGGCTTGTATGTTTGCTGCGCCGTCCGGCAAGGTCGCGAGATCGGCGGCGGGGATCGTCAGCTCCCAGCTATTATCTGTGGCAACCGTGGTGGTGTAGCTTTTACCACCGAAGATAACGGTGATGGTTTGCCCCGCTTCCACGCCGGAGGTGGTGCCGGAGAGCTGCAAATCAGAGCCTTTCTCGGCGGAGTTAATCACATTGTCAGTGGAAAGGGTGTTGATGGTGATCGCCACGGCCGCGAGATCGACGGTCACCGGATGGCTAATGCTGGTAGTTGTTCCGGCGGTGTTGGTGCCAGAGACGGCAATATCGACCGTCCCCGCAGGCCAGTTTGTGACATCTGCCGCCGGAACGCCGACGCTCCAGGTGCCATCGGCGAGGACCGTTGCGCCGTAGGTGACGCCGTTGATAACCACCGTCAACGCCGCCCCCGCTACCAGCCCAGTGCTGCTACCGGTGACCACCAGCGCCTGAGTGTGCTCAATGCTGTTAATCACATCATCGCCTGCCACGGTATCGACTCGCAGGCCTGGCAGGTTGGCATCTATCACGATGTCGCGCGTTGTGGTGCCGGTATTATTTGCGGAATTAGTCACCGAGGCGCTGATGGTCAGTTCGCCGTTGCCCAGCGCCTGCAAAACGTTCGCCGGTACGCTGACGCTCCAGCTTAAATCTGACTGCACGGTGGCGTTATATTGATTGCCGCCAATGGTGACAATCACCGTATTCCCGGCAACCGCCGTTCCCGTGACCTGACCGCTGATGGTCTGCGCCACAACGATTTCAGCGGCGTTGATAATGTCATCGCCCGCAACGGTATTAATGATCACCCCAGGCAGGAGCGATTCGACATTCACCGTATGGGTGGTGCTGCCGCTGTTGCCCGCGCTGTCGGTGGCGCTGGCGCTAATCTGATACACCGCCTCACCCAGTGCGCCGACCGCCGAAGCAGGCACGGTAACGCTCCAGTTGCCGGAACTATCGGTGGTGGCGCTGTACGCCAGGCCGTTCAACATCACGGTGACCGTAGTGCCTGTCGCCAGACCGCTGGAACCGCCGCTGATGGTCAGATCCTGGGTTTTCTCCGCATTATTAATAATGTCATCACCGGAGACGGTGTTAACGGTCAGCGTCGGGCCGCTGAGATCAACGGTCACATTATGGGTAGCGCTGTCGCTGTTGCCCGCGCGATCGCTCAGGCTGGCGGTAATGGTCTGGCTTCCGGTTGCCAGTGCCGTCACATCCCCCGCCGGAATGCCCACACTCCAGTTACCGGAGGCGTCCAGCGTGGTGGTGTAGTTTTTACCGTTCAGGTTAACCGTGACCACATCGCCCGCCGCCGCGCCCGTGCTGGTTCCGCTGACGACCAGCGCCTGACCGTGTTCGATGGCATTAATAATGTCATCGCCCGCAATGGTATTAATGGTGAGATCCGGTGCGGTAACGTCCACCGCCAGCGCATGATCCGCGCTTGCCGGGTTACCCGCTTTGTCGCTCACCGTGGCGGTCACGGTATAACTGCTGGCGGTCAGTCCGCTTAAATCCGTTGCCGGAACGTTCACGCTCCAGGTACCATCCGCCTGAACGGTGGTCTGGTACGTGTTGTTATTGAGCGTGACGGTCAGCGTCTGCCCGGCCTGCGCCGTGGTGGTGCCGCTGATGGCGATCCCCGCATCCGCTTCGCTCACGTTGAGAATATCGTCGCTGGCGATGGTGTTGATGGTCACAAGCGGCGCGGTGGCATCGACGCTGTACGCACGATCGGCCTGGGCGTTATTGCCGTTGATGTTGCTGACGCTCGCCTGCACGTTGCCCGCGCCATCCGGCAGCGCAGCAAGATCGGCTGGCGGCACATTCACCGTCCAGCTACCGTTAGCTTCCACAGTAGTGGTGTAATTTTTACCGCCAAAGGTGACGGTCACCGTCTGCCCGGCTTCCACACCGCTGGTGCTGCCACTCACCACCAGCGTTTCGCCTTTCTCCACGGCGTTGATCACATCATCGCCGGAGAGAGTGTTAATGGTGATGGCGACCGCCGCCAGATCGACGGTGACCGGATGGGTAATGGTGGAGGTTGTTCCGGCGCTGTTGGTGCCGCTTACGGTGATATCCACCGTACCCGCTGGCCAGTTGCTGACGTCTGCCGCCGGAACGCCGAGGTTCCATGTGCCATCGGCTAACACTGTCGCGGCATAAGTGACGTTGTTGATAACGACCGTTAAAGCCGTTCCCGCCGTCAGCCCGGTGCTGCTACCTGTTATCACCAGCGCCTGACTGTGCTCAAGGCTGTTAATCACATCATCGCCCGCCACGGTATCGACCCGCAGGCCAGGCAGATTGGCGTCGATCGTGATATCGCGCGAGCCGCTGCCGGTGTTGCCGACGCCATTGGTGACCGAGGCATTAACCGTCAGGTCGCCGTTGCCCAGCGCCTGAATATCCGCCGCCGGAACGTCCACGCTCCAGCTTAAGTTGGCCTGGACGGTGGCGGTGTAAGTTTTACCGCCCAGTTCAACGGTGACGGTACTGCCCGCCGCTGCACCCGTGACCTGGCCGCTGATGGTCTGGGCGTTACCAGATTCGGCAGCGTTAATAATATCATCGGTCGCCACCGCGTTAATGGTGACGGCAGGCAAGGCGCTGTTGACCAGCACATTATGGCTGGTGGAATTACTGTTGCCTGCCGTGTCGGTAACACTCGCCGTTACCGTGTAGTTGGCTTCACCCAATGCACTGACCGCCGAGGCTGGCACCGTGGCGCTCCAGTTGCCGTTGCTATCGGTAGTAGCGGTGTAATTTTGCCCGTTCAGCGTCACCGTAATGGTGGTGCCCGCAGGCTGATTACTGGTGCCGGTGATTTGCAGGTCCGCGCCTTTTTCCGTGGCGTTAATCACGTCATCGGTGGCGATGGTGTTGATGCCAATGGTTGGCGCGGTGAGATTTACGGTGACCGTGCGGCTGGCGTCATCGCTGTTGCCTGCCGCGTCGGTAATTGCCGCAGCGATGGTTTGCGGGCCGCTGCCAAGCGCAGTAACGTCTGCCGCCGGAACGCCGACGCTCCAGTTGCCGGAAGCGTCCAGCGTGGTGGTGTAGGTTTTACTGTTTAACGTGACGGTGATGATATCGCCCGCTTCGCCGCCAGTGCTGGAACCGGAGATCACCAGCGCCTGTCCGTGTTCGGCGGCATTAATAATGTCATCGCCGGAGACGGTGTTAATGGTCAGCACTGGCACGGTGAGATCCACCGCCAGACCGTGGGTGGTGGACGCCGGGTTACCCGCTTTGTCGTTTACCGAGGCGCTAACCGTGTACTGGCTGGCGGTCAGATTGCTGAGATCCGCCGTCGGCACGCTGACGCTCCAGTTCCCGTCCGCCTGGACGGTGCCGGTGTAAGTCACGCCATTAAGGGTGACGGTTACCGTCTGCCCCGCTTCGGCGGTACTGCTGCCGCTGATGGTTAACGGATTGCCCGCCTCAGCAGCGTTAACAATATCGTCAGTGGCGATGGTATTGATGACAAGCGTCGGTGCCGTGGCGTCGACGCTGTAGGCGTGCGTTGCCGAAGCCGTGTTACCGTTAATAGTGCTGACGCTGGCCTGTACCGTGGCGTCGCCGTCGCGTAACGCGCTGAGATCGGCGGCAGGCACGGTGGTTGTCCAGCTACCATCGCCCGCTACGGTGGCGGTGTAGGTTTTGCCGCCAAAGGTGACGGTGACCGTTTGCCCTGCTTCCACGCCGGAGGTGCTGCCGGAAAGGGTTAAATCTGCACTTTTTTCAGCGGCATTAATCACATCGTCGCCGGAAACGATGTTAATGGAGATCGCCACCGCCGCCAGATCGACGGTGACTGGATGGGTGATAGTCGTAGTCGTTTCTGCAGTGTTAGTGCCGCTTACAATGATATTCACTGTACCCGCAGGCCAGTTGCCCACGTCTGCTGCCGGAACGCCAAGGCTCCATGTGCCATCGGCTAATACTGTCGCGCCATAGGTGACGTTATTGATCACCACCGTCAGCGCCGCGCCCGCCGCCAGCCCGCTGCTGCTACCGGTTATCACCAGCGCCTGACCGTGTTCGATGCTGTTAACCACATCATCGCCCGCCACGGTATCGACGCGCAGACCCGGCAGGTTGGCGTCGATAGTAATATCTCGCGAACCGCTGCCGGTATTACCAACGCCGTTGGTCACCGAGGCGTTAACCGTCAGGTCGCCATTACCGATGGCCTGAATATCCGCCGCCGGAACGTCCACGCTCCAGCTTAAATTCCCCTGCACGGTAGCGGTGTAGGTTTTCCCGCCAAGCGTCACGGTAACCGTATCGCCCGCCGCCGCACCTGTCACCTGCCCGCTGATAGTCTGCGCCACGCCCGATTCGGCAGCGTTGATAATATCGTCGCTCGCTACCGGATTAAGGGTGACGCCAGGCAGCGCGGTATTCACCTGCACGTTATGGCTGGCGGAATTGCTGTTGCCCGCGCTGTCGGTGACGTTCGCCGTCACCGTGTAGCTGGCTTCGCCCAGCGCACCGACAGCGGAAGCTGGCACTGTAGTGCTCCAGTTGCCGGAAGCATCTGTGGTGGCAGTGTAATTTTGCCCGTTCAGCGTCACCGTTATTGTGGTGCCTGCTGGCTGATTGCTGGTACCGGAAATTTGCAGATCCGCGCCTTTTTCGCTGGCGTTAATTATGTCATCGGTGGCGATGATATTGATGCCAATGGTCGGCGCGGTAAGGTTAACGGTGACCGTGTGCGTTTCGCTGTCGCTATTACCTGCCGCATCGGTAACGGTGGCGGTGACAGTTTGCGGGCCGCTACCCAGCGCGGTGACATCCGCCGCCGGAACGCCGACGCTCCAGTTGCCGGAGGCGTCCAGGGTGGTGGTGTAGGTTTTACTGTTTAGCGTGACGGTGACGACATCCCCCGCTTCTCCGCCGGTGCTGGAACCGGAAATCACCAATGCCTGCCCGTGTTCGGTGGCGTTAATAATGTCGTCGCCCGCAATGGTGTTGATGGTCAGCACCGGAACGGTGAGATCCACCGCCAGATTATGCGTGGTGCTCGCCGGGTTGCCCGCTTTGTCATTGACCGTCGCCGTCAGGGTGTGGCTGCCATCGGTCAACGCCGCAAGATCCGCCGCCGGAATATTGATGCTCCAGCTGCCGTCGGCCTGTACCGTTGCCTGATACGTCTGCACGGTCGGGCTATTGAGCGTTACCGTAACAATTTGCCCCACTTCGGCGGTGGTGCTGCCGCTCACCGTCACGCCCGCATCGGCTTCGCTGGCGTTGACGATATTGTCGCTGGCGACGGTATTGATAATGATGGTTGGCGCGCTGCTATCCACACTGTAGCTGTGTACCGCCGAGGCGCTATTGCCGTTAATATTGCTGACGCTGGCCTGCGCGGAGGCGCTGCCATCGGGTAACGCCGCCAGATCGGCGGCGGGAACGGTGGCACTCCAGCTACCATCGCTCGCCACGCTGGCAGTGTAATTTTTACCGCCAAAGGTAACGGTGACGGTTTGGCCTGGCTCTACGTTAGTGGTAGTGCCGGAAAGGATTAAATCAGCGCCTTTTTCTGCGGCATTAATCACGTCGTCCGTGGCGATGGTATTGATGGTGATCGCCGCCGGAGTGAGATCGACCGTTACCGGATGCGTAATGCTCACCGGATTTCCGGCGCTACTTTCCCCAGACACGGTAACTGTCACTGTTCCCGCAGGCCAGGCGCTAACCTGCGCCGCCGTGACGCCCACGCTCCAGCTACCATCGGCCTGCACCGCGGTGGTGTATTCCACATTATTAATCGTGACGGTAAGCGGCGTGCCTTCAGCCAGCCCCGAGCTGCTGCCGGTGACCACCAGCGCCTGCCCGTGCTCGATGATATTGACCACATCATCGCCCGCCACTGTATCGACCCGCAGGCCGGGCAGATTGGCGTCGATGGTGATATCCCGCGTGCCGCTACCGGTATTGCCATTTTGATTGGTGACCGAGGCGCTCACCGTTAAATCGCCATTACCCAACGCCTGAATATCTGCCGCCGGAACGCTCACGCTCCAGCTTAAATTGGCCTGCACGGTGGTGGTGTAGGTAGTACCGCCAAGCGTGACGGTTACCGTGTCGCCAACGGCGGCTCCAGTCACCTGCCCGCTGATGATTTGCGCCACGCCCGCTTCGGCGGCGTTAACAATATCGTCGCTCGCCACCGGGTTAATGGTCACGCCGGGCAGCGCGCTGTCGACCAGCACGTTATGGCTGGCAGTGGCGCTGTTGCCGATATCGCTGGTCACCGCCGCCGTCACCGTATAGTTGGCCTGGCCCAGTGCGGTTACCGCCGAGGCCGGAACGGTGACGCTCCAGTTGCCGGAGGCGTCGGTCGTCGCCGCATAGTTTTGCCCGTTCAGCGTTACGGTGATGGCGGTACCCGCTGGCTGATCGCTGGTGCCGGTAATCTGGACATCGGCCCCTTTTTCGCTGGCATTAATCACATCATCGCCCGCAATGCTGTTAATGCCGATAAGGGGCGCTGCGGTATTGACCGTGACAGTCAGTGACTGGCTGCCCGTGTTTCCGGCTTTGTCGGTTACCGAGACGCTGACAGGATAACTGCCGTCCGCCAGCCCACTGACCACCGAGGCCGGAACGCCCAGACTCCAGTTGCCGGAACCATCCACCACCGTGGTGTAATCCACATTATTCAGCGTCACGGTGACGATATCGCCCGCCTGAGCGCCAGTGACCGTGCCGCTGATAATTTGCGCCTGGATATGTTCCGGCGTGTTAATGACGTTATCGGTCGCCACCGGATTAATGGTTACCACCGGCGGCGTGGCATCCACCAGAGCCACGCGCGAAACGCTGCTCGGATTACCGGCGACATCGTTCACGCTGGCGGTGACCGTAGCGTTGCCGTCAGCCAGTGCGCCCACGTTGGCGGCGGGCACAGTCACGCTCCAGGTGCCGTCTGGCTGCACGACGCCCTGATACGTCTGCCCATTTAACGTAACGGTCACCGTCTGCCCCGGCTGAGCGTCGGTGGTGCCGGTGATGGGCAGATCCTGCCCGCTTTCGGCGGCGTTAATGATGTTATCAGCGGTCAGTGGATCAATGCTTAAGGCCGGGGCCTGGCTATCGACGGTAATGGTGCGGGAAGTGTTGCCGGTATTGCCGCTGAGATCCGTCACAGAAGCGGTAATCGCCACCGCGCCGTCAGGCAGATTTCCCATCGCGGCGGCAGGTACCGTCAGACTCCAGGAGCCATCGGCCTGCACGGTAGTGGTAAAACTCTGTCCAGCCAGGGTTACTGTGACGGTTTGTCCTGTCTCAGCCTGTTGAGTGCTACCGGTAAGGGTCAGTGGCGCACCTTTTTCTGCGCCACTGATAATGTCATCGCCGGAGACGGTGTTAATGGTGATCAACGGAGAAACACCGACCAGCGTGATTGCTCGAGACGCCGCGCCAGTATTTCCTGCAGCATCTGTCACGGTGACGAAAATCGTATTGGCTCCGCGATCCAGCGTGCGGGTTACCGCCGGGTCCAACGCCACATTCCAACTGCCATCTGCCAGCACGATGCCCGTCAGGACATGAGTGCCCAATTTCACCGTTACCGTATCGCCAGGAGAAGCACCGCTAACTTGTCCGGAGATGATCTGCGCGACGGCCTGCTCGGCATTATTAAGAATATCGTCGCCCGCCACAGTATTAACACTGACCACGGGTGCTGAGGTGTCTACCGTGAAATTCGCGCTGTGGCTGGTGTTGTTCCCTGCCCGATCGCTGACACTGGCATTGACAGCATAATTACCCTCCGCCAGTGCCTGGACTTCCGTGGCAGGCAGCGTCACTTGCCAGGTTCCGTCGCTACCGACGGTTGCTGTATGGCCTTTCCCGTTGACGGTCAGTGTTACGGTTTGCCCCGCTTCTGCATTCGACGTGCCGCTCAGTACCAGCGAGGCGTTATGTTCCGCAGCACTGATAATGTTGTCCTGAGCGATGGTGTTGATGGCAAGCGTTGGCGGTTGGGTATCGACCGTTAGCAGCTGCGCGCCGGTGACCGTATTGCCTGTGACGTCTTTCCCACTGACCAGTACCGCCTGATTCCCTTCGCCTAACGCCTGTGCATCGGCGGTCGGCACCTGCACGCTCCAGGCACCGTTAGCGCCTACGCTGGTGGTGTAGGTTTTGCCGTTTAGCGTAACGGTGAGTTCTGTTCCCTGTGCCAGATGACTACTAGTGCCAGAAAGCGTAAACCCGGCGGCCTGTTCGTTGGCGTTAATAATGTTATCGCCTGCGGTGGTGGCAACCTGCACGCTGGCCTGACTATTGTCGATGGTTAACGTTATCGAACCGGCGTCAGTGATGGTACTGCCGACAATTTGCACCACTGACCAGGTATGTTCACCTGCACTTTGCGTGGGTAACGAGACACTCCAGTGACCGTTGTTGTCTACCTGAGTACTGGCAATAGTATTGCCGTTACTGTCTTTAATCTGAATAGTCGCCCCCGCCTGCCCGCTGCCGCTAAAGGTTGGCGTGGTGTCATCGGTGATGTCATTGGTGGCGAGAATGCCGCGCTGATCGCCCTGATTATCGGTAACTAAAAATGATGGTGTGGCGTTGCCAGGCTCAGCGGGTGGCGTAGGGTTATTAATCACTTCCGTTTTCGAGTCGCCATCGCCACCGCTTGCCAGCAGTGCACCAAGCGCGCCACCACCTACCGCCGCCCCCGCCAGCCATCCCCACGGGAAGGCGCTGGTCTGAGCAACGGTATCAAGAAATGGCGCAATGCTTTCAATCGCAGTGGTCTGGGCAGTCAGTTCTACGGGGGCTAAACCACCCGCAGCAGTATCGGCAAAGGTGATATGGGTTAGCTGTTGCCCATCGGCAAACACCAGTTCCGATTGTTCAGCTGTATTCGCCGCTTGCAGGAAATAACCGTTGCAGCGGATCACCGTGCCGTCCTGCATATAGATCAGCAGGTCATTTCCTTCACGGACGTAACGCGCAACGGCAGAGGCCTGAGCATGAACCTGCACCACGGAAGGCTCATAAATAACAACCGTGACGTCGCCAGGATTAATCAGCGTTTGTTTGACGGATGTTTTACGCGAAATAACATCAATAATCAGGCTCATAATAGCATTCCTGATAAATGGCGCACATCCTTAGCGAGTCCATTTATCTAAATAAGACAAAGGTAATCACTTAACAACGGCCCACTATTAATAATGGCAGGATTATTTCAAGTCGGGTAAGTCGTTGTATAAGCCCTGTTTAATTCCCGCTAATGGAATAAGGTTATTCACCGCAGCGGCATAATTTACGGCGGCGACCCAGCCATCATAATTGGCATTTATTTCAGCCGATTGCGCCTGAAAGACATCTTGCTCGACGGTTAATAGATCATTCAGACTGCGTTTACCCAATTTATATTCATTTTGGTACACATCTCGCGTTTTGTGCGCACTTTCGGATTGCGCTAAACCGGCTTCTTCGCGACCCCGTGCGCCGGTCCAGTTCGCATATGCCACAGACGCTCGTTGCAGCACATCCAGTTTTGCCTGTTCGACCTGCGAGGCAGAGATTTTTTGTTGCCCTTCGGCCTGTTGCACCTGGGCAGAAACCGCGCCGCCCTGATACAGCGGCGCGTTAACGTTCAGTTGTAGCTGATCATCCCAATACGAGCGGTCGCTGGTCTGGTAGCGCGTTTTACCCCCCTGAATACTGAGCGTTGGCCAGTATTGCGCTTTCGTTTTTTCCACGCCGTACTGTGCTGACTGGCGTAAGTTTTCTGCCGCCAGCACCAGCGGGATGGACTGGTAATCAATATTTTTCAGCGATACCGGCTGCTCGGCTAATTCAGCAGGTGGCGCGGCTATCGCCTCCGGCTGTACGCCAGTGAGCACCGCCAGTTGCGCTTTGGCGCTCGCCATCTGCGCCTGATATTGCTCCAGCGTTGAGCGCATTCCGGCAATACGCGTCTGGGCCTGTAATTCATCCGACGATGAGTTCAGGCCAGCGTTAGCGCGCAATGCCGCCATGTTGTAGACGTTTTCCAGCGAGTGAATATTGCGTTGAGCCGCATCGCACAAAGCCTGATAACGACTGACTTCCATATAGGCAGTCGCCGTTTTCTCTGCAACATCGGTTAAGGTAGCCATCAATTTAAAGCGGTAGCTGTCACGGGCGGCAGTTTGCAGATTGATATCGTTGTTAGTTTTACCAAAGTCATACACCAGTTGTGTCAGGGTTATGCCATACGAAACGTTGTTATCAAGCCTGCCGCTGGAGTCCGTTTGTCGGGACGGCCCCGCGTTGCCGGTTAATCCAACGTGCGGATACCAGGCACTTTTGGCTTCATCAATTTGCGCTTCGCCAATGCCTATCTGCGCCGCCTGTTGAGTGACGTCGGGATTTCGCGCAAAGGCGCGTAATATACTTTCCTGTAAGGATAATTGGGCAACTGGCGTTACCGCTGGGGCGTTCGCCCATTGTGGCAGCGGTGCAGCAATTGTAGCTTCTCCCATCACCATAAAACTTATTAAAAAAATAAGTCCATTATTTTTACGGTTTTTAAACTGGAATCGCGCCATAGATAAGTCACTTCCTTCCAGGTCATTATTTTAACTGGTTTTTATAACCAGTCTCATTTTATTAAGAAGGGTAATAACTTGTGCATCTCTTTTGTCGATCATCGATATGGGCAAAGAAATGCAGCTAAAAAGCTTATACGTTATTTATTTAGAATACACTACGACTTTTAGATTACCATCATACACATTAAGAATAATCCACGGTAATAAGTGATTAGCATCACAGATTTATCGCGTATATATCATTTTTTTGTGACTTATTTATTAAAGGAATAAGGAAGGTAATTTGAATTAAAGACAAAGGCGCAGTACAGGAAGTACTGCGCGCAGAGAGGTGTTATACGGTTTTATTGCGCTTCATGACCATTGCCACAATAAGGCTGAGTAAGATTGCACCAATAATCCATATCAACGCACGGCTGCCCTGGGACCACAGGCTGTAGATAAAGCCAACGATCACCAACAACATCACCAACGTACCAACGATAAGAATCGGCAACGAGGCGTGAATATCATGACGCAGGCGGATCGCCACC
>SKEL01000934.1_pt1 | contig 29261 bp, 44 predicted proteins | sample 4826741 | NCBI WGS metagenome assembly SKEL01 (sample SAMN11008810, study PRJNA524170) | human gut metagenome | biome: Human fecal sample; material: Feces; isolation source: fecal sample from pouch patient p33 | host: Homo sapiens | place: Israel: Tel-Aviv | collected 2016-03-22
AAATAACACCTCCTACTGCAACCTTTTAAAAAAATCTTTCGTGCGCGAAACAAATATTTCTTGTCACCTCATAGCCCCGACCTCAGAGAATCCGAAAAATTGCGATTTTTTTAGATGGGGGGCTATCTATAGACTACCATCTTTCCTCATTAACGAATTTAGGTTGCTTCCTGTTGTTCTCATTACGATCATGTTGTTCCTCGTGACATTCAAAGCAAAGACTGATTAGATTATCATCATCTAACGCAAGCTCTGGATAATACTTCAACTCTTTAATGTGATGCACATGCGTAGCCTTCACAATCTTTCTACGCCATGCTTTTCTCTTACAATGTTGGCACTCGTAATTATCACGCTTTAATATAGCCGCTCTTTTTCTTCTCCAAAGTTGAAGTTTATAAACTTTATTTTCTTCTCCGTTTGCAATTAACTCACAAACCCTTACTAAATCATTATTCATTATTCCACCTCTTTCATCATAGCAAATAAAAAAACACACGTTTCCGTGTGCCTATAACTTATAAAACAGGTGATATTTTATAAATATTGGGATGAAAAGAGAGAACATTACGAAGGTTTTGGGGAACTCCGTAACTATAAATTAGGATAAGCTTGTGAATGGATTTGCACCATCTTCACCGTAGTAAGCTTTACTCTATAAGCTACACAAGCATTTTAGTGGCTATCAAAAGGATAACCACGTCGTTGAAAAATACTTAACAAAAGTTTTATTTCATTAAAGGAGGTAACACAACATGGCTCTACTAACCACTGGTGAAAAAAATAAGTCAAAACTGCATTTCACATACTCACATCCATGAATTGATCGCTCCCGCCAAGAAACATCAATTCACTTACTCAATAACCGTTGTAGCTTCTTGTTCACACTAAATACAACAGAAACTTGATGGCGGGGAATTCTCCCCATATTATTGGAGCCGCTTGTTGGAGTCGAACCAACTTCTCGGATTTTGGATTATCCGCGCTTTAACCTTTATAAGCTATCACGACAAGTGCCTCACATGAGGCTCGAAGAAAATAAGTGTTAGATGTCAAATTCGTTATTACAGCCTTATAACGACATTGGTGCTCCTTGTAGGATTCGAACCTACATCTTATCAGTTATGAGCTGATAGCTTTACCAATTAAGCTAAAGGAGCATGAGCGAGGGATTTCTCCCTCTGCGATCAACTCGATTTCAGTATTGCGGTTAATGCATATTATTGTGAGTAATAAGACCTAACCACTCATTCCGTCGCGTTAATGACACTATCATAATATCATCTTAAGCACTTTTATTTTCACAATGAAATCACAAATAATTCACAAAAAAATCACGCCGCGCTTTTATACAACATTTCTAACTCTGACTCAGCACATCTTATCTTCTTTGTAATAGTATTAACACTAATCCCTAAAGCTATCTCGATTGCTGGATTACTCTTATTTCTCACATGGCGCAGTAGCATAGCATCACACTCTTGAGGATGAGTCGTTCGAATTAAATCTAACGCCTTTTCAACTCGTGCAATATCAGGTCTTAAAACAGACAACTCCAATTCAATCATTTTCTTCTCTTCAATACGGCGCCAGTATTTATCTTCAATGCCACCACCATTACCACCATGATCCTGACTATAATCAGTAACTTTGATTAGAGTTTGATTATCTATGCACTTCAAATCATACTCTAACATCGCCACACGCTTTAGATTTCTTGAATACTCTTGTAAAATTTCTTTTGCCTTCACACTCTCACCCCTAAAAATTCTGATTTTATTTACCACTATTATCTTTCCAATAATCAGCAAACCCAACAGGTGAGTCCTCCCAATATCTTATAGAACCACATTCTACACATTTACTTTCTACACTATCAAAATCATCAAACACTATTTTCATATTAGCACCACAAAACTTACACTGTTTTGGTCTTGGTGGATTGTTTTTTAAACTCTCTCCGTATTGTTGTAATATCTTTATTCGTGTTTTATGGTATCTATCCATTAATTTATTCCTCCTTAACGTACATAGAAATTTAATTTTATTCATCTTCAAATAAATCATATTCACTTAAATTGTATCTATTGAATATAGATTTAGCCTCTTCTTTTGAAATCAATAATGATTCAATCTCTCCTGTTTCGTAATTATAAGATATAAGCTCATATGTATTTAACTCATTATTCACTTTTAGGGCATAGTCACCGTAGTAACCAAAACCATAACAACCACTTTTCATTTCCATCACTCCTAAATGTTAATCAAAGTCTAATTTTATTGCTATTGTTAAAACATCAAAATAAATAATAATGTTGCATAATGCACAATTTGGTCTAAAATTAACGACCATTTATTCCCCATAAGGCTAGGTGTAATTCCTCTTGCCTTGATGTAATCCATTGGAATATGTAGGCTAACAACGATTAGTACATCAATCGTAGATAACTTGTTACCAAACAATAAACAAACGCTATAAACTCCTAATCCATAAAGAATACAATGCGCCAACAAAATGTAATTATCCTTCCCTTTATTTCCTGCTAAGTAATCAGTTTGAAGAAAATAATCTCCAAACATATGTGCCATAATTGTTGTTAATAATAAGTTCATTTTTTATTCCCCTCTATGTCTTTAAAATTTGTATTTTTATGATATATCAATCTTGCTAAAAACTTGTTCTCTGTATTAGATGTTCGTTCAATTCTAAAACTTCTAATACATCATTAAAAGTACTAAACTCTTCCTTGCAGACTGTTCCGTATGATAGATTAACCAATCTAAATTTATTAGTTAATCTATCTTCTGCTATAAGATATTGACTTCCATCTATGGCTATCGTTGTTAAAACATACCCAACTTTTCCACTGATCCACATTATTTTTACCTCTTAACCCGTTGTATTTAATTATTCTATTACTAGTCTTTTATTAATCAACTGGTAACCAACAACTCCAACTTCAAAACCCATTTTCTCTTTTAAATCATTAGCAATTTCTTCAATATCGCTCCATGATTTTATCTTTTTATTCGCTATCACATAAGCATTTCCTCTACATCCATCACTAACGTGTGAAATCAGGTAATGATATCTAAACCTCAATCTCATACAATCTCCTCCTTACTGGTACAGGCAATTAAACCCGTACCTTTTTAAATATCAATTTTAATTACTTTAAATACTGACTACAGACCTCTTTCATCTCGTCAAAACTTAGTTTTTCATTATCAGAAAGTTTGTCTATGCAATTGCTATACCTGTTAGCATTTATATAATCACTTGAACCATCACCCATTGATAAACAAAATGCAAGGAGCAAAAACGCAGCAACGAAAACAATCATAAACACATCAAATTCTTTAACGTTCATAGATTCACCTCTTAAACCATCAATTTTAATTTACTTTTTATTATTCAAATATTTTAAGAAAAATCTTTGTTTGTAACAATCACACTCTTCTATCCCAAATGTGGGATGTTCTTTTTCCCAACACCAACTAAAGTCGTTACTGTCCTCATCATCTTCCCAATGAATGCACGTTGAACAATTTTCTGGGACTTTTTGTTTGTCACACTGTTCTATACTAACAATATCTCTAATTCTTATATAAGTACCGTTATCATCAACTGTAAACCCATGACCATCCGAGTTTTTAGTAACCCACATTGCAACAGCATCGATATCTCCATCAGCTTTTATATAAAATGTATCACCGTTTGTCATTCTTAATTTATATCCTATACTTAGCACCAGCTACCACCTCTTAAAACTATATTTTTAGCAGCACATCGGAGACTAACTCACACTATGCTACTTTTTCGTTATCTTCTTTCTTCAATACGTCCGCAAAGTCGCATAAGCTTCTTCTCTTTCCAATGATCCACCTCACCATGACACTTATGAATGTGCTTCAATTGTTCTAACATGATTTCCACATCTGCAATTTCTTCTGCGATGTTTGCATCTTTAAAACCTCGTCGCTTTTTAGACAATGCTTGAAATAACTCACCGCACTCTTCGATGAACATCATCTCTTGCACGTCTTTACCAAATACTTTTACAGCCTTCTTGCAGATATTGCCTCCCTTTCCGTTCACGACAATCCTCCAACTAACTCTGCGACATAGTGTGTATTCCAACCTTCATAATTTTTATTTTCAAAGTCTCTTAACTGAACTTTCAATCCAAATCAAGCAAACTCACTGATAATTTCCTCTGCTTTATGTTTCTTCGACACGATAGTATTTCCAAACTCTCTTATAATAACGACTTGATGTTCTTTAAGAATTTTACTGTTGAACGTACTCTTAACCTTTTCACGCTTACACTTTTCAGTTGGAACACCATCTCCACTATTAACGCGTCCGCGTCGATACGGATGCTCTATACCTATATTAGCCATCCTTTTAGCAACAGCCGCACTTGCTGTATCTCCCATCAAATACTTTTCAACACTGCTTTCAGAAACATCTAACAAATCAGCCAACTGACTATTTGTTAACCCACTTTTACTTTTATACTCATTAATTGTCATCAATGCCCTGCCCTCTTTCTTAACTTTTCTGTACCAGCTTCTCTCAATACTGGATTTGTTAACGCCGTTGTTCTAGCAAACCTCTCATCACGTTGTTTTTTATTTTTAGTTTCAAATTTTAGATAGGCGTCACAAACACTGTGACAACCTACTTTTCGATTTAAACAACCATAACACGGACGCTTCATTCGTCTTCCTCCTAAATCCTTAACTCCTTAATCGCTCTCTCATTCAACTTAATTGCTGTGAGCTTATATTTATTTTCAAAAGTCTTGTGCCCTAAGTTATGACACTCATTATGATGAACCCTGCATAAGGCGATATATTTCGAGTCCTCATGATTATGTCTTGCTCTATCCATACCCATACCGACTAGATTTTCGTGGTGGTGAATGTCTGCCTTACAACCACATACCGCACATTTACGATGCACCAGGCATAAATATAAGAAATTATTGACTTCTCTTGCTAAAATAACAACTTTCGGGTTAATTGGTACGTCCCACAAGAACATAAACTCCAAGACGTACTCGATGAACTCTTTCGCTATCTCCATCTCTACATTCGATAAACTGAAATAGTCACGATTTTTATCAATCATAAACTCTATCTTCAACAACTCTTTCAATTCTTCAACTTCATACCCTGTATAAAGACAAATATCCTTGAACAAGGCATATAATAATTTTCTTTGTTTTGCCGAGATGGAACGTCCATCATCAAATCTGATAGCTCCATTCATCCACTTTTTAATAATCTGCTTCGGTGCAAACCATCCGGGTACGTGGACAATAAACCACGAACCCTCATCGGTCTCTTTATAATTGCTAAATACAGCTTGTTGCATCAGATTACTCAACTTTATCACCTAAACGTTTCTCTAAGGTTTTGATTGCCCATTCTGATTGTCGAGGAGTTAAATCATCCAATTTCTTAACTCCAAACTCCTTAAATAAAAAACTTAAAAACTCTTGACGATTAGTTCCTGTTTCTTTCAATAACTTCTCTATTAATTGCGTAGTTCCTGTTGCCGCATCTAACCCATCATTCTCCACTATTTCAAAAGCTGCAACATAAAGATATCGTCTTAAATATGTCTGAACAGCACCGAGATTTTGAACTTCGTTTCCATTCTTAGCCACAGCAGCCGTTGACATAGGTGACGTAAATTCAAGTTTCTCTTCTGGTTTATCAACGTTGATGATCACTAATTTTGCCTCAACATCCGTGAAAGTAACACAACTGCATAATCCATTTTCTTTCAATAGTCTAGTGATAGTAGGTAAAAAATCACTTAATTCAAAATACTTAAAATTAGCAAACTTGTTATTCCCACTCTTTTCTAACGGTTCCTCTAATAGTTGACAACGAATATTTTGCATCTTCGAATACACATTACTAACACTCTTAATCTCTCCCATTATTTCAACTCCTTAATCGTGATTCTGTCCGCTGCACTCTCATACGTGAATTTATCGTATAAATCTTCATGCTCTAGCTTAAATTTTTTACTATCAAATCTCTTCGTCACATAGCTTGAATATTTCACTTGATATCTCTTGCCAATACCAACTGGCGCTCCTTCAAGTCCGATGCGAATGTCTAAGTCCAATTTCTCCTTTTCTTTTTTCAACTTATCAATCTCAAATTTAATCTGATTAACTCTTTCAATCTTATCTTCAATTTCAGAAGCGAGATCGTTAATGACTAACGACCCACACGCTTCACAGAATAAAATTTCATCATCTTTGTCGAACTCTGCTTTAAAACTATGCCCGCATTCGCATTTAACGTCGATTACAGCCACTTTAACACGCTCCCCTATATATGAATAACCCAACCAACAGAAGTCGTGTTATAGGTCAATTCTCTTGTGCTAGCGATAGTGTGTACTGAGCAGTCTAATTCTTTAACTTCAACGTCACCAAATTTTTCGATTGCAACAGCGCACTCGATATACTCATACGCACCATCACACACGACTCCAATTGATTTAGAATTGTTTTTAATTAACTCAATAATTTGACTTAAAGTTGGTTTACTCATTATTTACTCCCCATAACTCGTCTTATTGTGACTTCGATGATTTCATCATCCTTTTTAAAATTAAATTCAACAATCGCATTTACACGCTTTATTACCATTAAACTAAGGTCCATCATATCCTCTTTACTCAACTCCATAGCTGGTACTTGGAAGATGATAAACTCTAACCATGTCTGCTCTGCAAGCAAGTCAGCACGTTGCTTAAATGCATCCATAATTGTTTTAAATGTAGCAAATGGTGTTCTAGGCTTTGTTCCGTACTGAATCATTAATACACCTCCTGGAACTCACCATATTTAATATCAATGATGCAACGATCGCATACCCGCACACCCTTAACGTCTTTTAACTCGTGTACACTACCACAGAATGAACAACGACTTTCATTCTTCGTAAGATTAATGCAATCACCCTTTAACTCCATTTTGACTCTCGTTCCTGTTGTCCACCCTAAAGCTCTTCTAAACTCCATTGGAATCACTAATCTTCCTAATTCATCTAATTTACGTTCCATTACTCATTTCCTCCTAATTTGTCTATATTTTTATATTTTTAACGAATAAATTGCGTATTTTTTGCACATACTGTATACTGTAACCGGATTTGTCTCGCAAACATAATCCTTACGAGCATGAACTGTTGGCGCAGTTTGTGCTCTTTTTTTGTGCATACAGCATTTGTATCACCACCTTTCAGGTTAAATCATTTCCTCATCTTTGAAACGATAATTACGTTTACTATCACGCCTAATTTGAACTAGATAACTACCAGCCTTTTGTTTCATACGTCCAGCAACCGCCTCATCTATTGCACGTAATTCATCAAGAAACATTTCTGATGAGATAATCGTAGGCAAATTATTGTTATAACGATAATTAATTAACTGAAATGCATAATTCAAATCTGTTTCTGTATATTTCCCTTTGAGAAAGTCATCAACATACAAGATTTCTGATTTCGAAAACTCATTAAAGTAAACATCACGATCCAAGTCATAGTTCATTCGCTTGATTTTATCGACAAACTCATTCCAAATCATATATTTCACTTCTTGAAATCTATCGTGTTCTGAATCATATTTAGTCATACGTTGATTACAAATCGAGGCACAAATCATTGTTTTACCTGACCCACTCTGCCCTAAAGCTAAAAACCATTCTTTATCAGCTTCTAAAATGTACTTTTTAGCTTTATCTTTCATATACACTTGAAACTCTTCTGTGGCTTTAAAATCTCGTAATCTATAGCTTAATAAATCTCCCATGCCACTTTCTTTTGCTGTTTTATAAGCTTTTCTAGCTACAGTGCATTCGCATTCCTGGTAAGCTGTAACTTCTGCTCCGTTAGGTAACACGTTCACAATATTCATAAATCCACGATTCAAGCATTTAGAACACTCAATACCATCAATAGTATTCAAGTGGCCTTGTTTTTGATTTTGCCAGTAGCAAACTTCTTGCATAGGTGTCATACCCTCAACAGCTGCTAACTCTTCCTCAGACCATTTCGAATCCCATTGAATCTTTTTGGATTCCTTGGCCAGTATTTCTGAAAGACTGTGCATTTAAATTCCCCCTTTGCTGATTTTTAAGCTCATAAACATCTTTCCAATTATTCATGATAGAATTTTCTAAGATTAGAATTTTTTCATCATCTGATTGAGTCATTTTATCTAACTTATTTAAAAGCATCTTCATAGCTCGTTCAGTTGGTTTGGCTTTAATGCTAATTCTCATTTCAACAAAAGCATTTAAAACTTCAACTAAATTTACATTAGATGTATAAGAAGAAATCAGCGATGTGAAATCTGCGTTAGCAGGTTTCTTTTTTTTATTCTTTTTCTTATCTTTATCTTCTTCTATATCTAATTCTTTATCTTTATCTGTTTCGTTACGATGCGTTACTGTAGCGTTACTTGTAACGTTACATCCTAAAAGCTTTTGTTTTTCACGATGAGCTGCTACTCTTTTTCGCGTTTGTTCTCGAATTTTTTCCATACCTTCAACATTCTGATATTTCTCCCAAGATGAAACGTGAATAATATCATCAATAATGTCTATCATCCCAAATCGTTGGAATAAATTTAAGGCCATTTGCACTGTCGTCAATGATCTGTTAAATTGAGCTGCTAACATTTGATCCGTGTATGGAATCTCATTAGTGAAGTAAATCATTCCTTTATCATTCACATTCCCAGCTAAGCACAACAACTTAAACCAAATAACTAGAATACTATCTCCTTCTGGCATAATCTCTATTTGTCGGATCTTTCTGTTATCAAAAACCTCTGTTGCTATCTTAATCCACTTAATCTCTGCCATTAAATCACCCCACGGCTACGATAATACTCAACACGCTCTAATTGTCCCTGCGTCGTCCACTCTTGCAACTGAGCTTCATAACAAGCCTTCAACACACTTTCATCAACTGTAACGATTAAGTTATAGCGATCTTCTGATAATTCGATATCCTCAACAGATGGTAAATACACTAACTGGTTACGAAGCTCCTCAATCTCTCTTTTAACTCCAATCGCTTCATCATCAATACCTAGCTTTGGAAGTGGAACCTCAAATGAATTTCGTTGCCCTTCCTCCCAATCCTCTGCAAATAACTTCACTTGATAATCTAATCGGCTTAATACTGCCATTCTCTCTTCCTCCGTTAACTCTAAAACTTCAATTCCAAATGCATTTAAAATCTTTTTCGTATATGGTCTTTTCGATAAATCAAAACTATCTAATCTCTCTAACGATTTCTCTGACGAGAAAATCATTAATCCTGCTCCTGTAGCTAACGCCCCTAGCAATAAAATTCCTGCTCCTAACATTCCAATTCCCCCTATTCAAATATCCAATCTAAGAATTTCTCCCACCATGACTTTATGTATTTATCATACTGCTTATCGTTAAATAACCGTTCTGCTCTCACAATCGTCCTCCTCAATTAGTTCCTCCATTGGAACGTTTAAATATTTTGCAATCTTAAATAACTTTTTTGACCCCATATCAACCTTTCCAGTTGCATACATACAAATCATTTGATATGACATCCCTACTTCTTTTGCTAATTGTCGTTGTGTAATTCCTTTTTTCTTTAAAACCCTTTTAAATCCTGACATTCTTCGACACCTCTTTTCGATATTTTCTGATAAAATTCTAATATCTTAGAACAGAAAGGGGTGGAATTATGTTTCCGAAACGTTACTTATTAAATACCAATACTAGAGAAGTTCATGATACTAATAATTACGACCCTAGTTGTTATATTTTTCATATGAAAGAAGAACATAAAGTTTGGTTCGATAGTTTAAGTGAAGCTTTAGCTTTTCCCTACGACGATTGCGTCAAAAGAAACGATGGATGTAAGCATTGCTTATCTAAATATCATACTAGATAGTTAGAGTCGCGCTCTCTTTAAACTTTTCTTCAACAATCACAAGGGCTTCTTCTAGCACACTTAGAGGGAGTCTCTTTTCGTTCATTCGATGTAAAATTATCTCTGCTAAGTATTTACTTTCGTCTTTACGAATGAATTGTTTTCTAATTAGTTCACAATTAACACATTTTTCTTTTAACTCTCCTCGATCTTGTACATCTTGGGGAGTTTTTTTATTTTCACTCATTTCATTTCCTCCTTAAATTCCGTAGACTTCGAAGAATAAATCTCGCGGGATACGACCGTTGCGATTAGACCGCCACACCGGCACCAATATCTCCCACCATATCTTCACGAACAGTTACCACACACTGCTCTTTAGGCAATCCTTCTTTAACTTGCTTAATCGCTTCGTATTTAGTAATCCCAAACTCCTTCACTAACTCATTTGCGGTTGCTAAGACATACACTTCATAAGCAAAACTGTGCATGGTTCCGCTAGTTACTGGAACGTATTTCTTTTCTTTAGGCATTATCCCCCGCTCCTTTAACCATTAATTCACTCGCTATAGAATATCCAATGATAATCCCTGATAGCTGATCTTGTTGATTTTGCGGAATAATATCCATAGCAACTAATAACTTTGATACAATGTTTGATTTCTCTTCTAATGTCATTGCATTCATTCAAATTCCTCCTTATTAAGCTTTAGAATTTACTGCAGTGTTTAAGATGATAATCTTTCCGTCACGTTCGTATTTTGTGTTTATATCTTCCTCAAACGTCATAACCATTCCGTACTCCGTTTGTTTCTGGACTACTTTTTTACCATTCGCTTTTGCGTGATCTTCCATGAATTCTGTCATAAAACATCTTCCTGTTTCCTGCTTGTAATCGTGCATTCTTCGTATCGTTTCATTCATACACGCTTCAAACACAGGCATTTCCCAAATCTCACAATCAACCCAATCACGTTCACGTTGTTTATTCCACTGGTATTCTGTATGGTGCATAACTAATTCCATGAATGGGATTGTTTCAGTCGGTGAAGTTTTCTCACACTCTAAGCAAGACTTAATGATTTCTTGAGCTTTTTTTACACCCCCACCAAGTAGCTGTATCTTTTGATGGGTACTTAAGTAACTATCGCCCAAATCAACTAAAACAAACATATCACTCTCAAGATTCTTAATCTCACCTCTTAAGCTATCTGCGAAATTTTCTAACTCTCCTAACCGCTTGTAATGATAAGATATTTCTTGATTTAATACTGATAAACCTTTACCGTCGACCACCTTATTGCGAGTATTCATAAGTTGCTCTTTCTCAATCTCTAATATGCTAATATTATCCTTTGTGTTTTTTATCTGCTGGACAACTTGAGGAAGTACCTTGTAACGCGATTTTAATGATAATTTCTTCTTAACAAACAACTGGCGATACCTTTGAGATTGAATCAGTTGATTTTTTTCGTACCCTTTAGAATACGAAATAGCTAATCGAATGTTAGTCATTTCTACCCCTCCTTAAATCTCTAAACTCATTTGATTATTTGCATACTCAATGTCATTTAATAAGTGCATTGGCAGAGAATAATTATGAATGACACTGAATACTGCGCTATAATCTTTACACTTGATATCGGCGCAACTTTTAACTCCAAATTCTCTATGAATTTGACTATAGATATCGATATAAACTCGTGAACGTAGCGAACTATCTTGATAAGCTAAATTCTTCTTACCACCTAACAACTTAGTACCTAACGATTTAACTCGGTTGCTAATTTCTTTACATTGTGCTTGAGCGATGTACTGTTCCTCTTTGAAGTTTTGGAACTCTTGTTTAAACTCGACGATATCTTGTTTCTGCTCCTCCACTCTTTGACTAAGCACTGTCTGCCCTTGCTCTAATTTAATTAACATTTGTAACTCCGGCGACAGATTAGCATATGGATTATGCAATGTTTTTTCGCATTGAATGAAGTATTTACGAACTTGCTTACTTAGCTGTCGTGTTTCTTCATTCGTTCGAGGTGCAACTCCAACAACCATACAAATTTCTTTAGCAATGTCTATTGTTAAAATGTAATCGTGTGTTGTTTGCCCTGTTTTCGAAAGCTCGTTTTTAAAGACGACCTTTGTGAAATCCCCATTTTCAATGGCATCCACATTTTCAAGTTGCTTTTTCACCCAGTGGGTAAAATCCCCTTGAACTTTTAACACCTCATGCAATTCACGACCACTTACTAATTGTTGTCCTTGTTCATTCATTGTTACTTTAATTAATTCTGTATTTTCATAACCTTTTGAGTAAAAAGGTTTAATATTGATATTACTCATTTCTCTTCCTCCTTTTGCTAATTCCGACAAGTTTGTTAACTTGTAAACAAATAATAACACCTAAAAAGTTACAAGTCAACAATTTTTAATATTTTTTTCGACTTTTATGTTTACAAGTTAACAGATTAGCTATAATATTAATGTGAGGTGATTGTATGTCGATTAATGAAAATATAAAGAAACTTAGAGAAGATTACTTGGATATGAGTCGCGAGACTTTCGCTCAAGAAATCAATTTAAAAAGAACTGCTATATATCTTATAGAAACAGGTCAGCGAAATCCGTCAGATCGAACTATTAACGACATCTGCGAAAAATTCAACATAAACAAAGAATGGTTATTAACCGGAGAAGGTGAAATGTATAAACCCGAACCACAAATAGATGAACTAGAATATCTAATGGGTAAATTTTCTATTAATGCTAATGAGGATGAAACGAAAACTAAAATCATCAAAGCTTTATTAAAGTTAGATGATAATGGTTGGCGAGTTATCGAGGGATTGGTTGATGAAATCCTTAAAGATATGTAATAAAAAAAAGACCAAGAATTAATCTCGGTCTTTTTCGATTACTCCAGTGAGGTAAGATAGAATCTTTTTTAGAATTAATGGATTATCTATTTTTTCGATAATTTCTAATATCTTCTTTCTATGCTCTTCCATATGAACCCCCTAAAAATACTATATATTGCTATTGTTATCTCTTTTATCCAAATTTATACACTAATCGATAATATTATAACTTAAACTTCAAAATTCGACAATAAAAACCAAACAAATGTTTGAAAAAGGTGAATAATTCTAAAATTGAATTATTCAATAGTTAGAGGTGATTAAATGAAAGTAGGATTATACGCTCGTGTATCGACAGATGAACAAGCAAAAGAAGGATATAGTATCGGAGCTCAGTGTAAAAAACTTCAGCAATATGCTGAGTTAAACGACTGGGATGGAATTTTATATGTTGATGATGGATATAGTGCTAAAGATTTAAATCGACCACAAGCAATGCAGTTATTTAAAGATATTGAAGAGAAAAAAATCGACACTGTTGTTATCTATAAACTAGACCGTTTAACTCGTAACGTGAAAAACTTGTATGAATTAATGGATTTATTCGATAAGAATGATTGCAAATTAATTTCTCTCACTGAATCTTTAGACACTTCTAGTGCTAGTGGGCGATTCTTTATCACTATGTTAGGTGCTATGGCACAATGGGAACGTGAGACAATTGGAGAACGTACTTTTGTTGGTATGAAAGAGGCGATTAAAGCTGGAAAAGTAAACGGAAGAACCCCCTTCGGTTATAGAAAGGTCGATGGGGAATTCGTTATTCACGAACAAGAAGCAGAAATGGTCAGAATCATATTCGATAAATATAACTCTGGTGTCGGTACCGATACCATTATAAAGGACTTTCAAAAAGATGGTTTAATACCTATCGAAAAACCTTGGGATCATACTAAAATTATCAGAATAATAGAGAATAGAGCATACATTGGAGAGTTTGTCGTAACCTTCAGAGATGGCGAAGTCAATATCAATAAAGATGTGTTCCCATCTATCGTGTCTAATAAAGTGTTTCAAAGCACCAATGAGTTACTACAACGCAAAAAAAGACTCCATGTAAGAGCCAAAGGTAATGCGCGATTATTTTCAGGTGTTCTAACTTGTTCAAACTGCGGTGGCGATATTTTCGGTGAGAACCCAAATGGATTAAGATATAAGTGTAAAAACAAATTTAAATTAGATGGTTGCAGTTGTGGGACTTTCAAGGAAGAAGAATTAGAAAAAGAGTTCATTGCGTATGTAACCGACATTTTGAATTCGATCAACAATGAATCTAGCGGTAATTCTAAAAATAAAATAGCAACCACAAGTAGAGTTAAATTAGCAAAAGAATTAGATAGAATTAAAAACATCAAACTGAAAAACCATACCGCATTCGAAAATGATCTAATATCTTTAGATGACTACAAAAAAAGAATTCAAGAGTTAAATGAGCAAGAGCTGGAAATCACTACATTAATGGGAAAAGTAACTGATATTCCTAAAATATTCGATTTTAAAGATAAGGATTTTCTCTCTCTTTGGAACTCGTTAGATAGAGTCGATAAAAGGAGTATTGTTCTTAAATACGTCACTAAAATCACCATGTATAAAGAGCCTAAAGGGAAAACCCTTGGTAAATTAACGATTGATGATATAGTTTTTTCATGATGTTATACAGTCAATATCCTCCCATAACGTAATATTGATGAAGTCAGTGTCATATTCACCACTGGCTGCATTTTTAAAGGAACGCGTTACGGCCAGTGTAACAGTCGAAACTTTTTTCCCTTCTTGAGTTTGAATCAATTCAGGTTGGCGTACAACACGCCCAACTAACACAACATTATTTAACATATCAATAATCTCCTTTAACTTCTTTATTTGTGCGCACTTATCTATATATACGCTCATCTTTTATAACTTCCTTTTATATTTTTTCTTTTTTCAAAAGAAAACGTGTTCATGTAAGTTTTCATAACTGAACACAGAAAGGACACATTATTTTGTCGAATTTTGATATAATATCAAATGTATTCATGAACACCCCCCCCGTTCATGCAATACATTCCTTTCATTATTGTTTTTCATTCCATTTTTAATTTTTTACATCCCCTCATCAAACAAACGTATTGGGTTATGAACTTAGCAAACTTTTTTCGCTAAGTACCAATGCAACCTTATACTATTCCCCTCTCGGAGAACTGGTGCCCCCCACCAGTTCTCCTTTTTTATTTTCTTCATTATAGCTATAAAGAAAAGCTCCCCAAAAGGGAGCTTTTCTTTATGCTTGTTTAGGTAAAAGTTTAAAGATACTCATACGATCTTCAACAAAGTAATCTTTTGCTAATTGTTGTAAATCTTCAATTCTTAATTCATCTAAAATATCTAGAATTGAGAATAATTGAACTCCATTAAATGCATACTGAGTAAATTGGTTTGCAATAAATTCAACCGAGTTTAATGCTGATAAGAAACGTCCAACCTTTTTATTCTTAATACGTGTGAATTCAGTTTCATCAAATGTCATCGTTGGAATTGTTAATAATTTTTCTTTAATACTGTGTGCTAACTCATCAGGATAACGTGTATCTCCACCAACAATTGAGAAGCCAAATGATAATTCACAATTTGTTTCATATGAGAACGTATCATTAATATAGCCTTTATCTAACATCTCTTCATAGTACGTTGATGAGCTACCAAATATTAAATCAAAAATAATGTCTAAGGCCACTTCCTTTTTAAGCAAATCTTTACCATCTTGATCCGCACTTGCATCTTTAACTCCAACAAAAACTTTTGCTGTTCCAACTTCCATTTCTAACGTACTTTCCGGACGAACAGCTTGAGGCTCTTCTTTTGGATATTCACGTGGAATTGGCTCTTCTTTTTTATAATCTTTTTTCGCTTGATTTTCACGGACTAATGCCATCATCTCTTCAACATCGAAATCTCCAATCACAAATAATAACATATTTGATGGATGATAAAACGTATTATAACATTCGTATAATAATTCTGCTGTAATCGGTTGAATCGATTCGACTGTTCCAGCAATATCAATTTTTACTGGATGTTCTTTAAATAGATTTCCAATAATTTCGTAGTAAGCACGGAAATCTGGATTATCATCATACATCTTAATTTCCTGCGCAATAATCCCTTTTTCTTTTTCCACGGTTTGTTCTGTGAAATAAGGAGATTGTACGAAATCAATTAATGTTGTTAAGTTTTCTTTTAAGTCACTCGTACAAGAGAATAAATAGCATGTTCTTGTAAACGATGTGAAAGCATTAGATGAGGCACTATGTGCAGAGAATTTTTCAAACACATCATAATCTTCTTTTTCAAACATTTTGTGCTCTAAAAAGTGCGCAATCCCATCGGGAACTAATTTCATCTCACTTTGCCCAATTGGAACAAAATGATTATCAATTGATCCATACTTTGTTGTAAAGGTTGCAAATGACTTATTGAAACCTCGTTTAGGTAACATATATACTTCTAAACCATTCTCTAATTGTTCATAATATAACTTTTCTTGTAGTTGAGGGAATTCTTTAAACTCCATTACTCAGTCACCTCTTTCCCTGTTAAGAAGAAGATTGTATCTTCTTTAATCTTTTTAGCAACTGAAACAATTTGTTCAGCTGTCACTGAATTCACTTGGTTTACCCATTCTTCTACTGTTAATGGAGTTGGTAATAATTTATTTAAAGCTTCATGCGCCATCATTCCTGAAGCTTGATCCATTGATTCTAATTTTGAATTAATTAATGACTTCTTAGCTAAATCAATTTCTTTATCTGTAAAATTACCTGCCACCATATCTTTTAGTTGCTCATCAATAATTTTAAGGGCTTTTTCATAGTTTTGAGACTCAATTCCAGAGTAAACATACATCACACCTTTATAGTTATCTAAGCGAGATGCGCAGTAATAACATAATGATGCTTTTTCACGAACATTCATAAAGAGTTTAGAGTGTGCGTATCCTCCGAACATACCATTGAATACAAGTAATGGTAAATAATCTTCATCACCAATACGGGTATGGGTACGATATCCGATGTTTAATTTCCCTTGTGAAATATCTTGTTCTTCTTTAACGACCTTCACTTCTTCGATTTCTTTATCTTGATGATCAACGACTTGTAAATTTACTGAACGGTGCGCAAAATCGAAGTGATTTTTAAAGATTTCATAAACTTTATCATGATCAATATCTCCGACCACTGTAATATTCACTTGATTTTCATTTAACATCTGTTCATATGTTTCCATTAATGTTTGACCATTAATTTGTTCTAAATCATCCACATAACCAATTGAATTAATACTGAAAGTTTCACCTTCACACATATTTTCAACAAGCTTTTGTAAGGCGTATGATACTTTATCATCATAAATCGATTCAATGTATTCTTTTAATAAACGCTTTTCTATTTCAACCACTTGTTCTTTGAAACCACCATCAATCACTAATGGTTTTAAAATCACGTCTTTTAAAAGCTCAACCCCTTCTTCAAGCAACGGTTCACGATTTCCTAAGAACTTTTCATTCGCTAATGAAAGATAGAACTTAATATTATGGGTTTGCCCACGTTTTTCAACTGTTGTCGATAAAGAGGCTCCATATAAAGATTCTAAATACGTGTTAATTTCTTTTTTAGACGGATATTTTTCTGTTGCTGAACGTAAAACATAAGGAAGTAAAGAACGTTTCGTTACTGTTTCACGATTAATTTCAGATTGAAATGAAACTGAAATTAAATTTGTCTTAAATTTATCCGTTTTAATTGTTGTTAAGGAATAACCTAAATCATCAAATTGACGAACTTCCATAAAGTCACCACCTATTTTCTATTTACTATCTTTTTTTGTGCACCTTCATTATAGGTTATTTTAAGGATTAAATCAAAAAAATTCCATATTTTTTCGTTTAATCCGTTAAATGTTGGGTGACATAATATGTTCGTACACCCTCTTGTTCAATTCCATAAACCCCAATACCCATTTTTGTAAACTGTTCATTCGTCATATTAGCATAATGAGTTGGTGATTGCTTCCAAGCTTCAAAAATTTCTGGGGCAACTAGTAATGGACTTTGAGATTTGAAAATATTTTCACCACTTATCTGACAGGATATTTGATAGGTTTCTACCAGACTGGCGAATGTTAAATGTCCTTCATGACTAAAGTAATTATACTTAGCCATATCCTCCGATTTTAAACGCGCAGTTGTTGTTAATGACTCAGACTGTTCAACTGCCTCAAGCCCAAGTTGAAGGCGTAAATCATTGACTAGCTCAATCACCTCTTGTTCAATTGTAGTATCATAAAATCCTATCACATCATCTGTTGCTTCATTTTTATCAGGTATAGGTGGCTTTTCAGGAGTCGTTTCTTCAACTATTTTATGATCAGTCTCTTGATTTTGATCACTTGGCTTTTCAGGCTTTAAAAAAGTTCCATCCATTATGTGATTTGAAGATGACTGATTTTCATTGGAATGATTGATGATGATTGGTTTTTTGGCTTCAAATGTAAAAATTACTTTATCTAATAAAGCTAACGTTGTTGATGACGTATTAGTCTGACATGCCCCTAGTAAAAGGACACAAATCATAAAATAAATTCTTATGACCTTTTTAAACAAACTCCTTCACATCCTTTTTAATCCACCATTACTTTATTTAATATCAGTTAGAACTATAATTTTATACACATTTTAACGATACATTCATGCGAAATCATCAATCCTTGCTACTTATTGAAGATAAAAAAAGAACAGCCAAAACTGGTTGTTCTTTTGAAAGAAAAATTATGCTAATTCTAATGCAATCTCCATCATTTGAGTAAATGTATTTTGACGCTCTTCTGCAGATGTTACTTCATGTGTTACTAATGAATCTGAAACCGTTAAGATACATAAGGCATTAACTCCAGCGTAAGCTGCATTCATGTATAAAGCAGCAGCTTCCATTTCAATTCCCATAACTCCCATTGCAGACCATTTTTTCCATGAATCCTTTTGAGCATCATAGAATGTATCTGAAGATAAAATGTTACCTACTTTAACTTCAATTCCTTTTTCATTCGCAACATTCACTGCTTTATTTAATAGATCCCAAGAAGCAATTGGTGCGTATGTTCCTGGTAATTCATATTGTGCAGCGTAATTTGAGTTTGTACAAGCACCCATTCCAATAATAACGTCACGGATTTTAACATCTTCGCGAATTGATCCACAAGATCCAATACGAATTAAGTTTTTCACTCCGTAGAAGTGGATTAATTCATAAGAATAAATTCCGATTGAGGGAATCCCCATTCCTGAACCCATAACAGAGATTTTTTTCCCTTTATATGTTCCAGTATATCCGAACATATTACGTACTGTATTAAATTGAACAACATCTTCTAAAAATGTGTCCGCGATAAATTTCGCACGTAATGGATCTCCTGGTAATAAAACTGTTTCTGCGATAACACCTTGTTCAGAACATCCAATGTGTGGTGTTGGAATTGCCATAAACTTCACTCCTCTAATTAATGATATTTTAGTATGCTGTTGTGTTTTCTTTTCCTTGTACTAAAGCAACTCCGCCTGAAGTTCCGATACGGTTAGCTCCAGCTTCAAGCATCGCTTTCATATCTTCAGATGTACGAACTCCACCTGATGCTTTAACACCTACTGTTTCACCAACAGTTTGACGCATTAAGCGAACATCTTCAACTGTTGCTCCACCTGTAGAGAATCCTGTTGATGTTTTAACAAAGTGAGCTCCAGCTTTAACAGACATTTCACAAGCTTTGACTTTTTCTTCATCTGTTAACAAGCAAGTTTCAATGATTACTTTAACTAATGTTCCATTAGCAGCATCAACAACTGCTTTAATATCTTCATATACTAATTCCCAATTACCATCTTTAGCAGCACCTACATTGATAACCATATCAATTTCAGTTGCACCGGCTTCAATTGCACATTTTGTTTCAAATGCTTTAACTTCTTTCATTGTTGCTCCTAAAGGGAATCCGATTACTGTACAAACTTTTACATCTGTTCCTTGTAATTCATCTGCACATAAAGAAACCCAAGTTGGATTAACACAAACTGAAGCGAAATCATGTTCTTTGGCTTCTTGACATAATGTTAAGATTTGTGCTTTTGTCGTTTCTGGTTTTAAAACTGTATGATCGATATACTTACTTGCTTTCATATGGAGCCTCCTAATGACTATAAAATACCGCTATATAAGTCTTTATTATTATAGCTGAAGTCTTAAAGGTTATAGCGAAAAACAAAAAAATAGCCTTTTCATTTTTAGTTAATCCTTTTAACTCAACATAAAAATTTAAACAATTATTGGGACTATATAACAACTCGTTATTAATTCTACCAAAAACCTATTTATTTTAAAACATTTTTTCAAGAGATAATTGTACTTTTTGAAAGTTTTATGTCGTTTTTTACGTATCACTTACTTATAAAAAATAACCCTTACATCCTTCATTATCCTCTCTTTTATTTTATTAACTTTTTAAATTATGAATATATCGAGTAACCGTACGAATCACTAAAAAGACTGGAATCGCAAAAAATACTCCCTTTAGACCAAAAAAACTTCCTGAAAGCATCATTAAAATCATAATAAACAAAGGATGAATATCTAAATTACGTCCAATAATAAATGGCTGTAGAAAATTTCCTTCAACTGCTTGTAAAATAGCAAGAATAATAATGACAAGAATAACCTTATTCCAGGAAATAGAGAGCGCAAAAATAATCACAGGAATGGCACCAATAAAGGGTCCAATAAAAGGAATAAAATCAGTTAAACCAATTAAAAATCCGAAAAGTAAAGCATAATCAATTCCAGCAAACATTAATAAAATGGTCGCAATTAATGAGACACAAACCATAATAAGTGCTAGCCCACGAATATAAGAACCTAACGAATCATCTAATAAGCTAGACAAAGAAGCAACATGTGATCGATATCGTTTCGGAACTAACTTTAATAACCCATTCAAAATTTTTTCATAATCTTTCAAAAAATAAAACAACGCAATTGGAACAATAACAATAAACATTAATGACCCGACAATTGAAAAAATTAAGTTAAAAGTAAAACCAGTCACTTCACGAATATGCTCTGTTAACGTACTGACCCACGTATTATATTCACTAAAAAATATCTCACTTAAATTTAAACCCATTCGTTCATCAAAGATTAGTAATTGATTTTGAATAGCTGTTAAATAAATGGGTAAATTTAAAATCAAATCATGAATTTCTCTAATAATGGTTGGTAAAAACCACGAAATAATTCCATATAAACTTCCAAATACAACGACATAAAATAAAAACACCGAAATTACTCGGGGTAAACGAATTCGATCAATCCACAAAATAAGCGGATGAATAATATAAGCCAGTAAAAATGCAACAAAAAATGGAAATAAACTTCCCCAAATTTCACTCCAAATCCTTCCCCAAACGGGTGATGTTTGAATAAATAAAAATAAGATCACTAAACTGACTAAACAGGCAATGGCATAAAGCAAATAACGAATCATCCGACTATGTTTATTAAAAAATTCATCCATCTCTAACACCTCATTATCTCAACTAATTGCTACTATTGTCTTTATATTATAAGTGTGTAGAATATGATTATGCTTATTTTAGATATAAAAAAAGTCCTAACAAAGATTAGGACCCACTATGCAATTAAAAGTTGTTTTCGATAAATAACTTTTTTGATAAAATCAACCCCCAATGTGACAAGTTGCACCAGCATAACCACTAAATATGGCGCAAAGATAAAATGAATAAAGTAACTTAATAAGGCTGAGAAAATGCCACAAATAATAATATAAGCATATTTAAACATTAAATGTCTATCTAAAACAACAATATCTGGTAAAATAAAAATTCCTGTTATTAACACCGAACCATTTAATAAGAACAAAATCGTTAACCAATTCGGTTGTTGAAAAATAACACCTAGCAAAATACTTACTAATCCGTAAACACCTAAATAAAGAAACGATACTTTATAATCAATGACTTGACGCTTCACTAAAAATAAGGCACTTAGTAATAAAGGAATAATGAGTGTAAAGCATAGACTGCCCTCAAAGATTCCAAAGATTACTGTTTGTAACGAGTAATATTCTGAAATAAAACCATCGAAGGACAATGGATGAAGCGCATTTGTTACTACCATATAGGGGGCTGATAGCATCGGGGGAAGTTCAGTTAATCCTAAATTATAATTAGTCATTTTAATTCCAAGTACTCCAATAAAATAACCAATTAATGCAGGATGAAGATGATAAAACGTGTGACCCTTTTTTGTATTTTGTGAAAAAATAGTCATGACCATAATTGCCATACAAAAAACAGAAATAGGGGCATCTAATGAAAACATCAAAATTAATAACGTGCTAAATAAAAATGTTGGACGCTTCAAAGGAAAAAATATTCCTTCTTTCACTGTGTGTGGATTCGTCCCAACAATAAATGAAACTAATAGATCAATCAAGTAAGCGTAGCCTAAAATCAATCCTAATTTGATAACATGAACCTTGAAAATTTCAAATGCTATGCTTTGTCCTAAATGACCAATCGTTGAATAATATCCAAATTCAACGAATAATCCCAACTGAATTAAGACAAACGTCACTAATAAAAAATGTTTGACTTGACGTTCTCCATAAATTCGTCTAGCATGATACTCCTTTGCCTTTTGTTTAATCACTTCTTTAATTCGCTTCATTTTCGAATGGACTCACTCCCTCTTTTGAAATAATTCTATTCTAACATGAGAACTTGATTTTTTGTTAAATGAAATAACTTTAATTTAAAAAGATTAGCTCATAGCTAATCTTTTTTATTTTGATCGATACTCTTCTTTTAAATCTTCTTCTGGAATTCGATATAAATTGACATGACAATAACCTGTTGGATTTTTAGTTAAATAATCTTGATGATATTCCTCTGCATCATAAAAAGCTGTCTGCTTTTTAACTTCAACAACAATTTCATCTTCATACTTCAATTGTTCTTGATTAATAAATAATCGAATCACTTCTGCGTCTGCCTCATCTTCATAATATACACCCGTCCGATACTGTGTTCCTATATCTCCACCTTGTTTATTTAAAGAGGTCGGGTCGATGATGCAAAATAAATGTTCTAAAATTCGTTCTAATGAAATGATCGTTTCATCATAAAAAATCTCACAAGCCTCAACATGATGCGTTTTTCCTGTGCAAACTTCTTTATAGGTTGGATCTGCCGTTAGACCATCCGTATACCCAACTTTTGTTTTAATAATCCCTTTGATACGTTTAAAGTATGCTTCAACTCCCCAGAAGCATCCTCCAGCTAAAACAATTTGTTTCATATTTTCTCACATTCCTTCATACTTATTAGTGCTCTTTACGACGAATTGGAATTGACTTCGTTAATTCACGAACCACATAACTTGCTGCAATTAATCCGGCCACACTTGGAACAAAAGCATTTGAAGCGGGTGGTAGTTGCTGTTTACGAACTTCACTATCTTCTTTTCCAACAACCTTTAACGTATCTTCTCGTCCAATGATTGGACTTTCTGTTGAATAGATAACTGGAACTTTTCCACTCACTTTTTCTTTCTTCAGCTTTGTACGAATTACCTTCGCTACTGGATCATAAGACGTTTGGTGAATGTCTGCAATCTCAAATTTTGTAGGATCTAGTTTATTGGCTGCCCCCATTGATGAAATAAATTTAATTTTACGACGTAGACATTGTTTAATTAAATGAATTTTAAATGTAATCGTATCTGAAGCATCAACAACAAAATCAATCTGATGTTCGAATAATCTTGGAGCAGTTTCTTCATTATAGAACATATGCATTTGAATAACATTACAATTTGGATTAATCTCTGCAATACGCTCTGCCATAACTTCTACCTTAGAACGACCAACTGTTTTTAATGTCGCATGAATTTGACGATTAACATTCGTAATATCAACGACATCTTTATCAATTAAAATTAATGTTCCAACGCCCGTACGTGCTAATGCTTCAGCAGCGAATGACCCAACACCTCCAATACCTAAAATAGCAACTGTACTATTCTTTAAGATTTCTGTTCCTTCTGGTCCATAGACTAATTCATTTCTAGAAAATTGATGTAACATATCTTTGAAGCTCCTTACTCTTTCTATTTAAAAGTTATAAACTGATTATACCTTTATTATGTCCAAAATGCTATGAAGAGCGTCTAAAATGAATAGAACTTTTTAATTTTTTTATTGTAATAACGATTAAAATTACACAATCTGCTCATACTAGTACTGTCAAGAAGAGAAGTAAATTTGCAGTGAGTATTTGTTGCCGATATGATACCTATACGTCGGATTAAGGTATGCAACATCAAGTCACTGTACGTCTGATAATTATATATGTGAGATAATCTATTATTATTGCTCTTCTTGAACACGTATATTCTGAATTTCCTATTTAGCGATTGTAACGAATATACACTCTCTCTTAGTTTCCCTAGATTGTGCGTAAGGTGATTAGTTGTTGAATCCGAACATTTCTGATAAGGGAATCTGGTGTTCTAATACGGTGTTGAATGCCCAACATTGTTGGGACTCCTAATGTATTAGACAGGATACCCACCTGCTACCAAGCGGGTTTTTATCCTAACACCTACGGCAATTTGGGCAATTAAGAAGAACACGGGTCCGTACCCGTGTTTTTTTATTTTCTAAACTAATTTAAAATCTAAATATATAAGTTCAGATAAGTTTTTTACATGGTAAAAACTTTTACACTCCTAGCAAAGGAAGAATAGATTTCTTTCAGAAATCGACAGGGAACTCTCAACCTACTTCGGTTCGAAATGGCATAGGAAACCAGTATTAAATTTTATTACCAACTAACACTGATGTAGAGTTGTAAAATACATTTCTGTTTCTATGTACAACCACTCCTATCAATCTGTTAGATTCATATTAACTTCCAGATATCACCTGATTGCTTTTAATTCATTCTCGTGTTAAGATAGCTTTCCTGCCTCTGATAGAGAGGATTACTTTCTTTATCAATAAGGATTCGGTTTTCCAAGCATTCCCTTGTTGATTTCAATTCTCTTTCATGTTAAGATAGCTTTCCCCATGAAAAAGGTTATTCCTGAATGGTACGTAAAGTGACTAACTTTTTAAATCCGAACATTTCTAATAAGGGAATCTGATTCTCACATTCAGTGTTGAATGCCTAGCTTTTTCTACCTAGGACTCCTAAAGAATTTGATAAGATACCCACCTGCTACTTAGCGGGTTTATACTCTAGCACTTACGGCCATTTGGGTATCATTCATAACCTGCCCATTAACTAAGACTTTCCAGAACCAATCATATTGATTTTGTTGGCACGACATGTTAGGATATGTATCCGGTCATGAGTGACCCGAATCCAAAACATCCTGGACTGTACGTAAAGTGATTAGTTCTTTAAATCCGAACATTTCTAATAAGGGAATCTGATTCTCAAATTCGGTGTTGAATGCCTAGCTTTTTTTTCACCTAGGACTCCTAAAGAATTTGATAAGATACCCACCTGCTAATTTAGCGGGTTTACATCCTAACACTTACGGCAATTTGGGTCATTATATTCATTTAGATTACCTATAGATTAGATATGATGAAGCCACCAATTAAAAATGAATTTCGCTTAATGATCATACAATTTAGAGAAGTTTTTAAAATATTAAATTAATAGTTGATTAATATTCATGAACATGATAAAATTAAAATCCAAATTGATTGAACTTTATTATTTTTTATGAATAAACACACACACATTTTAAACTAGTTTATCTAATATAACCATTCATCATGTCCCCTAAACATGATAAAAAATGGCCCTAGATAATCTAACAATCTGCAATCAGATTGTCGATCAATTTGGTGCCATGATAAATCAATGAATCATGAGATTTATTATTTCAGGTTATTGTCTTTTTACCAAGAACATGATAAAATCTAATCAAAATCTGAGATATGCGTAAGGTGATTAGTTCTTTAAATCCGAACACTTTTGATAAGGGAATCCGATTCTCTAATACCGTGTTGAATGCCTAGCTTTTTCCACCTAGGACTCCTAACGTATTAGATACGATGCCCACCTGCTAATTTAGCGGGTTTATATCCTAACACCTACGGTATTTTGGAGAAACACAAGCATTTGCTTGTGTTTTTTTTAACTTAAAAGGTTCTATAATATTTGGTGTTGCTGAGTAAGCAGCACTTTTTTCATGGCATCAAAAAAAAGAGACCTCAAGTCTCAATCCTGTTACAATGTTATCGGCTAAAACAATATTGAAAGGATAAGATTTGATGTCTCACTCATATTTTACTAGAAAACTTTTAAATATTAAAGATAAAAACATTACATTTCCGGACGATTATCTTGAAGAAGTGAAATTAAACGGAATTACTAGCTTTATTTTTAAAGGAATCCTCTCGTATCAACCGACTCATTGTCAAAAATGCGGAACTCTATTTGATTCAAAATTTAAGAAACATGGATTTAAAACCTCTCGAATTGTCATTCCAAAAGTCTCACTCCATGATACCTATTTAGAGTTAAAAAAACAGCGTTATTATTGTGGCCATTGCCAATCTACCTTTACACTAAACACTTCAATCGTTGAAAAGAACTGTTATATTTCTTATCACACGAAACATGCCATTGCGTTAGACGCTCAAAATAAGATTTCAGAATGCGATATTGCCCGTCGTCATCAGGTCTCTCATTCAACTGTCAATCGGATCATCCATAGCTTTTATGAGGCTCAAACTTTGAACTTTAATTACCTTCCTGAAAATCTTTGTTTTGATGAGTTTAAGTCCGTTAAGTCTGCCGAGGGTCACCTAGCATGCGAAGCATAAATCCTCCACTGCTAGGGAATGGGTCACATGTCTTTTATCTTTTGCGATGCAGATACCAAACAAATCATTGATATCATTGAAGATCGTCGTTTAAGCTCACTCCCAACCTATTTTCAGCGGTATACCAAAGAAGCACGGGCTCGAGTGAAACATATTGTCATCGATATGTATGCTCCTTACATGAGCTTGATTAAGGAGCTTTTTCCCCATGCCAAAATGATCATTGATAAATTCCATCTAGTTCAACATCTTTCTCGTGCACTCAATAAAACTCGTATTCGAATCATGAAAAAATTTAAGAAACACAGTCGTAAATTCAAACGTTATTGGCGATTATTTTTAAAGTCTCACACGCTACTTAACACCACTAATTATCGAACAGTTTACTGTTTTAAACAACCCATGCGTGAAATAGATATCCTCAACTTCCTACTTGATTTATCACCTGAATTAAAAGCAACTTATGATCTTTATCAAGATTTACTTTTCGCTATTCAAACCAAAAACATCAATCGCTTGAATCACTTACTTGAAACAGAACATCCGCTTATTTCTCCTGAACTTCAAACAGCTTTTCAAACCTTTAAAACGTATCAAGCTTATATCAAAAACACATTAACGACTCCCTATACAAATGGTCCAATCGAAGGAATTAATAATAAAATTAAAGTCATTAAGCGTATTGCCTTTGGATATCGTAATTTCTATCATTGGGTCACCTGCCATGCGAAGCATGTTTCCTCCACTAGTAGGGTAATTAAATCACGTATTCTTATGATTCAAAATTTAACTAAACCTAAAAGAAAAATCCTAGCAGCATAGCCGCTAGGATTTCAATTTAGTCTTTCACTGTAATAGGTCACCATTTAATCAGCAACACTATTTGACAAAGTTCCACTTAAAAAAGCTATACGATAGAACGTCAACAGTTTCAGTTTTGGGGTTGAAAAAATCAAATTACATTAATTTTTGCAAAGAAAAAAGCAGCCATTTTTACAATGGTTGCTTTTATTGTATTATCAATGTTTTTAGACATTTTAAATCAAATAAAATGTTATTTTTTACACCTGTTTTTACATAGCTAAAAATTGTGGTAATAAATTTATGACCGCTATTTTCATGTGTGTAAAACTTAATGTAAAAGCTTTTGTAAATTAAGCTGTAAAACTGATTGTAATTCTTAATATAAAAATGATGATTTCAGAGAGCTCCCCTTTGTTAAGAAATCTCTCCCTGTCTTGTTTTTGTCATTTATTTTTGACAGTTACTATTTTACTATATAACCCTATATTTGTAAATAATTGGTTATAATAGTCTTTTAAAGAGAGAAGCAAAGCCTTAATTAAGCCATAATTTTAATAAATGATATTTAATCCATTTTATAGTATAATATAACAAAGCCAATAATTAAGGGGGGATAGTTAATGAAGAAAACATCTTTTTTTCTGGGAGTCTTCATTTGCTTCATTACATTAGGGTGTTCGAAACAAGGAGCAATGGACCTTCAATCTTTAGAGGATGCGTATTTTGAAGTAGCACAAAACACAGTGGACGAGCCATTAAGCGTTGTTGAGTTAACGGAAATGTTATCAAATTATGCTCCTAAGGAAATGGTAGATGGTAATCAAAAAATCTACACATTTGCTACTGATAACGAAGAGTTAATGGTTTCAGAACCGAAAGACCAAGAGGGGATAACAGACATTTTATATACAAAGCATCATGACTCAAATTCATTATCAGTGGCGTGCCATATCTCTTCTAACGGAGCAGATACATCAGCATCGTCTCTCGTGTTAAATACCGTTGATATGGATTTATTCAAAGTATTTGCTGCTAAACTCAATCAAGAACCATCTAATCTGTTTGATGATTATCTAAGTATGAGCGAGAAAATGTTAGGAGATAAACCAGTGACCCTAACTGAAATACAGAAATCTATTAACTTAGAACCAAACCTTCAAGAAAGAGGTACAGATGTAAAATACTATTCATTTGAAGATACAGATTTAGGTGATGTGTTAGGCTTTTATGTCACTTCTACTTCTGAAACGATTAATCAATTGTTTTATAAAAGTAATGCCACAGGCGTGCTCTATAATACAACGATGGCAAATAATGCTGTCATGTTTAGTCTTTCAACAGAGGAAGCTACGCTTTCTAATCAAAAAGAGGTTATGTCTTTATTTGATAAATAATTAAACATCCATTCTTTAAAGCAACCTATTGGTTGCTTTTTAAATTCATCTTGTTAGGGATATAAACTCTCTTTATGGGAGACATGAACTGTTGGCGATAAAAGGGTAAATCGAGTAGGAGATAATTAATTAATTTAATCATCGTCCTCTCACACCACCGTACGTACGGTTCCGTATACGGCGGTTCTATTTTATCTCTAAATATGAACGGTTTGATAGTGGTCTAGTAGTGATA
>SKEL01000940.1_pt1 | contig 29091 bp, 28 predicted proteins | sample 4826741 | NCBI WGS metagenome assembly SKEL01 (sample SAMN11008810, study PRJNA524170) | human gut metagenome | biome: Human fecal sample; material: Feces; isolation source: fecal sample from pouch patient p33 | host: Homo sapiens | place: Israel: Tel-Aviv | collected 2016-03-22
ACCTGTACAGAATAGACAATATTATAATTGAACTTGTTTCGCTTTAATTTTGAACTTTTTTCAATATTTTTACAAATTTCAGTTTTTCTATTGAACTTTTTTCTTGTTCATGCTACAATAAGCACAGTTTTGAACTTTCTTTATTTTGCATTCTATTTTAAGGAGATTTTCTATGACAAATGAAACCTTTTCCGACCGTCTGAAACTGGCCATGCAGGCGAAACAGTTCAAGCAGGTCGATTTGATCCGAGCGGCCCAGCGGCGCGGTGTGAAGCTTGGGAAAAGCCATGTCAGCCAGTATGTCAGCGGAAAAACGGTTCCGCGCTCCGACATTCTTCACTTTCTGGCCGATGTGCTCCAGGTCGATCCCGACTGGCTGCTTGCAAAAGATTCCACAGTAAACTATACGGCAGATACGGTTTCCGATCCGGCAGAATCCTTTTCTGATCCATCTGCCGCTTCCCTTTCCCAGACAAAAACAGGAGGTTCCCCTATGCGAGAATTTAAAAAATCATCGAAACTCGACAATGTCTTATATGATGTCCGCGGACCTGTCGTAGAAGAAGCAAACCGCATGGAAGCGTGCGGCACACAGGTTCTGAAACTGAACATTGGAAATCCGGCTCCATTTGGCTTCCGTACTCCTGATGAGGTCATCTACGACATGAGCCATCAGCTTACCGACTGCGAAGGTTACTCTCCTTCCCAGGGACTTTTCTCCGCAAGAAAAGCAATCATGCAATACGCACAGTTAAAGAAACTGCCAAATGTTTCTATTGATGATATCTACACAGGAAACGGCGTCAGTGAGCTGATCAACCTCTGCATGTCCGCTCTTCTGGATGACGGTGATGAAATCCTCATCCCATCCCCGGATTACCCGCTCTGGACCGCCTGCGCAACGCTGGCCGGTGGAAAAGCCGTCCACTACATCTGCGATGAACAGTCCGAATGGTATCCGGACATCGATGATATGCGAAAAAAAATCACCGACCGCACAAAAGCGATCGTTATCATCAATCCGAATAACCCGACCGGTGCACTCTATCCGAAAGAGGTACTGCAGCAGATTGTCGATCTCGCCAGAGAGCATCAGCTGATCATCTTTTCCGATGAAATTTATGACCGGCTCGTCATGGACGGTCTTGAGCATGTTTCCATTGCATCCCTCGCACCGGATCTGTTCTGTGTCACCTTCAGTGGTCTTTCCAAATCGCACATGATCGCAGGCTTCCGTATCGGCTGGATGATCTTAAGCGGAAATAAAGCTATCGCAAAGGACTATATTGAAGGACTCAAAATGCTTTCTAACATGCGTCTCTGCTCCAATGTTCCGGCCCAGTCCGTTGTCCAGACCGCTCTTGGCGGCCACCAGAGTGTCAACGACTACATCATTCCGGGCGGACGGATTTACGAGCAGCGTGAATACGTTTACAAGGCATTCTGCGATATTCCGGGCATTACCGCAGTCAAACCAAAAGCTGCGTTCTACATGTTCCCGAAAATTGACACGAAAAAGTTCAATATCACAAACGACGAAAAATTTGCTCTCGATCTGCTGCGCGACAAAAAACTTCTGATCGTCCACGGCGGCGGCTTCAACTGGGGACAGCCGGATCACTTCCGCGTTGTTTACCTGCCGCGAATTGAAGTTTTAAAGGATGCGGTTGAAAAGATCACCGACTTCCTCTCTTATTATCATCAGTAAAATTCTGATCACTTTTTTCACAGAGCTCCACCGGAAATACCACCTTTTTTTCCGGCGGAGCTTTTTTCCTTTACCGGATTCTTTCCTGCTGCATTACACTTTACCGGTACCCGGCAAACAACAGGTAACTTTTCGTTACTGTTCACTCAGCAGTGAAACACTTGCTGTTTCGCTGCGTAAGAAAGTGATTCAGGCGTGAGCAGCCCTCCTTTTGCGAAGCAAAACTTTAAATGAGGGCTGCGAATGTTACAGTTCGCTGGGAACCAGTGAACTGTAACAACTTTTCTGTTCCACGGCTTAATTTCGATTGCGGCTCCTGTTCCTTTATGTTATAATTCTTTCAAATCAAGTCACAACCTTTCTTTTGAGTTCTGTTCTCGCTGTATCGCTTCTTGGCGGATGCCGCGCCTCCGACAAACCCGTTACGCTGACCGTATGGACGTATTACAACGGAGATCAGTTAGCTTCCTTTGAACATCTTGTTGAGGAATTCAATACAACCTCATATTCCGATGCCCACAGTATTTCCATGAAGGTTCTTCCCTGTCCGAAGTTTGCAGACGGAGAAGCTTATGCGGTACAGCAGGGTGCCGGTATGGTTGTCACACAGGGCAGCGAGCAGGAAATCAAAGCGTGCGTAACCTTCCTCAAATGGTTTACCACACCGGAAAACAACATTACCTTCTCCGTAGACTCCAGTTATCTGCCGGACAACCAAACCGTTTGAAAACGGAAATGAAGCACGCTCTTTTCTGGAACATGCCATGAGTGACCAGGCTTCTGCTGCCCTCCTCATTGTCCGTGACCGGATGGAGCAGGGTCAGACACTCGGCGAAGCAGCTGCCGACTTTCTGACCGACGACTACTTTGAAGCCTGGTATCAAAACACACTTTCCACACTCTCAACTTTGGTTGACAATGAAACTCTGACAGGAGAATGACAATGAAAAAAAGAAAGAAAGAAAAAACAATTTTTCGGACGATCCTGTTCGCCATGCTTCTCGTACTCGGCATTGAAATTGTCCTTCTTGTTTCTGCCCTGTATCTTAGCAATGTCAGTACAAGACTGAATCAGAACGCCATGGATCTTCTCGACATGCAGACCAACAACCGTGCCGATTATCTGGAAAGCATACTGCTTTTCAACCAGGATCTCTCCAGGCTTTCTTCTTGTATCAACGAAAAAGCTTCTGAACTCTCCGCTGCCCAAAAGCTGGATCTTTCCAGGATTGGAGACAGTTCCGCCGAGGCGCTTCCTCTTCTGGAAGAAATCAGTTCTGCCATGATTTCCACACTGCGCAGTAAATCCGTCACCGGGGTTTTCGTTGCCTTTACAACGGAGGAGTTCTCAAAATCAAGTACGGTTTCCGCAATTCCGGGCATGTATCTGCGGGATCTGGATCCCACTTCCCCTGCTTCCGCAGCCAACGACGATCTTTTTCTGGAACGCTCTCCCATAGCGCTTGTCCGTTCCATGGGTATTTCTACAGATAAATCCTGGACAACTTCCTTTGACCTGACGCAGAAGCCGGAAAGTGCTTTCCTCACACCGGTTTTTCTTGCCACATGGGCAGATCACGGTGCGCTGGACGCGGATAATTACGGTCGCTGGACGATTTTGCCCTACACGCTTTCCGGGGATGACCGTCCTGCCATTGCCTACACAATTCCGCTTATCACATCCGACGGTACCATTTACGGCGTTGTCGGTATCGAGATGCTTGTCTCCTATCTGCAGTCGCTTCTTCCCTATTCCGAGCTGCAGAACGAAAGCAATGGAACGTATCTTCTCTTTTCCGCGTCTGCCGCTTCACTGAACAGCGAACCCCCATCCCAGATCATCTGCCGCACAGCTGTCTGCTCTACCGGAAACGGTATGACGCTTTTTGAAGAGGAAAAGCAGGCATTTAAGCTTAAAGAACATCCTGACGGTTCCTTCTGGCTGCGAAGTGACGGAAGCACGTATTACGTTTCCGTCACACCGCTTACGCTTTACAGCAGGAATGCGCCATTTTCCGATGAACAGTGGGCACTGGCCGGTACCGTACAAGCATCAAACCTGTTTCATTTTTCCAGGCAACTGCTGCGTATTCTGATGACCGCCATTGTGTTGACTCTGTTCGTTGGACTCGTTTCCAGCCTGATCACCAGCCGTTTGCTGGCGCATCCTGTTTCCCAGCTCTCCGCCGAGGTGGCTGTCGCACAAAAAAACAGGGAAAAGCTGCCGACTCTCTCCCGCACGGGAATTCGCGAGCTCGATCAGTTTTCGCAGGCAATTACACAGCTGAGTCAGGATATTCTGACAACCTCCACAAAATTCCTGCGTATCATGGAAATGGCAAGTATTGAACTGGGTGGCTATGAGATGCGTTTTGATCTCAACACGGTCTATGTCACAAAGAACTTTTTTCCCATGCTCAACCTTCCATCTGAAGATGTCTCCGGGCTTTCCACCCGGTATTTCCAGCAGATGCTGCGTGAATTTGACCAGACACATTCTCATACCGTATGGGTCGGGCATTCTAAGGTGTATGAAATTTCATTTTCTGACGGAACAATCCGCTACATCCGTATGGAGACCTCCCGCGAGGGCTATGCGCAGATCGGACTTGTCGAAGATTTTACCTCCGTTATGCTGGAACGGCAGCGCATAGAGCACGAGCGTGATTACGATGCATTGACCGGTCTCTACAATCGACGCGCGTTTCAGCGGGAAAGTGAAGCTCTTTTTGAGCATTCGGAAGTTCTCGGTCACGCTGCCCTTCTGATGATCGACCTTGACAATCTAAAACGCACCAACGACACCTTCGGCCACGACTGGGGCGATGCCTATATCCGGCAGGCAGGACAGTGTTTTATCTCCTCTGTGCCGGCTAAAACGCTCTGTGCCCGTATTTCCGGCGATGAATTTAATCTTCTGTTCTACGGCTACCAATCGCAGGAAGAAATTCGAGCACTTCTGCAGAATCTTTCCCTTGCGGTTTCAAATACAGCCCTGGAGCTGCCAAGTGGTCGTAAACTGCCCCTTCGCCTTTCCGGCGGAGTTTCCTGGTATCCGGAAAACAGTACAGATCTGTCTGCGCTGAAAAAATATGCGGATTTCGCAATGTACCAGGTAAAGAAAGCAGAAAAAGGGTACATTACCGAATTCGATCTGGAGCTTTTTACAAAAAACGCAAAGGAAACCGAGATGCGCCGCCTGTTCCATAAAATGTTGAATGAAGAGCTGTTTACGTATTACTTCCAGCCAATTGTTTCCGCTGCGGACGGCAGTATCTACGCCTACGAGGCACTGATGCGCGGAAATCTCCCGGCACTTACTCGTCCGGATCAGATCCTGCAGCTGGCTCACGAGGAAGAGTGCCTGCATGAAATAGAACGTCTGACTATGTTTCTCTCTGCAAAATCCTATGCCACATTCCTCTCCACCCATCAGATACGCGGTGATGAGCTTCTCTTTGTCAATTCGATTGCAAGCCAATACATGAATCACGATGAGTCAGTGGCTTACGTCGAACAATACAGCTTTCTTCAGGATCGGATTGTCATCGAGATCACAGAGGAGGATTCACAGGATCTTACAGCTCTGTTGAAAAAACGTGAGATGCCGGGATTTTCCGGTGTATTTGCCCTGGATGACTACGGCAGCGGCTACAGCAATGAAAAAACGCTTCTGGAGCTTGCACCGGCGTATATCAAGCTGGATCTTTCCATCATCCGCGATATCGACTCCGATCCGGACAAGCAGCAGATCGTAGAAAATATTGTTTCCTATGCACATCAAAGAGGCATGAAAATCATTGCCGAGGGTCTGGAAACTCCAGCTGAACTTTTGAAGGTACTGGAACTGGATGTTGATCTCCTGCAGGGCTATTTTCTTGCAAAACCGTCCGCTGTTCCGAAACCTGTCAGTGCAGAATCCGTTGCTGTCATAGAACACTTCCGGAAGCATCTTGCGTAATTCCACCTCTTTCTGCAGCATCATTTCAAATCACAGCATCTATGTCTGATCTGCTGCTTCGAAACAGGTACCAGTCAGCGACCCGGAGCGTATCTGAGCAATCATCCCTCAAAAAACATCCATAGCAAACCCTGCAAAAGCAGGGTTTTGTCTCCACTCTGAAGGATCCTTTTTTATACTTTTTTCATATTTTTCTCCTGTTCGTTCCTCCGCTTCTGTGCTATGATACCTTATAGCAATGACAAATCATCCATCGAAAGGAGTTTTTCTATGTGTACAGCAGCAACCTATCAAACACGCGACTTTTATATGGGCCGCACACTCGATTATGAATTTTCCTATGGCGACCAGATCACCGTTACACCTCGCAATTACCCGTTTTCCTTTCTTCATATGCCGTCCCTTTCCCATCACTATGCAATGATCGGCATGGCGTGTGTGATGGATGATTACCCGCTCTATTATGAGGCGTTCAATGAAAAAGGGCTTGGTATCGCCGGCCTTAATTTTGTAGGAAATGCCGTTTATTTCGATCCGAAACCGGAGAAAGACAATATCGCGCAGTTCGAGCTGATCCCGTGGATTCTCGGTACATGTGCTTCGCTTGCGGAAGCAAAAGAATCCCTCTCCCGTATCAATCTCATCAGCACACCTTTTAAAAAGAATCTTCCGCTCGCACAGCTTCACTGGATCATCGCAGATGCATCGGGTGCCATCACCGTGGAATCCACGGCGGACGGTCTGCATGTCTACGACAATCCGGTCGGCGTTCTGACAAACAATCCGCCGTTTCCAATGCAGATGTTCTCACTGAACAATTACCTGCATCTGTCACCGAAACAGCCGGCCAACACATTTTCCAACCAGCTCGATCTTTCTACGTACAGCCGCGGCATGGGTGGCCTCGGACTGCCGGGCGACCTCTCTTCTGCTTCCCGCTTTGCACGCGTGGCGTTTGTAAAGCAGAACTCGATCTCGGGAAACAGCGAAACGGAGAGTGTCAGCCAGTTTTTCCATATTTTAAATTCTGTTGACCAGCAGAGAGGATGCTGTGAGGTGGCGGACGGAAAGTATGAGATCACGCTCTATACTTCCTGCTGCAATGCGACGCAGGGAATTTACTATTATACGACGTATGACAATCATCAGATTTCTGCGGTTGATATGCACCGCGAGAATCTCGATGGCGAAACGCTTCGCTGCTTTGCGCCGGTGACGGGCGAGCAGATCCATATGCAGAATTAGAAAAATCCGGTACAGAAATCTTTGAGGACCCCTCAAAAAAAGATTCTGTATCGGATTTTTTCTACATCTCATCACACATTGTAAAACAGACGTCGCACCGGCTTCTTCTTTTAACCTCTTACTTGTTTAGTAGATATTATTTTACTTTCATTTTTTTCTGTCCCTTCCGGCAGTTTTATGATACACTTTTCGTATTGGAAAACCGATTTTTTTGAAAGGATTTTATCATCATGCAATTTTATCTCGCCCCGATGGAAGGGCTGACCGGATATGTGTACCGGAGCGCCTACCACAAATATTTTCCGGCGGCTGACCGTTATTTCACGCCATTTATTACAAATAAAAAGATGAGCTCCCGCGAGCGCAATGACATTCTCCCGGAGCATAACGAAGGGATGACGGTGCTCCCGCAGATTCTCACAAACCAGGCGGAGGACTTTCTTTCTCTGACAAAAGAACTGAAGGAGTACGGCTACGATACCGTCAATCTGAACCTTGGCTGTCCGTCCGGCACGGTTGTCGCCAAGCGGCGCGGCTCCGGACTGCTTGCGTGGCCGCATACACTCGATGCATTTCTCGATGAAATCTTTTCGTCCTGCGACTGCCGGATCTCCATCAAGACAAGACTTGGCACAACCGACACCGATGAGTGGGAGACGCTGCTTGCGATTTATGACAAATATCCGCTGGAAGAGCTGATTATTCATCCGCGGATTCAGAAAGATTTCTACAAATATACGCCGCGCATGGAGTGTTATCGGACAGCATATGAGACGAGCCGCCACTCGCTGTGCTACAATGGGGATCTTTTCTCAACCGCTGATTTTCAGAAGCTCTGCCATGATTTTCCCTTGACGGAAAAGGTCATGCTCGGCCGCGGGGTGCTGCAGAACCCCTGGTTGATCGGGATGCTGCGCAGTACAGATCCTGCCAGCAGTGAAAATTTAGCTCCGGCAGATAAGGAGCTGCTGCGCGCATTCTGCGAAGATCTCTGTGCCGGCTATGCGCGCGTTATTTCCGGGGATAAAAATGTGCTGTTTAAATTAAAGGCACTGTGGATTTACCTCGGAACATCGTTTACGAATCCCCAGAAGTATCTGAAAAAGATCAAAAAAGCAAATCGCCTTGCCGAGTATGAAGAGGCCGTTGATTCGCTCTTTCGGGAACAGGAGCTGATTTTTTAACCGAATCGAGCCGCGCAAGCCGCTTATGAACCTTCGCTTGATTTTTCCATCCTGTTCCGCACAGATAAAATTGAACCGCGTCTGATCAACGAAAACACAGCTCTCATCCTTTTCTCTTACCACACCGAATGCATCCGCCGTGAGGATGGCACTTCGTACGGCATCCGCGGACTCGAGACACAGGTCGCCGTCAAAGAGGACGAGAAATGGAAATTGCAGCATATTCATTATTCGAAAGAAGCATGAGCAAAAATACGCCGCAGATCTGATCACTAGACCTGCGGCGTATTTTTATGCTCTTTTTCTCCAACTCCCAAATCCGTTCTCTATTTCATCGGCAGCATTGCAAGCGTATCGCACTCTTCCTCTTCTGCTTCCTCTGCAATCAGATTCCGGATATTCTGCATACGGTTATCCAGCTCCGCGCTCTGTCTTGCGCAGTCGTAGAGTTCATCCTGCAGATATTTGACATGATTTTCGGGAATATTTTTCTTGTAGCGCATCTTGTGCTCCAGACTCGCCCAGAAATCCATCGCGATCGTACGGAACTGTACTTCCACGTAAACCAGTTTCTTTGTATCCTGTAAAAAGATCGGCACCTGAACGATCAGATGAAGACTGCGGTAGCCGCTCTCCTTCGGATGCTGAATATAGTCCTTCCGCTCAATCAGCGTAATGTCATCCTGTTTCAGAAAACTGTCTGCCAGCTTATAAATATCGCTTGGAAAAGAACAGATCACGCGCACACCGGCGATATCGCGGATATTTTCCTCGATAGACTCCAGTGTGACCGGGATGTCTTTCACGCGGATTTTCCGCATAATGCTCTCATACGATTTGACCCTTGTTTTGATTCCTTCGATCGGGTTCTGGTCATAGGAAAGCGAGTATTCCTGATTCAGCACCCGGAACTTTGTCTCGATTTCCATAATGGCGCACTGATAATACGACATCAGAAGATCGAACGGCTTTTTGTTCTTCTGCATCATCTCAATAAACTCATCCGATAAAAGATTCTGCTTTACAAATTCATCCCGTTTTGTCCCAATCAGGTTTTTTCCCTGTTTTTTTATTTCCTCCAGTACTTCGAGGTTTTTCATCATCCGTTTTTTCGTCCTCCCAAAACTGCGTTCTCTGTCCTTTATGCTATCATTTTAGGCCTGTAAAGTCAAATTTTTTCTTCTTTTACTCTACCTTCAGCATCCGGTAGCCAACCCCGATATGCGTCTGGATATACTGCGTCTGCTCTCCGTTCTTTTCCAGCTTTTTCCGAAGCGTCGCCATGAAAACACGGAGGGAAGCGATATCATTCTCCCAGCTGCTTCCCCAGATTTTCTGTGTGATAAACGTATGCGTCAGCACCTTCCCTGCATTCTGCGACAGCAGGCAGAGCAGCTTGTATTCGATTGGGGTCAGATGAAGTTCCTCTCCGTCAAGATATGCGCACCCCGCTGCGTACTCGATCCGCAGTGCGCCATTTTCAAAGACAGCCGACTGGACTCCATTTTCTGCCTGCATCTGGGACAGACGGCGCTGTGTGACTCGAAGGCGGGCCAGCAGTTCCTCCACAGAAAACGGTTTCGTCAGATAATCATCCGCTCCTGCGTCCAATGCCTCGATTTTATCGCTGTCCTCACTTCTTGCACTGATTACGATAATCGGCATATTCGACCAGCTTCGAATCTTTTCAATCACCTCTACGCCATCAATATCCGGCAGGCCAAGGTCGAGCAGAACAATGTCGGGATTATGTGTGGATGCCTCCATAATGGCACCCGCACCGTTCTTTGCAGAAATATACTTATAATCGTGTGTTTTTAACGTCGTAGTAATCAGGTTGTGAACCGGCGTATCATCTTCCACAACCAGAATTAATGTCTTATTCATTCAAATTCACCTCACTGAGCGGCAGGGTAAACCGAAAGCAGCAGCCCTGTGGATCGCAGTCATAAAGTGCTATCTCCCCGCCGTGCGCATTTACAATCGAACGGCAGAGTGCCAGTCCAAGGCCAAGGCTTCTGCGGCTGTCGCTTACTTTATTTTTCCCGGAATAGAACATCTCAAACACATGCTCTCTGGACTCTTTTGGAATCCCGGGGCCGTTGTCCTCCACCGCGATCCAGATATTTTTCTCCTCTTTTCTGGCTGTCGAGAACCCACTGAATGATTTCCTGTTCCCTTGGGTCAAAGATTTTTTCCGTCTTTCCTCCTGTCTGCGCGCTGTAAAGTGTTCCGCGGACAATTCTGCTCTCCTGTGCCCCTGCCGGTGCGGCCGTTAGATCCCTTCCCAGCAGTTTTACAAGCTTTGTCGCTGTAATATCAAAAATCTCCGACGCATCCTCTGCCTTCTGCAGAAGCTGGCTGGTATTGAAAAGAATTTTCGTCCGGAACGCATCCCGCGCAGACAGCTTTGCATTCTCTTTTAATTTTGATGCAAGCGTACCTGTCAGAATGGAAATGCCCAGCATGATGGCAAAGGTCACCGGATAACCGGAACCGTACGCGTACAGTGTCAGACGCGGTTCTGTCAGGAAGTAGTTAAACAGCACTACACTGATCACAGAACTGATTACGCTGCAGGTATAACCGCTGGTCAGAATGGACGTCATCATAACGCCGACCAGATATATGGTAATGATATTGGAATCCGGAATGATATGGATTTCCAAATCCGGCACCAGATCGGTCAGCCGTTCGGTCCATCCCCTTCTCTTTCGAAAAAATCCCTGATCCATCATGCTTTTTCCAATGACAATCCGCGTTACTTCGGAAATTCTCGCATATTCTGCAATCTGCAGGGCAATGTCCTCGCTGTGCGTCGTTACAATCTCCGCCCCGCTCTGTTCTGCCAGGCGGATATGCTTCTGCAGCCTTGCCTGATCCTCCGGCGTTTTCTCTGCCGGTTCCGCGGTCTGCACATACAGTGCTGTAAAATTAGCACCAAATGCCCGGGCCATCTGTGCCGCAGTCCGGATAAACACTCAAAAAGGACACCTTTTATTGTATAATTATGTTACCCCACAAACATACGAAAGAAGGTGTCCTTAATGAAAAATTAGCATTGAAGAAACTGCTAACTTATATGAAAAGTGTATACAAAATTCCACAAAAAATCAAGGGTTTATCCGATGAAAGAAAAAGAAAACCCATCCCGTTGTTTAATATCGTTATGCCAGTGCTGATTTTCCTGATGCTTCAGTATGAAAGTTTTCACACCATTTTTTCAGCGCCGGAAAGCATGGAGAAACGACTGAAAAACTGTATCCGTGGAAAAATCCCAAGAGTTGATGCAGTCAGGGATCTTCTTTCCCGGATTGATCCAAAAGAAATCGAGGAAATTCACGCGCAGACGATTGATGTTCTGAAACGCAACCGCGTATTTCGGGAAGGAACCATAGGCGGATATGTTGCGGCAGGTATTGATGGGGTGGAATTATTCAGCAGTACAAAAAAGTCCTGTCCAGACTGCCTGAGCCGGAAGAACGGGACGAGGAAGACAGAATACTTTCATCGAAGTGTGGTATGTATGACGGTAGGAAAATCGCCGCATGTGATCTTTGGGCAGGAAATGCTGAAACCCAGAGATGGTTCAGAAAAAGATGAAGGGGAACTGACAGGAGCGAAAAGGCTCATCCGGCATTTAAAGAAAAGGCATGGTCATTTCGCAGATGTGATTGTGGCGGATGCGCTGTACCTGAATGCCCCGTTTATCAATACTTTGAAAGAATGCGGTTTAGAAACGGTAATCCGTCTGAAAGATGAAAGAAGGCTTCTGTTTCAGGATGCGGAAAGCATGTTTCAGCGGGACGAGGGGAGAAAAAGGAGCTTCAGGAAGGGAAAAAAGAGTATTGAAGTCTGGGATCTTTCCGGATTTGAGATAGACCTTACCTGGACGATATCTTAAGCGGACTGAAATACGAGGATGGCCACTACGATCTCGTGAGTCTTTCCGACAAGGATTATCAGAAAAAACTGGATGTCCAGATTGCCTGCTGGGATAAACTGAAAAATGAAATTCAGAAGGTCAGATCCGGAGAAAACGGAACGGCGGATCTGGTAGACATGAGCGAGACGTATTTCCAGATGGCAGATGAAACGGTTGCCGCAGTCAAAGTTTCCAATGCCAACCGCCAGCTGGAACAGAAAGCCTACATCGACCTTCACACGGGACTGCCGAACAAGAGCAAGTGCGAAGAGCTGTTCCACAATGTGGAATTCATCAAAACTCCTACTGCCTGTATCGTCTTTGACATGAACAACCTGAAACGCGTCAACGACAGCCTCGGCCACTCCATCGGCGACCAGCTGATTCTGAACTTTGCCCGGCTGCTGCGAAACTCGATTCCCGCGAAGCATTTCGTAGGAAGATACGGCGGCGATGAATTTATGGCGGTCATCTATGATGCAACCCGCGAAAGCATCACAGAAATCCTCACAGAGCTTCAGAACGAAGTCGAACAGTTCAACGGCTACGGAACCCAGTTCCGCATCAGCTATTCCCACCGCTTGGCACTTTCCACCGATTACAACGAATGTACGCTCCGCACGCTGTTTGACAAAGCAGATAAATATATGTATGAAAACAAGCAGCAGAGCAAGCAGGGACGCCAGGACTAAAGAAACGCCGGAACCGGAAATATCTTATCGCCGGTTCTGGCGTTTTTTCTTGCTGTTTCTCTTTTATTTTTTTGCAAACGCTTCTATCTGCGCATATCCCGCTGAAAAATCAATGGGTTCCTCCCGCAGCTTCTTTCTGACCACATCGCGTCCTTCCTGATCTGCCAGCACTTTCTGGATTTTATCGGCAAACTGCATCACATCCAGCGGACAGAGATATCCGTTTTCCCCATCCCGGATCTGCTCGCGCATGGACGGAATATCGGAAGCGATGATGACCTTCTGCAGGCTTCTCGCCTCTACAATCGTAATCGGATAGCCTTCGTGACGGGACGGCTGGAGATACAGGTCGCAGGATTTTACGTACGGCGCAGGATTTTCGCGCATTCCGAGAAAAATAATTTCCTGCTCCACCTGATATTCCTTTGCCATGGTCCGCAGCTTATTCAGATCTCTTCCATCACCGATGATGAACCATTTGAAGCGAAGTCCCCGTTTTTTCAGCTCCGCCGTAATCTGCACCGCAATATCATATCCTTTTTCTTCCGAAGCTCTTCCCACCGTCAGAAATTTCAGCTCTCCTGTGTACTGCGGATCGCTAAGCGGCTCCTCACTCCGTCTCTGCACCTGTTTGATGTCAATGAAATTCAGCAGAACCTCTGTCCGGTCCGCGAGTTCCGGAAAACGGGCAATGACCTGTTTCCGGACAGGCTCGGAAACGCAGTAAATTTTATCATACTCCGGAATAAAGTCCCTGGTCCGGAACAGCCACCAGAGATTTTCTCCGTGGAACCAGACCGCTTTTTTCCGCGCATTCGTCTTTCTGGCTCCGAATGCGGTTGTGAACGCACCGAATCCGAAAAAGTCGAAAACAAGATCGTATTGTTTTGTTTCCGGCTCCACACACTCCAGAATCCGTTCATACAGTTTTCCATACCGTTTCTTTCCATACACGACGCGCATCAGAAATACGCCCATTCCTCTGGCATAGAAAGACCGTTCTGCCGGTGTCTCCCGTTTTCCCACAATCCGTTCCAAAGCCGGATGCGGCTTTTTGTTCCAGATCATCTGGCGCACTTCCACTTCCTTCGGAATCCGCTCCAGCAGAACGCCTCTTTTTTCGACCAGAAGAAGCGTTACATCTTCTTTTTTCTCCACCAGTTTCTGCAGCAGCGCTGCCATGGCAACTTCCGTTCCGCCCATGTCCATGGTACGTCCCAGCACCAGTATTTTGACGCTGATCCTCCGGCGGAAGCTGATGGTAATCGCCGTACAGGGTGTGAAGATACGTCTCGTATCCCGCCGGGGCATTGATCAGATGGCCTTCAAACGGAAGGCGCACGATCTCTTCGATCGCTGTTTTGGGAATCGCGTCCGACTTGCGGTAACCGCCGCACTGGCAGGCCACCCACTTTGAGTCCTCCGCGCGGTACTTTCTGCACTCTTTTTCCATCTCGCGCAGAATCCGCTCTTTTCCATAGCATTTCCGGATCGCCCATTTGCACCATTTTGCGAAGCTTCCTTTGTTTCCTTTTAAGGTCTGGCGGTAGGTGCGGAATGCATTCATCCGCTGGCTTTCCAGAAACAGCAGCTTTTTCCAGTGACGGTCGTACTCCGGTGTATCTTTTTCCGGCAGTCCGTCAAACGGGAAAATGTCGACGAAAAGACCGGTATCCACAGCTCCTGCCACGTGCTCCACAAGACTCGTTCCGGTGTGTACCAGCTTTCCGTATGCCAGTGTGAAACCCTTTGTATTATGAAAATTCATGACGCGGTACGGTGTATCCGTTTCGCTGTTTACAATCTGTTCCAGTTTTTCATAATCCGCTCTCGGCATCCAGACATCCACATCATCATCCCACGGAATGAACCCCTGATGCCGGATCAGCCCGAGCAGAGTTCCATCTGCTGCAAAATAGATCAGGTGATGTTTCCGGCAGACTTCATCCAGATACAGTAATATTCCAAGCGCAATCTCCTGTTTTTCTTTTAATTCTGTAATTTTACGCATAACGGCATTGCCTTTCTGTTTTGTTTTTCCCATCCATTATAAACACTCTGCCGGATTTTTTCAATTTAAAGTTCCTGCCGCTCCGGCGCCCGTCTGAAGATTCCACACTGTTTTTATCAGTACCTTCATATCCACTGGTTTTACTATGTGTGCGTTCATGCCCGCATTGAAGGCATTCTGCACATCTTCTGAAAATGCGTTGGCTGTCATCGCAAGAATCGGGATTTTCTTTGCCAGCGGGTGGCTGCTGTTCCGGAATTTCGTCACAAAGAGAACCGATGCCAGGATCAGGAGCAGAATTACTGCCAGAATCCTCAGCTCCTCGACAGCGGTATCCTCGAACATCTTCGTTCCGTTGCTGTCCACCACATACGTCGTGCTCTGGTTGCTGAATGCACTGCTTCTGAAATACGGTGCCATCTCCTCCATCGAACGGATCAGAATAAAGTGTGTGATGATACTGCCGTCGACCACCAGCTGGCTCTGCAGTTTTCTGGCAAATACCATCTGGTTTTCATTGGTGATCCAGTCCAATGTCAGAAAGCTTTTGATATCCGCATCCTGCAGATCTTTAGATCTGTACCACACGCCCTGCAGACCCTCATCAGAATAATAGTATCCTTCCTGGTTCACGGCAATAAACTGGAGGTTTTCATGCGTGGAGCTTAATTCTTCCTCACGTTTTTTCAGAAATTCACACAACCGGCGTTTTACTTGATTACAATCAGATTCGGGTTCTTTGGGCTTCATCAACATCCGCAAACTGCATATTGCAAATATGCTGTTTTGACAGGCACTATTTTTGAAAATTGCGATAGTATTCGTTTATTCACTCTGCACAAGATCATATACATGGTATAAATGCTGTTTTTATTTTTCTTTCATATAATCCATACAATTTCTCGCATTCCATGCATATCCATCCTGCTTCGCCTGTATATAGCGGATATTTTCGTTTCTTACAATATTCTGTTTCATAATTTCCTACTAATTCCACAAGGTTATTGATATCCCTCATCTGCGCAGCAGCCATTCCTGTCATTGCCCACAAAAAGCCAGTTCTTTTTTTATTCAGTTTCTGCCACTGAAACCTTTCCGTAAACTGATCATATAATACCTTTTGCTTTTTCTTCTCTTTTACCGGAAATTCATAAATCAGCGGATAAATCTGAGCAACACCATCCGGATAAAATTCTGTCTGATGATACCGATCACTGTTTCCGATAATTCTCCATCTTTGATTCGCATCATCCCAGAATATCTTTTCTATCTGTTTCTGTATCTTTTTACGAATTTCACTGATCGCCTGCGTATCTTCCAGTCCTGCAAGTTCCAATTCGTACAGGCCTTTCCACACTTCCAGATTATCCATCAGATAAACTGTTGTGTTTTCTTCTGAAACCTGTGTAATTCCATCCTGCATCAGGCTTTGAATCTTTTTTAATGCAAGGTTGATTCCATTTTTCCAGGATTCCGGCAGGTCTGTACTTTCTGTCTTTTCCAGATATTTTCCCATAAGAAAAAGGTACATACCAAGATATCCGTCTTCGGAATCAGCCTTTTCTTTATAAATAAGTTCCCCACCCTCTTTCCTGTAGATTCCCATTTTTCCATCTGTTTCCAGCAAAACCCCAGTATGCCAGTCCAGATACCTGCCAACAGCTTTTTGCTCTGTTTCAGTCATGGGGCAATTCTTTGTTTCTGCCAGAAGCCCCAGTGCAGCCATACATGCAAAGTATGGATTAACATCTCCGGCTTTACTTCCATTCATATAGATTTCGCCTTCAGGGCCCTGATTCTCAAGGATCCACTTTTTTTCTCTGGTCAGGACGGTTTCCAGCCATTCCTGCCGGACAGATATTTCTTTTCTCAGGTTCTGATAATAAGCAAACATAAACACAATGCACACAGTTATGCAAAATATAATAAGTCCCATCAAGTTCTTTCGATGTTTCACTTTTCTTTTGCATTGGCTCTGTTTATGCTTATGCATCTATATCCTCCAGGATTTTTCTGATTTTGATACTTGCAGTCCCATCACCATAAGGGTTTCTAGCCTCACTCATTTTTCTGTATGTCTCCGGCTCTGTAAGAAGCCGCCTGCATTCTCTGTAAATATCCTCCATCTTCGTGCCTACAAGCTTTAAGGTTCCTGCTTCCACACCTTCCGGACGCTCTGTTGTATCCCGCATGACCAGTACCGGTTTTCCCAGTGCAGGAGCTTCTTCCTGAATTCCGCCGCTGTCTGTCATGATCAGATAACTGGCTTTCATCAGGTTATGGAATTCCACCACATCCATTGGTTCGATCAGGTGTATTCTCTCGCATCCACCAAATTCCTCATCTGCGATCTTCCTGACCTGCGGATTCAAATGTACAGGATAAATAACCTTCACATCTGTAAATTCTTCCACGATCCTGCGTATAGCCCGGAACATATCACGCATGGGCTCTCCCAGATTCTCCCTTCTGTGTGCCGTCACAGCAATCAGCCTGCTGTCCTTTGCCCATTCTATCTCCGGGTGATAAAAATCCTTTCGCACCGTATAGTGCAGAGCATCAATTCCTGTATTTCCTGTGACAAAAATCCGTTCTGGACCCTTACCCTCTTTCAGCAGTGCATCCGCTGCTTTCTGAGTCGGTGCAAAATGCAGTCGGGCAGTAAGTCCGATAGCCTGCCTGTTAAATTCTTCCGGATAGGGAGATTTCATATTATAAGTACGAAGTCCCGCTTCCACATGTCCTACCGGGATCTGCTGGTAAAATGCAGCCAGAGATGCGGCAAATGCAGTAGATGTATCTCCATGGACCAGCACAATATCCGGTTTTTCCTTTTTCAGGATCTCCCTCATTCCTGTAAGAATAGCCGTTGTCACATCCGTAAGATCCTGCCCTTTTTTCATGATCGCCATATCATAATCCGGGACCACTTTAAAAATATCAAGAACCTGCTTTAGCATTTCCCTGTGCTGTCCTGTGACACACACCACAGTTTCCAGTTTTTCACTTTTTTTCAGTTCAAGAACAAGAGGGCACATTTTAATTGCTTCCGGCCTTGTTCCAAAAATTACCAGTACTTTTTTCATTCTCAGTTTCCTCCCAGTTCTTTATCCAGATATGCCAGTCTTTCGCGGATAGTATCTGTCAGCTGTTTCATAGCTTCCTCATAACTTCCGATATCCCTCAATGTGCCATCCTTACCGGTTCCGGCTAATAGGCTCTCATTAAAAGAATATCCCCACACTTTAAAGTTTCTGTCCACAGCATCTCCCAGTTCCTCCTGATAAGATGCTATTTTTTCAGCGATATGTTCATCAGATAGTGTAGTTTTACGTAGCTGCCCATATCTTTCACAGACATGTTCTCTAAAATTTTCGTCCTGCCACAGCCTATCAAACCATGAATTTTCCACTGTATAAAGACGATCTGTTTCTGTACGAAACCACTGATAATTATCAAATCCATTGTTAAAGTCCCATACAGCAAGCTGTAGTTTTCCTCCCAGTTCTTTATACACATAAGTAGAAAGATTACCAGCATCATAATTCATGGCAAATTCATTGATAATAAAATAATCCACCCAGTTATCCATGTCTATATATGCCTGATAGCCGATTCTTTTGTCACTGAAATTCTTTCCATATAAAACCTGTTCAAATTCAGAGATATCATTTTTTATATATTCTTTTTGTTTTTCCGTTATTTTATTTTTTGATGGATATCTTATATACAAAGCGTTATATGTATAACCTTTAGTCTTTCCGAAGGTTTCTATCTCTTCAGCTCCTGTATCAATTCTGTCTCTGTTCACAACATATGAAGTTTCTCCGGACAACAAACCAAATTCCGAGAGACGCAGTCTGCTTTCTCCGTTTGTGACAGGCTCCACTGCCAGATAAACTCCCTGATACTCTCCATCGACAAACAATTCCACAAACCGGGTGTCAGGAGCCCATCCATTTAATTCCCTTGCCAGATCATATACCAGTTTATTCCTGATCAGCGTCTTATCAAGATAAGGGCCATTCAGCACCCATTCACTGTTTGCTCCCATTCCTGCAAGAGACACTTTTTTTGCACTGTCCTTTTTATTCTTATAAAATTTAATGCGATACTGCTTTTTATCAAATTTGCTATAAGAAGAAGCACCTCTGTATTTGATCGTAGCGCGGTATATCGAATTGGGAACTGAGAAAACAGATTGCTCCTCTCCGTTTCCATCCAGCAGAGCAATATTTCCCCAGATTACATTCTCCTTCAGAACCTGCTGTCCCATTGTATTCATATAGATTACCGGAAGTGTCGTAGAGAACTTTCCCAGATCATAGGATTCCAGATTCTCCTCGTCCGGTGCAGCCCACTCCTTCATTTCTTCTTTTGTGATAGCGGTTCTCTTTTTTTCCTTTGACTTATTTTCTGACTTTACAACAGAATTTCCCACAATGGATATTCCACAGAGAATTGTTATCATCAGAATACATAAAAGGATACGCCTTATCCTTTTCATAGCAACACCTCTCAGTCAGGCAGCCTTTTTACTGCGAAAGTTCATCCTTCTGGTCAACGATATTTACCCTTTTTACGCCATCGATTTTGATCAGTTTCTCCGAAATATCCATCTGGTTTTCTTTTGCAGCTTTATACAGGATTCCCTCTCCGATAGAATAAACCAGTTCAAAGCTGTTTTCTGTAACATTTCTCATGGAAACATGTACCTTTCCTGAAAAAAAGGTATCCACTGCTGCCTCTGTTTTATGTAAGCATTCAGGTTTTCCCTGAACAACCAGCAATTTATTACAAGATGTAAAGCCTTTTCTCGTAATAATAAGAAAAAGGAGTAAAAAAGCAGAACCAATAACAATAAGCGCATACTGAGATACACCGCAGCCAATACCTGCCGCAATTGCCCAGAAAATATAAGTAGCATCTCTTACATCCTTTACCGCAGTACGAAATCTTATGATAGAAAGAGCACCGACCATACCAAGGGACAATGCAATATTATTACTGATAATGCTCATGATCATAGCTGTGATGATCGTGATCGATCCGATTGAAATATTAAATTTCCTGCTGTATGCAGATCCTGCATAAGAAATTTTATAGGTGAACATAATAAAAAAGGCAACGATCAGTGCGATCACATTATTCATTAAAATTACAGTCACACTCAGTGCTTCTGTATTTGTCAGATTTTCTACGATAAATTCTCTCATATCTCTCTCCAATCCCGGCATCCGGTTTACAAACAGTCTCCGGTCTGCCGTATGTAAAACTTACAGTCACATCATTCTGGCTCTGGAATATTTGCTGTGGCTGGTGGACAGTTCATTCGCTTCTTTCAATGTCTCAGCAATCATATCTGGCAGGAATCCTGTATATTTTACTTCCATCAGTATCTGTTCTGTACTGCCCAGCGCATCTGTTCCAACCTCCTCGAACAGACCATATGGATATAAGGCCCCTCTGATGTCCGTATCAAAAGTGATCCTTACATCACCTGCAGGATAAGCAAATGCCAGTCTCTGATAATCTATGATCGTCTTTGGACGGTAACAACCCTGTGTGATCCGCAAATACAATCTCATAGCCAGCTCTGTTTCATATTCCAGAAGAAATGACACATCTCCCTGTTCCATCCTAAGTGCTTCCGCGCGGCTGACGGGTATGGAATATTTCACTCCGTCAGATCCGTTTTTGCATTTAAACTCCAGCTTTGCAGATAAATCACTCAGTGAATAAATTCTTAAACGGATCTTCCTTTTTTCATACATTCCATCCAGATTATCCCATAAATCCTGATCGTCTATGGAATCATAGTACTGGGATCTGATAAAATATCTTCCATTTTCTCCATGGATATCTCTTTCCATAATGCCATCCAGCTTCTGTTGAAGAATCATGGCCTCTTTGCGGCTGATCAGATATTTGATTTCTTTACGAAAAACCGTTTCCAAATCCTACGCCCCCTCTCTGATTTTCGTTCAAACAGAACGATCTGGAGCAGGAGTCCGCATACTGTCAGCAAAACCACGTATCTGACTCCCGTCTCATGAAGAAGAAACATTCCTGCCACAACAGAAGAAAGGATTGCTCCCTCCAGAGGAAAAAAGGCCGCTGCAGCTGCAGCTCCTGCAGCGAAAATAGCTGCAGCCCACCAGAACGGATAACACATCCATACAACTGCCGCAGCAGTCATTGCAGACAGGATCATGGAATCTGCTGTTTTCCACTTAAATGCCATATATCCCATCAGACATCCAAGTATCGTAAATGCAGTTACGATCGTCCCCCATCCTGTTTTTCCATTCATAACTGTACATAATACAATCGTCACTCCCCAGAACATTATGAAGGAAACGATCAGACGGTACACCTTAGCGCCTGCAAAAATAAGCAGAATCCCAAGAATCAGAAACAGCATTCTTTCTGTATTTCCGCTTATATAAAGCTTGTCTGCACTTCCTGTTTTTTTCATAAACAGGTCAGTTCCCTGAAGGATCAGTTCCGACATCAGACACTCCTCCTTCCTTTAAAAGTGGATTCAATGCTTTCATATAGGATTTGTTTCCTGTTTCAGCAACATCCTGTGCCCATATAATATATTCTATATCATATTTTTCCAGTATTTCATCCAGATTCTGTATCAGATCTGCATCCTTATATATATTAGATACATAAACCTTATCAAAGATTTCTGAAAGAGAAGAGATCATCATCTTCCCTCTTGCATCTGCAATAAGGAGAAGATTTCCTTTTCTCTGTCCTTCTCCTCTTCCTTCCACTACACTATGCTCATAATCTGAGCCAATGACTGCATCACTTCCGCTGCTGTTAAACTGTATCATTTGCCTTTTTAGTGTCTGCAGCTGTCCCTCTTTGTTTTCAAAGGTTAATTCTTCACAATTGGGATTTGAACCATTGATATAAATATAAAATGGTTCCGTTTCCATGTTATCTATGTCTTTCTTTATTTTGTCTGCTGTATATCTTTTTAGTGCTTTCAAAAGAAGGTTTCCCTCAAAAGTTCCAAAAACATATTCACGGTAAGCATCCAGGTTTTCCTTATCATATCCAAGTTCTCCAAAAATCACCTGCGCCCCGTAAAATGCCCCACGCATTGTCCAGCTATTTTCAGTTCTGAAATAAATATATTCATCCTGATGTTTCTCCAGTTCAGGCAGCGGATTTAAAACCACTGAAGGATCTGAAAAAGAGGCTTCCAGCTTTTCTATAAAATCACTGTATTTCTCCTTTTCATTTTCATATCCGCTTTCAAATACTGCTCTTTCCGGTATCGGCATAATATACGTATCTTTTCCACTCTTTTTCTGTAGTGCGTTCATAATATCTGCCGCATATGATATTTGTCCCTCCGAAATCTGATTTATATTAAAGATACGGTCTGTATAAATCACCTGATCCTGCGTTTCCAGGATTCTGGTTTTTGAAAGAGACTGATTATTTTTCAGCCCATAATTATTATACAAATCTCTTTTTTCCGGAACATATACGCTTTGCTGCTTAACACTCTGCAAATTTTCCATTCCATTCTGGAGGATCAGAATTCCTGCAGACATCACGATCAATATGAGCAAAGCCAGAAACAGTTCTGCGGTTTTATTCTTCTTCAACTGAATTCACCTCCCTGAACCTGATCCTGGCATTTGGACAGTTTTTCTCCAGTTCTGCAATACCAGGCTGATCTTTTATTTTCTCTGATACGGAAATCTGTTCAAGCGAAACACAATCTCTGAATGCACTGATTCCCACATATTCCACACCGTCCGGAAGGTATACCTCTTTTAGATTCCTGCACCCGCGAAAAGCATGATCACCTATTTTCTTTAACAGCGAGGTATCTGAAAATATCAATTTATTAACAGACACACAGCCAGCAAATGCAGCTCCTTCAATCACAGTCAGGGAATCCGGAAGACTTACAAATTCCAGTGCGTAACAGTTTTCAAAAGCTGATATCCCTACTGATTTCAACGAAAGCTTTTCCATGCTCTCCCATACTTTCAATACATTGCAGTCAGCAAATGCATAGTCCTCAATAACAGAAACGCTCTCCGGCAGACACACCTTCTCAAGACTTCTGCATCCAAAAAACTGACTCTTCGGAATAATTGATGCACCTTCTGGAATAACCGCTTCTTTTACATATATATCTCCTCGAAATCCCTGAAAATCAACGTTTTCATATTCCAACAGATCCTGGAAAGTAATCTTTTCCTTATGAACAGGTTCTCCTGGAAAACAATACTCTCCAAATATCTCCCTGTCTGATTTCAGGATTTTTCCACCACCCTCTGAAACCACATATCCATAAACATAATTACTGCCATAAAATGTTATTGTTCCGCGGGCAACAACTGAAGTAATCTTACCCGGCTGGCCTGCACTGGCACCTTCTTCAAATATAATATTGCCCTGTGTAAAAATGTTGCCAAGCACTGTTGCATTTTTTTCCAGAAGTATATCATTCTCTGCGAAAATATTTCCAAGCACCGATGCATTTTCCATGATCCTCACAGCCCCATCACTGTGGATATCTCCCTGCAGGATGATATCCTCGATCACCTTTATATCCCCACGGGAAATAATCGTATAAGGAACTGTCCCACTTTCCGTAACCATATCATCATCTATGTAATGCCTGTTATATTCATAGCTGTTCGTGACCGGCATACGAAATATCCTGGGATCACGTCCCTCCATAAACCGGTCAGGTTCCTCCGGACACTGTCCAAGACGGATCACAGGTGCATACAGACTATGAAAAATATTACCAAAGCCTATCACAAGCTGTTCTCCGCTTGATACCCTTTCACCCAGATCACATTCATCATAAACTACAACTGCATGTTCAGCATCTGCCCATCTGAGCAGCCGGATCTTATTTCCGAAAAGCAGTCTTTTTTTGCTGTATACAGCCCGGAGTCGTATGTTCTCTTTTACAAACAACGCATCCTTTTCACTGTAGATTTCTTTTTGGAAATGTAAATCCCCTTGCTGCGGACAGAAGATGGTATTTCTGGCAATGACCAGATCTTCAATCTCAGGCTGCACAAACTCCTGGTTTCCATCTGTTTCCAACACCTTTTCCTGTCTTGAAAGCATGATCATACCATTCTTCATTTCCGGAAGGGCTTTTTCCACCAGAGAAGAAAAGCTTCTGCCAAAATATCTGGCATTTTTCACATAATCCTGCCTTATTTTCAGAATCTGCCCTTTTCTCATCCTGAAATGCAATACTGCGACCAACAGAGGCATAGAGAACATACAGGCAAAAATCAAAATCCATACTTTCATTTTTCAGCCTCCTTTTCCGTTTTCTGCACAGTAAACCGCACTGTTTTATCCCATTTCACACCTCTTCCGGTAACAGTATCTACCACTGCATCCCAGAATCCCAGAGAGATATTCCACATATAAAAGAAAAAGTTAAACATCATAAGAGGCAGAAGCAATGCCTCTCCGGGAAGTCCGTCTATGATCAGCGAGGTACCTATCTCAAAAAATGGTGCAAAGTTTCCAAGGGAATTATAAATTCCCAAAAACAATATAACCCACCAGCCACTGAATATCTGCATTTCACCCAGGAAAAATAATCCAAGGGACACTACCCAGCCTACCAGCAGAAATACCGGTACTGAATAGATAAAAAGCAGAAACAAGCCATCTATTTTCTGAAACAGCCCCATATAAGGAGTTGTGATCGTAGGAATCAGATAGCGGAACAATACTTCATTATGGCCTCTTGACCAGCGTCTGATCTGTCTGCCTCGCACATTCCAGCTTTCCGGGGACTCTTCATAACATTCTGCCGAGTTAGCGTATACGACCTTCCATCCATTGGTAAAAAGCCGATATGTAAGTTCCGTATCTTCTGCCAGAACCTTTGGATTAAAGCCACCTGTTTCTAACAGAAAATCTTTTCGAAATCCTCCCACTGTACCGCCATACTGCGGAATTGTTTTCAGGTTATATCGTGCCTGTTGATCTACCTGATATCCGCCGGACCGTTCCAGATTGATAAGTCTGGTCAGCATATTTGTGTTGGTATTGTACGGTATCACCCGCCCCATAACTGCACCTACCTGCGGATCCTCAAATCCCAGCGCAATCTGTTTCAGCATGTTTCTGGCAGGTCTGTAATCCGCATCAAATACAATGATGATCTCCCCTTTTGCCAGCTTCATTGCATCATTCAGACCTACCGGTTTTCCTCTGTCCGGACAGTCTCTGTGAAGGGGGCGTATAAACTCATACTTTCTGTGATATTCATCCAGCATTTCCCTGGTACGGTCTGTAGAATTATCATTAATCGGAATAATTTCAAGTCTGTCCCTGTCATACTCACATTTCAGCAGAGAATCCAGAACATTGGAAAGCACCTGTTCCTCATTATGCATAGGGATCAGTACGGAAATACTTTTCATCCTGTCTGTAAGAATATCATTGTAATAGAGGCGCTGCCTGCCCAGAAGCCTTACAATTGTAAAATAAAAATGTCTGGCTGTGTACAGAAGCATCAGGATAATAACAAAAATAGTATAACCTTTCATAATAGCTACGACCATTTCCATACCTCCTTTCCCTTCCTTGAATCGTAAACACCGATCATGCGGTCGACAAACACTGCATAAATCATAACCAGATACAAAAAGTCAAACATGGGCCCTATTATAAAGTAGAAAAACGCCATATAGATCACAGAAAATCTGTACAGCAGCCAGATAAAAATCACATAGCGAACAGTTCCAAATACTATGGAATACAACATTACCGCAAGAAGTGTCAAAAGCTTATAGATCACTCCCCGGTCTCCTATAATTCCAGTGACCATAATTGTCATGACAAAAAACATCACCCATATGCCAATTTCCTGAAGCATATATAATTTCGAATAAACAGTTAAAGTATACGGAAAGTATTTTTCTCCAAATACAAACCACAGACTGTTTATCAGATGAATCGCACTGCACAGGATCAGATAAATGGCAAGAGGGCGTCCCTTCCATGGAAGTCCCGCCAGCAGAATGATTGCCGCAAGAGAAACTGCTGCATTTATAAGGCTTATCTGTATTCCCGGATATACGGTTCCTGCACTGAGATAGCTGATTTTTCCAAACAGAGGATACGTTTCTGAACGGATCCCAACATACATCTGCGGTTCATATTTTTTTAAAGCATCGGCCCCTATCTTACAGATCACCCTGGTCAGATCATCGATCTGCGTCCACATAAGCAGAAAACCAAGCAGGATCAGTATGACAATATACAGAATACATTTCTTTTTATCTATCTCAATTCTTCGATAGGTTCTGGTATAATCAATTACTTTCTTTTCTTTCATAGACTTCTCCTTTTGTTCCGCTTCGCTATGCAGCTCATAACTGGGAACCTTCCAGATTTTTTACATTCCCTCCCCATAAATTACAGCACTGCAGCCTTTCTGCTTTTTACTCTGATACATTGCCCTGTCAGCCTTTCTGTATAGCTGATCAAAAGAAACATCTTCATATCCATCATAAAAACACGCACCCAGACTTATTTCTATACTCTTTCCACGCATCTCCATGATATCAATCTGTCGAATATTTTCAAAAAGGCGCTCGAAGAATTTCTCAGCTACTGTTTGCTCCAACATTTTCGGCATAAATATTGCGAACTCATCACCTCCAAGCCTCATAACCACATCACTGTCACGACATGTTTTCTGCAGCGTCTTCGCAACGGCTATAATCACCTTATCTCCTACAGAATGCCCATAAGTATCATTGATGGATTTAAATTTGTCACAGTCGATCAGGCAAAGCAATCCCTTTGTTTTTTCCTTTAAAAGTTCAGTAATCCTTTTTTCTCCGCTTCCACGATTACATAATCCTGTCATAAGATCTGTCTTCGCCAGATAAATCAGCCAGTTCTCACGCTTTTTTTCTTCTTCTATACACTCAGTACAAAAAAGCACATGCAGAAGTCTTCCATTTTCATCGTAGTCTACAGGAATAAATCTGCTTCGACACCAACCTGATTTTTTATCTATAAATTCATGTGTTATGCTCTTTTCTCCAAGAAGCCGTTCTTCCAGCGTATTGATATCTACAAACTCCAGTGATTCCTGAAGCTGCGATTCTATGCACATTTTCTCGACAATATCCCTGACATGTCCGCAAAAATCATCCCTGATTTCATATTCTCCCATTTTCTTAAAATCTTTTCCCAAACATTCCATAATCTGATCTGTCATTTTTACAATATGATATTTCTTTGTCTGCACATCAACCAAATGCATGGATGTATAGATCTTCGAGAGGGATGCATAACTGCTGAGCCGTGCCTCTTTATTTGACTTTATAAATGAATTACGCAATTTCAGTAACGAGATAAGAAGCGTTCCTATCATATCCAGAAAAATAGTAAGCCCCCTGTAATCACCCTTTGGAGGATTATCCACACCGAAAAAACCACTTATCTCATCTTTGTAACGCAAAGGACATACCACCACATTTCTTACATTCTGTGCTTTTAACATATCATAGGGCATGCGATGTTCTTCTTTGATATCTTCTATATCAGCGATAATGATACTTTCGCCCTTGGAAAACGTATCGTACCACCACTTTATTATGTCCATATCTACATTCTGCAATCTGTCTCTTTCGGGAACCACTCCCTGCGCACACCATTCATACGTATTGTTTGTGACATGCCTTTCTTTACAATCTTCGAAAATATATATTCTGTCAGAACTGATATGTCTGCCGAAAAAACGAATAAATTCATTAATCTGCTCGTCAGGTGTATGGTAATTAAGTGCGGATCTAAGTGCTTCATTTATGACAAGTTCATACTTCATGATCGTCTTCATGCTGTTTTCCTCCCGAATGTCTTTCTTATCTTATTTTGTTACATTCAAGCCAGATGGAAAGTCCTTCTTTTATTTTCTGCTCTTCCACAGGTTTCATAAAAAAATATTCTATCCGCAGCCTGAACGCATGGAGCGAAAAATCAAGGTCACTGCACCAGATGATTCCACATTTCGGATACAGGGAACGAAGATGTTCTGCTGCATTCAGGCCGGCTACACCCGGTAATGCGAGAAACAGCACTGTTGGTACTGTTTTCAATGTCTCTGCAAAAAACTGTTCCTGACTCTGATAGATTTCAATCAGCGGAAAAACATTCTTCTCTGTGCAGTAATTTCTGATATATTCCGCACTGTCTTGTCCTTCCTGTTCCTGGTCGGTCAGTATGGCAATACAATACACGATCCCCCTCCTTTCCATTTAATATACTTTCATTTGTTACCCTCATTATAAAAAATATCAAAATTATTTCAATAATTCTGTCACGAAACGACAGAAAATGACACGAATTGCAACTCCGTGGCATTGTTTTATGATATACTGTTACCAGAGCGTTTTCGAAATAACTATACCACCTGCTTGTCTGCAAATTCGATTGCACAGATGAAAAAGTGTTACTGAAAACAGAGTGAACAGCAACAAAAAGTCTCAGCAGGCGGAATTTTATAAACATATAAACAAAGGAAGATTTACTATGAGAATTGCAATTGTTGATGATATTTCAGAAGAGCGGACACTGTTACGAAACAGACTGGAATCTCAGTTTTCCAGGCGCAATGTCCATACAGATATATTGGAATATGAAAATGGAGAAGCTTTCCTCACTGCAGCGAAGGAATGTCCTTTCACTGTAGTGTTTCTGGATATTTATATGAATGGTTCTAACGGAATTGATACAGCAAAAGAACTTCGCAGATCAGACACTGACTGTCTGCTGATCTTTACAACAAGTTCCACTGACCATGCTTTAGAGGGATTTCAGGTCCGGGCTCTGCACTATCTTGTAAAGCCCTACAGTGAAAATGATATTTCCGCACTGGCAGATGAAATTCTTTCCCGCATCCCGGATTCCGGGAAATACATAGATGTAAAGGTAAACGGCAGTAATATTCAGATTCCCTTCCGGAAAATAATCTACGCAGAGCATTTTTCCCACATGATCCACATCCACACTGCCGGTGAAAGGGAATTGGTCACCCGACAGTCCTTTGACTCCTTCATAACCTCCCTGAAAATGGACTCACGTTTCTATCAATGTAACCGGGGCGTTGTGATCAATCTGGAGCATGCCGTTGATTTTGACGGATCAGGCTTTCGCCTTGATAACGGAAGCAATGTCCCGGTCAGCAGGAAGCTTATTAAAAACGCCAGACAGACATTTATGGAATTTCTGTTCCAGAGGAGGTCCTGAAATGACTGACATACTTTGCCCTGTACTTGAACTTTCCGTAATCATTCCCGGTATACTGCTGGCATATCTGCCTGTA
>SKEL01000941.1_pt1 | contig 29019 bp, 29 predicted proteins | sample 4826741 | NCBI WGS metagenome assembly SKEL01 (sample SAMN11008810, study PRJNA524170) | human gut metagenome | biome: Human fecal sample; material: Feces; isolation source: fecal sample from pouch patient p33 | host: Homo sapiens | place: Israel: Tel-Aviv | collected 2016-03-22
AAAATAGCTGAGTGTTGTTTAGAATGTTCTTGTCATTTTTTCTGACGTTCTTGATAAATTTTTGAAAAAAGTTTTTCAAACAGATGACTTCCAAACAACTTTTAGATGACCTTAGCTAAAAACATTAGTAAGTATTCCGATTTTTTAGATAGGTCAAAATACGAAGAAGATGGGAAGAATGGTATCATTCTTCTTTTTCGTTTATTCTGGAACATTGACAAATAAGTTTTGTTTATTTCAAAACTTCATATAAGGTACATTAAGATGATTTATCCTCTTAACAAGAGTAAACAAAAAATAACTAACTAGCTGAGTTAATTAGTTATTGACTATAAAAAGGGTTATGTAATATAACACAGGAATTATCATAAATAGTTAACAAGTATGTTTTATTTAATGTTACAAATACGGTAAATGATTGTACCAAGGTTTGGCATGTCTTCCTGATTGAGATGAAAGCAAAAGACATGAACTGCTGGCTCTGGAGGAGTCGGAATAAAGCTTGCGAAAACGTTGAGAGGCGGATAAACAGGTGGTTTGGCGGTGTGTTTATTTTCGATTTGGAAAATAAGCTAAGGGGTGTTAAATGTAACTATCTATAGGGGGTAGTGACCTGCTCGAAAGGTATGTGACAGTCGTGAGATAGTCTTAATCTTGAAAGTGTGCGAAGATACGAGCATGCAACCTGAAGATAAAAATAGTAAATAGTAGATGTCAATAAGGGATAACAGTCATCAGCTATTATTGGCAGCTAGTGTTTAAATAAAATATAAAACAAAAACAGACAAGAATAAGCTTATCTGTTTTTTGTTTTAAAAAGCCTATTAAGGATATTAGTAGGTTTTTTAAAGCATACAGAAACAGTAAAGTATCATATTGTATGTTATAATGATTGTAAAGATTATTAGTTACAGTTATTGAATTTTAAAAGAAAGGTGGTCTTAATATGCAAGAATCATTTGGAGAAACAATTTTAGAGTTATCTAAAGAAGATATGAAGTTAAACCCTAAAAAACCTGTGGTAAGAATGTATGATGATGATGAATTGATTGGGAAATTTTCTTTAAAGACTGCAGAAGTTGTTGAAAATATTGATTTAGCTGATTATGATATTCGATTTGCACAAAAAGAAATTAGACGTAATCGTGATAATTGGTTAGAGACTTGGCGAGACTATGTGGGTATTTTGAATGCCTAGAAATAGTTTTGAAAAGTTTATTATTGAAATTCGAACGAATGAACATAATCACAAAAAGCAACGAGCGCATGTTCATATTTATATTCACGGTGAAGAAGTCGCCTCAATGTTTTTAGATGGAACATTGAAAGACGGCTATTTAAAATCACGCGATTACAAGAAAGTTGTTGCTTACGTTCTTAAAAATGCTGAACGTTATCAAGAATTATGGAATAGTTATCAAACAAGTGAATACTAGAAATTAAAGCTGCTAATCAAGCGGCTTTTTTCATTTATCCAAGAAAGGACTTAAAATATGTTTGTTGTGATCGTTATTTTGATAAGCCTTATGATGTTAATAGGATCTATCATTCTCATTATTGGAATCAAAAACGCTCCTTTAGTGACAGATAATGAAATGACAGTCTTAGAAGAACCATCAAAAAAGAAAACTCATTAATATCAAATAAACAAACTAAAGGAGGTGAGGGAGATACGAAAAATTAAAGTATGTGAAAGCAAACGCTATAACCATAGCACCAATGTTCTTGAAGAGTTCTGCAGCATTAAAATTATTGATAGTCAGAAAAAAGATCCTTATTTTCCTGTTTACCCCTTTTCTGACTTAGAGCATAAAGCAGTGCTTCAAGAATTTGTCGATTTGTACGAACAAGAGTTACTGGAGTTTTATAAGAACGGTTGGAATTATAACTTTGCTTCTTTTTGTATTGTTAACGACTATAAAAATACCATATATGGGATTAGTCGTGATTTGGATTTATCTATGGTGTCACGATTTAGAGACCGTTGGTTTAAGAAAGGGGTGGTGTTTCATTGAAAGATAAAACACACTTCATTTTATTAATGCTGCTTTCCCTTCTTTTGATTGGTTTAACAGCTTATAGCTCTTACCAAGAAGAACATACTTATGATAGTCAACTAACAGCTAAGAGCTATCAAGATACTATAGTTAAGCAAAACGTCAATCTTGTTTTTTATAAAGACGGTTGTCCTTACTGTCAAGCAGCCATTCCTCGTATTAAAAAAGCTGCTAGCGATAGTTCAGTCACAACCTTTTACGTTAACGTGCAAACAAAAGAAGGGAAAGCCTTAGTCAAACAATATCATATCAATCATTCTTCAACATTAGTTACTATTAGGAACGGAGTAGCCACGGTATCACCTTATGCCTATGATAAAAACAATCACATCACCGTTGATACTAATGTTATCACCAAAGCATTTCAAGAAAAGGAGTAACTTGATATGATAACTAGTGTAGTGAGTAGATTTTTTTATAAGAGGTTGCTGTTAGCTCATTTTAAAAATCGGTCGAAACATAACACACTTCGTATTTATTATATCGATAATAAACGAGCGGTTGTTTTTGTCAAAAACCATTTATTCTATGATGAAATGTTCACCGTTTGTCTGTCATCATTAGATTATCAAACAGTTAGAACCTACTTACCAGATAGCGCCTTTATTATTTTCAATGGTCGTCCTTGTTCTAAAGTTCTTGATTTTCTCATTCAAGGAAGAGGTCGCCGGTGGCTATCTATTGATCGTAAGATCCTCAAGTCAAACAGATAAGAATGAGTACACAATAAAAATAGAAAGGACTTCAAACCATGTCAAAACAATATTTGGTACCTGTTCGGTGTCGCAGTGATGGTAGCTTTGCTTTTATGATGATTATTGAGGCTGCTAGTCAAGAAGAGGCTTTCAACCAAGCCCATTATCATTTAGAGCAAAACTTATTCATTGACGATCAACAGCCCTTCAGGGTCTATGATATCGTTTCAAAAACGTAGTTAAAAAACACCCCCAAAATCCCCTAAAACCGTTTGACAAAGCCATTTTGGGGGAGTATACTGTAAGCGATAATACTAAAAATTAAGGAGATTATCATTATGAAAACAATAGGTATTAAAGATGTTATGTCAAAAACAAAAAATGTTGCGGCTGCTACAACGCTCGTTGCTAGTTTAGGTGTTGTCTCAAATGCTCACGCTGATGAAGTAACGGACAATACGCAGTCTACAACTCAATCAGTAACTGAAGCGACTCAAGTCACACAAGCAGATGTTGAGTCGTCGAAAGCTACTCTAGATAATGCTAACCAAGCAGTTAGCGCTCAAGAGCAAGTGGTGAAAGAAGCTGCGACAACCGCTGACAATGCCCAAGCAGCTTACGATCAAGCTAAAGAAAATACAAGTGATGCGCAAGACCTAGTTAATCAAGCGACACCAGAAAATATTGCGGCTGCAACGGATGACGTTACAACAGCAGAAAATCAAGTGACAACCGCTGAAAACTTGCAAGAACAAGCTGAAACGACTCAATCAACAGCTGAAACAGCAGTTGCTAACCAAACTCAAACAGTTAGTCAGGCACAAGATCAAGTGACGACATCACAAGCTGCTGTAGATACTGCTCAAAAAGATGTCAATGATAAGCAAGCAATTTTGGATGGTACAGGTCAAGCCGAAATTATTGCTAATCGTGATAAAGCACAAGCTGATGTTAATTCAGCACAGGCTCAAGTTTCCCAAAAAGAAGCTGATTTAACAAAAGCGCAAGAAGCAGATGCTAATCGTCAGCAAGCGATTGACAAAGCTCAAAAAGACGTTGATGCGGCAAGCAAAAACGTTTCTACAACAAAATCAGATTTAGATGCTAAGACAGCTCAAGCAAATAACACACAAGCTATTGAAGACGCCAAACAAGCAGATGTTGCCACAGCACAAAAAGATGTCAATGATAAACAAGCGATTTTGGATGGCACAGGTCAAAAAGCTATCTTGGACGAAGCTGAAGCTGCAAAAAATGATGAAGCTAACAAACAAGCTCATTTGTCAGATGCTCAAACAGCGTTGCAAAAAGCGCAAGAGGCAGATGCTAACCGTCAACAAGCGATTGACAAAGCTCAAAAAGACGTTGATGCGACAAGCAAAAACGTTTCTACAGCAAAATCAGATTTAGATGCTAAAACAGCGCAAGCTCAACAAGCTGCACAAGCTTTAGAGAGTGCTCAAACAGCTTATACCACAGCGGAAAATGATTATAAGAGTATTAATACGATTACAATGTCTGCAGAGTATGCAAAAGCGCTTAAAGATGCTTATGATTATTCATTAACTCGTGAGCAACGGGAAGTATCACTTAGTACTTTAGCTAGTTTAGCTAAAACAGAAGCTTCTAAGAATGTATTTGTTCATAATGAAAATGATAAAAAACAATCATTTGACATTACTCATGTGACTGATGCCCAAGCTAAAGAGCTTTCTCTTTTTGCGGCCGATTTAATTAATCAAGCACGGAAACTAGTTGGTACAACACTAGTTTCAGTAACAGAGGAATCAGCTGCTGAAGCTCAGAATCACGCAAACTATTATGGGACTACCGATATGACAACTTGGACGTTTAAGCATGATACAAAAGACTTAGATGCTAAGTACGACTGGGTTGATGAAGACTGGGCTGGAGGCTTAGGATTTAAGCAAATTAGTAATCTTGATGAAGCTAAAGAGAGAATCTATCAAAATGCTCTGATTGGTTGGATTTTTAATAAAAATGAATGGTTACATGCTTCAAGTGTTGTGGGAACACGTAATGCTACAGAAGGCATTAGTTATGTTGGTATTGGTTTTTCAAAACTGAAAGATGGTGGAGATAGTATCAACTTAAATATTTTTAATACCAAACTATCCAACCTATCTAATTTTGATAAAACAGCTCTTGAAAATCCAAAATCAGCTGAAAATGTGACCGCAACTTACAGTACTGCAAAATCAGATTTAACTCAAGCACAAGCTGATAATACTGTTGCACAAGCAGGCAAAACGTCAGCTCAAACAGTCTACGATAATGCAGTATCACAATTGTCATCAATTAGTGCTACCTTAACTCAAGCAAAATCGGTAGCTATTCAAACTCCGACTGCTCAAGCTAATCTTACTTTAGCAGAGACAGCTTTAACTCAATCACAAGAACGTTTAACAAAAGCAACTCAAGCAGTAGATGCTTTAAATGCTGATATTAAAGCGAAACAAGCAGCCTTAACTTCTGCTAAAGCAGTGCTAGCAACTGCCCAATCAGAATTAGCCAAAGCACAAGCTAATAATAAAGTAGCTCAAGAAGCTAAAATGACTGCTCAAACAGTCTACGATAATGCAGTATCACAATTGTCATCAGTTAGTGCAAACTTGACCCAAGTACAATCAGTCACTGTTCAGACTCCGACTGCTCAAGCAAACTTGTCGTCTGCTAAAGCCACATTGATCCAAGCACAAGAAAATCTTGTTAAAGCTCAACAGGCAGTGGATGATTTAAGTGCTGATATTACCGTTAAGCAAGCTAATTTAGTAGCTGCTAAAGAAGTTCTTGCTTCCAAACAAGCAGATTTAACAGCTAAACAAGATGTGCTTACCCAATCTAAAGCTCGTTTAGCTAGCCTACAAGCCGACTTACTAATAGCTCAAGAAAATGTAGTGACTGCGAAAGCTAATGTGGATAAAGCAAAAGCTATTTTAGGTGAAGCTCAAGCAACCTTAGCTAATCTAAAAAATGCACCACAATTACTGAAAGAAGCACAAGCTAAGGAAGCAATCGCAAAAGCAAACTTGTTAGATGCTCTGGATAGTTTAGAGGCAGAATTGCTAAAACTAAAAGATTTACAAGTTAAACAAGTAGCGGCGCAAGCTGTTTATGATGCGACTTCAAAAGCTTATCAAGACGTTCTTGATAGTCAAGAAAAAGCTCGTCTCCAAGCAGAATACGATAACTTAGTGGCACAGGGCAAACAACCTATTCCGGTGATGGATGAAACAGGTAAAATCACAGGTTATACAGTTCTAGATAATGCTAACCAAGGATCTACTGTAGTAGCTGAAAAACAAACAGCAACAGTAACTCCTACCGCCACTAAAGCATCAACTCCAGATGCTAGCACAATCACAAAGCAAACCGCTAACAGTCTTCCAATGACAGGTGACGCAACATCAACCGTTGCTATCCTCTTTGGAACAGTCTTAACGCTCTTTGGTCTTATTGGTGTTCGTAAAAAAGAAACAAAATAAGAATAACAAAGTCATCATGAAAATAAACATGGTGGCTTTTTACTTTCTTGACCTGGGCACGTCATAAAACTACCTTGTCTTTAATACTTATTCCATAATCTTCTTAATCGACCTGAATATGTCATTAAACTGTTCTTTTTTTGTTTTTAAATTTAGATAGATAATTAAACCTTTAAAGGTGATAAAATGATTAAGTTAAAAATATTAATAACAATAATTTGTTTAGCTTTATGTCTAGTAATTGTGATGTTTGTAAAATCTTTATTGTCACTTTCTTTTATTGAAATGTTGACGAATTGTTTAGGATTTTGTATTCTGTTAAAAATATTATTGAGATTAATGACTGAGTGGTATAATAATCATTGAGGTGATTAAACTGACATTTGATTATAGAAAAAGTCTATTTGATAGTAGTTATTTAGTGAAGTTATGGGTTGAATTGTATTATAGTTCACCGGTTACTAAACGTAGGGAAAGACAGAAAGTCAATAAACTTAATAAATGGCTATTTAGTAGAAGTTGTGTTTCTTTAGATGAGATTATAATAGTAAAATATGGTTTAAATAATATTTCTTTAGATGAACTAAAAGCTTTAAGATACTTATTGGATGAGGTAAAAGTAGAAGAAGGACCATTTATGGCACTATCTTATGCAATCAATAGAATTAAAAATTTATTGTTATTTGTTTTTACAGTTTGCATAGCTTCACCCTTATTTAAAATTCGCCCTATTAATTTTAAATTAACAGATAGTTTTTTTGAGTTTTTGTATTATGCTGTGTTATATACATTTATTGGTCTTTTTTATGGTAGAGAATTATGGTCGATATTATCTTCTTATCATAAAAAGAAACAAATTGAGAAGATATTGCCTAAGTTAGTCCATGAAGTTATTTCAGAAAAAGAAATTAACCAACAATTAAAATAATCCCTTGACCCGAACATGTCATTAAACTGTTCTTTTTGTTTTTGACATAACATCTTTAATATCTTGACCTGAGTAAGTCGTCAAAGGGCTCATCTCCTTATCTGATATTGTACAGACCTATGCATGTCTCAAAACGGCTTTTTTCTTTTTGTTACATTAAAAAATATAGTCATTGGAGGTATTAATAAATGACACAAATAAGTTCCAAAGGACACGGTTATTTCCGTAAAAGCAAAGCCTATGGTCTGATTTCAGGTCTCGCACTAGGTGCAGTAGCAGTCACTACAACGGCAGTCTCTGCGGATGAAACAACAGCGACGATTGATACACAACCAGAAGTAACTGTTGTATCAGACAGTAACGCGACTAATTTATCAGACACACAAACTGATAATACAGAAGTTCATGATGCCTTAGTATCACAATCTGGGACACAAACTGGTGATTTAACCAATACCGTGATATCGGATACGCTTAATCAATCGGTTTCAGATGCTAAAGAAGCTGGTGTAGAAGTTAGTACAGGTGATACAGTAACACATGACTCCCTAGCGGATGCACAGGCTGATTTGAACAGTCAAACAGAAACTGTTAATAAAGTGACGGAGACCCAAAAAGAAGTTGCGGCTGCAACAACAACTGCAACAGAAGCGGCGAAGCAAGCTGGTGTTGAAGTAACGACAAGTGACTCCAAAACTTATACGTCTACTGATGAAGCCCAAGCAGATGCTAAGGCTCAAACGGATCATCTCACAGAAATGACAAGTGCTCAAAATCAAGTTAATCAAGAGCTTCCTCAAGCCATTGAAGCAACAACAGCTTCGGGTGTTAAGGTTAGCGTTAGTCAGGGAACTAAGACAGGTGATGCCAAAGAAGCCTTAGCAGCTTTAGCTCATCAAGTAGCCAGCTTAAAAAAAGCACAGGATACTCAAACATCTATTACCGAAAGTATGGCTCAAGCGTTAGCTGATGCTAAAAAAGTGGGTGTCACCGTTAATACTGCAAATGCTAAAACTTATGATGATTTAGCACAGGCTTTAGCGGATGCACAAGCACAGGTTGCTAAATTGACAGAGTTTAAAGCAGCGCAAACTGAAGCAAATCAATCCATTAGTTCAGCGACAGAAGCGGCGAAGCAAGCTGGTGTTGAAGTAACAACAAGTGACTCCAAAACTTATACGTCTACTGATGAAGCCCAAGCAGATGCTAAGGCACAGACAGATAGTTTAAATCAGGCTAGCGAGATTCAAAAAGAAGCTGATAAAACACTTGCGGATTTGTTAAAACAAGCCCAAGCGGCTGGTTTAATGATTACTAAAGACAGTCTTAAAACGTATACCTCAATTGAGGCAGCGAAAGCTGACTTAGCCAAACAAATAAAAGTTCTTCATGAGGCACAAGCAGCTAAAACGAACGCTGAAAATCAAAATAAAGCGAATGCTCAATCCGCTAAAGATGCTCAAGATAGTGCTAATCAAGCTATTCAAGATGCTATTAATAAAGCAACAGCTGCTGGAACAACTGTTACAAACGCTGGTACTATTGAAACAACTGTAGAAGAAGCTCAGAAGATTGCTAAGGAGCAAGTTGATAAAGTCAATGAAATCGTTTCTAAAAATCAAGCAGCACAAGCTGACTATGATAAGAAAAAGGCGGAGATTGATGCTCAGAATGCGGAAATTGCTAAACAGAATGCAGCAGCACAAGCTAAATATGAAGAAGAGTTAGCTGCCAAGAAAGATGGTTATCTTTCTGTTCCAAGTTCCCAATCATTGATTTTTCAATCAGAACCTAATGCTAAAAATACCATTATTAAGAGCGATGGGACAGTGATTACGAGTGATAGTACAGAAGATAGTCGTGTTGTCTTGCATAAAGGTGAATCTATTACTGTAACATACACAGGACTTGAAAATTCATCTTATGCTGGTACTAAGATTTCAAAAGTTGTTTATACTTATACCGCTAAAGATGATACGGATGGGTTACACATTAATCACGATCCTAACGTTACGTTGACTTTCTATGGTGCCGATTTTGCTTTAGCAGATGCGACAGGTGAGCAAGCAGGTTCTTGGAGCAGTCATTTGGGAATGTCAATCCAATTTTTTGATGAAAGTGATAGTGTTATTTCGTTTCACGAAGATACTCCTGCTTTAATTGCCTTTAACTCGTTAAATCGGTCCAAAGTTTACGCTGGTTCTGGTTATGGAGAATCGATTCAAAACTTATCGTCAAATATTGAAGTAGAGACGATTAATGGTTCAAGTATTGTTTATGAAAACGGTGTTTTACATGCCTCTGGTTACAACGATTACAAATCAAATGGTTCTCGTTTTGAAGCTAATCCTGCTTCTGGAGATTCTAACTTCTGGGATGGTGATAGTCAAGCGAATCGCTGGTACGGAGCTGCGGTTGGGATTGTTAAGAGTGGCGATACGATTTCCTTTGATATTGTGATGGATGCTGGTTCAGACGCTCCCCGCCATGCATACGGTCAGTATTGGTTTGCTTTTTCGTCTAACATTGCGTCAGTAACGCCACCATCTATTATCCCATGGCATCCAAATGACATTACACCACCAACACCTGAATCTGTCGAAGTTCAGAACATTCATATCACACCTGGACAGGTTAATGTTCCTAAAGCAGTCACACTTCATGAGGTGAAGTTACAAGCAGACACTCACGTTATTCAACTAGTTACTGAAGTAGCCCCAATAACAGTTGAAGCAGCAGTAACGACACCAGCCCTATCTACAACTGTTCATGATATTACCCTTAAAACTTCTGTTCATCCCGTTGAAGTCACTCAAAAACCAACGAATGAAAAAGCCGTTACTAACAATGACAATAGTGATATTAATGGTAAAACCGTTGCTAAAGGTTCTACCGTCAAATGGGTACTTAAAAATAGCAACCTTTTAGCTGGACGACAAGAAATTACTGCTGTTGTCATGACTGATCCATTCCCAGCAGGGTTTGAAGTGGATAGTGAAGCGACAGCTGAGGCTAATGCGGATTATTATACCCTTAAAACAACTGAAGATGGTTCATATCAACTCGTTGGAACAGCTAAATTGTTGTCAATTTTAAACGCTCATCGTGATCAAGATGTAGAGGTACCAACTTTTACATTCGTTGGGAAACCACTTAATGACAATGCTCATTATGATAATGCTTTTGAAACCATTTATTCAACCGCTAAAGGTTATTATAAAGTGGTTTCAAATATTCCATCAATTGATACGCCAGATAATCCAAAGCCAACGAAAACAGTAACGGATAAGACTGGCGCTGATACCAACGGTAAAACAAGCTACGATAAAGACGTGACCTTCCATCTCACCACAGATTACAGCCCTTATGTCAATACCATTGTCGATATGGTAACAATGGCAAAAGCAGCTGGTATCTATGATGATACGGATGATAATACCGTGAAACCAGATATCACCAAAGCTACTGTCACCGATAGTCAAGGAAACGACATCACCGCTACGGGTACTTTCTATGATATCGAAGCAGGGCAACCTATCCCTCAAGAACTCCAAATCTTCTTAGATGGCGCCCACCTCACCCCAAATGGTGAGTTCGTGGTCTGGATGCCAAATGACCTGAAAGACTACTATCAAAACTATGTCCTTAAAGGAAATAATGTTACTGTTAACCTTCCTGTAGCAGTTATTGGACAAGCTGGGGAAAAAGCCGAAAACACCTTTGTTCAGATTGAATTTTCAAATGGTTATTCATCAAACCTTGTCTTTATCACTATTCCAAATGAAACAGCTCAAAAACACGCCGTCGATAAAAACGGAACAGTCTTAGACGGTCAAACAGTACCCCTCCACCAAGTCTTTAATTACCTTCTTGATGGTGTAACGGTCACCAAAGACCATGACACCCTTTGGCAATACGACGGTAAAGACAAGCTAGATGTGGAACATGACCGCTACACTGGTAACTGGAAAGGGATCATCAAAGGTACTGAGTACACCGCCAAAGAAGACATGACGCTTCCTTATGATGTGCTACTTTCAGATGGAACGCTCATCAAGGCAGGTGACACCATTAAAGCTGGCTCAACCTATGCCTTTACTTTCGAATTTAACCAAGACACGAACGACGACTTTATCAATAAAATCGTTAAAGTCACTTGGGATGCCGATAAAGGCGAATGGACTTACAGTATCGATAAAGCCTTCCTCAATTCACTAGGCGTTGAAGGGACTTTTGATGCCGACTTCTGGCTTGAAGTGGAACGCATTAAAGATGGTGAGGTTATCAACTTCTTTACTAATACGATCAATGGTCGTGAGTTTCTCGCTCAAGTCACAACTCATACGGATCCAGAGCCAGAAGTGCCCGCTCCTGAAACACCACAGCCACCGCAGAAAGTGCAAACGGTACAAGCTGCTGTGCTTCCAATGACAGGGGAAAGCAATAGCCCGTTAGGCATTCTTGCCTCAATCATGGGTAGTTTGCTAGTTATTGTTAGCTTTATGACCTTTCGTCGTAAAGAAAAGAAAGAGCACTAATATTCTGACCTAAGTACGTCATAAAACGGCTTGATAACATATTACTATTACCCCTAAGCAACTATCAATAAGACAGCTTAGGGGGGATTTTAAAAGAAAGAAGGAAAAATACTTATGGAATTAATGGATATTTTACAATATGATCCGAAAACAATTGGAACGTTTCGCTATGAAACTTTAGGCCAAGCGCCAAATCAGGTGAATACAGTGAGTGGTACGTATCAACGTCATATTGTGAATAATGGAAAAGATGGTGTCTTTCATGTCATTACTCCAGCGCTTCCTCATACCTTTGATTATGATGAAGAGGTCGAATTGTCTGGTGATGCCTTTTTCTTTGAAGATACGTCTTGGAATGGTCGAGATGTCTCACCAGCTCGAAACATTTTCGCAACTAACTTAAAACGTGTAGGAGGTAACAACTAATGGCAAATACAAAAGTAGGATTAGATTTTGGACCAAAGCAACAAATTGTGGATAAATCATATACGATTTTAAACAGTCGTCTCTTACCACCTAATGAGATTTTAGGGGATCTCTTCTTTGTGTCATGTTCAGGAGATGATTTAATTATGATGGATGATACGTCAAGACCACGTAATAACGATGGTTCGTACCCACAAATCCCAACAGGTGAAATCCGTGGGGCTATTTTACAGCTCAATTGTCCTAAGTTAAAGAAAAGTATCAATGTAACATTACTGGATACTTCTGCCGCTGCTTTTGAAGATCAAGACATTCAGTACCGTGATCCTATTGAGCTTGAAGGGGTTCTGTTTGCGCACGTAAGCATTGGCAAACGTTCAGACCATATCAAAGTTTTTGCCTCAGCTATTAAGAAAAAAGACAAGGTTACTCAATCAGTACCAAAAGTTGACAAATCAGCTGATAAGTCAAAAGATCACAAATAGGAGAGTGTAATCCATGCTAAACAGTCTTTTTGTTTATCGTGGACACCGTGTTCGGAAGTTGTACCAAACGATTAAAGGCAAAACGTTTTTTATACTGTTTTTGCCTTTTTTGCTTGGTAACGTTTATTACCATTACACACATTATCAAACTATAAAAGATAATCCGATCACCTATAGCATCATAGCTGCTGTCATGTTCTTAGTGCCAGCTGTTTTAATGGTTATCGTTAATAAACTGTGTTATGAAAAACTGTTTCTTTTTAGTGTGTTAGATAACTTACGCGTATTATCTAATTTTATCATTCAAAACAACTATTATTTAACAACAAAAACAACTGAGGGCAAAGAACGGATTAAGTTGCCAAAAGTTTATCTCAAACGGGATAAGTTTGGACTAGATGTCACGTTTATTCTCCAAGGCAATAAGTTTCAAGATCGCTTTAATAACATGAGCCAACAATTGGAATTGATGTTTGATGGAGATTTTATGTCTAAAACTTACGCTAAAGGGTTTGTCACCTATACCATCGTTCTGGATCATATTGAAGGGCGTATTGGTATTGATGAGGTCAAAGTGGATAGTCATGGTCTTCGCTTGATGGAGGATGTTTGGTGGAATTATGATGCTGAACCACACTTACTGATTGCTGGTGGGACTGGTGGCGGTAAAACAGTTCTGCTCATGTCCATCTTAAAAGGTTTATTAGAGGTTGGTTATGTGGATATTGGTGACCCTAAAAGACTTGATCTCACTTCTTTAAAGGATATTCCTGTCTTTCGTGGGCGTGTCTTTTCGACTAAAGAAGAGATTACTCAAATGTTGGTGGATAACGCTAAAGAGGTACATGATCGTGCTAATTTTATGGCAAATCATCCAGAACATGAGATTGGGAAAAACTATGCCGCTTATGGCTTGCGTCCTAAATTTGTGTTAGTCGACGAATGGGCAGCCTTTCAAGCTAAATTGGGCAATGATTATGAAACTAAACGGATTGTTGATGAGGCTTTTCGCATTATTGTTTTAGAAGGTCGTCAGTCAGGGGTCTATATGATTACTGCCTTACAACGTCCTGATGGTGATGTCATTGATACGGATTTGCGTGATAACTTTATGAAACGTATTTCAACAGGTTATTTAGGTGATACAGGGAATACTATGCTCTTTGGGGATGCCAATAGGGATAAAGTCTTTAAGCGGATTGATACCATTAATGGTAAAAAGGTTTTTGGTCGAGGTTACGTGGCCGTCTATGGTCAGTTAGCTCAAGAATTTTATTCGCCAGCGGTCCCATTTGAGGAAGGCTATTCTTTTGAAGCTACCTTTAGAGCCATGGAGCCCCTAGAAGAGCAAGACCTCACCTTACCGAACACGGAAAATAATCCACACTCAAATCAAGAAAACCCACCAGAAAATAATATCAAAGGAGGCACTATGCCAGAAAACACAAAACCAGATCTAGTTTCTCTTGGTACAGCAGCTAAAGAATTAGCGGTTAAACCTAAACAGCTATTAAATGTCATTTTATTAGTTGAGAAAACGACTAATAAACCGTTTCAGCGGAATGATGCTGGTAAATGTTTGCTTTCGACTTTTGACATTGAGGCCTTAAAAGCACTTTATGCCTATAAAGCCGAAAACGACTTGTCGTGGGCTGATACGGTTGAACGATTTTTCTAGCCTTTAGAGAATAAGGGGATGATATGCTCTTTTTTGGAGGAAAATAGGGTAGTGGGTAGCAAGGGTAGCTCGGGGCGTTAAGCCCCGAGCGCTCACCCTTGCGATCACCCACGGTCACCCTGTTTTCCTCCAAAAAATCAAATTACCCCCTCATTCTAATAGGGGGGTAGAGAAATGGAAAAATAGCCATTTGAACCCCCAAAACAGCAAGCGTAGCAAGGGTTTTCGAGTTTCAAAAATAGGGCGTAAAATGTTTTTTTTTAGGGCGTAACTATCAAAGTAATCAGAAAGAAAGAGGTAAAATTATTGCAGCAACAGAAGGTTGTTAAGTTGTCGAAAGGTATTAATCCTTGGTATTTAACAGATTTTCGTAAGAAACGAGGTATGAACCAATCAGAATTTGCACAGGCGGTCGGTGTTGGGCAGCAAATGATATCAAAATACGAATGTGGTAAAAAGCCATTAAGCCTTAACACTTATCGTAAATTTAAAAGCAAGTTAGGCTATTGTCCATCACAAAGTGGTCGCTTGCGTTTTCTGATTGACTACTTACGAATAACCTTTATGTCTGTTCGTGACTTAAATCACTTTACCATGAAATACCTAGGCATTCCCTTTAAAGAGTTTCACGATTATGAGACAGGTTTGATGCGTTACAACCGTTTGTGGAAGCGTGGTGATATCTGGTTGTTCGATTATCACGATAAGTACGAAACTAATAATTATCAAATCACTTTACAATTATCAGGCGCTGGTTGTCGTCAAATGGAAGTCATGCTAGATTATTACGACATAGACTGGTTAACTTTTTTCAAACAGCTAAAAGACACTTATCAAGATGATATGCGAGTCACCCGTTTAGATATTGCCATTGATGAATTGTATTTAGGCTCTGCTAGGGAAAGTGAGCAGTTTGATCTAAACAGTCTTGTTCAAAAGTCTTATACCAATGAATTATTCTTTGATAAATTAAAAACATGGAATTACATTGGTGGCGGTGGTGTTCGAAAAGCAAAAGACGGTAGCTTTGTAGAAGAGCCTAATGGTCTGTCTATCTATTTTGGCTCTAGGCAATCGGAAATGTATTTTAACTTCTACGAAAAACGCTATGAATTAGCTAAAAAAGAGCGTCTAACCGCTGATGAAGCAGCTGAAATCTTTGATATCTGGAACCGTTTTGAAATCCGCCTAGCTCACAAGAAAGCAGACAGCGTGATTGAGGAATACCTAAATGGTGTTGATTTAGCTGAAATTGCTCGTGGGCTGATTAATAGTCGATTAGATGTCTATGATGGCACTAATCAATTTGGGGCTTATCTAGCCGATCAAAAATGGCAAGCGCTCTTTGGTGGAGTTGAACCTTTACAGCTTACAACGAAACCAGAACCTTATAATATTCGTAAAACCATTAATTGGCTTCGGTACCAAATCGCAAATAGTCTTGTCTTGGTTAAAAAATACGACAAATTGATGAATGAAAATAACTTTGCGGTGATTTTCAATAGTGGTGAGTTAACGCCAGAAATGGAAAAACTCTTATTACAAGTTCAAATTGATGTGGAACGTCACAAAGGAGAGTATGAGAATGTCGCCTAGAGATATTCCTATTCTTGATTTTCTCGTCACTAGACCAATCACAAAAGAGCTAATAGAAGCGATTGTGAACAAGCTCCCTGCTAGGGAGTTTTATTATCCAGAATTGTCCAAAGACATCTTTAGAGATTACCGCACAGATATTCATGAGCTGATAGATGGTGCAAGGCAAAACCCAAAATATCTACCAGCTAATGCTGATAGTCTTATTAAAGCTTATGATGATGAGATTAAGCAGTTGGTAACTCTCAAACGTAAATTGTTAGTTTTTGGCATCTTGATGCAGACAGAAAATGATTGCCTTGGGATTTTAGCTAACCTCATGATAAACAATCATCTGTACCGTCAATTACCAGCTTTAAAAGAACAATTCCCAGCAGAAGGAGTGATTAGTGATGATAACGATTGTCCTTAAAAACAAAACCATTGCCCATTATAAGTTAAGCGAGTTTGAGGTAACTGAAAGCAGCTCTTGGTTGATTTTGACCGATAAAGAGGGCGGCTATAAGGTAAAATACCACAAACGCTTTATTATCTCAGTTGAAATTAGGGAGAAGAAATGTTATGGCAACACTAAATGATGACAACAAAAAGCTCTTAGAACTGGCTCAAATCGCTTCTGAGCTTTTAACCACCTACCAATATGATAAGACGTGGAAAGTGATGGGAGAGTTAAATAGCCGCTTGAAAGCAGCGGATGATACTATACCAGACTTTGTCTTAAATCAAATCAAACAAGACCTCAGGTCTTATTATTATCATGAACATAGCATTAAAAAAGCCCATCGTGCTATGACAGCTATTGGGCATAATCTAGCTGATGTGGTTGAAACCACCAAAAATAGTTACGATTAAAAAGAAAAAGAGGAAAATATTATGGAAATTATTGCAACTATCAGAGATTTACGTATCGGACAAGATCGAACTGTCGTGTTTCCGGTGACGAAAGCAAAAGTGAGACGCCTCTTTGGCTTAGCTGAAGATGAAGAACTACACTGTGAAATTGTCGATAGCAACCTTAAACTGATTAAACCTCAGGATGACATTGGCCTCATCTCAACATTTGCGGAGTTGGTAGGAGCTGTCGACGAAGACTTAGTGATAGCTGTCCATGAAGTGACAGGTTACACTATTCGTGACTTTGTAGGGTATGGATTTGATTTTGATGAGTGTAGCCTTTTACCTGAAGTGACTACCAAACGTGACCTTGGCGAATATTGGGTTGATGCTATAGGTGGTGTGTCTAACTTACCTAGAGAGCAACGCGATATGTATTTTGATTATGAAGCCTATGGTCGTGACATTGATCTTGATAGTTCAGGGGGCTTCTCATCCTATGGCTATGTAGAGATCCCTTTTTAATTAACTTAATTTAAGGAGAATTTATGTTGGCAAATATTAGATTAAGAGACGGCACAATCAGTCGTTCCTTACCAGCGTTTGACTTGATGCGCTTTTCAGAAGGGCAAGTCAGACAACGAATGCAAGAACGCGGTTATCACGACGATCAATTTAGAGTTTGTGGCATTCTTGATTGGGGTGTTGATACTGAAATGGATTTAGCCACTGCTTACGCTCTTAAACGAGCAATAGTAGAACTATATGATGGTGACGAAACAGTTGTTGTTCACTTGTTAAAAAAACATGTGCCACCGTTAACTATTCTTCGTTGCCATTATGTGTTTGTCTCAAAAGACGAAGCTGAGGTCTTAGGAAAGCTCTTGCAACAAGACGGTAAAATCGCTAGTCTCTTACAATCTTACTTAGATAGTATGGAATGTTTAAACACGCCAAAAGGCTTCTATACCTTAAAAGCGGTGCTTTGAATCGGTTATAAGATTTAACGAATAGTTAATTTTGGAAAGGAGGTGATACTAGTGTCTCGAGGAAGAGAACACCCATCAAAAACCATCGCTTTTTTGAGCCGCTTTTCTAAAAAAGAAAAGAAAGGCAAGTCACCACAACTCAAGGAAGTTTCGACCAAAAGAGCGGGCTGCCTAGTGTATGGTGGCTTGTTTTTGTTTGTATTCATTGGTATCTTTGGTTGCTTGCGAGCTATGGGGTTATCCGCACAAGTGGCTACTTTAAAAGATAAAGTAGCCATCATGGATAAGACAGTTAAACAGGTAACGAGTACAACTTCTAGTTTAGATATCTCTAAGGTTCAGTATTACATGAGCAATTTTATTTATGCTTATATCAATTACGACCAAGAAACGGCTGACGATAGGCAGGAAACCTTAGATGGCTATTATGCCTTTGATAATGGCGCTGATTTAGAAGCCTTACGCAATACGAGAATCCTAAAAACACAACGGGTTGTGAGTATTGAACAAAAGGGAAACTATCAGCTGGCTTTAGTAAAAATTGGTTATGAGGAGGCAGGTATTAGTTATGTCATGACTTTAGCAGTTCCATTTACACTGTCAAAAGGAAAATTGTCTATTGTTAGTCCTCCGTATAGTTTAGCGGATAATACTTATCAAGGTAAAGGGGATGCCTTAGAACAAGTCAATAGTAACGATGTTATCTTACTACCATCAGATGACATATCATCCATTAAAAATTTCTTGTCGGTTTTCTTTGATAAGTACGCTTCAAGTGACGAAACAGACTTAAAACTATTAATGAAAGAGCCAGTCTTGATGGGCGGTAGTTATCAAGTGGATATTATTGACGTTAACAGCGCTGTCTTTTATCAAGGAAAAGATAATCAAAAAGTGGTTCAAGTCCCTGTTACCTTTACAGATACGAACACACAAGATAAACACACAGAAAACTTCACTCTTTACCTAATCAAAACGGATAAAGGGTGGTATGTGGAACGGTTAGAAAATATTTTTAAAAATGATAAGGAGGAAAAGTAGTGTATTTAGCAGCACTTGATTTATCAAATTTACATAACTTTGCTGGTGGCGACGGAGTCTTTGTCATCGGGATTTGTGCAGCAGGATTTATCATTAAATTTTGGCGCGATGGCTCTATTGGAAAAATCGTGATTATTCTTGTTGTCTATGCGTTGGTTGCAGCCCTCTTAAAAGGTCAAGCTCTTCTTCAATGGCTTTCAGGACTTCTCAATCTCTTTGGAATCAATACGGGATTTTAGCCTATGGAGGAAGAATATTTTGATTATGCCAGATGTGTGGATGCCCCTTACTGGATACAAGAGTTAAAAACCCCAAAAGGTGCTCGAATCTGGGTCTTTTCAACCCCAGTTGAGATTTCCTTTTTCATTGTGGCAGGTATCACTTTCTTGGTGTTGTTTCGGGTCTTTGGATCGATTATTAGCTTTTTAAATGCTTATTTCCATCATATCTTCTTACCCCTTTATGTTTATGTGCCTTATTGGGTCGCTGGGCGTTATGTTGAAATCACACCACAAGGCAAAAAGGTTCATCAGTACCTTTATGATTGGCTCATTTATATGATTGAATTTGAGTGTGATAAGCGCGCCATTTACCAAGGAGAACGCATCACCGAAGAGACAAGCTTTGTCTTTGAAAAAACAAACTTATAATCACTAAGCCTTGACTGCACTAGCCAAGGCTTTTAGTTTTTAATTATCACAAGAAAAGGAGGATGCTAATATGGTTAAGCGTTTAGCTTATCCCATTAAACGTACCACAAATAATATCGCGCTTTGTCGAGATGGAACAGCCATGTGCTTTTACCGTGTGCCTAATACGCCCATTACCATCACTGACGAAGATAAGAAAACTAAACAAAAAGTAACGGTTTCACAAGTCATGAAAAAACTGGTGCCGTATCGCTTCTTTGAGGCAGCTTTAGTCCCTAAGGATTATCTCTTAGAAGAAAAGAATAATGATTTTTCAAAAGACCTAGCACCGGAAACACAAACAGTAGGGCAAGAAACACTACAGGAAACAACGGACTATCTTACAATAGAGATGGAAATTCCCTATGAGTACGAATGGTTAGTTGGCATTACCATTCAACAAGCTCAAGTGGCGGCATCGTTTAAAGAGAGTGTTTTTCATCAATTAGCGACTATCTCTGAAAACATCGCTAACCTCTTAGGTTATGAAATTCCCATCTCAGATGACTGGTCTGAGAGTTATGAAGAAGTTGAAAATACGCTTTATCAGTTACTTTCACCTTTAAGCGCTCAGCGGTTAAGTGAAGAAGAGTTTTTCTATGCCCAACGGTATCAATTCTTACGCTATGTGCCTCACCTAAGAGAGGAAGTGATTGCTAATCGTCACTTAGCGAATGTGACAGATACGGTGATTAAAGTTGCTCAAAAAGGGATTTTACAGTTGGATAGTTACTATGGAACATCCTATTTAGCTATTCTTCCGATTGGCACTTTCTCAACGGTCTTTAATGGCTTTCATTTAGGTGAGTTAGTCCAACGGTTATCTTTTCCAGTCTGGTTACAATTCAAAGGAGAATTTACCACTGGTAAAAACCTCAAAGGGCGTATTGGTCGGTCAAATAACCGTTACCGCAACATCATGCTGGAAGCAAGCAGTACGGACACTGTCCAACAAGACGATATCCTTATGGGAGCTTATGCCCTTAAAAACCTCATGAAAAAAGTTGGGGCTAAAGTTGATCTGGTGAACTTTGGTGCTTATGCCTTGGTGGCAGGTTCTAGTATTGAGCAGGTGAAACAACGAAAGCGGTCATTGATGTCTTACTTCCAAGATATGAAAGTAGCAGTACATGAGGCAGCAGAAGATACGCCCTATCTTTTTCAAGCGCTACTATATGGCAATCGGTTTAGTCGTACAACTCGTAAATGGCAACATTTAACCACGTGTCGCGGCTTTGCGGAACTCATGCTCTTTACCAACACAAGGTCTGGCAACCGTGTTGGTTGGTATATTGGTCGAGTGGATAATCGCTTAACCAAATGGGCTAGCCTTAAAGAAGCGATTTTAGGCTCTAAAAATATTGTCCTCTTTAATCCAACAGTAGCAAATAAGGAAGGGATTATTGGTAAAATCACCAAAAATCCTCATTGGATTATCACAGGGGCAACAGGAAATGGGAAGTCTTATCTCGCTCAACTGATTTTTCTGTTTACCAGTCTTCAAAATGTCAGATTGCTCTACATTGATCCGAAACGAGAAATTAGAAACCACTACCTAAACATTGTTAAGAACCCCGTTTATGCGAAACGTTTTCCCAAATGGAAAAAACATATTGAAAGTTTTCATTATGTCACGCTTGATGCGAACGACCCTTTTAACCACGGTGTCCTTGACCCTATTGTCATGTTGGAGAAAGATAATGCGCAAGCCACTGCTAAAAATATGTTGCTTTATCTCTTAAGACAAGCAACTGATATTAAGTTAACGCAAACCACGTCTCTAACCAATGCGATTACAGCGGTTTTAAATCGTCGTGAGGCTGGAGAAGTGGTGGGCTTTAATCAAGTGATTGAGCTTCTTTGTCAAGATGTTAACCAAGATGTGGCAGATGTTGGGAACTATTTTAAAGCCATTATTAAACATTCTATTTTGGAATTAGCCTTCTCAGATGGCGACGTTAATGGGCTCTCTTATGACGAACGGGTCACTGTCCTTGAGATTGCAGACTTAAGTTTGCCAAAAGCGGATGCCACCATGATTTCAGATCATGAAGCGAATTCCATTTGCCTTATGTTTGCCTTAGGGGCATTTTGTCGCCACTTTGGCGAAAGAAGCGATGATGAAACGGTTGAGGTTTTCGATGAAGCTTGGGTCTTGATGCAATCGCAAGAAGGAAGAGCGGTGATTAAATCTATGCGTCGTGTTGGTCGCTCAAAATACAATACCTTAGGTCTTGTCACTCAGTCGGTGCATGATGCCGAAAATGATGACGATACTACTGGTTTTGGAACGGTTTTTGCTTTTTATGAACCCAAAGAGCGTGAAGCGATTTTAAACCATATTGGTTTAGACTCAACAGACAAGAACCTTGCTTGGATTGATAACATGATTTCAGGGCAATGCCTTTATTATGACGTTTATGGCAATCTTAATATGATGACAGTCCATAACTGCCATCCTGCTCTTGCTCCACTTTTAAAACCAATGAAAGAAAGCACATCAAGTGTGCTTGAAAACAAGTACGCATCATAAGGAGGTGATCTCGTGGCAGATGATGCCCTTTTAGTGAAACTCTATCAAAAAGTATCAGGTTGTCCACTCTTTGATTTAAAAGCCTATTTGGAATATACCGAAAAAGTCAATATCAGCTCCATCTGGAAAATCCTGACCTATCTGTTAGTCAATGGTCTATTTGTAGTTCTAGACATGGTGGTTGGATTTTTCTCACTTATTCTATCCTTTTTTGAAAAGATTGATCTCTATGGCACTTACAAGCATACAGTCTATGACATGTCTAAAAAACTGTGGCAAGGGCTATTAGGCAGTGGCAATTACACACAATCCATTGTTTATGCCCTTGTTGCCATTGGTGCGTTTTGTGGCTTTATCGCTTATATCTTTTCAAAAGGTGATGTTGTCCGTCGCTTATTACACCTTTTTGCAGTCTTGCTGTTAGGCTTTGGCTATTATGGTACGATGCAAAACACATCAGGTGGCTTGTATATCCTAGATAGCATCCATAATTTCGCCACCTCAGCTAGTCAGACCATTGCTCAAGTGAGCTTAACGGATCCACAAGATAGCCATAAACAATTATCCTCAAACCAATCTGTGACTGATAACTATGTTGCTAAAACTGCCTATGCCGCTTACCTTTATGTCAATACTGGTCGGCTAGATGGTAAATACTATAATAATCAGACAGGACAGTTAGAAGACTTTGATGACAGTCAGGTTTTAGGAAAAACGGTTAATGGGAGCTTTCAAAAAGTTAAAACGGCTGACCGTGATAAAAAAGGTGGTTATCTGGATGAGTTAGGAACAGATGCGGATGAAGGTAAAGAAAAAGATCGCTGGGTTTCTGCAGTCTTTGATTATTTGCCCATTAAATTTATTTACGTTGGTTTAAAAATTATTGAAGCGATTATTTTAGGTATTCCCTTAGTTCTCGTTCAATTCTTAGGCTTTTTAGCTCAATTAGTGGTACTCTTCTTGATTGCTTTCTTCCCACTAGCTTTAATACTATCCCTTATCCCTAGTTTATCAGATACCATTTTCAATACGATGAAATTAATGGGGGGTGCCTCTATCTTTCCAGCCTTTGTTGGCTTTATGACCCTTATGGTCTTTTATATGGAAAGCTTAATCGCAGCTTTTGTTTCTACTGGTTTTGGAAAGCTCTCTAGCGGTGATACAGCGACATTTGGGGACTATTTGCCAGCGGTTCAACTCCTCATTCAGACTTTCTTAGAAGGGGTTACGTTAGTGGCTTTTTGGAAAAACAAAGAGCGTACTTTAGCTTATTTGTTAGGGCATCATAATGCCAGAGCTATTAACCAATTAACAGATACGGTCGCTAATAAAGCACAGACCACTCTTTCCCACCCTAAAGAAATGTATGATAATGCCGCAGACACGGCTATGATGACTTTAGGGGTTGGTACAGGCGCTGCTGTCATGGCAAAAGAGCACCTCAGTAATGCTATGTCAAAACTGAAACCAGATTATGACAACATACAGACTGATGAGGTTTCTCAAGACTATAATGAAGACGATAGCAATATCAACCCTATGGATCTTTCAACTGATACTTGGGATACCGATATGCCAGATTATGATGAACCGGCACAAGATGCTAACGAAGACATGCCAAACCTTGATGAACTGCTGGCTGATCGTCACGATCAAGAAGAAGCCTTAGGTTATGATGAGGTAAGTCCACAGGACGAAATCTTATCAGAAGAAATTCCTGATTTGGCAAATATTGATTATGATGAAGTCACCTCAAATAATCTAGACAGTCAAGATAACTTAGAAGCCCCTGAAAAGGAAGTCGTTTCTCAAGGGGATGTTACTCCTGATAGTATTCTGGATGATAACCTTGATCCTATTGAAACCCCTGATTATGACACCATTGACCTTAATCAGGCGCAGGATGACAGTCAATCACAGACAGTCGTTGAAGCATTAAGTTATCAGCCAGAAGAAGACCACCTTATCTACGATGATTTATCATCAGATAGTCGCTCTGCTATGCCTCAAACAGACACGCCTTCGGCGATTGAAGACTTGGCTAATCGCCCTAAAGCTAGTCAAAACCCGAAAAAACGCACCAGTAAAGACCTCCCCAACGATTATCGCATCTATCAATTGGAGGAAGACTTGGCTGCTTATCAAAATGCGCCTGATTTAGGGGAATTACAAGCTAAAACAGCTTTTGAACGTGGTTTAAAGAAAACCTTAAGTAAGCAAAAACAATATGAACATAACAAAAAACGTATGTCTCATATTGAACAAGAACTCGTTCGCTTAAGAGGTGAAGACCATGTCTAAAAAACGTCTTGGGTGTTTGGGGACACTTATTCTTGGACCAGTTCTATTGGTTTTGGTGGTTATTTTAACCACTTTTGTCAGTGTTCAAGAAAGCTGTGACACGCAAAACCTATCAGCGGATGTTGCGTTAACGAGTAGTAATGCTTCTGATACGGATTGGACACACGAAGGCTCAGTCGCTTATACCAACGCTAAAAAGGTTTTTGATTCTTGGACATCTAAAGGCTTAAGCGGGTCAGCGGCGGCAGGAATTGTCGGCTGGGTCAATTCAGAAGGTGGTTTCTCACTAGTTGATCGTGCGGAAGGGCATTATGGGCTAGACGAAGTCACAAATGGCTTATCCGCTGGGGTCATTCCTAGTGGTGGTCTTGGTTATAGCACAGGTGGCGGTGGGATTTACCAGTTTACCCCTTATACGAAATTTGCGCCTGCAGGTGATCCTAAATGGTTAGATGTCGATGCCCAAAATACCTTTGTGGCAAAGGCTATTCTCGCTGGTGATTGGAACGCTTCCATGGATTTAACAGGTGGTAACCATTCCTTTCAACAACTCGCTCAGATGACTGATCCTAAACAAGCAACGCTTGTCTGGCAAGCTTACGAACGTGGTAATACCGCAGCTATCAATCAAGCTCAAAAACAAGCAGATGCCCAAAAAGCTTATGATATGTTTGGTGGAGCTAGCATTAGCTATCATGCGGATACCTTTGCCAAAGCTTTTGGGGCAACTGGTACGGATTTAACCTCTAGTACTGAAAGCGGAACAGCTATCACTACCTCTTGCGATAGTGGTGGTTCTGGAACATGGGATACGGATGGCGGAACCGTTAATTATAGCGCCCATAATGCTTGGAAAAAAGATGACTTACCAGATGACTTGAAATCTTATGCGCTCTCTCCAGAAAGTCTTGGATTGTCGTATCGCTCTAACACAGGTTGGCAGGCGATTGCCTCAACAGGCGGACAGTGTACTGACCTTTCCGCTAGTCTCATGTATGCTCTCTGGCAAAAGAAAGGATCACACCCTAAAATGACGAGTGGTAACGGTCAAGATATTGCAAAGAATTGGGCAAAAGCCTTTGGTGGCTTGACGTCATCAACACCAAAAGCAGGAGCTGTTTTTAGTGAAACTCCAAGTGCTGCTGGAAATGATGTTGGGCATACTGGCGTGGTTAGCCATCTCTTTTCAAATGGAGATATTCTAGTCGTCGAACAAAACTATGCTGCCTTATCGGGGGAAAATGAAGGCTTTGGCAAATATACCTGGTCTTATCGTTATGTTCCAACTAGCCAATATCAGCATGGCTGGAGTTTTTATGACCCTAGTCAAGCGGGTTATAATATCTCAGATAATGCCTCATCAGTAGGTTAGAAAGGTCAATGACATGCGTAAAAAACTAATCATCCTATCATTAATTCTGCTAGCTGGTTTAGTGTTTTCTATAGTTAAGTCTTGTAGTCAAGCTAACAGAAGACACAAGCCGACAATGGAACGGATGTCAACGTCAAATCAAATCAGTTTGAGTTCTTCGTTCACTTCTAGTAGTTCTTCTATCCCACAAGCACAGGAAGAAGCAAAAGATACGTTAGAAGATACAGATAGCCAACTTTCTCAAGAAGATCAAACACCAGTTCTTGAGGCGGTGATGATTGCTTTTGACTATCTCAATACCAAACCAGCATTAGATGATACGAGGGGAACATTGGACAATCGTTTAAGTATTACCCCTCAGGCTATGATGCAAACCATTATCATCATGTTAAAAGCGGGTTATCAAGTAGACTTGACATCTTTACAAGCTTATAGCAGTGATAGTGACAACGTTTATCAATTTACCATTAATTTAACGAAAGAGGAGGCTGAGCCTCTGACCTTAGCTGGAAACTATGTAATAGGAACGAGTCAATGTGACTTTGAGTCTCTCCATGGTATCCCAATAGGTATTCAATAGTAAAAAATAAAGAAAGAAGGTCTATCATGACATTATCAAAAGTGAAAGTATTCTCAACGCTAACAGTTTGTGGACTAGCTTTACTTATGGCAAGTCCAGCATTAGCAGATGAAACAGATGTTGCTGGAACGATTGGTGATACAACAATTGTCACACCATCACAAAGTACACCAGCACCTTCAACACCATCTTCAAGTACTTCTGATGAAGTGGCAGGAACGGTAACCGATGATAGCACGAAACCATCTTCGCTTGTGACAGAAAGTAGTACCTCTTCAACAGAAAATACGACTGAAACAATAGAAGGTAGTCAAACAGAAACAACAGATGAGGAAAACACTCCGCAGGAGCTTCCTCTACCAAGTGAAGAGAATAAAGATACGCCAGTCTCTGTTCCAACAGTAGATGGTGGCACAACAACTGTTGTCCCTAATACATCTGTGCCAACCAATAATCCTGATATTTCTGCGGAAACCGCACAAGAAGCAGGCGCTTCTCAAGTTGGCACGACGTCAACGGTAACAGGGCAAGTGGTTAGTGATGTGACAACTGCTAATCCAGTTACGCTTTCAAATGGTACTGCGATTACTGACATACGAGATGGTTTAGTGACGTTATTATCGGGGCAGAAGGTAACGCCTGAAACTGTTGGACTAACTCAAAATTCAGATGGGACTTACATGGCTAAGACTATTCAAGGAGATATGATAACTTTGCCTCATACGGGTGAGAAAGCTAATCCTATATTAGCAGTCTTAGGTATCCTAACAGTAATGTTTAGCTTCATATTAGCCTTCAAAGATAAAATGATGATTAGGTTTAAAAAATTGGTATCTCGTAAGTCCTAAGATTCATCGTGGTTTTAAGTGACGTCTTTACAAAAATGATTCTTTAGTATAGAATGAAAGTGTTAAGGGGGTTCCCTTAATATTCACTTCTGTGATGTTCAAGTGAGTTGACATCTCTTTTTCAATGCTGAGTTCACTATTCACAGAAGTGATGCTTCCTTATGGCTTTTAACTGTTAAGGTTAGAAGCTTTTTTTCTTGGAATAAAAAATTATTGGAAAGACATGTAACTAATGGCTTATAATAAGGGTAAATTCATTAGAAAAGAGCTATTAGTCATGTTATCTATTGATAAAGAACAGCTACGTCAAAAATGTTTAGCAGCCAGTCAAAAAGAACTTTTAAAAGTTATTAATCATTACGATGAGCAAATGCGTCCCGTTATGTTAGCAAAAGGCTATCGTTATATTCAATCTACTGAGCGTACGGTAGCCTTTGTTTCAGCGGGAGAAGTTACGTTTACTCGACGACGCTATAAAAAAGACAATGATTGGTGTGTCCCAGTTGATGAGGCACTAGATTTACCAAAGAATAGTCGTTATTCTAAGGAAATGATGCAGGTCATTGCCATTTGTGCTTCCATAATGCCTTATGCAAAAACAGCGAAGTTTTTATCGGATATTTACCAGATATCGTTAGGGACGACAACGGTCAATAAGGTGATAAAAACCTATTATCAGTTGTTAAGTGATCGGAAAGCTTATCAATTTTATAAGGAAGATCGTGTTGAAAAGCGTCACTGCCCTGTCATTTATGTGGAGGGTGATGGGGTGATGGTGAAAGCAAGAGAAAACTCTGATACTAGCCATAAGATAGATTTAGCCCACTTTGTTATTCATGAAGGGGCTGTTGGTAGAGGTAAACGCCTTAAGCTAATTCATAAGCATGAAATCTTAGCATTAAATGTAAAAGAAGCTAGACGGCAAGTTTTAGATTATTTGTATGACACCTATGAAATCACCCAAGAAACGATTCTGATTACAAATTCAGATGGCGGTCATGGTTATACACCATATGTATTTAAGGAACTGGCAAAAGCTTTAAAAATCAAGCACCATGAACACTTTTATGACGGTTATCATGTTACTCAGATGTTAAAGCAAGCATTTAGATTTTTTAGTAAGGACTTGCTAGAACAAAGTTTTAAAGCCATTAATAGTCACGATAAGCAGGGGCTGAGAGCTGCTTTTGAGCAGGCTGAAAGTCTCAATAAGGAGATGGTTGATGAGGTATTTCTCAGCATTAAGAAAAAACTTTTAACTCATTTTCAATATACTAAGCCTGCTCATTTAAGAGGGTTGGAAAAAAGAGGAATTGGTGTGATGGAAAGTCAACACCGTAAGATTACTTATCGAGCAAAACGTCGAGGGATGTATTGGACACGACAGGGAATCGAAACGATTAGTCAGTTAATTCTTATGGCGGATGCAGGCACTTTGGATGACTTTTTTAAGGGCAAGTGGCAAGAAGAATTCCAACAGCTAAAAGCTTTGGAAAAGTTGTCGGCGGATGATTTTAAACAGTCTTACCATGAGGATCATATCCTTCCTCAAAGCGGTCAAAACCCTTATCTTCGGTACCCATATTATCACTAAGAATAGCCTTATTAATCAAAAAATAGCCCTAAAAAGGGCTTTTCGTCGTGTTTTTTTGAAAAACTATTGACAAATTAGCTTAAACTTGGTATAATTTACTCAACGATGGAAGAAGAGATGGTCTTTTGAAAAAAGGCTATCTTACAATAAAACGCTTTTCCTGTCTTCGGATAGTCTGTTTCTAAAAATTGCGAATATATACAAAACATTAAAAACCTTTGACAAAAGCAGCAGTAATCTGCTACAATAAGGACTGTCGTATGACAAGTAACTTTTTCTTGGTTGTAGGAGACGCCAAAAACCTACGACTCGGATGAAGCAATATAAAG
>SKEL01000950.1_pt1 | contig 28673 bp, 22 predicted proteins | sample 4826741 | NCBI WGS metagenome assembly SKEL01 (sample SAMN11008810, study PRJNA524170) | human gut metagenome | biome: Human fecal sample; material: Feces; isolation source: fecal sample from pouch patient p33 | host: Homo sapiens | place: Israel: Tel-Aviv | collected 2016-03-22
GGGAGGGGCTTTGTGGTTTCAGTTCTGCGCTGGACCGGGGTTTTTCCGGGGGGCTGTTTTTGCATGTTGTAACTAAATTGGCTCCGGTCGGGGCCCGCCGCTTGCGGTGGGAGGTGCATATCTGTCTGTCCACAGGACAGACACTGAACAGGTTTTCTTTTTAAATGAATGTAATTAGGTAGTTTAAAGGAGATATAAACAGGTGTTTAAAAGATATATTGCACCCTGTAACGCTGGCGGATGGCGCTTTATGACATGAACGGTTGTAACCTTATGGGGAAGTCCCTTGCAGTTATATGTGGATAAGCAAAATTACCTGTCTGTGAGGCGTGTTTTGTATCAAAAACAGGGGGGACCGGATGCACCAGAAGGTGGATGGTGAGGTTGTTTTTTGTATGCGGTGCTGATTTTTTGTGCACTGACGGACTTCAGGCGTGCGAATGCCTCCGGCGCGGGCCGGATTATTCTGAGGAGGTCACTTTCAGGGGGAAGCTGTGGCCAGCCGGCTGTAATTACGGTTACGTGACAGAATCATGCGCTCCTTCACACGACGCTCCACTTCGCGTTTTACCGCCTCACCATTAGCAGTGAAGCGCCCTTCCGAGATTTCACGTGTCAGCTGCCGTTTCACCAGGGTGACGATATCCTGACGTTCCCTGCCCACATCACGACGCGCACGGGCACGTTTTATTCCACGGGACTTAAGCTCTGTCTGGTAACTGCGGAAACGCTCACGCACAAAACGCCAGGCTTTCGCTATCAGTTCATCCATACCCAGTGCATCCAGTCCCTGCTTCTTGCGCTGTCTGTTTTCCCATTCCACACGACTGCGGCGTGCGGAAGCCACCGCCACCTCAGACACATCGAGAGCGGCAAACAGTGCCGGTGTGAACGTGATGTCGGTCGGAATGTAGCACCCGATAAGCGGGTCATATTCCGTCTGGTAGGTAATCAACCCCAGCTCTGACAGGAACGTCAGGGCACGGGTGGCACGAGTGATGGAGAGTTTTCCTGCACCGGACTCTGTCGCCAGTCCGCACTCAATGGCCAGCGTGGTGATGGAACACTGGACGCGGTTGGCCAGCGGATCATAGTGAAAACAGAGCCCCTGCAGCAGCGCATCAATGGCCCGGCGACGCAGTACCGGTGGCATGCGCCGACGCAGACCACGCGAACGGGCATGCGCCACATGAATGGCGAAATCAAAACGGGAGGTGAAGCCCACCGCCTTTTCCATCAGTTTTTCGCAGAACTTCAGCGTTCCGGCACCTTTACGGGGTGTAAACACCGGATTCGGGTTCTTTACCTGGCGGTAATACGTTTGTTGAAGATCAGTCACACCATCCTGCACTTACAATGCGCAGAAGGAGTGAGCACAGAAAGAAGTCTTGAACTTTTCCGGGCATATAACTATACTCCCCGCATAGCTGAATTGTTGGCTATACGGTTTTTAGATGGCCCCGGTAATCTTTCTCACTCGCCAAAGTTAAAGAAGATTATCGGGGTTTTCACTTTTCTGGCTCCTGTAAATCCACATCAGAACCAGTTCCCTGCCACCTTACGGCGTGGCCAGCCACAAAATTCCTTAAACGATCAGTAATCTAGCACTGACAGAAAAAACTAGCAAGAATGTGATCCCATCACACCATATTCCGGTGACAGGCCTCTTTCTCGATAAGCCTTTCTATCAACTCTGCCTGAGTTACACCTTCGGCTGCACACAGACTGGTAAGGTAGTTTTTCAGTTCTGGTCTGACGAAAACCTTGATCTCTTTACATACAGATCGCTTGCGCGCAGAAGCTGCTCTCTGTCGCTCTGCTTCACTCAAAGGTTTACCCTTTCTGTATGCTCGTTTTGCGCCAGATGAGGAAGTCACTGCATTTTCGATCTGCGACATCTCGCCTCCTCAATACTCAAACAGGGATCGTTTCGCAGAGGATACTACAGTTTTTTGAAATCAGCGACTTAAGAATTGTGACGATAATCTGTGTTGGCGCACAAATCATGTCTGATTACGACCGTTTAATGTGATTTTGATAATGAAATGACGAAAAAACAGAAAATACATAAACCTGTGTGCCGCCCCCGGGCGGGATCGGCGGTTTCTGGTGCAACAAATCAAAACCAGAAAAACACTGACAATTTCTTATGAACCCTCAGCACAATTAAAAGAAACCAATATTAATATCGGACTTTCCATATTAATTTATATTGTTGACATTATGTTTGTATATATGACAAATGCCATTCACTAAATAATATCGAAACGCCGGAAGCGGGGAAAACTTGCTTTTTCCCGTTTCCGGGGTTGGACAACTGAGCAACGCGAAGGCGTCAGCCCGATGTGTATGTTCTTTGATTTTCGCCGGACATCCACTACCTCCTGAAGAACGTGGTGGATGTCCGGTCTTACCCCTGCTGCGCCGTTGGCAGTATTCTGCTCTCTGCCACGCAAACTGCTGCCAGTCAGTACGGGGAGCAATATGAGCAGCCAGCCACCATACATCCGCAGCCTCTGCCCAGAGTTCCCTGACCTCCAGCCGGACGGCACGGTTTCCGACACACCGATAACGCCAGACCTGACTGCTTCGTGAATGGTTTCTGAATCCATTCATTTCCCCTCTCCTCTTTAATTCCGCCTGTTAAATATGTTAAAAAACAACCGAAATCCAACTTCCAACGGGTATGGGAGTTGTATCATCAGACAAGCCTTATTCTTCCGCCTCCCTTCATCTCTGAGGGAGGCATTTTTTTGCTGTTCAGTAATACTAAAGCACCAGACCACTGTATCGGAGTCAGGAACGGTCAGAGGACTCTGACCAGAAAGCCAATAAAAAACAGATGAATGGTATACGCTGGCGCAAACCAGCGTCCTGCCTGCAGACGTCGTCCGGAAGCCGGTACCAGCCCGTGGACACAGAACAGCACCGTCAGCGTCAGAATCACGCCGGAAAACATCATCACATCACCGTGTCGGGCATTAACCAGGGCAACCAGCAACAGCCAGACAGCAAACAGGGCGGGACGCAGCGTGTCCCTGACCTGCCAGACCAGCAGCGCTCCGGCAAGCATCAGCAGACCGGGGATGCCGTAACTGGCAGAACTGAATGGTATATACCCCATCAGTGCCGTGAAGGCCGCAACACCATTACGGGCAGTAGCAGACTGCAGGAAAAGAGCCACCTGCATGACAACAGCAAAGGTGAACAGGATATTCAGTTGCCACCACGCAAGACCGACATCCCGGAAGGCCAGCCAGTAACCCGGCTGGGCCAGAAGCGCCATCAGCCACAGGCGGTTCAGGCTGTGCTGACGTAAGGTTTTACCCGCTATGTTGCAGCCACAGACCAGCACAAACAGGGGGAAAGCACAGCGCCCGACCATGTTCAGTAAGGGCATATCCAGCTGAAAGGCAGTAGCTATGTGGTCCCCCACCATCGCCACAAACGCCACCATCCGGATGACATCGCGCTGCAGCGCGGAGAAATTCAGGACCGGCCTGACAGGTTGCACAGCAACGGATTTACCCTGATTCATGCCGCGGCCTCCGGACGCTGTGCGCAAAGGTGCGCCCTGACACGCGCCGCCAGTTGCTGTTCATTATCGCCACGCAACAGCGGGATACCCGCCTGTTTCAGCACCTCTTCCAGCAGCAGGTCACGCCGCTGACGTTTCGGTTCCTGATGAGACCGGTCGTCCAGCTCAACCGCTGCAATGATGCGCCCGGCACGGTCCGTGATAACCACATCGCAGTGCCACTGTGACACCAGGCGAAATAACTGCCACCATTCACGGCTGCCGGACTTCCGGTCGGGCGCCACTCTGACGATATCGGCCACACGAACCTGCGGACATAACCGCCACTGGCGGGTATCTGTCACCCTGTCCAGCCGGCGCAGAAAGCGCTGCTCCCGTTCGGTCATTAACCGGCCGGCACTGACAAATGATGGCCTGCTGCACAGCAACAGCTCTGCTGCACCAGGCCGTATACCCCTTGACCGCAATGACTGCAGAAGTGGATGCGCTGCACGACCGGCCTGACGGAGCAGGAGCACAAACCCGCCCAGAAGAATGACAATAATAATGAATGCAATAAACATACGTTCCTCTCCCTGATTCAGTCGCCACCGAGCGTCTTTTCCAGCTCTATCTCTTTTTCCGGCATCTTCACCACCCACTCACGTTCAGTACGCTGCATCTGTTCACGTACCTGCTGGCGGGCACCACGACCACCGGCAACCGCTTCCCGGACAGCCTCATCCAGTTCCCGGCTTTCCTGTTCTGTACCGTCACGCAGGCAGCGCTCATCATCGGCAGATAACAGCGGATCACGTTTATCTTCATCTTTCTGTGGTGCCACCGACAGCAGCTCACGCCGGGCCTGTTCCGCCAGTTCACGGGCGGCTTTCTCCTGCACCTCCGCCAGCTTCTGCTGCTCATCTGGAGGCAGCGTAATGGGGTCTTCCGCTTTTGCCGCCGTTTCGGCGTCCGCCACGTTACGCAATGCCCGACTCAACTCGTCAGGCTCTGTGATACGTCCCCCGGTCAGCCGCGCGGCATTGAGCAGGCGCTCTTCGCCGTGCAGGCGTATCACCACCCCACTCTCCGGGTTTTCCTGCGCCAGCCGCAGTGCGGCGTCCGCACTGTCAGCTATCAGTGTCTGACCATTCCGGCTGGCCTGCAGTCCGGCAAACTGCGCATCTTCTCCGCCACGCAGCCGGGATTCTTCGCTGAGCACCACGCGCATTCCGTCATCCTCAATACGAATTTCCGTCAGCAGCGCCCCTGCCTCTTTCCCGTGACGGGTCCAGACTGGCAGGGCCACATATGGTGACGGGTACTTTTTACCGGCAGCAATGAAGCGGGCCATCGTCTCACCCTCCAGACCGTTTTCCGCCAGCACCCGGCGGCCCAGCGCCGTTTTATCCAGCCGCGAGGCGGTGGCCAGCAGGCGGTTACCGGTGTCGGACTCGCGATCACTTTTCTCGTGCAGCAGGTCGTGGGCGGTTTTGCCGCCGTCAATCTGCCGGACCTGTTGCTGCCAGTCCTCAAGGTTGTCCGTGTAGACCTGGACATGCTCTTTTGCGCGTGACAACGTCACATAGGTGGATTCCAGGGACGCCATTCTCTTCCTGCCGCCTTCGGTGCCGGTCAGGGCAATAGCAAAACGCTCGCTGGCTCCCTGTACGCCATAGACTGTCAGGGCGTAGGCGAGGTCAATATGACGGTCCTCCGTCATGGCCTGCGGATCGACAATTTTCTCCTGATCTCCCTGGCGAAAGCGGATGGCCCCTTCGTCAGTGAACCCGGCTACCTCCCACAGGCTGTTGGCCACGTAGCCGCGGTCGGTGTCCGAGCGGGTAAAGCGCACACGGTCCCCCTGACTTATCGTCAGATCGCGGGGTGTGAAGAGGGAAATATCCTGTGCAGTGTTCTGCTGAGGAGAGAGCAGCACTGACTCCCCGTCAGCGTTACGCAGCGTGACCACGGCGTCCTGCGTATCCACCTCTGCCACAGTCCAGTAGCGCTCGTTCATCATGGCCACGGCGCCGATGTACTCCGCAAAGGTTTCAGCCGCACGCAGGGCGTTGTCTGGCACCCGGAGCGGCTCCAGCACGGTGAACGTACGTTCTTCTGCGCCGGTATCTCCCTTCTCATGCCGGGCGACATGAATGGCCTCATTGATGGCATGCCGGTCAGCGTTGAGCTCTGCCATAATCAGCGTCTGCTGCTGTGCCTCCGGGGTACGCCCCATCCAGTCATCCCGGATGGCTGCAATGATGTCGGTACGCGCCGGTGACAACTGCTCCGGCTTCAAAGCCTCCTGTGCTGCAGTCCGGCCCTGCTCCGGCTCCGGCTCTTTCTCCGGCTTACGGATTTCCATAACGGACTTTTCCGGAACCCATGCCCCGGCCTGACGCGGGACCTGCTGTGGGCTGACGTCATCCACCTGGCGCAGGGATGTATCCACCTGGCCTGAGATGATGCTTTCAATCGCCGGACGCAACGCAGGTGTCTGGCGGACAATCTCCTGCATCACCACCGTATCGATGGCACTGCGCTGTTGTACCAGACGGAACGGCTGACCAGTGGAAATAGCCTGCAACTGCGCGGTGTCCCCACTGGAGACCATTCGCCCGCCCCCTGCAGCAACCAGCTGATAAAGCTCAGCCATATCACGGTTACCCACCATCGAGCTTTCATCAGTCAGGAACAGGACGTTACGAAAATCCGGCGTTTCCCCGGCCTGAATGGCCTGACGGGTTTCGCTCAGAAAACTGGCCAGTGTGCGGGCATCCACGCCTGCTTCACGCATCTCATGCACGGCCCGGTGCGTGGGTCCCAGACCGATAACCTGCGGTCGGACAGATTCAGACAGCGTGTTCAGGGCACCCATCACCGCCCGAAACTGGGTGGTTTTCCCTACGCCGGCGTAGCCCTGAATGGCCATAAAGCGGTCGGTATTCTCCAGTACCGTTCGTGTGGCTTCCCGCTGACCTGCTGTCAGGCCTGACAGTACCGAAGCCGGCGTCAGCGCCATCAGGGGCTGCACGGCATCCTTACCCTCGGCAATATGGCGGATGATGCTCTTTTCCATCTCATACGCCACCCGCGGTACCAGGACGCGGTTTCCCACCCCGGCAACCGAATCCAGCTGAATCAGTTCCCCGCTACCCACCTGCCGGGCGATTTCAGTCCGGACATCAGCCAGCGGCTGGCCGGATTTTACCGCCTCTGACAACAGGGCAATTTCACTGAGGTGTACCTGTCCCTGCTGCGCGCGTGGGATGGCCAGATTCACTGCCTGCTCTGCATCCGACATCAGCCGCTCCCGGCTGGCCTGTATGGCGGTATCAAGATTTGTCTCGCCGGTCGACTGGCGGACCTGGTCACTGGCAAGCCGGACGGCAGACACGCTCTCCACTTTACGTGCAGCCTGTCCGGTTTCCAGTGGCGTATAAATCCGGATGTCACCGCCGCTCTGCGCCAGCGCGTTCAGGACCTGTTTATTCAGTGCTCGTGGCCCGACCGCGGCCAGTACCGTGCGTGATGCGCTGGTACCCGCCCCGGCTCCCTCCACATAATCATGGGCCAGCTTCACGGCCCGCTCAGTGGGCAGGCGCAACTCCCGCTCACCACTGCGCAACCGTATCGCACCGTTTTCCAGAGCAGTCACCGTGAACTGCTCCTTCGCTTTGATGGCCCCCTTCAGCTCACGACCCAGCGCCCTGAGGCGGTCTCCCTCTGAAACTGCCAGCGTCCGGCTGCGGTACAGGCTCCAGCTGCCGTCAAGCTGCGAAACCTTCAGCGTCAGGCGACTGCCGTCTTCTCCCAGCAGAACCAGGCTGTTGGTGGCCTCAGCCACACGGTCAATGGTGTGACGTGTCATCATTTTCTTCTCAGCGTCCCACTGCTCCATCACCATCCCGGCGCGGTAATTATCGCGCTGATGACGGGTTTTGCTGTCCAGCCACACAGGCTCCAGCACCCGGATTGTCATCTGCTCCCTGCCCAGCTCCCCGGCTTCACGACGTGCGTCGCGGATGACATCCGTCAGTTGCTGCTGCTCCCGGGCACCGGTCACCTGGGCCACGACATCCCGCCCTTCCGCCGACAGGCGCACATAGTCCTGTGCCAGCTGGCCATAACGACTTCGCTTGTCCGCCTCGCTGACCAGTCGCACCTCCGGCAGTTGTGTGCCATAAAACCGGTACTGCGGGATACCGGCTTCTTTCAGCACAGACAGGGCATTCCCCGTTCCCTGCCGGTTCTCTGTATCCATGAATATCAGTTGTGCCCCGGCACTGAGCGCCTTTTCCTGCAGCAGCACCGTCTCTTTCAGCGACAGCCGCTCCGCGCGGTCAACGATGACCGTTCCCTGCACCGGCAATACGGTGTCAGCGTTCATCTGCGAGCGCAGCATCACATGGCCTGCCAGATGCGGACTTTCTGACATAAACTGGCCACTGCGACCGTCGGCTGCAATCACCATCACCTCACGGCCCTGTGAACGGGCCATCATGGCCACGTCTTCCGTGCGCTCACGCAGGGCCTGCGCGCCTCCGCGACCACTGAGAATGGCCACCGGACTTTTGTCCTGCGTCAGAACAGAGACAGCATCACCTGCCGGTATATCGCGTTCCTGTGCCCGTTCAGGAAAGACCAGCACGGTCTGTTCCTGAATGGCCGTGCGCGCCAGCTGATGGACGCTGAGTTCATTCAGCAGGTGGATATCAGAGGTGAATATCCCCTTCTCACGGTCCAGAGGGATAAGACGCTGCCCTTCAATCGCAGCATCGATGCCGGCCCGGGCCTGCTCAAACAGACCGGGTGCGGAAGGCAGACGGTTGACCGTACCGGCCAGCATCTCCGACCAGGTGAACTGGACCTTTTTCTCCGACAACGCCGAAATCGTGTCGCTGACAGCTTTCCGCATCTGCTCGTCAGCAATCTCGCCGGAAGACGCGCCTCCCGACAGGTCCGGTGCATGTATACCGCTATGTCCACCTGCAACAGTACCAGGAACCTCCACGCGCGCCTGCGCCTGCCTGATGTAGCCATCGATATCAAATTTTTCATCGGCCAGCCGCCGGCGCCAGTCAGCTTTCAGCAGCTCCGGGTCGGCCCAGGCTTTGGCCTGACGGGTATCGAGCGCGGCAACGTCGCGGGATTTGGCGGACGCGTCCGGGCCGGCGGCCTCCCGGATAGCCTGACTGCGTGAGGAAAAAACATCGACAGGGACATCCTTCAGCTCCCACAGACCATTCTTTCCGGCTGTAACAGTTTCAAATCCCATGGACTCAATATCTTCACGTAAAGCAGAACGATACAGATTTCCCAGCGCTATCTTGGTGGCATACAGATTCTCGGAGAACCCCGTTTTCATGCGGGTATCACTGGCCAGCGACCGCCATTTTTCATCAGCGAACGTGGCGTTAAAGACCAGAGCGTGGGTATGCAACTGTGGATCAAGGTCACGGGACGTATCATGGTTATAGAGTGCGGCCACCATGTTGCCGGTCAGTACTGTTTCCGTTTTCCCCTCTTCTGTAATGCGCGCGCTGACCAGCTTCTCAACCTCCTGCATCACCACCGCTACAGCCCGGTTATGCGCCTCAATAAAGCGTCGGTCTTCCCCGACCAGCGCCATGACGGAGACACTTTTGGGGGCAGAAAACGTCAGGTCGTAGCCGCTGCGGTGCTTATTCACACCATTTACCATACGGGAGAGATCTGAACCGTCCGGAAGTTTACCCTGACGCACAGCATCCATATCGGCGCTGGCGACTTCCCCCTTCAGTCCCAGTTTCTCCGCACCCTCCCCCATCCAGCGGGAGTCCAGTGAACCGCTGGCGTAGTAGTTGTCTTCATGACTGTAGTAGCCCGCATCACCTTTAATGGAAGAAATGGAGAGCATCAGAACACCTCCCTGTCGTCATCAAAATCACGCGCTTTATCTGTCGCATGATTGATGTTGACCTCTTCCCTGCGGGTCATATCGCGGGTCTGATGTGAAGCCTGAACCCAGTCCTCATACGCTTCGGAATCCACGACTTCACCATCGCTGTTCAGGCCCGGAGGAATATCCTGTGGTAAATCCTGCTCAATATCCCGCTCAGTTCCTCCGGTGGAGGTGGAGCCACCTTCCGCTGCAACAGCAGTGGAACCCGTGTTTTCGGTATCTGCATCGCCGGCAGCGTCTTCTGTCTGTAATGTGCGCGTCTCAGGAGACGTGTTCGCTTCCGCAAGAACAGCCGCCACCAGGTCGGCAGAAGGAGGGGGCGTATTCGACAGATTACCCTCCGGAATATACGCACCGCCCGGAACAGCCTGAATTAACGATTCCCCTTCGAACAGGCCAGCAAACCTGTGCCGTTCTTCTTCACTGCGGCGGTGAATTTCATCCTCAATCGTCTGATCGAGACTCGTCTGCACGTCCCGCAACAGCAGAGAATCAGCCACTTTAGGCATCGCCTCATACTTCATTGTCAGTTTCACTACCGGATAACTTCCCGGCAGAGTGACAAAACACTGCAGGTCGTTCAGTGACTGCACGTCGGAGTAGCTGATGATACTGACGCGTTCTTCTTCCTTACCAAACGAGATACCGTCACGCACCTGTTCATGGCCAAAGCTGGTCTGTTCGCTGAACTTCAGACGGCGGGTTTCCCCGATATCCTCCTCCACAAACTTCGCAATCGGGGCGCTCGGGGAGCGGAAGAAGAACTTGGTATTCAGCAGGTCAAACAGCCCCGCCGCCGCTTTCGGGCCGTAGATTTCTTCCATCTGAGCAAAGTTCTGAAAACCCAGCACAAAACAGCCGCCAAACTTACGCGCTTCGGCAATAATGCGTGGCAGCGTGGGCAGTTTGTGCAGTGAGGGCAGCTCGTCATAGAAAAACCAGACGCGACGTTGACGATTTTCCCCCATCGCCAGCAGACTGGTGGCGGCAATACTGAGCCACATGGAAATCAACGGCTTGAGCGACTCATGATTCTGCTCATCAGAAGTGATGAACAACCAGCCATTCTTCGATTTATCGGCCTGGCCCTTCATCCATTCCCGGATGGTGAATTTCTCCCGTCCCGCACGATCGATACCCTGCAGGTATCGCATTGCCTTGACATAGTTGGTCAGCACACTTCGGATGGAGATAGCTGTTTTCTCAATCTTGCCGTCAACCAGTGTGGAGGCAGGGGTACCGGCAAGGAAGGTCCGCAGCTGGTCCAGTTTTATGGCCAGAAGAGTACGTAGAAATTTGTTATAGCTACGGTCTTTGTCCTGGCGCATGCGCTCTGCGCCTTCTGCAAAAATAGTACGCGCACTGCCCTGCCAGAACGGGTCTTCACCACTACTGGCGGGGATTAACGTTGTTGCAGCATTCTCCAGTTCGGAGATGTCCCGGCACTCCTCCCACATGTCCCAGTTAGGGCAACGGGCATCCTTTGCGTTAAGCACCTGGTCCCGCGATTCGTCATAGAAGTCTTCAACAAAAGTGCAGCCCTTATCATAAATAATCACCAGGTCTCCCCGGTCACGCAGCTGCTTCAGGATCTTACGCATTAACTGGGACTTCCCGGAGCCGACTGTCCCGTGCATGGCGAAGTTCTGGATTTCAGAATTCAGCTTCAGCGGCAGGTCATCGATACGGATATCAGATGCTTCTCCGCGTTTTTTCATCATCCTGGCGACTTCTTTTGGTGACTCACGGAGGGCGCGCCCCCCGATGATTTCATCCTCACTCTGCTGGCGACCGGTACGCCCGAGATACCAGTACGCGGCAAATGTGGCCACAAAGGCGACAAGCAGCGTGGCACAACCGGCAATGATCAGTTCCTGCTTCAGCAACTGCCCGCAATATACGGTGTAATTGTCACTTAATATCTGGCGAGCGCTGTACTGCAGCTTATGTTCGTAATAACGGATGGTATAGACAGGCTGACTGACCATTTTATCCGTAAAAGGTGACATCACCCGGACAAACCAGTAAATAATACCGTTGGTCAGATTCTGTATGCTTATTCGCATCAGCAGGACGGCAATACCAAATAACACTGTCCCCATGATGACATAATAAGAAATCAGGTTATTTATTTGCAGGAACATTTTCAGGCGCATAAAAGCAACCTGACCACCCTGCGTTAAGTCGCGAGGATTCAGACTCATAATATTTTCCGGAGAATAATACTCAGTGAAGGTGCTTCAGAAAAAACCTTACAAACAGAACGCGTTTATTCTGATTACTGCGGAGAATAAAATAACAGAGAAGCGTTTTAATACGGGTGACCGCTGGCCACCCGGAAAGTCTTACAGGATATTAGCAACTGATTTCGCCAGTTGATCTTCAAGAACAGGTTTAGCTTCTTCAAACTTGAGATTAACTTTATTAGCGGAAGAGACAATACGCGTCTGGTATTTATGCTGATTACCTGTCTGCGTACTGGTCTGAACCTTATATCCGGATGTTCCTTGTTTCAGTGCAGCTACATTATCGGTCTGGACAGTGGCATTCGTTTTTTCAGAAATCTGAATGTCCGTGACCATGGTGTAGTTAATATCTTCAACCATCGCATCAGCGGCCATTCCCACGAGACCGGCAGCAAGTCCCACACCTAATGTCGCCCCTGCAGAGTTGGAGTTATAGGCCGTAATACCTGCCCCTAACGCCGCCCCCATTGCAGCACCCTGATAGCCCTGGCTCAGGAATCCCTGAGCCGTACGCAGATCCATTTTATCGGCTTTGAGGACATTGGCCTGTATCCAGTAATATGCGCTTTCCGGCGCGGATGTCACAGTATACCCTTTATCCTGAAGCGCCTTCGTCACTTTCGCCTGCAGACCGGACATGTCTTTGTCGGAGGTATTCTTTATCTGAAGATATACGGTTTTCTGCGAGGACGGTTCAAGCCAGATGGTTTCACTCATCTGGGTTTTCACTTCAAGATTACGTTTCTTGATTGCTGTGCTCATCGCGCCACAACCAGATAACACCAGAGTGGAAGACAATATGGCAGTCATTGCCATTAACTTAATGTTTTGTTTCATATTTTCTCATTTCCGTATAAGTAGCATGATATCTTTCATGCTCAGAAGTGCTGCTATCATTCCTCCCTTCCCAGAGGGAGGTAATGGCTATCTTATAACCAGAAATATACTCGCATCAATACCACGGCCTGAGCGGGTTAATCGTATTGAAATGACCAATAAATGACTTAATTCCGAGATTCAGAAAGCAGTTCTTTCATTTTCAAAAGACTACTGGTTACTGCAGGAGTAACGTAGGGTACCATCATCATATTATAAATAGATGTGGAAATTATGACCGTCACAAACCAACTCCCCCCCATAAAAGCGATCATTGCAGATTCATTTAGTGCAAAACATATCCCAACCAACAAATTAGTTACTATTGCAAAATATAAGACATATTGAAGTTTAGCCTTGGCAATGTTTAGTAATACTGACTTCCGCCTTGCTTCATCACTCAGGCACGAAATCATCATTATGGGATTATGGTAAACGATAATAAGTATAAAAGATGGAAGAAGCAAAACCCCTAAAAAACCGATAAAATAAACGATGATCGCTTCCCTACAACCTCCCCTATACTCCTCCCCCCAAATATAAAAGTCTAGAGCACTTAGAAAAAACTGTACTACCAGAGCGACGGCTATGATCTTAAATAAAAACTTAATAGAGCTCGAGCTGGAAGGGATCTCATAATTTCTTTTAAGATCATCAAAAAGCATTTCTACATCTTTTTTTAAATCATCAGTTGTTACTTTCATCTCTCCCTCTTAAAAATCACTGCGTTTTATCATCTCATTTTTCAACTTATCTATATTTTCTTTTGCCTCTCCAGCATCTAAAGGTATTGCTGACTGCCTGTATTCCTCTTCTTTTTTAGCTTTATCGAATTCTTTATTACCCTGTTCATGCTCACTCTGCAAGCGGTTGTATTCTTCCTTCTGTGTATTGCCGGATGAGATCACAGTATTTTTTTCATCATGGACCTGCGATTCAGCGTGACGACGTTTGTTAGACACATCACCACTGACATCGCCCTGTTGTCTCACGCCGCTTTCGTTGGCCCTGTTTTCCATTTGCATTTGCTGCACCTGATATTCACTTTCCAGATCACCGCCACCAGAGGAGGAAGACACACTCCCCATCCCCTCTCCGGTACGAGCTTTATTCTGCTCAAATTGCTGTAACAACTGCGGCTTTATGCGCTCTTCCACAAAAGCCTGCACCAGTCTTTCGCGTTCTGCCCGCACTTCCGGGCTGGCAGTGTCAGAAAGCAGCTGGTCAGCCTCTCCCGGACGCTGGCTGGTGACATACCCGACAAACTCCTGCGAGTAGTTCTGGTTAATGTTCGCACTGTTGTTCTCTGCATAGCTGGCCAGCTGGGCATACTCATGGCTACGGGTAACGGCATCATTATATTGTGACGCCTGACTCTTCAGGCTGGAGAAGGTGGACGACAGCTGGCTGGCCAGGGAAGCTGACTCATTGTCTGTATGACTACCACTGTCAGTGACACGGCTGGAGGCCACCACATCCATTGCATCGCGAAAATCTTTAAGCTCCTGAGCACTGAACCCTTTACTGCTCCCGCCCTGGCGGGTCAGATCGGAACTGGTCCCGTGCGAAGATCCACTTCGGCCAGCGTATTTGACATGCCCTTCAGCAGAGCCTTTAAGTCCTGTTGCCAGCCCACCAATTTTACCGAGTATATGGCGGTCTGTATCAAATGAAACCTGAAGGCCTCCACCTGCGCTCGCCTCCTGACTTTTTGTCGCGGCTTCTCTCACTGCTTCAGCCAGACTGACATTTTCATCGCGGGCATAGCGGTTACCAATCGACTGAATGGTATTCAGCGCTTTGGTCAGATTACTGCTGCTCGAGATGTCACTGCCCGCCACGGTGGTGTCGCTGTTGCCCCGCTGCTGACTCCACTGGCTCATCTGCGACGCGGCCAGGCTGGATGTCTGCGACAGGCTGTTAGTGAGGCTTTGCGCTTCGCTCATGGCATCACGCTGTTGCTGCTGCCAGCTGCTCGTTGCGGTTTTACCCAGCGCAATATCGACCGGCAGTTTTGAAATCGCTTCTGTGGTGTTGTAAACCGACTGTCCGGAGCTCGTCAGCGTCTTCATCGCCCCGCTCTCCAGCTGACTGGTCATATGGCCTTCACGATGGCTGTAGTTGGTGTCCCACTTGTTACCCTGTACGTTCCCGGTTGTCATATTGTTGTAGTGCCAGTTACCGTCAATGGTCTGAGACGACGATTGCGTGGAGGCAGACTGCAGGGTCTGCCCCAGATAGTTACCTGCCTGCGATACCACCTGTCCCAGACCTTTCACCATACCCCAGGCGATAAACGGGATGGACAGCGCCAGCCAGCCGGCGGTTGTGCCAATATCCGAGTAGGTATTCTGTACCTGGTCAAAATTAGCCAGCGTTACTGCTGTGCCACTGAGCTTACCCTGCAGATAGAAGTTCATGGCATGGTTCAGGATAGAGAACAGGATGGGCCACATCTGCAGATAGGCGATGGTATAGACATAGCCTTTAATAATGGTCCAGGACAGAGAACTCACCACCGCAAGCACAATCAGTACAGGGAAAAGCGCTATTGTCATGCCCAACAGTACGCTGTACATCACCGGCAGTGTGTTAGCCGCAATCGACGCACTGGTCGCCTGTGACAGTCGCATTTTTGCCATTGAGGTCTGCGTGGCTACATTCACCAGCCCTGCCGTATCCCCGCTCAGTGCGGAAAAACTCTCCAGTCCGCTGCGCAGACCGTTCATTATCACATTCTTTCGGATGATCTCCGTGGATGTCAGGGAAGTACGATGAAAATAGTTATAGCTGTCCCCCAGCATTTCAGTGAACAGCGCAGATTGCGCACCATTCGTCTGACCAAACACCTGATCAGTGAAACCATGTAACGTATTCAGGATCTGTTGCAGAAATGGGGACGTATTCGCCCCGGAAATATCCCCGGAATCCGTGTTTATTCTGGTGGCAGCCTGTTCGCAGGTCAGAAAATTGCGATTTTTATCGTAGAGCCCACGCAGCGGGCTCGGACGGCTGAAGATCAGTGCATAAGGGTCGGCCGCATTCATCAGCTCCCCGATGGTGTACTTGTTGTTCAGCATAATATCGCCCACCACGCAGTTATGGACGTAATCAGAGAACATACGCTGAATCTCCGGCTCAGAGAACCGGAAATCACTGCTCCCTGCAGCCAGCTGCGCACCGAAAAGCATCCCGGTTTTACTGTAGGTCAGCGCGTCAGGGCGGGCAAAAATGGTATCGTACGTCTGTGCCATACCGGCACCGATCCGGGTAATCATACTGGCGGGCGCAGCCAGGCCTGCAGGAACATTATCCACCTGATAAATCCGGGCAGGCTCAGACAGGTCAATAATCTGAACGCTTCGTTTATCGCCAATCAAAACGGCAATGACCAGAACATAAAATCCGGCCCACTTGACCAGGTCCATAATATTACGGGTCCGGATATAGGTTGCAGCGCCGACTATAACTGACACGGCGGTGGCCATCGCAATCAGCGCATCGCCCGCACGGCTGTCGAGAAACGATGCCACGCCATTGAGCGTATCCTGAAACCACGCTCCGCCGGCAATCGTATAAATGGTATCAATGGCCATATTAATTCACCCTGCTGAACTGATAGTTACCGAGTACGCGATCGCTCATTTTTGAGGAGACCTGCTGGCGGATAAAACGGATTTGCTGTTGTGCAGAAATAAGCGCATTTTCCTTAATCTGAACCTCCATACGCAGTGAGTTGAGCGCCTGGCGCGCATCTGCCAGGCCATTTTTCAGTTCATTCATATTGGCCCCCGGATAGTCTTTGGTAGCCAGTGAACCATTGACCACCTTCATGACAGCTTCCAGATACTGCAGATAAATATCGACGGCGATGTAATCCGTCAGCTGAGCAAATAGGGACTGCGAAACACTCAGGGATGACTGATCCACTATCCAGGACAGGATGGGAATGGAGGTGCTGTTGATGAACTGCTTCTCTCTCTCCGTCAATGGTGTGTCCGTAATGGCTTTATTTTCTATGCTGGTCAACGTGTCCCGCACCATGCGGATCAGAGATTTTGACTCCGAAATGGTCACGTTATTCAGGGAGGGTGACAGACATTTGTTCTGGTTATCACAGACGTACACTTTGGCGCTGCCACCACTCATCATCGCACTCAACAGGCTGCGGTCTGATGCCAGCGAAGACAGGATTCGCATTTCCCCGTTACTGCCGAAAATCACCGAACCGCTGATGCTCATGGCAAACTGGCGTAACTCTGCATTGCTGCTGAGCGTACTGTTGCTGAGAGCATCCCACATCAGGTTGATATCCTTCAGAACCTGATCTTTTTCTGCGCCGGTAGCCTTGTTCGTGACGCTTTCGTATTTCCCGCCGGATGTGCAGCCCTGACGGGAGGAGACCCAGTCCGAGAACACGTTATTCTGACCGGCGACAGACTGGCAGACGTTCTGCTGACTTTCCCCCCACAGCGACGCCACGCTGTCGACCATCGCTTTTGCCGCCTGGCAACTGGACATATTGAAACGGTTAAGGTCAGCAGCCATCTTCTGCAGGAAGTCTTTTGCCGCTTTCAACTCAGGCACGGTAGTTTCCAGTGCAAGGTCGAAAAAGTACCCCGCCGCGTTAGCCATCGTCTGTTTCACAAACGCCATAATCTGGTCGGAGTTAATAAAGGAGAAAGACCCAAGATAGACATCAATCCCGCCACATCCGGCGTTGATGGACGGCAGGCTGATGGATATCAGCTGGATATTTTTGTTTCCTGTGCGGGCATAGAACGAACCGCCGGTTACATAGCGTGCCGCCTGTCCCTGCCATGCTTTCGCTGAGGTGGCGTTGCTGGCATAGCTCATATTGTTAAAAAACGAATTCATGTCATCCTGCAGCCCGGCACTGGCGGACGTGCACAACGCAGTGCCAATGAGCAGCGAGAGAAATGACTGTCTCAGGAAAGTTTTCATTGCTCCCCCTTTCGTAAATAAAGAGGGAAACGTCCGAAAATAAATACCTTCAGGTACTGGACAACGCTAATCAGCGTTAACATCACAAAGAAGGTGACGGACACTGAAATAAACACCGGAGGAATAAGATACCCCCACATATTCAGGTCAGTGCGTACATCTTCAGGCAAAGACAGCCAGAACTCACTCTGAGCAGGGGAAGTGATCGCTTCAAAGACAGCTGACCACAGAAAGCGTGACACAAAGGCGGCAAGCAAGGCCAGCCAGAACCCTTCCCATAACCTCCTCTGTAATATGTTAAAGATCTTACTATTACCTGCACTATATAACGTTCCATACAGGCGATATTTTTCATTCATCGGACTGATAATATCGATACTGTCCTTGTTGAGACATTCAACCTGATATCCCTGCCCGACTAAAAAAAACACGATATCCTCACGCCCTTTAAAGCATCCGGCCTCTGAAAGGATACGCAGAGTACGGTCCAGAGCATCTGCAGAAGCCGGGAATTTATTTTCAGCAGTCATCGCCATCTCCTTCATTGTGTTTTTTGTAAAGCCTGACGGTCCAGGGCCATACGCAGTACGTCATCAAGACGCTTACGGACCTCTCCGGCCTCTGCGGCGCCCTGCAGCATAGGCCAGGTTTCCATCGTGTTAACGTTGGTCAGAAAGGTGGTCGGTGTAGCCACCGGCACACCGCTCTGGAAAAACTCCACCATCACATCCGGGGTGGCCGGAAGCACATCGGGAAATTCAGCGTCTCCTTTTCCGTCAAGGCTTACCGGGAAGACACTGAGACCGGTCTGCTGCGACAGGGACTTCAGCACCGGCGCAAACTGGCGGCAGTACTGACAGGTCGACTGCATAAACAGCACCAGTTTCCAGTCCTGCAGATTTACCCGCCGCCCGTCACTCAGCGGATACCAGACGGGCGACGCCTTTTCGCTGAGTCCTGGTGGCGATGGTGTGTTGCTCTCAGGAAGACGCAGCCCGTCCAGTGCAGGTGCACTACGTCCGTTTTTTCCGGCTTCAAGTGCACGGATATCATCCAGTGTCCCGGCCAGCAGACAGCCGGACAGCATCGCCGCCATCAGGATGGCGGTTCGCAATACGAGGATAAGCATGGATTACCTCAGAACGGGTGTTATCAGTAGTCAGGTTTAAAATGGGTAAGAACGTTGACCATCTGGCGATCCAGGTCATCGTGGCTCATAAACCCCCATGCCAGGGGCTGCCACTGGTGCGTTTTCGGATCGACCAGGAAAGTCGCCGGGAAATGCGTGGCGCGCATCTGTTCAGCCTGTCCGCTGTCCGGGCGACTCTGCGGGAGCTGATCGCTGATTTTACCGTCCACGCTGACGGCCATGAGCGTGATACCCCGGTCTTCGCAGAACGCGCGGATGACACCGGCCATCAGGTTGTCGACGGCATTATTCCCCCGGTAGAAGAAGAACAGACCGTAGCGCTGCGCCACCTGACGGATGACCGCATTCTGAACCTTCCTTTCTTCGGTAAGACGCGCTTCCACCGAACCGTTGTAATGGCTGCGCTTCACGTTGTAGTCAAGCTCCGGATATTTCAGGCGCGCCAGCTTTGATGTCTGGGTAAAATCGGTCGCCCGGTCAGTCCAGAAGTTCTGCAACATCATAAAGCGGCGGAAGTTCTCCGCTGAGGGATACAGGATGGCCGTATCCAGCGCTTCACGGGTCGCCTGCTGCAGGACCTTTTTCTGCTCAGATGGCGTCATGCTAACCAGACGTTCCTGGAGGGTCGGCACCTGTGTGGCCCCGGACTCAGTGTCTTCCGCATTCGGGTTGTACCACTGCCAGCCTTCTTCCCGGGCATAGTTGGGGGTCAGTACATCATCGGGAGCCGCATGCAGTGATGCAGTTGCAAGAAGAACAAGCACACCGGCGACAGCTCTCATGGTGCGTTCTCCTTCATCTTTTCAGCGATAATGTCCTGTGCTTTCTTCAACAAGGCCTGGTCTTCCGGAATATCGCTGCCGGCATTGAGATCATCATAGAAATCGCTGAAGTTCATCACGCCAAAGTCCAGCTTCTGCAGTTCATCCACCGTGATGCCCCGACAGTCCGGAGATTTGCCACTGCCGAAACCAATGCCCAGCTGGCCACGGCGCCCCTGCTCCTGGACAATGCGTGCCAGTTTGGAATCAAACACGCAGTAACCGCGTTTCTTCTCCAGGCATACACCCAGCACTTTTTTACTGCAGTATTCCCCGACATAGACCGTCAGTTTTTTCTCTTTAGCCTTACCCAGTGCCTTTTCATCGCTGCTGCAGCTGGACAGTCCGATATCCTGCCCCCAGCCAGAATCCTTACAGCAGTTATTGAAACCCGCCGCCATCTTTTTGCATGATTTTGCTGTACCGGTGAATGCCCTGACGTTTTCGCCATTCAGTTCAGCGACGTCTTTACCGGCGGCTGCGACTGCGGCCAGCGCAGAGACGGCCTGCCCGAACATATTGCTGGTCCCCGTCTGTGCCTGGGCGCAACTGCCGTCTTTACAGAAGAACTCCCCGCCGCAAATCTGGCCGTTTCCCTCTTTTTTACGCTCACAGGAGTAGGTGACCTGCTGGCTGACACAGAAGCCATCGACCTGGTCGGCACACTCACTTCGGGTCACCGTGCAGGCAGGGTTCTTCATATACTCACCGCAGGTTCCCTCGGTTTCGGTCTGTGTCAGATATGTGTCCTGCCACTTCCAGCAGTCCTGGTGGATGCTGTAGGTTTTTCCGTCAACAACGACGGTCCGGGTGCCTCCTGGCTCTACACACTGAGATCCGGTCATTGCACCTTCAGACTTGCTGAACGGGCAGCTTTCTGTCCAGACAACCTCAGGTACCCATTTTCTGGAAGGAACCTGAATCGTCAGCGTAATGGTGAAACGGTACTTCATATTTGAGCTATACCAGATGGAAGACACTGTAGGTTTGTTGCGTCTATTCGTTATGGAAAACGGCAATGACTGCCCATCTGTTATATTCAGCCCGGAACTCAGCGTGACGCTCCCCTCAGAATCATCCATTGAAATTAAACCAAATGGCGTGGTCACTCTCATGAACCAGTGATCGTTGCCGTAAGCAAGTTTCTTATTCCAGGAGTAAACCGCGCTGGCAGCGATCACTTTCCCTCCAGTGCTGACCTTAAATTCACCAGAAAAAGAATTGTTCTTTTCAGTGAACCGAATCGAGGAAGATTCAATCACTATCTGTTTGATTTCTGTCGTATCCTCATAGTGGCCTGTGATTGTCGCGGTTCGCGTGCAGTATTGCTCTATCTTCGGATCACGCAAGCACTGATGCGTGGTGGTTTCGGTAAAACTGGCAGGCTGGTCCACGCAGCCGGCAAATTCTCCACCAGTAATGGTCTCGGCCTTGTCCTTCATGGCCAGCCCTTCAGAAATAAATGGTGCATCCAGCGACGGCTTGTTATCCGGTGGCGTATTAAGAATGGACTCCGTGATCGTTTTACCGGCTTCTGATGTATTCAGCGCAGCCGAACCGGGGCCTGCCATATCCACACCGGAAGATGTCACACCACCGTAATACCCACTTTCCGGCGGCGAGTCGGTATAACCGGGGATGACCTCCGCAGGATTAAACCCCTGAATGGCACTGGCCCCCTGTCCCTTATTCTGGCTACTCAGATTCATTCCCTGGTTAAACTGCTCATTTGCGACAAGCGGCTGTACCAGGCAGAAAGATGCCGCCAGCATCAGTAAAGGAAGGTATCGTTTCATTCTCCCTCCTCACCAAGCAGGCTCCTGGCGGTGTCAGCACAGTCGCCCTCTTCTGCCACCCGCTTCAGGGCCTGATGCAGCGTAAGATCCCCCTGCAGACTATCGACTTTCTCACCCTGATTACCACAGGCTACAACCAGCACCGGCACGGCGGTAATGTTGTATTTACGAAACGTCGTCGGATCTATCTGTACCCCACCGGTATTGCTCTCTTTCACAAGACCGGCAACGGCATTAGCCGTCGCCCGCATATCGCCGTTAACCATTCCCCGGATAACCACCGGAATATTGAGTTGTGCCGCATCCTTTACGCGCTGCTTCAACTCCTCCGCCGGCATCGAGAAGGACACAAACACCAGGGCCGTATTCACCGGGCGTTCCCCGGGCTGCATGGATTGCCGGAACTGCTGTGCCTGCGCGTCGAGAAACGACTGCTCCTGCGGTGCCACCGGACGGGTCTGCTTCAGGAATTCCGGGGTTTGCAGAGACTGAAATCGCTGACGGTCCAGTTGCAGCTGCTCATGGATAAACTGACGGTTCTCCGTATGATTATTCGCCATGCCGCCCCCGCTGACCAGAAGCAGGGCCAGCGATACCATTACTCGTTTCATCGCGTTTCCTCCTGTGACGGGCGGTGTGCCATACCGTAGGCGCGATCCGCAGAACGAATGTCCAGCATCTCCTCCCACATGCGTCGTTCCCGGACTGACATCTGCCGTCTCAGTACCGGAAGCAGACCGCTTATCCATCTGTCCACAAACGCCAGACGCTCCAGTGTCAGCCATACCTGTTCACTACCTGACGATGACAGCGCTATCGCCGCTTCCCGGCACTCCAGAATACATTTGAACGGCCCGCCATTTTTCTGTAGCGCGCCGTTCAGCTCTGCCTGCTGACGCTCCAGCAGGTCAGCACGGGAGGCGGCCTGTTCGTAGCGGGCGAGCAGAAAGTCATACTTTTTTTTACTCACGAGCATACTGTGCTCCTTACAGAAAGACGCAGTTGCGCTTACGCCAGAAGAGATACCCAAAGTTACGCCGGTCATTGGGCATGTTCTTGCCCGCTTCCCAGCGGGTTACGCTACGCCCCAGCGGATGACACTGTCCGGCATCGGGATACTTGTTGACCATGTGATATCGCCAGCGGCTTTTGGGGATGATCGGGGATGGATATTCAAAGCAGACAGCCCTGTTTTCACCGATGCTGTTCATGATCATGCCCTGGCGGTGAAGCTTGAACGCCATGCGCTCACTGAGTAACAGTGACGTCTGTAACGGACTGAATTCGTTAGAAACATAGCCGTTAAACGGGTACATACTGCCCTGACTGCCGGCACACCAGAAAAGGGCGTCGATGGGTTTACTCACCAGACTGGCCACGGCATCAGCGGCACAGGCTCCCTGGGCGATGATGTTGCCAAAGAGAATCGCTTCCGGCTGGATAATCATGCTGAGAGAGCTGCTGTCCCACATGGGATCAAGTTCCGACAGATAACCAATATCCAGGTCGCCACCCTGCAGGCAGCCCATCGACGTGATAATGTTCAGCCAGTAGGTCAACGGGTATTTGTACCAGTGAACATGGTAGAAGGCCCCCGGTTTAGCGCGGCTTTCCTGACCACCACTGCCGCTACCCACATTACCAATATTGATATTAAAGCCCCCCAGATTCACCATGCAGTAAGGGGAGCGTGTCACATCCGTCAGCGCCATCGGCTCCCAGTAACCAATGGCCAGCCCCACCCGGTATAAAATGCCCATCGGGCAAAACTGGATCGGCATGGAAGGATTCGGCGTATCCGGCTGACGTCCTTTGGCGACCGGAACATTGCCAATGGTTACCGGAAAAATACACTCCCAGCAGATATCCGTTATTGGATTGACAAAATTGCCTTCACATTCAGACGAAGCGGCTCTGGCCGTCCCGGTCAGGCATAACAACATCAGCGCCAGTCCTGTTACATAACGGTTCATGGCTTCACCTCCGGCACATCCAGTGCAAACGAATCCACCCGCAGACGGCGACGATCTTCAGCCAGCGTCACACGGGCTGGGATGGTTTTGAGTTCAAACTTCCGGCTGAGCGAGCCATCCTGATCGAAGTAAATGCGTGTATTCAGGGCATTGGTCGCTTCTCGAACATCCCCATTGACCAGTATGACGCGGTACGTCAGTGTGCCGGGATTCTGCTTCTTCATCCACGCCAGCTGCTGCGGATTATCCGCATCAATAAAATACAGCGTGTCGGTAAAGGGCACCGTATCAAGCGGATTAATCACCTGTCCCTTACGGGCAAACACCCGCCCCTGATGGTCTTTCAGATCTTCACTGACCGTCAGCGATGGATCGATATAGTGCGTGGTGTTTTCCTGCGCCAACGTCAGCCCTTCCACCGGCTTAGGACGCAGGGTGTTTTCTATGACACGCTGTTTGAATGCTTCCTGCTCCCGGGCCATCTCACCACTGGCCTCCATTGCTTTCAGCCGGGTCTGAATGGTGGTCAGCATGTCCTGCTCGGCAATGGGGTACATCTCCCCCCATGTGCCCAGGTTTTTTGCCTGTACCATGCCGGACAGGGCAAGCAGTATGAGCAGACGTCGGTACATTACTGCCCCCCTCCGGCGGCCATTTTTTGTGCCACTGCAGACTGAATTTCACCGGTAATGTCTGCCGCACCGCTGACCACCGCCGGCGTCACCAGGATAAGGACGTTGTGATTGCGCTGGTATTCCTGAAGTTCTGTGCTAAGTGTCTGCATAAAGCGTTCTGTCAGGACGCTCATCTGCGCCTCATTCAGGGACTGTGCCCCCGCCTGGTCGGTGAACTGATCGACCGTGCCCTTCATATCAAAAGACACAACCGTCGGTGTACGCCAGCTAATCAGCAGAGAAGTGACCGCCGCGTTAACGCACAGAACAGTAGCGGCGACCAGCAGCAGATTACGCAGACAGCGTCGAGGGCGTTGCTCCCGCCGGCTCCCTTTAACATTAATATTCCCCCCTTTTCTGAATGACTCAGCAGAAACAGAGGATTCAGACGGTGCTGAGTTAAGTTTTTGCTCTGTGGTCATGCTGCCTCCGCAAGCGCTTCCAGTTCGCGCATCTCATCAGGGAAGTTGCGTTGTGCCAGCTGGTAGACGGCGTCATGGATATCCATGTTCTGTTCCCGGCACTGGCGGATAAATTCGAAGTCATCACCTTTCGAACTGAACATCGCCCGGCTGAGCGGGTCGACAAAGAGACGATGGAAACTGCAGGTATCATTGATGCGCAGCATAAAGGAGGAGAACCACTGGTCTTTGGCATCCCCGAATTTAGAGATAACGCTGCGCTCCAGCTCGCTGAACTGGTTAGGGCGGTTCTGGTTGTACTGTTTGAATTCCGACGCATCCTGCTTGAGAACCACCTTGAAGGCAGAGTTACCCCAGGCGGCTTTTGCCGCGCCGGAGGCATCATCGGCATCAAAGTCCTTGATGTTCTGGCTGATGGTGATGAACGCGCCACGGTGACGACGCACGGTACGGTAGCCGGTCTCAATGAACTGACCGACTTTCTCATTTTTGAAGTTGAGCAGCTTCCAGCCTTCGTCGATGGTGCAGCACTTCTTCAGGCTGCGAGGCGTGCGGTACATCTTGTCCTCGATGTAGATGATGAGGGAGAACATCACCGCAACCAGCAGATCAGGCTTGTCCTGCAGGCCGCCCAGCTCCAGGACGATAAAGCGGGCATCGTCAGTCAGTGACGGCTCGTCGCTGTTGAAATATTCGCCGTAAATCCCCCAGGAACAATATTTCCCGAGTAGCTCGATAATTTCATCCAGTCGGTTGGTGATGCCCGGCGAATTCTGGTATTTATCATGCTCACGGATAGCCGTCAGCTTATGGACGACATGGTCAATACGGGCGGTTTCCTTGTGTTCTTCCCAGGCCTCCTGAACCCCGCGCAACAGCAGGCTGTGGTGGACTTCATCCAGCGTACCGTTGGGACTTGCCAGTACCGCCAGCTGGTCACGGATACGTTCCCCGGATTCATTGATGTTAGAGATGTTGGCAAATGGGTTGAACTTGAGTGACTTACCGTCAAGATATGTTCCGCCGACGTTTTCACAGAACGACTTGTAGCCGTCCCCCATGTCAAACACCCAGGCGATACCACCGGAGTCCAGCACGCTGCGCAGAATAGGCTGAACCAGACCGGTTTTACCGGCTCCGGAAGTGCCGGTCACCGCCATGTTGTAGTTGGTGTTGCCCATCCCGTCCCCGTAGATATCAAGGAACGCCAGCTGATTACGGTAGGACGGCGTCAGCAGCCCCCCCTGACATAGACGGTTGTCGGCCACTACCGGCAGCAGATTCACAGCCTGAATACTCTCAGCCCGGCAGGTGGCTCCGCCCATTTTGATGTCTTCCCACAGCCCTTCCGCATGAATGAAAGGGATCATCGCTATCCAGTTACGGAACTGCATATAGGTCGGGGAAAACAGCTCTATGCCATTCTTCTTGAACGTATTAATGACCTGCTGCTCGCAGACCAGCGCGTCCTCATCCGTGTCCGGACAGAACGTGGTGATGTTGTAGTAATAGCGAACAATGCAGGTCTGGTTGCTGTTGAGACGCTCACGAATGTCCTTCCACTCCTGGGCCTGTTTGGCCACACCGGGAAACAGTGTGGCATAGGGGGATTTAGCTTTTTTGTCCCGGTCGAGATACTTGCGCGTGGCCTCCCCTTGCGTTGCCACCTGGTCCTCGGCCTCCATTACCATGGTGATGACGAACGGGCTGGCAATGGTCAGATCAGGGCTGAGCAGGTTAGAGAGGTTATCGCCGCCCATCCACAGCATGAACATGTCCGGGTTATTCTCCAGCATAAAGTTCATAGCCCGTGTTGTGGTCACACTGCCCTGCCTGTCAGCCAGGCTGATACGCACATCGTCAGGACGGACATCGATGCCGATACGCTGATCAATACAGCGCTGATGCAGTTCATCAAATTTGCCGACACGTACGTCGTCCGGATACAACTGATCATGACGGGCATTCAGCATCCCGTGAACCAGCGTGGCCAGTTCCTGAGCATCTGCCGTCTGTGTGAAAATTTTTGCTGCATCCAGTGAAGAACGAAGAACTTTCAGTGTGTGGGCAACCTCCGTCATTACTGCCGCTGTGCGTTTCCTGGCTTTCACGCAGTAGGAGATATACAGACGGTAGTCCCTTAAGGTCAGCGGCAAGCCCGTCGGACTGTTGAACTGCTGCTGCGCTGCACGCCGGTAATACGCCCGTGTGATACGGTTAAATTTATCCGCACGCTTCCCCTGCCAGCGGAACTCAGACAGGCCGCGATCAAGCTGATCGCCAATCAGTTTGCTGGATACCAGGTGGAAGGAAATCGGCGTCTTACGCGGCAACTTACTTTTGATGAGATCTTCCAGCACATACACAATCTGTTCGTTAGCACCGATAAGGGGTTCCGCCCGCAGCAGAAAACCAACCGTACTGCGGTTCACAAACAGCCCGGAGTCACGGTCATAGTCGCGATACGGCAGGACGCTGGTCAGCTGCGGAAAATCCAGGCTGGCCAGATTGCGCGTCATCTCAGATGCACCATCCGGCATCCGGAAAGCATTCGTGAGGTTCTCCAGCACGCTCAGAAATTTTTTCACCTGCCCCTCCTTAGTTTATGCGAGACGGAAGAAGCCATTCGGCAGGGGTAACCACAAAGGAGACTCGACCAGGCTGATGGAAAGCGTTATCGCTGTCCACCCAGGGGGCGATCCATACGGTAGCGATGCGATCCCGGCTGCGCTGTGGGTGTACAGTGCCGGGATTATCACAACGCACGCTCTGGCATGAGGGTGCCAGATTGCCCCCGGATACAGCCGGGCGTGAAGCAGCGGGTACCGGCGTTCCGACAACCGGACGGGGCGTCAGTGTTGACGTTGCAGCAGTCGTGTTTGTACCCGCAGCTATGCTGCCTGATACTGTCGGTCTGTCGCTGGTTACCTGCACACCGGAAGAGCTGCTGGCAGCGGAGCGGGATGCTGACGGATGCATCGCCGCAGAAGTGGTCGGGAGATTAACCAGGGAAGGCAGCCCGCCCGCAGCCTGCTTTCCCGTATTTTTTGCCGCCTTGTCCCGTGCCAGTTGATTGGCTTTCGTCATGGTCATGCAGGTATCAGATGTTGTGGCATCGCAGTCGAAACTGCTTTTAACGCCGGCACAGCCGGACAACAGCAGGACGCCGCCTGCCAGCAGAAAGGTGTATCTGTTCATTGAAGTATTCCTTGTCATTCAGGTGTCAAAAGGTGTGGGGGATGACGGTCTTACTGCTGCCGGTTTTCACCGACACCCTCACATTGCCTTTCCTTTTTTTCATCCTTCACCTCATGTAGTGTTTTTGCCGGATTTCCAGTACCCGCTGGCATTCCGTATAGGTTCGTACACCAGGTATCGTTTGCTGGCGTTTGAGAGGAATGTCGTTGCCACAGCATTCACACTCGCAGAGGCTTTCCCCACCCCTTATGAGCAACTGCCGGGCAGCCTGAATATGCAGCCGGTTCAGCAGGTCTTCCTGCATCTGTAAATGGTCCAGTACGTCGGCCATCGGTTCTCCTTGTTTACGTTGTCCGGACACGCTACCGCCCATCCCTTTCACGTCTTTCAGGGCACTGACTGTTCCGGATTGTGTGGTTCTGGCCGATATTCCGGCTCCCGTTTACTGCGTGACAACCAGGCCTGTGGCCGGGTCGACGGTGTCCCCCAGCCTGAAGTCCTGCAGGTGTTTAAGCATGTCCGTCGTGTTGCCGGGCATGGCAGCAGGCGCAGATGAGGCTGACGGTTGATTTTGTTTTTTGCGTGCAGCCACTTTCGCGCGGGCTTCTTCCAGCGTTTCAAGCTGGAAGCCATCCTGGAAAACCAGGGTGACTTCATTACCCGCACCAATCGGAATAACCGGGTGGTACTGTTCAGCACGTTTGATGTAGTAATCCGAGAGTGTTTTAGCCGCAGAGCTGACACCGCCACCGAACCCGGCCTGACCGATTTCACCGGCACTCATACTGGCAGTGGCCCCAACGCCCACGGTTGTGGAAGAGGCTTTCTCAATACCCTTCCCGATACCATCAAGAAAGCCAGAGCCCCCCGCATACAGCAGGATTTGACCGTTACGCATGACCACTTCGCCCTTGATGCCGTTCTTGCCCATAAAGGACACATGACCGGCAATCTTCTGGTCGATATTGTCATCACCCAGCTTGCAGCTGATGGAGCGGGTACGGACGATGGCCCGTTCACTGGAAACATCCCCCCAGGCTTCGAGAGTCACAAAACACCCGGTTAGATCGAATTCCTGATCGTTAGGC
>SKEL01000964.1_pt1 | contig 28242 bp, 22 predicted proteins | sample 4826741 | NCBI WGS metagenome assembly SKEL01 (sample SAMN11008810, study PRJNA524170) | human gut metagenome | biome: Human fecal sample; material: Feces; isolation source: fecal sample from pouch patient p33 | host: Homo sapiens | place: Israel: Tel-Aviv | collected 2016-03-22
GGTTCAAGGTGCTATCATAAACTATATCTTCAAGTCCCCACCCACTGCTTATTACTTTTCGCAAGTCAAGCAGGGGACTTACTTGATTCGGTTAAAATTTATACACAGGAGGATTTTATATATGGAAAATTTAAGATGTGAAAAAGCAGTAGAAAAGAAACATAACGGCTATAACTGTGCACAGGCTGTGGCCTGTTCTTTCTGTAAAGAGGCATCTATGGATGAGGATACACTCAAAAAGATCACACAGGGATTCGGTGCAGGTCTTGGCACTATGGCCGGTACATGCGGAGCAATCTCCGGTGCTGCAGTTGTAGCTGGACTTATTAACCAGGACAAAGCCGGAACCTCTCAGACTGTCCGCTCTGTCATGAATCAGTTTAAACAGCAGAATGGAACTGTAATATGTAAAGACTTAAAGGGTGTGGAAACCGGAAGGGTAATCCGCTCCTGTGATGACTGTGTCAGAGATGCGGTGAAATTTCTGGAAGACGCATTAAAATCAGAAAATTGATTTCAGCAGATATTCACAATACATAAATACCAACGCAAAAGGAGCTATGCACGTATAATGTGCATAGCCTCTTTTATGATTAGCTTGATTAATGCTCCCAGTTCCCAATTAATTTTATATCTGTAATTTACTTTCACTACTTGTTCACAGTCATCTGCTGTTCCTGAACTTTTTTTATTTCTTCCAGAGGCAAGTTCAACATCTTCGAAACTTCTTCTGGAGTTTTTCCACTCATGAGAGCCCCCAGAATCATTCCCTCATGACGGCCTTGCTGTATTCCTCTTTCATAAATCATATCTCCAAATCCTGTCATTTTGCTCGCCTCCTCCTGAAATGGTTCTGACCATTCTATATGTGAATATCTTTGTATTCTCTTTATATCACCAGTAAAAAGCCCTTTCAGATAATCAAATATTCCTTTTTCTTCTGTTTCTTTTCCCAGTCGAATTATAATTACTGTTAAGAGATCATAATCCTCCTCAGGTTCATCTGCTACCCCTATAATATCCTTCTTCGAAAAAGAGTATTCCGTCAATGTATTCTGCAGTTTCTTTGGCACATCCTCCGCACAGATCCATATGGAATAACATTTTTCCAACTTTGAATAATCTGTAGTCTGCGTAATAGTACTTAACTGAGATGAAAGGTCTCTGGCCACATAATATACTGCAAGTTTTAATATAGGGTATGACGGATTACTTGGACGGTAGCTTTTCTGCGCTTCCATATCAATATGTAAATTCACTCTTATTTTCTCTGTAGATAACTTTGGATTTATTATTTTAAACCGAATATCAAACCTCACCAGTTTCTCCACAAGAGATGAGAGTTCACTGTCTTCTTTTGTTAATCTCAGATCCTTTTCTACATTTGGTATATCACTTACGAAATCATCTTTTGTAATAGAAGAAATGTCTAAGCACTGTAGAATTTCTTCCTGTGAGCACGTTTTAAACTCTGGCACCGTCATCTGCAAAATGGGAACGATAATCTCCTTATTACTCATAAGCTGTTTCATTCCTGCATCATACTCTGCGCCAGTCACTCCAGACGTATATACGTCCATCTTCGTCTCATCACGCATGATTTCTCCTCTCCGGGGAACTGGGACTATTTTTTCTTTTGTATATGGATATATTAACGTCAACTACCCATCACCTAAAGGTAATGGGCTTGTAACTGCCCAGTCGTAGTAACGGCTTACGCCTCCGACCTTTTATCCCCAATAGGCATTGCTGCCTAAAGTGGCGTTACATCATTGGGTGGTTGACAGCACCCTTTGTAGCAGAGTTTACTCTGTTACAACTGTATTAGGTACTTGGCTATCAGCAAGATAGTTTATTCCCATACGATACAGATTCATAGCTCCAATACGGTCATCATTAGACGTATAACCGCAGTTTTTGCAAGTAAACAAATGTATTTTCTTATTACGATTAGACTTTTCAGTATGTCCACAAGCAGGACAGCATTGACTGGTATAACGAGGATCCACCTTTATTACAGAAGATTGATTCTGCTTCGCTTTGTAAATCAGCTTCTGCTCAAGGTCATAAAAGGACCATGATACAGAAACATAGCGGTCTTTTGTTTTGACACGTTCTGTAGCATTGCGAATACCAGTCAAATCTTCTAATACAAAGAGAGTATGCTTTGGATTACCGGTGGCGAGTGCCTTCGATACCTGATGGTTAATATCCTGCATCCAACGGTTTTCTCGCTGACCGATAGCTTTTAGTCTTCGTCTTGAGGATGGTGTATGTCGCATTTGAAGTTCTTTACGAAGCCTGGAATAATTAGCCCGTTTCTGTTTAATAGCTTTACCACTAACAAATCCGGACTTATGTTTGCTATCATAAGTTGCAACAACAAAGTTAATACCTCTGTCAATACCTACAACATTACAAATATCAGAAATATTACTTTCTTCAACCTCATAAGTAACTGGTATATGCAGATAGTATTTACCACGTTTATTTACAAGTTTGGCAGTACCAAACCTGTAAATAGAATGGTTAAAATACTTAGACATACCCTCAGCAAAATAAGGAAGTTTCACACGACCATTAAGCGTATTGACGGAAAAGCAGTTTTGAGTTAAAGAATAATCTCTGTTCCAAACCAGGTCGTACTGAGGTTTTTTAAAAGATGGTTTTATCCATTCATTCTGATTTTCAAGAATGGACTTATATCTTGCGATAACCGTCTTAAAAACAGACTGCGCCATTTGTGATTTAAGACTAAACTTTTCTCTTAGAGCAGAGTACAAAATTTTATTGAGTGAGAACTGCTTTAGGTCATGTGTGCGGAATACATAATCTGAAACATAATTACAGGCATCACAATAAACAGACATTGTTTTATTAAGCAAAACTTTATCTGTATCAGTTGCAGCTATCTGAACTTTTGCAGTTATAGTTATCTGTTCCATAAAATTTACTCCTCGCATTGATGCTTCACTAGCAATAGTGTATACTAATAATTAGTGAATGTCAATAACTATCAGAGGTGATTTATGGATAATAGATATAATCGTCATAACAGACGAAAATACAGTCTGAAAGTACATATAGTTCTTGTAACCAAATACCGCAAACAACTACTACAAGGCTCTATTGCTGATGATGTGAAACAAAAGATTCTCGATATAGCTAATACTCGTGGCTACGAAATAATTGCTATGGAAACAGACAAAGACCATATACATTTTTTGTTAAGTTATGATGCAACGGATAGAGTATGCGACATTGTTAAAATTGTAAAGCAGGAAACAACATACTACTTATGGCAAAAGTATAATTCGGTCTTATCAAAACAGTATTGGAAGAAAAAAATATTTTGGTCAGATGGTTATTTTGCTTGTAGCATTGGAGAAGTGTCATCAGCAACTATACAAAAATATATTGAGAGTCAGGGATAATAGATAACGATTTACAAAGCTCCTCCCACCGCCTAAAGGCAGTGGGTTTCCGCCCATGACAAACGAAAAAGGATTTATTTATGAATATCCCCCAGCTCTACGGCTGTTACCCTGACCCCATAAGGACTTACCTCATTATCAAGTGCGCAGGAATAAGAAGAAACTGCAACTTTACTGGCAGAGTAAAATGCCTGAAACGGAATATGTGCCACTGCTGCCACAGAACTGATATTGACAATATGCCCACTATGCTGTCTGCGCATAGAAGGAAGAACAGCTCTGCTTACATTGACAGTTCCAAAAAATTCACATCAAGCTGCGCTTTCGCCTGTTTTAACTCTGTAAATTCCACAGCCCCGGAAATGCCAAAACCTGCGCAGTTTACAAGGATATCGATACTTCCTCTTTCTCGGAGGATCTGCTCAACGGCGGCTTGTACGGAAGCCTCATCTGTCACATCAACACTCATGTGCTTCACGCTTTCTATGGGAATATCACGTCGGCTGAATTCATAAACTGTATAGCCTGCCTGGCTTAGGGCAGATGCAGTACATCGGCCAATCCCGGAACTTCCGCCGGTGACTAGAGCTGTTTTTTTCTGTTTGGATTTCATATTGTTGTTTACCTCGCATTTCCAAAATGGCTTCGGATTATTTTGTTGTAGTATGATATCTATCAGTGGGAGAAAATTCTTGAAGGCTGCGTGACTGCGTCTTTATAATTTACAAAATTTTCAGAAACATTTCACCTATTGATTATTTTATTTAGTAGCTGATTAGATGATCAGTCCCCGGCAAGCTCTTGTCATGTTTAAAGATGCTGATCACAGTTACTTTGTCGGTGACTACATTGTCTACAGCTACACAAACCTCCACTTCGGAATTAATTCACAGGCTGCCATCACTGAACGCAAATTTCATATGCATATATTTATTGAGTTGATTAGAGAAACAGATCCCTATTATTTCAAAGATTGTTCTAAATCTTTTCTAATAAAACTACCTGTTCAGGCACTTTCCAAAGAGCGTATCCCTGTAAATAAGCAGCGTCATATAATGGTTTCATACAATGCTCCAGAATATTTGTGAATTGTTCTCGAGAATTTTCTTCTATATAGAGTCTTTCTGTAGCCCAAACAGCATTCAAATTTTCTCGCCGGCACTTTTCAAATCGGATTAGATGGTCAGACCCCAGTAAGCTCAAACATTTCTAGATTTTCAATCACACTTTCTGCTGCTGTTGTCATTTCCTGCATATACTGTTCCATATATTCCCAATCAGGTTTATCATTACCTTTGCATACAGGAAGTTTGATAATTTCCTTTTTTAACAACTCTGGAAATAAACCATTATTATAAGAATATTTTCTTGCGATAGGTTGTAAACAAGCAGTTAAAAATCTACATGTCATTGCACTTAAATGTTGTGTATCAATATAATAAATATCGCGTCCTGATACAAATGGTCTATCTTGATAAAAGAATGTAGCATTTTCAGCTCCAAAAGAAATCACACCACCAGGACTTAAATTCATATTTTTCTTTTTCTGCACATAACATTTTATGCCATTGTTAAACTTCGTTCTTACAACATAGGGAATACCATTTTCACATTCAACAACCTGTCTCGAATGCAAAACATCAGGTTTTACAATTTTATCAAACAAATCACCGATAATAAAATCTTTCCACTCAGAAATATTTCTCTTTTCCTTATATTTTTATAAAATCTCACAACAATTATACAATAAATTTATATAACAATCTACACATTTTTATTTTTGCACAAAATTGTTGTTTTAGGCTTTTTGTAACACTACAACCTAAATTTTGTCCCATTGATTAATTCGGTAAGCAGACTTTTTCAATCTTATGCAGTTAAAGATTTATTTGCTAGAACTTCCCCACTGAATTATATAGTATTTAAATAGACACACAATCTAACACTAGCAGTTTCAGTTAATCCTCTGTAAAATAGACTCTTTTTATTTCATTTATCGTTTTCAATAATCTCGTCTTAAATTCCAAATGAATCTGAGGTAAAATATCATTTACTTTTTTTCCAGAGGAAAAGAAATGTCTCCTATTTTTTACTGTAGAAAGGTGGCCTTGATTCATATCCGGAAATAATAAATACCTTTCTATCTCCGTTTTTTCTTTAATTCGAACAAAAATCTTTGGGCTTAATTCCCATGTCCCATTATGTACTATTTCATTACGAATTGCCTCTATATTGCTAATGAACTTGCACTTTTCAAAAAGTGTATTTTCCACTCCATTTATCTTCAATTTTTTTCTTATTCCCCACAATACATCAGCACTTTTTATTTTTTGATATGAATTAAATTCTGTTCTCAAATATTGCATTTCATAACAAATTTTACACAGCACATCTAAAATTGAATACATTTTAGTATAGTAAGTCTCAACATAAGCAGAAGCACGTATTGATTCTGCTGAAATCATTACAATAGTCCCATTTGATTTTATTAAATCTCTATACTCAGACTTATTCAATTTGAAAGATGCTATCGATTTATAATAATTAATAAATGCATCTTCTATTGCCAAATATAAATTTTGTACAGTAGCTACAAGAAATTCACAATCTCGCAAATACATATACTTATATAAATCGGGAATATCAGACATTAAAATCAATTCACTAAAGAACTCCGCGCTAATATCACAATCTGAATCTAACCCCGCGTGATAAGCCCAAACAGGCATATGTCCAATTTCTTTGTAATACTTATCTATATCATCAAAAACTAATCCTCTAAATATATCATATAAACTAATGATTGCACTTTCTAACTTATAATTTATGGCATCACCCGGATATATATATTTATCATCAACATGTTCGCTCTCAAATATTTGAATTCCAAATTCTGTATTTTCATCAAGAAAATACATTAAATCTTTAATCATACCTGTGGCTAAATATGTTTTTATGTTAATCCCCTCTTTCTACTTTCTTAACAGCTTTCATTGCTCAAGTAACAGTACCCTAGAATATCAAAAAGCTTTATAAAGCTTTTATTCTCTCTCCTTTTTGTTTATCTAAATTTTAAATGTTTTCCCAGACTTTTTTATTATATAGAATCACTTTTCTTTGTAATATTCTCCAAAAAATTCATTATATCTTCCCAACTTATATAAAGAGATTTAATTCATATACTTGCAAAATGTGTTCTTATACAATAAATTTCATTCTTATATTCATCCGGGACAGCCATTTGCGTCTTCATTAGTAAATCTAAAAAAGAATACGGTGCTTTATTATTTGCAAGTTTTGCACATTCACTCCAAAATTCAATAAAAGGCTCTAATCTCTTATCTAATACAAGATTAGCCGCTATTTCCATAAGCATCGGGCAAACTTTATATTCCTCTTTAATAAATTTTTCTTTTAACTTACAGTATTCTGATTTTTGATATTCCTTCAAGAATTGAGAGCTTATATAGTTCAAATGTGGATAAAATGTTCTATACAACTGAACATCTAAATTTTCACTCTTTATTACAAACTTTCTCATACAATTTTCTATTAGTAAAATTGTATCAGCATCCAATTCTTTACATGCTAAAGAGCAAAGAAATATATTATCCAAGTATTCTAGAGAATCTTTTTGTAAAATTTTTCGTAACTCATTTTTAATAACAGTTATATAATCCGTTTCATCTTCCTGTCCATTTATCCATTGTGTTAACTTCAAATCCAGTTCTTCATATTCCTTTAAATAAAAAGATGAATTCAAATCATTACTACATTTACAAGAAGAACCAAATATGTCTTTCATATTGCGCGAATCATTAAAAATAATGTTTTTATTTTCCATAAATTTTTTTAGAAAAATTGAGATATCTTCTTTATACTGTATATTTTTTACATCATATATTACTTTTTGTGGCCATATAAAACAAATTCTAAGTAATGACATATTATATGGTTCCAAATATTCCCCCGTATTATTACTAACAAAATTTTCAAAATATTTTTTCTTTTTTGAATTCATTAATTCGTCTTTCCAGTCACTAACCGAAAATCCTTGTTTTTCTAGTTGATTTACAATTATCATAATTTGATCCACCCATATATAAGACCATATAGTCAAATTATATACGGATTCTTCTGGAAACTTATTGCTTATTGCATCAAATCCCCAAGACAATAACGCAAGATACATTCGTCCATATATATTTTTTTCTGGGACATATAAATATTGAAGTATGGATTCCATAATATCTGAAATTTTTCTATTTTCAACGATAGTTTGTCTCAATAAATTCATTTCCCTAACTGGATTATTGTAAATTTCTTTTTCTTCAACAATTCCTCCAGGAACACCTGATAATTTTTTTATTTCTGACACAAGACTATTATTACTCTTAAAATCGTATAATTCCGAGAAGAATTCTTTAAAATCTGGAACTAAATATTCTTCTACATCTTCATCAAAGAAACAATGGTTCTCCAATAAATATTTAATAATATCCTCTTGACATTTTTTCTTTTTTCTAAAATCTTTATAAATCTCTTTTGCTGGCAATTCATAAGTTTCTTGTTTTTTTAACCTATTTTCCAATTGTTCATTATTCAAAATGCCATAAGAATTTTGCAAATTTATATATTCACTTAAACGAATAGTTGGGGCCGAAGAAAATAATCTTTCCGCAAAACATATAATTCTCTTTTTATTAATTTCTTGTTCATTTACAATCCATTTATATTGGATACAACATAAACATGGTATCTCATATTTCCAAGAAAATTCTATTTTTAAATTATCTTTCTGATATTCTATTACTTCACTAGGTGCTTTCGCATAAAGTCTATTTTTCAACTGCTCCCACTCACTTTTTTCAAAAGTAATAGTATTATCAAGCCAAATAACCTCTTCATAAAATTTACCAAATATTTTACTTAATATTTCATTCTTTAACATTCTTTTTCTAATAAATCCTGGCATAGAATAAATAGCACGTGCAATTTTTTTCTCCACAATTGATATAACACCGTATTTTTCTAATTTTTCATCATTTAATATTGAATTACAAATTAATTCTGTTGTATTCTTTATTACATTTTCGAAAAAAATCTCACTATTTTCACATAATCCAGGAAGCATTTCACATAACCATCGATTATACTCCTCATTATTTATATTATCCATAGCTAAAAAGAAACTTTGCAAGATTAATTCAACAATTTCTATGCAATCTAAATATTCATTCTTTCGTGAGTCAAAGTAAATTCCTTTTCGCATAACATTCATAACAATCCAATTTGATGCAAAACATTTTTTTTCATATTCTTCATTCCACCTCCATATTTTTTGAAATAGGTTGAATAATATTTTTTCTACTCTAATCCAATATGATTTTTTTTCTGAAATTTCAGCATGCGGAAACTGTTTCTCACCATATTTATCAAGTTGTTCAAATGCATAGTTTATATATGCTCGCAATTCATATAATTTTTCACTTTCTCGTATTACTCCTTTCTCAACAGTAAGCATTTCTAAGCAATGCAAAATATACTTCTCATCCGGAAATATATACAAAACTCTTTGTTTTATGAGTTTCCTCCAAATACGATTATATTTCTGCTCCGTAATGTATCCTTTGAAAAGTAACTCTTTTATTAAGTCTATAGAACTAAAAATTGGAGCATTTTTAACTTTTGTATAAGACTGCGTCCATCTATCATCAATACATAGTCCTATTTCTTTATTCGAAGCAGCCTTTAACTCCGCAATAAATATTTCACTATAGTCATTTGAACCATCAGTCCCACAAGGTAAAAAATTAATTTTATCCTTGTTAATTAATTCTTTCAAATCTTTTGAAAGAATCTGTACTTTTTCACGACTTTTGTAGATATCTTTTCGAAACATAATTTCCTGGTTCAATTGAACTACTTCTGTTTCTAAAATCAATAATTCACAATGCTCAGCAATTTCATCTAAATATCCCTCGTTTTCCCATTCTTCAAGTACCGGAAAATTGACTAATAATTTTTTATTCCAAACATTCTGTTTTTGTTGTTGATATTGAATTAAAAAATCTTTTCCTGAAGAAATAATTATTGCTTTATTTTGCTTTGCTGTAGTTTGCAAAATGGTCTCAAATTTATTTTTTATATTTATTTTCTCCGACTCATCAGGCAATACACTATTTACTTTTTTAATATATTCATTCTCAATACAAAAATCTAAGATTCTTTTTCTTTTTTGATATAAATCATCTTGTATAGGTACCAACTTTTCCATTTCTTGCATTAGCAATGGCATGAAGCCATTAAAAATATATACCTTATAATGTTTGCAAACAACTGACAGTAAATTTAACCTAAAGAGTGTTATACAAGCCGAAATATCCAATATAAATTCTTTTATTTCTAAAGACTCCTTAAGCGGATGTCCCCCATAAAATAAAACTAACTTCTGAGTGTCCCAGCCCATATCATAAAAACTAGCATAACTTCTTGAACTGGCATCTAATACAACACTTGTAGCAATTTCACCATTCAAGAATAATTTTTCATTCTTTTGCTGTGCTTGTTGATTATCTTGTATCATTTTAATAAATTCTTCTAGCGACACTATTCTAGCATTTTCAATTGAATTTATATTTTGAAACACATCATCAAGCAATCCATCCAAAGCTTTACTTTTTCCAATTGCAGCCACATGATTATAGGCCCATAATTTAGTATTTGCACTTCCATCTTCCTGAACCACCTTTTTAGCATATTCAACCGATTTTTCTTTATCAATATCACCATAAAGAACACTTAATCTTTGATATCCCCATTTGGATAATTTATGTTTTTTTTCAGCATCTTCTAAATAATGAATTGCAGATTCTTTATCTCCCAATAAAATACTTAAATTTGCAAGTTTATTAGCCATTTGATCTGTTGCGCAACTCAAGAATATTTTTTCACCTATGTCTTTTGCTTCTTTATATTTTCCAATTCCTTCATAAGCGTCCATTTTATATTTTTTAAGCTGTTCTCTTACAGAAATACAAACCACCGATTCTATTTCTGTAATCATTTCAATTGTTTTCTCATATTTTTTCATACATATTAGCGCTTGTGCCTTATAAATATATCCTTGTTGATTATTAAATTTGCAAATCAATATCTCTGCATAATTTTTAAGTTTATTCCATCTCTTATGTTCTAAATAAAAATGTAGAAGATTCATTAAATCTATAATTTGACCGTTTGAATCATATAAGGCAACAAAATTTTTCTCTTCTTCTTTTTCATCATATGAGTATAAACAATATAAGCGTCTTTTCACATTAGGATAAAAATTGGTATCTTCTATTACTTTTCTATATTTTTCTTTTTCTTCTTTTGACAAATATTGTCTTATTTGCTCATACCATATATCCATTCTTAAATTATTTTCAAACGCTTTTTTGTGTTCAAACAAAAAGGATTTTGCTTCCTTTTCATTTCCTCTATTTGACATATACTGAGCTAAAACACTTATATATTCCAGATATCTTTTATCATGATTATTTATTCTCAAATTTATTTGGCGTAAATCATATTCAGATAATTCTAATATACCATTTTTTAAGTTGTCAGCAAGTAGCACTATATTATATAGATCCTCTCTTTTTAATTGTTCTACTGCTTCTCGCTTCAAGAACTCACATTCTCCGCAAACACTCACCGAAATAATCCATACTTCTAGAATAAACAGTTTATACTCTTTTTCTTGACTTGTTTTCATTAATCCATATGCAATTTTAAAGTTTTCAATCGCGTTACTTAACAATACACGCTCTTTTTCTGTCGGTACATAAATTATCTGGCTATACATCAATGGATATATCCCGTTTTCTGGAAACAAATATTCAGGCATAATTTCCCAGTACTCAATTAATCCTTTTTGCATATAATACACCGGAGACTCAGGATTACTTTTTATTGCATAATCAATATACTCCTGACTTTTTTCAAATTGACGAAAGTTTAAATGTGCTATGCTCAACAAGTAATATGTCGTTTCATTTCCTTCATATTCTTCTTTATATTCTTCATATGTATCCAACAAATGTTGAATATTATTACAGTTCAAACAAATTTGTAAATATGCATTTAACATTTCAATAGAATCTATCTCTCCAAGATATGCAAGAACATTTTCCTTTCCTTCTAAAAATGCTTCTACGGCTTTGTATTTTCTAATGTCTAAATCAGGATATTGTTTTAAAGCTTTCTCAATCTGCCTTTTAGCAGATGATACTTTTCCCTTTATTTCTAAAAGCCATAAGGCAAACTGATAATAATATATAGCCATTATTCTGTTTGATATTTGCTCAGTTTCAAAATTTTTTATTTCTTGTTTTAATCTATTAAGTGCCTGATTAATATAACCTTTTCGATATAATGCTATAATTTCTTTTAGTTTATATTCATATATAGAACTCGATATTTCTACCGCAAGACCTGTAATGCTTTGACTTCTTCCAATACTTAAAATTTCTTCCGTTTTTTTATCAATACTTACAAAGTCTATATTCCTGCAAACAAAAATTCCATTCTTTTTCAAAAAATCCATTTGTGATTTCACGCTAATACCATATAATTCTACAGATTTTCCGTTTTCTGTTCTCTCACACGATATTAAACCTATTATGGCATTATAATTTTCCATATACACAGGACTTCCAGATAATCCTGCTAATGTCATACTTTTTGATTCCTCTTTAAAAACTAAATCACTAATTATCTCAGATGGTATATCTTCAGAATCACTAATAGCTTTTAATTCATGTCCTACTTTTCTGTCTAAATGACTTCCATCAAATCCATACGTTACAAATTTAGAAAAAGGTTTTACATTACATCCAACTAGCTTTATGTCTTCTAGCTCAATATTTAATGTTTCATTCAGTTTAAGTATTGCAAAACCATCGCTATCTTCAGTAATATCAGACAAAACAGCCGTAATCTTAATATATGTTTTTCCATCAAAATAAAAAAGAAATACCGGTGTCTTAATTACATCATATTCTTTCAAACAATGTTTTAATGTAAGAGCATGTAACTTATCTATTAATACAGCATTTCCTTTTTCTTTACCACATTCTAATTTAACTACATTTTTTTCCACATTATTCATCAACTATTACTTCATCCTCCATTTTCCCTATATTAGCAAGTAACGGAATTTCATAGTTTTTTATAATTAAAGGATTTCCTAGTGAATTACATACAATATTTCCAATCACCTTCTCAGATGGGTGTCCATATCTTTTTCCATCTGTAGATAACAAATAATAATCTACTTTTTTAGTTCGAATAAATTCTTTATCTATACTTTTCCCAGACCCATGATGTGGTAATTTGACTATATCTATTTTGTCGGGCAAATATTTTTTTATTTGATACATTGGACAATCTCCTGGAAAAAGCAATGTTTTTTTTTCATTTTTTATTAGCACTGCAATACTCGATAAATTCTGAATCGTATCATCTGGAATATCATCATCCAATTCCGCTTTTTCCCTCCATGAGAAAATTTCTTCTTCTGAAAAAGATATATTACAATAGTTATTCTCTATATTTTCATCATAAATCCAACATCCTTCAAAAGCTCGATCAAATAAATGATTGTTCGAAATTATAACATCTCTACTACTCTTTTTTAATTCATCAATCCACTCTTGTGTAAGATTATTTAATTCTTTTTCTGAAGGATTTAAAATAGAAATATTAATATCTCCATAAACTACTTCTAATGTATCATTTCTTGATACCATTTTATTAAATGAAGTATTCCAATCATATCCGTTATTCACTATAAGTTCAACCAAACTCTCAGCATCACCAAAACTAATATTTTTCAGTCCATTTTCATCTTGGTCTATACTCTGTGCTGCCATATTTTCCAAAACACATTTTTCAACAAAAGGAATTTCTTCACATGCATCACATTTTATACCAGAAATATTCTGAAATCCATTAAACCATATTTCTTTCACAAATATTATATTTGGATGTTTAGCATCACCATTTACTTTAAGAAATTTTTTTATACCATTAATATGATCCCGATCAATATGAGTAACAATCAATAAATCAATAGATTCCCCCATTTTTCCTAAGCGTTCTAAATAAGTTTTTAAATAATTATTAAAAGTATACACATATCCACCATCAATGAGAATTCTAAAATGTTCTTTAACAAAGTGTAACAAAATACAATCTCCAGAACCTGCTGGAAACATTACAATTTCTATATTTCCAATTTTCACTTGTTATTCCTCCTCATAATTATTTTATTACATGCCTTTACTTATCTGTTTTTAATCTTATTATACTTGATAATAGTATATTTCTACTTCTATCTAAATCGTCTATTTAACATCACTTAAATAATCCTACAATCATTGTTATTATAGTTATGATGCAACTAATTAGCGCAAAAATACTAGCTGAGTATGCATATATTTTATTGCTTTCTGTTTCTCTTTCAAAAGCTTTTCCAGCTAATATAAAAGCAGACCCTAAAACCAGTAAAACTGCCATTATAGAAATATTACTAAGTATTCCTTTCATTTTTTTTAATAAAATTATTTTATAAATTATATTGGCGCCACTACCTAAACCAGAAAACCACATAACGCTCCCAATGAAACTCATTACCATGGACGTAAACAGTACCAATATATTATCACATATTTGATTACTTATACTAAATCTTTTATTAAGTTTCCATGGACATATTATCACATTTAGCATTAATAGAATTTTTTATACCATTTATACATCCTTTTTTCTTCTTTAATTTCATTCACTATTTTCTCTTTTTCAATTCTTTTCAGTGCTCTATAATAAGCTTCTGTATAAATCTCTACGATTTGCTCACGTGATATATAATCATTATCATATTTCATATCTTTTGTATAACATTTTTTTCATATTTTTTACACTCTATTCTCAAATCAAATGTTTATTAATTCTAATAACTTCTTCTACACCATTATCAAACCTATACAACAATCTTTTCCGATCAAACACCGGATTCGCATCATGTATAATACTATGATGATTCGGGCAGACAATCATTTGATTATTCGCATCATTATTCAGACTATTAATAAAATAATCAATATGATGAGCCTCAACTATATGTGAACCATATTTTTCTCCAATTACCTGTCCGCATATCTGGCATCGGTATCCATATAGTAATTTCAGATTTTCTCCTATTTTTCTGTTCAATTTACGAATCTTAACAATCTGTAGTCTCTTTTCTATTCCACTGTTTTTGTCTTCAATTTCATATTCTATTTCATTCTCTACAGAACGTTCTTTCATTCCTTGAATTGCATTTTTCATAACCAGAAAATCATCCTGAGCAATTGGATCCAGAAGAAAGGTATCTTCATATTCCGTAGTATAAATGGCAAGATATTCCTTCAATCCTTCTGGCATTTTTATGTAGCTTCTGTCTTTTGGATCTCGGTTTTCGCGGATAGCTTTTATATAATTCATAGTTTTAAAAAAATATTGTTGAAGTGCCTGAGACAGATCTCCATTTCTTGTATACCGGATTTGATATGCGTCCTTCTTTCTTTTTTCTACAGAATTATTTACATTAACAATTTTGGCATCATACGTTTTTCCATTCATAAAAAAATGAATAATTTTAGATTCTCCTCGCTGCAAAAAGTTCTCCATATTTCGAAGGAAAATAACCTGATTATCCAACGGCAATGTAAATCCTTCCATTAATGTTGACCAATCTACTTCTTTCTTGTAGACATAATTTTCTGATTCCATACGCAGTTCCTCATTACTGTAAATATGTCTTTATCTGTTCTTTATAGCGTCTTCTATAGTAATCCATTGCCCTGTATTCAATGATATCTTTCATCTGCTCTGCCAGCACAGAATTCTTCACAATTTCTCCCATCTCATCTCGAAGTGCCAAAACAACGCCTTCTTTTTTCACAAAGAATCCTCCCCCAGACTTCAACAGAAATTTCACCGGCATTTGAATAATCTTCTTTATATGCTCTTTATCTGAGATTTTGCAGTATTCCTCATATGTAATCCCTGTATCCAGATCTTTCCAGTTTGTTCCTGTAGAGAAGAATTCCTTCCAGCTCTCCAGAAGTTCCATTTCTGTCGCTTCCATCCTGACATTGCCATGATTATAAAAAGCCATCAACACTGGCATTTTGTAAACCTTGCTCATACTGGTGTTTTCCAGCAGATTTATAAAATCTTTTCCAAGTCCCTGACAGAAACTTTCCTGCTCATCTGTGAGTTCATTTAGTTCTTTCAGATATTCTAAATATCTTTTAAACGGATTTTCATTTGAATGTGTAACCGCCAACTGATAAACTTCATCATCCATATATGTAAATAAATCCATTCGTGACGGTTGTTTTCCCAGCAATTCTTTCACTCTGAAATATTCGTTTCTGATCTGCTCTTTGATTGTCAGGTATTTCCTGTCCATTTCTGCAAACAGATCAATCAGTCTCATATCAAAATCAACGAAGCAATCATCCGGATAATCTGTTTTGTCTGCCGGGGAATATGTCTGTTTTTCTGTCTTGTTTTTTCCTGTCAGTAAGTATCTGACTCTTCCTGCCTTTTCATAATTTCCGATAAAATCCAGGACATTCAGGTACTCTTTCCTCTTACTTTTTCTCAGTCCTCTCCCTAACTGCTGCAAAAATACAACCGGAGATTCTGTCGGACGCAGGAACATTACCATATCAACAGATGGAATATCCACGCCTTCATTGAACATATCCACAGAAAAAATCACTCTGATTTCTCCGTTTTCCAGTTTCTCAATTGCTTCCGATCTGTCCATGGAAAATGCACCGTCTGCGTTGCTGTAAACTGCTGCCGCCGGAATTCCTCTGCTGCAAAATTCTTTTGCCATTTCCTCCGCATGTTCTCTGGAACAGCAGAAGCCCAGCGCACGTCTGGAGCCATATTTACAGTAATATTTATAAATCAAATCATATCTGCAGACATTTCCAATATAGGTTTCATTCAGTTCCTTTTCCACGTATTTTCCTTTTACCACATGCAGCTTCGTATAATCTGTATCATCGTAAATCCCGTAATAATGAAATGGAACCAGCATTCCTTTATTAATCCCATCTTTCAACGAAATCTCATATGGCACGTTATAATCGCAGATTTCATAAATATTTTTGCCGTCCATTCGTTCCGGTGTTGCTGTCAGCCCAAGTAAAAACTGTGGGTGAAAGTAATCTACAATTTTCCTGTACTGGTTGTTGACTGCATGATGAAATTCATCAATCACCACATACTCAAAATAATCCGGTGCAAAATATTTTTTATTTAAATATTCTGACTTTCCAAGAGTCGCTACCGAAGCAAAAATAACTGATTTATCCGTAGATTTTTCGTCTCCTGTGAAAAATCCATAGTCCTCAGAATTTCTCACATTCCGGAAAGAAACCGCTGCCTGTCGCAAAATCTCTTCTCTATGCGCAACAAACAAAACCCTTTTATATGGTTTAGAATCAAACGCCGCCAGATAGGTTTTCCCTATTCCTGTTGCCGCATGAATCAATGCTTTCTTTGCGCCTTCTGCTCTGGTGTCTTCCAATGCATATAGTGCTTCAATCTGTGCGCCTCTTGGCTCATACAGAGGTTTTATTTTCGTATCTTCTGTTTCCTGATCCGCAATATCATATTTATCAAGATCTTTCGTCACTGCCGGACGGTGCCAGTTCCGGGAATATCGTTTCAGTTCTTTATCATCGATAATGATAGAATGATTTTTAAACAAGTCCTCAAATGTCTGAAAGAATCTCTCATAATTTTCCGGGTCTTTTTTACTGCTGAAGCGATAATTCCATTCGATTCCTGTCGTTAATGCACTTCTGGAAATATTGGAAGAACCGATATACATTTCGCTGTGATCCGTATAATGGAAAATATATGATTTCGGATGAAAAGAGCGTCCTTTTTCGCTGTAAAATCTAAGATCAACACGATCCCCCAGTTTTCTTTTTATCAGATACAATGCGGATGGCTGTGTAATTCCCAGATAGTTTCCTGTCAGAATCCGGATTCTGGCTCCGCGTTTCAGGGTATTTTCCAGCTCCTGAAGAATCATTTTCACTCCGGATTCCATAAGAAATGAAACAATAACATCAACACGTTCTGCTTTTTTCATACTCTGGATTAACTGATAATACAACTGCCGTCTTTTATCCTGACCGCCCGTCATGGCATCTGTCAGGTATTCTTCTTCCAGATATTCACTGTTTATTTCTTCTGCAAAATCAAATTCAGCCATTTTTCCTCACCTCTTCCCGGCCGGACATCTCCTGTGTTCCAGTGTTCTTCTATTCGGAGATTGTCCATATCCTGTATGAAATCCTGAAAGGTGTCAATTGTGAAGTCTGTAAAATATCGCCCATTTCTTTCGCCAGTAAACTCACTGTACTTAAAAGAGGTGTAAATCCAGCCTTTTGTTTTCAACGCGGTAAGCATTTTCGCAAAAACTTCTTTTAATTCTTTTGGGGGAAGATGAAGAATAGAAGCACACGCCCATATTCCGTCGTATTTCTCATGTTCTTTCAGGTCCTGAAACAGCATCTGCCTGACTTTTATGCCTGTGTATTCACTGGCAATCCGGCACATCTGCGCTGACCCGTCTATGGCATCTACCTGATATCCTTTGCCCAAGAAATATCGGGTATCCCGACCGGAACCGCATCCAAAATCAAGGATCAAAGCATGTGGTTTTAATTTTTCCAGAAATTTATCCTGTATCTGAGTAAATTTCACCGAAACAGTCCCTGAAACAAAGGACTGTGCATTTTTGTTATAGTAATCCAATGTCTTATCTGTCATATTCATACGCCGGTCTGTGTGGTCTGCGCAGATTTCTCCTCCATCAGTTTCCAGAAGCATAAAACATTTTTCTGAAATCGTTGTAAAGCTAAAATTCTTTTCCTGTTAACTACGTGCAACTATATTTTGTCATATTATACTCTTTTTTGACAGATTCAGCAATAGAGTTTTGTGCAAGTTGCACGTCGATTTTTGTCGAAAACGTCTTTTTTATACTTTTTTTATAAATTTTCGCATAAAAAATGAAGCCATCTTTCCTGACAGCTCCATTTTTTATGATTTCCTATTCTGATTTTTTATTTTGTTTTTTACTATACTTCCTATTATCGTTTCTTATGTTCTGCTATTTCATATTTCTCTGTGTATACCAGAATCACCTTACAATCTCGATCTGGCACGTCTCCATCGCCTTCAGTGCATTTTCATGGCTTTCCGGCGTTACGCCTGCACAGCATTTTGCATCTACGATGATCGGAACTTCCGGCAGGGATGCTTTGATCAGGAGTGCATTGGAGATCACGCAGATGTCTGTACACAGTCCGACAAATGTAATGCTCTCGATTTCCTCATCTTCGTTCATCGCCACCAGCTCGCCTGCCAGGTCTGTGGAGCCGAATGTCTCTTTATCAATTGGTTCTGTTTTTCTGAGGGCATCCAGTTCGTTTCTGATCTGCCAGCCTTCGGTGTCACGGATGCAGTGCGGTACCGGGAGTTTTTTGCCTTCCTGGGTGTCGAGATACCAGGTTTCATGGGTGTCTCTGGTGAAGAGTACAGTTCCGTCAAAGGTTCTGATTTTTTCTTCTACATGCGGTACGATCGCAACAGCTTCTTTTGTTCCAAGTGCGCCGTCGATGAAATCATTCTGCATATCGACTACTACCAATACTTTCTGCATCTCTTATTCTTCCTCCATCTCTGCCTTAATCTCATCTTCGCAGTCTGCCATTGCCTGTAAGGTCATGGTCAGCAGTTTCTGAAGTTCCCAGCCGAGCTGTTCGGCTCCGCGTTCGATGACTTCTCTGGAGCAGCCTGCGGCAAAGCCTTTGCTCTTATATTTCTTTTTCAGGGATTTCAGTTCCATATCTTTTGTGCTTTTTGACGGGCGCATAAGAGCTGCTGCCCAGATCAGTCCTGTCAGTTCGTCCGCTGCAAAGAGAACTTTTTCCATCTCATGTTCCGGTGCTACGTCAAGGGTTGTGCCGCAGCCGATGGTAATTCCATATCCATGAGATACCACCGCATGGATCACATCTTCGCCCACACCGGCTTCTCTGAGCATTTCCGGTGCTTTCAGGCAATGTTCTTCCGGGTAGAGTTCAAAGTCAATGTCATGGAGCAGTCCTACGATTCCCCAGTATTCTGCGTCATCACCGTAGCCCAGTTCCTTTGCGTACCATTTCATGACTGCTTCCACGGTCAGCGCATGTTGGATATGGAAAGGATCTTTGTTGTATTTTTTTAATAAGTCAAATGCTGCATCTCTTGTAATTGTCTCCACTTTTGTCACTCTCCTGTTTCCTGTTAATGCTTTTTATACTTTTTCCAGGTATTTCACAATATCTTCACTTTACTGCATCCTGGCATCATGCTTTCGCAATGTCCGAAGAAAATACCTTAAACGACTTTCTCAAAACGGTATTTCTGTCTGATATCCGGATATTTTTCTCTGTCCACTTCGCTCATGAACATATCATATGGTCTGGCGCAGATTTTGAAAGGTGCGTAAAGTGCCTGATAGATCACCAGTTTCTCACCATTTTCTGTGTGATAGGCAACTGCCAGTACTTTGTAGAGATATTCGGAAGTTTCCGGGGATACCCATTCTCTTTTGAAATGCTGTACAATGTCTCCCACCTGAATGTCACGCTTCGGTGTGTCTGCATTTCTGTTTTCTGATTCTTCTGTTTCATTGATCTCGGGTTCTGTGTTAAGTTCCATGTATTCTTCTTTGTCAAGGGAAACCGGGATTCCGGAGCGTCCGTTGATATGGACACCGCCGTACCAGGTACCTGCAATCTCAAAAATATCTCCGACTTCATATTCCATGCTGCAGTCGTTGTTTTTCTTTATGATTCTGATCTTTGCCATTTATTTATTCATCTCCTGTTCCATATATTTTGCGATATCAGGGGCAAAAGCCGCAAAAGCCGTTCGTACCTGCACGATAATGCTTTTGAACTTTATGTAAAAAATGAGCCGGCTGCCTGACTTTCATGATAAAAAACGTTTTCCATTGATATCATAACTGTCAGCAGCCAGCTCATCTGTCCTCACTGATTTCAGAAGGTAACAGTAATCTTCTGGTTACTGTTCTACCTTACAAGTCATTATATATAGTTATATTATTTTTTCGGCTAATGTCAAGTCCAAAATCATTGTTCTCTGACACCAGACGGATGCAAAGCACAAATAGCATTACTGAAAGCAGAAAAAATCGTAACTGATCCATCATGATCTATCAGATTATTTCCATATATTTCGGTGCCACCAGTTCTCCGTATTCGTCATGGACTTCCTGTATGATCTGTGCAGTGTTTATGGTTTCTTTGCTGTTTCCTTCAGTCGGATGGATTTCTGCTTTTAATACCATGTCGCGGACTTCCGGATCATAGATCATATAGCAGGATGCATGGCTGATCTCACTGCGGGATTCCAGTACTTTTTCTGCTTTTTTCAGGTCGAAGTATCTTCTTCCGTGGGCACCGTCTGTCAGTACGGTACGTCCGGTGTTTTCCATGAAATCAATGGAACCGTTCGGCAGAATGCGGGCGATCACACCTGTCTGGTATACGACTCCGGGACCGAACGGGTATGGTCCTACGTCTACATAGTCTATCGGCTGGTAGTTCATGATATAGAACTGTCCCCATGCACCGTATGGTTTCTTGTTTAAATCATCATCCAGAACATAGACACGAATCTTCTGGTCATCGTCTACGTCCGGTACCAGAGTGTAGCCTGCTGCCTGATTCAGTTTTCCGGCTTCGATCGTATATTTGCTCGGATATACGGATTCCGGCATATGGCGTTTCAGTTTGCGCACAGAAGTTTCGTTCAGCATAGCGAGCAGAACTGCTTCATAGCAGGTCAGAAATACTTCCAGTGTCTCTCTGTCGAAACGGTTTTCCCAGTATCGCAGTTCGATGAAATAACCTTTCTTATTGTACATGATCTGAAGATGGAACGGCAGGGAATCGAGCTGGATCTTTACACGTTCTGTCGGCAGATTTCCAATCTGCGGAGTATCCAGAAGATCACCCTGGAACTGAATAAACATTTCTCCTTCACGGGAGCAGGAAACAAGATTTTTCATTGTTTCTATGATCTGATTTCCGGTCTTTTTGATCAGTGAATCGGTCTTTTCATGGGCTACATTTGTGTAACGGCAGAAATAGGTTTCAAACAGGCATCCTGCCAGACGGTTCCAGCGGCTGTCTGTACGACCGCTGTGAATGGAAGTGCAGAATACATCTTTTTCATCGCTGAACAGGCTGACGCAGTAGTTAAAAGCAGCGATAAACATGGCATTTTCGGACACTCCATGCTGTTTTCCATAATAGAGAAATTCCTGTCTTGGGAGGCTGTCGAAGGTGCGGCGGATAGAGCCGAAGCGTCCTTCTTTTAAGTCTTCTTTTTCCGTTTTGTTCAGGAGCGACCGATTCATTTTGATGCCGTCCATCAGGTTTGTCACATATCTGGTATCGTGTTCCAGAATTCCGTTGTCTTTTCGTAACTGTTCTTCCAGAGAGTACTCGAAGGCTGTGTAGGTTTCTGCTTCCAGCGGCTCGCCTGCATAGGCTTTGTTCAGGTCTTCCATAAGGATATTCATGGTCACACCGTCCCCCATGATATGTGCCACGTCAAAGAAAATGTAGTTGTTTTTCTGACCTTCGAACAGGTAAATATGTACCAGGTTGTCGTCTTCGCGGTAGGTAAACGGAACGATCAGTTTCTGCATCAGTTCCGGAACTTCTTCGTCTTTTACCGGCGTGATTGGGATTTCGATTTTTCTGGTATCGTCTCTGAACAGTGCATAATATTTCTGCTCAGTTGGTTTGATGATTCCTTTCAGACCCGGATGCGCATCCAGAACCTGATAGCAGGCTTCCCGCATACGGTTCAGATCTACGCCCTTGTCCAGCTTAAATGCAAACGGGAGATTTCCTGTGGTATTTCCCGGAATCACATAGGCAAAATACATCTGCAGACTGGTAAGCGGATAGACCGGACGGACAGATAAATCGATTTCCGGTTTCTCGCTCTGTGCATGGAAAAATGCTTCCAGTTCGAGAATGGTTCTGTGTTCCATAAGTTCTGCAAGTGTGATATTTCTGTGCATTTTTTCCGTAAAATCTGCGATCAGCATAATGCTTCCAAAGGAGTCCAGTCCTGCGGTGTACAGATCATCGTCAATGCTGAAATCTGTGTGTCCCAGTGCTGATGCACAGAGATCATAAATCTGCTGCTGGAATTCATTTTCCGGTTTGTGCAGTACGGACTGCTGCTCTTCCTGATTCTTTTTCTCCTGGAAAAATTTCTCACGGATGATTTTCTTTGAGGCTGTTTTCGGGAATGGGTTTCTTCGCACAGTTACGTCTGCGATGCGGGCATAGGTCGGAAGTTCCTGATTGTGCTGAGCAACCAGCTTCTTCACTTCGCCAAGGATATCCTGCATTCCGTTTGTCTGGGCGTATTCGTAATTCGGATAAACCTCTGCAACGATCTGTTCGCCTTTTCCATAGGCTACGATATCCATGACCAGGCGGTCTTTGTCAAATTTGTTCTCGATCATTTCAGGGGAAACGTTCTCTCCGTTGCTTAAGATAATCAGGTTTTTCTTACGGCCGCTTAAATACAGGAAACCTTCTTCGTCTACATATCCAAGGTCACCGGTTTTCAGCCAGCCGTCTTCCGTGATCGTTTCTGCTGTCAGTTCAGGATCTTTGTAGTATCCCATCATGACAGACGGACTTTTCACCTGAATCTCGTGATCTACAATGCGCACCTGGCATCCGGTAACAAGGTGTCCGACAGAATCGAGCTTGTCTTTTCTGTCATAATCCGGGACAGAAATTTTCGGGGAACATTCGGACATTCCATAGCCCTGGGCTGCGGTGATGTTTAAGTCCATCAGGGATTTTGCCAGTTCCGGAGAAAGATATCCGCCGCCGCTGACCAGTCGTTCCATTCTTGGTCCGAGGACTTCTTCTTTGATGTCCATCAGGGTACGGTCCGGATTTTTTGCTTTGGCAATTGCTACACGGTTTACGAATGTTTTTGCCATCATCGGGACGACTCGCATGGCTGTTGGTTTGAAAAGCTGGATATAGTAGAACATTTTTTTCAGGTCATCACAGAGGCAGAGGGTGCTTCCATAACGAAGAACCAGCATGATGTCACTGCTGATGCAGAAAATGTGGTTGATCGGAAGGACATTCAGGCAGACATCCTGAAAGCCGTCTGTACAGAACATGTTGTCAATGATGTTTCCATGGGAAAGCATGACTCCTTTTCCGTGACCTGTGGTACCGGATGTGAAGATAATCATGGCACAGTCGGTTGGTTTCGGACGGGTTTCTACGTTTTCAGTACGGTAGGATTTGTGGATCTGTGGGACGGTACGGACATTTTTTACGCTCTGTAAGCAGATGTATTTTCTGATGCAGGTGCAGTTTTCTTTGAGATATTGCACCTGGGAAATAAAGTCTCTGTCATAGAAAAGGATGTCGATGTCTGCCTTTTCGAAGTTCTCTACCAGTGTTTCATTGTTGAGCTGGATGTCTGCGGGGTAAGTGATGCCGCCTGCGCAGGGTACGCCAAGCAGGACTGTGAGATATTCGTAGCCGCATTTTCCGAGAAGTGCTGCGTGGATGGCGTGACCGAATTTGCGGTTCTGGCGTTCTGTGTAAGCTGCTACTGCCATGGTGTCGAGGGTGTAAGTGCCGTAGCCTTTTTCGTAGATAGTATCATCTTTTTCATAACGGACAAATACCTGATTTTCAAATTCTGTGCCTACTCGTTTTACGAGATCGTAGATAGTTTTGGTGTTGTTAAATGTAATCATTTTTATGGATTTCTTTCCTTTCTGTATCTGTTCTGATTTGATCTATATCTGTTTTAATTATTTCGTAGTGCGAAATAATTGGTAAAAAAATTAAGACTGCACGGTTTGAGGAGTAAATTTTGATTTGGGTTTCCAGTTTTTATCTTATGCCTCATTATGTCTCACGTAGCAGTCTTGTTTTTATCTTTCTGCCATTTTAAGTCATTTCTTATTTTAGCACGTTTCATTTATTTCACAATGCGAAATAATACTCAAATTTTGGATTATTTCTGGTAAGTTAGCAACACATTTAACAAACGAAGGAGCTCTTCTGCTTCTTCCATGGTAAAACACTGGTTGATTCCCTGAAATTTTTCACGGATATGGGCGCGGCGTCTGAGGACTTCCTCTCTGCCCGCATCCAGAAGAGAAACTACCACGACTCTGCGGTCCTGTTCGCTCCTGCTGCGAAGGATCATGCCTTTTTTCTCAAGATTCTTGAGAATGTCCGTCATTCGACCCGGAACTACCTGTAAATGCTCTGCCAGCTCGCCTACGGTTACAGGGCCATCGGCTTTCAGCAGATACCAGAGGAGACCGTATTCTCCACGGATGCTGTCGAGGACTTCGCGGTTGGCGGGGCTGTTCAGGACACGTACAAGGAGATTGAACAGTTCCTCCCCGAACTGTTCTTCTCCGTTTTCTTCATGAGTTTTATCTGTATTATTAGTTTTTGTATTATTAATTTCTTTATAATATGCTGCCATTATTTCCAGCCTTTCCATATCTCCGGCTGATATCCTATGGTCGCCTGTTTACCGTTTCTTACAACCGGAAGTTTGATGATGCTCTGATTTTCCAAAATCTTTTCTGCCTTATCTTCTTCTGCAATGTAGGTAATCAGTGCAAGTAAATCTTTATCTTTACAGTCAGAATCAATGAGTTTTTCATATCCACCTACTGCATTGCACACAGACTGAAATTCACCTTTGCTTAGGCCCTTTTCTTTCATGTCAATAAACTGGTACTTAATTCCCCGTTCTTTGAAATAGCGTTCTGCTTTTTTGCTGTCAAAATTTTTCTTTGTTCCGAAAATCTGTATGTTCATATCTATCGCCCTCTGTTTTTGTCAATTTTCTTATTCTTTGTATGGTTTCACTGTTCATTATAAATTTCCTTCCTCTTCACAATTTTTTCAAATTCTTACCACATATTTCTCACATTTTCTGGTTATATTATTACCTGTACAGAGCAAAGAGTAATTGCAAACAAAACTTTTTTCTTTTTCATACTTTTGCCGGGAGCTGATTGAGTTCCCGGCCTCCTTCTTTTTTAAGGAATGTTTTCTCAGAAATCTCTGCCCGCCGCTTATCGTTTTTCGCAATTGAAGCAGGAAACTTACCTGATTTGCTTAAATCCTGTTTTTTATACTCCTGTAAATTTCCCGTCCTTTTTCATTCCCGTATTTGGAAACCACTGCATTATGAATTTCCTGTTTTCGTTTCTCTTCACCGGCATTCTGCTCTATCAGGCAGGATACATAGTTTACTACTTCTTTGGACATTCCTGCATTATGCAGCGTGCTGGCAATCTGCTGGCGAACCTGCTGAGATTTCTTTGCGCTGGTATCTATGTCAATAATTTTCTGTGCGGACTGTTTTCCGGAAATTTTTTCCCTTCTGGAGATTTCTGCCTTTTTCTCATCCCTCCAGAACTGGATGATATGGTCAAATCCTGTATCTTTACTGATGATAACAAATTTGTATTTTTCTCGAGTTGTATAGTCCCAGTCTATATGATTCTGGTTCGTATGTTCCTCATTTGTATGTTTCTCATTTGTATATTTCTCATCTGTATCTTCCTGAGCTGCATATTCCAGAGCTGCACATTCCGTTCCCAGCAGATATCCAAGATAAGAGCTGAGATGTATATCTGCAGACTGTTTTCCTGTCGGTACTTTATGTGTGATCAGTTTTGCTTCTCCGTGGTTGTTGATGATATCAAGGTCTATTTTTCTGCTGTTATCCGTATAAAAAAGGTGGATAAAATCTGTCTTGCTTAGTCTTTCGCATCCGCTCAGACCTTCACATCCTACATTCTCATAGTCAATTAAATAATATGTCTTCATAAAAAATCCTTTCATTTGTCACAGGCAGAAACTTATTTTCTGGAATTGCTATAGGAACCATTCATTGGTCATGCCCGTCTTTTCCGTAATATTATATTTCCCCATAACTTTTTCCTATTTTAGCATGTATCATTTTACCGCACAACCTGCAAGAAATAAAAAGCTGTTGTTTCAGCGTACACTGCTTCTGTACAGTGCAGTAAAAACATATGTTTCCGTTCACGATTTGCCTGACAGAATATTATCATATCCACGAATAACATTCCCATATTGCAGGCATAATAATTTTACATACCCATCCATGAATTCCCCTGATTTTACAATAAAAATAGTTGATAAATCTTTAACAAAAATCAAAAAAACGGAAAAATGCTGTTGATTTTACACGTTAAATATGTATAATAGAAAAAGAGAAGCGATAACTTTCGCTTTTTTGGTAAGGTATCTTAAAGCCTGTTTAAACAGGCACTTTCATTAACGAAGAAAAGAGGTTAAACGTAAGATGGCAAAAATCGATTTAAGCAAGTATGGCATTACCGGAACAACTGAAATTGTCTACAATCCTTCTTATGAAATGTTATTTGAAGAGGAAACTAAACCAGAGCTTGAAGGCTTTGAAAAAGGTCAGGTCAGCGAACTTGGTGCAGTTAACGTTATGACAGGTATCTACACAGGACGTTCCCCTAAAGATAAATATATCGTTATGGACGAGAACTCCAAAGATACAGTATGGTGGACATCTGATGAGTATAAAAACGATAACCATCCTGCAACTCAGGAAGCATGGAATGCAGTAAAAGAAATCGCTAAGAAAGAGCTCTCCAACAAGAGACTTTTCGTAGTAGATGCATTCTGCGGTGCTAACAAAGATACTCGTATGGCTATCCGTTTCATCGTTGAAGTTGCTTGGCAGGCTCATTTCGTAACAAACATGTTCATCCAGCCAACAGCTGAAGAACTTGAAAACTTCGAGCCAGATTTCGTTGTATACAACGCTTCCAAAGCAAAAGTTGAAAACTATAAAGAATTAGGCCTTAACTCTGAAACAGCTGTAATGTTCAACATCACAACTAAAGAACAGGTTATCGTAAACACATGGTACGGCGGAGAAATGAAGAAAGGTATGTTCTCCATGATGAACTACTTCCTTCCATTAAAAGGTATGGCTTCCATGCACTGCTCTGCAAACACAGATATGAACGGCGAGAACACAGCTATCTTCTTCGGTCTTTCCGGAACAGGTAAAACTACTCTTTCCACAGACCCGAAACGTCTCCTGATCGGTGATGACGAACATGGCTGGGATGACAACGGCGTATTCAACTTCGAAGGTGGCTGCTACGCTAAAGTTATCAACCTTGACAAAGATTCTGAGCCGGATATCTACAATGCAATCAAACGTAACGCTCTTCTTGAGAACGTAACACTTGATGCTGACGGAAAGATTGATTTCGCAGATAAGAGCGTAACAGAGAATACCCGTGTATCTTATCCGATCAACCACATTCAGAACATCGTTCGCCCGATTTCTTCTGCACCGGCAGCTAAGAACGTAATCTTCCTGTCCGCAGATGCTTTTGGAGTACTTCCTCCAGTATCTATCCTGACACCAGAGCAGACTCAGTACTATTTCCTGTCTGGATTCACAGCTAAACTTGCTGGTACAGAGCGTGGAATCACAGAGCCTACACCTACATTCTCTGCTTGCTTCGGACAGGCATTCCTTGAACTGCATCCGACAA
>SKEL01000968.1_pt1 | contig 28173 bp, 30 predicted proteins | sample 4826741 | NCBI WGS metagenome assembly SKEL01 (sample SAMN11008810, study PRJNA524170) | human gut metagenome | biome: Human fecal sample; material: Feces; isolation source: fecal sample from pouch patient p33 | host: Homo sapiens | place: Israel: Tel-Aviv | collected 2016-03-22
GCTTCAATTGCGAAAAGCAATAAGCAGTGGGTGGGGACTTGCTTGTATCAGGAGGCGTGCAAGCGCCTTCTGATAAACTGCGGAGCAGTTATTTGGTTATGAGCAAGTAGCGAAGCGGATTGCGAATCTCCATAGCCCGCGCATTTCTGAAAGATGCACCGATCATTCTCTTCGACGAAGCAACGGCGTCCCTGGACGTAGACAACGAAACCCTCATCCAGGAATCCCTCTCCCGCCTGATCCGGAATAAGACTGTAATGATCATTGCACACCGTATGCGGACAGTCGCAGAAGCAGACAAGATCGTAGTCCTCAAAGACGGCGTGGCAGCCGAACAGGGCAGCCCGGCAGAACTGGAAAAACACCATGGCATCTATCAGCATATGCTGGAGACGCAGATGCAGGCAGCCGGTTGGAAACTATAATAAATAAAGAGACTCATGGACAGTTGGAATAACTGTCTGAGAGTCTCTTTTTAGTGCTTGGGACTTTTTTTCTGAGGGGCTTACTTTTTCTCAAAAAGGACAATAATAATTACAAATATATATGGAAACGTGTTATAATATCCATATCAACCCGAACAGAAGTTTTAACCAAATCAAGTAAGTCCCCTGCTTCAATTGCGAAAAGCAATAAGCAGTGGGTGGGGATTTGCTTGTATCAGGAGGCGTGCAGGCGCCTTCTGATAAACTGCGGAGCAGTTATTTGGTTAATGAGCAAGCAGCGAAGCGGATTGCGAATATCCGCTTGACCGAGTCAGACATGCAGTGAAGAGGATGAGTTTATCCGTCTGACTCAGAATCCAAATACATATCAGGGAGGTTTCTATTATGAAAAAAGCAAAATCAATGGCAGCGATTTTATGCGGTGCATGTCTGGTACTTTCCGGAACAGCAGTACCGACAATGGCAGATTCCATGAAGGTCGTAACACTCGGAGCAGACCTTTCCGATGAGCAGAAAAATACCATGATGAGATACTTTAATGTAGACAGCAGCCAGGTACAGATCCTTACCATCACCAATCAGGATGAGAGAGATCACCTGAGTGCCTATGTACCGCTTGAGCAAATCGGAACCAGAACCGTAAGCTGTGCCTATGTAAAACCAACCCAGTCCGGCGGCATCAAAGTAAGAACAGCCAACCTCAACTGGGTAACCTGCAATATGATTGCCACTTCACTTTCCACATCCGGAGTAAAGAACTGCGAAGTAGTTGCGGCCTGCCCGTTTGAAGTATCCGGGACAGGAGCTCTGACAGGCATCCAGATGGCATATGAGACAGCCACAGGTGAACAGCTCGACAGCACCAAGAAAGAACTTGCAACAGAAGAAATGGTAGTAACAGGAACACTTGCAGATGAAGTCGGTAAGAATGATGCGACAACGGTTATGAATAATTCCAAGATGCAGGTGATCAAAGATAACGTTCAGAATGTGGACGACATCTATAATATTGTGATCAATGTGGCACAGGAGAATAACGTAACACTGGATTCCGACCAGATTGATCAGATCGTAAATCTCCTTCAGCAGATCGCACAGCAGGATTACAATTATGATGATGTGAAAGCAACTCTGGAGCAGGTAAACCAGAATACTTCCGGAAGCAGTGATGAAATCGGTGAGATCGCAGCGGAAGAAGACAATACGGTAGAAGCAGGAGATTCTGCAGACGGAGACGACATTTTAGATAACGTAGATAACAGTGTACTGGGCGGAGATGTAGTGCAGAGTTCTACAGAGAATCCGACTCTGGAACAGGAAACAGGTCTTGTGGAAGATAATGCAGCTACAGATAATACAGAGGAAGACAGCACAGATAACACAGACGATATGGAAGAAGTCGGTGAGATCGATGAGACAGACAACTGGGATGAAACCACAGATGACAGCACGATGGGAACATTAGACGGAGAAGAAACCACAGACGATGGCACTCTCGATGCAGACAGCAGCGACCAGAATGCAGAGGAAGTTTCAAACGACGGTTCTGACGATACCGAAAGTTATGACGGTGAGACAACAGAGGAACTGGATACTTCTTCTCTGACAGAAGACCAGATGGCATTATTTAATCAGGCTGAGAATTTCTGCAAAGGGGAATATGAGGGGGATACCGATGCCCTGATCACAGCTATGGAAGATGAGACAGCATCCGCATCCGTGACACTGGATACAGAAAACGGTGCAACACTTTCCAGAGAAGTGGAAAAAGCCTACCTTAAAGTTCTTACAGATGGAACAGATTCCTATCAGGCAGATGGAACAGAAATTTACATGAGCACAGAGCTGAACATGGTTGATAAATCTATGAAAGAAATCTTTGGTTTAAGTGAGGGTACCCAGGCAAGCCCGGAACTGTCAGAACTTTCTGATGATGAAAGACAGACTTTATATAATGAAACAATGAAATTCTTTGAGAAACTTTATGGTGAAAGCTCTGAAACCTACAACGCAGAAGACGCTGAGAACACAGAATCGGCCGAATAATATTACTGTACAGCAGCTTCGCAACTGCGAATAAACAACCAGAAAAGAAGTATCAGGAAACATGATGGAATTTATCATACGAAAAGCGCAGGCATCCGATGTGGCGGGAATTATGTCAGTGATGGAAGAAGCCAGAAGAAATACTCTGAATCCGGAGTGGTTTGTCACTGATGATGAAGAATTTGTCAGGGAGCATCTGGAGGGAAACGGATTTGTGATCGTGGCACAGTGCACAGATACGGATCAGATCGCGGGATTTTTCCTTGTAAAATATCCGGAAGACGAAGAAAATCTTGGACACTATCTGGAATTTAATGAAGAACAGCTTTCTCATGTGGCAGTGATGGATTCGGCAGCAGTGGGAGGCCGTTACAGAGGAAACGGACTTCAGGGAAGAATGCTGGAGGCAGCAGAAAAACTTCTGGATAAGAACAGGTTTTATTATCTGATGTGTACCATCCATCCGGATAATAAGTTCAGCAGACACAATATGGAGAGCCATGGATATGAAGTAAAAAAGACAGCATTCTGTTATGGCGGGCTTCCAAGATGCATTCTTCTGAAGAGTCTGGAATGAAACGCCTGTAAGAAATAAAAAAACAACCGGTGAAATTTCTGTGATTTCACCGGTTGCTTTGCGTAACAGGTAGAAAAAAGAAAATGAATGTGCTAAAATGGGATAACTGAAGAAAAACAGTGTAAGCTGATCTGCATCTGCTTGAATCTGAAAAGCGGATGCAGATCAGCTGTGAAGATAAATAAGAGGAGGAACAAAAATGGGAATGGCAGTAGTAACCCTGAAAAAAGGTGAGGGACGACTTCTGAAATCCGGTGGAATGTGGGTTTTTGATAATGAAATAGATACGATCATGGGAAGTTTTACAAATGGAGATATGGTACTGATCCATGATTTTGACGGATATCCGATGGGAAAAGGCTTTATCAACACAAATTCAAAAATCACAGTGCGCCTGATGACCAGAGATGAGAATGTGGAGATTGATGAGAAACTTTTGGAACAGCGCGTGCGCGATGCATGGGAATACCGCAAAAAAGTAGTAGATACCAGCGCATGCCGTCTGATCTTTGCTGAAGCAGATTTCCTGCCGGGTCTGGTTGTAGATAAATTTTCCGATGTGATTGTTGTACAGTCTCTTGCGCTGGGAATTGACCGCTTTAAGGAAACCATCGTAGAACTGATTAAAAAAGTTCTCGCAGAGGACGGAATCAACATCCGTGGTGTCTATGAAAGAAGCGATGTAAAAGTCCGCAAGCAGGAAGGAATGGAACTGGTTAAGGGATTCATCGGACCGGAGTTCCCGACACTGGTACAGATTGAGGAGAACGGTGTCAAATACGAAGTAGATGTCAAAGACGGACAGAAAACAGGATTTTTCCTGGATCAGAAATATAACAGACTGGCAATCCAGAAACTCTGTAAGGGGGCAAAAGTTCTCGACTGCTTCACTCATACAGGTTCCTTCGCTCTGAATGCAGGAATCGCAGGGGCTGCCAGCGTAACCGGTGTGGATGCCTCCCAGCTTGCCGTAGATCAGGCAACTGCCAATGCTGCTTTAAACGGATTATCCGGCAGTGTGAAATTTATCTGTGAGGATGTATTTGAACTGCTTCCGGAACTGGAAGAAAAAGGAGAGAAATTTGACGTTGTCATTCTGGACCCTCCGGCATTTACAAAATCAAGAAATTCGATTAAAAATGCAGTAAAAGGATACAGAGAGATCAATCTTCGCGCCATGAAGCTGGTCAAAGACGGAGGATTTCTGGCAACCTGTTCCTGTTCACATTTTATGGATTATGAACTGTTCACCAGAACCATCGGACAGGCAGCGAAGAATGTGCATAAGAGACTCCGCCAGGTAGAATACAGAACCCAGGCACCGGATCACCCGATCCTGTGGGCAGCAGATGAGTCTTACTACCTGAAATTCTACATCTTCCAGGTTTGCAACGACAGATAAAAATTCTGCCGGAAATCAGAAAAGGACAAAAAGGATCCGCTGCCGGATAAGAGCAGGAAAAAGATAGAAAAACAGAAAACAGAGATAAAGAAAACAGTAAATATATAAGAAAGAGAGAATACAGACATGAGTTTTAAAGAAGTAAAACCAGAAGAATTAGCCATGAATCCATTTACCAAAATCGGAAAAGAATGGCTGCTGATCACAGCCGGAAATGAAGAAAAATGCAATACCATGACCGCAAGCTGGGGTGCTATGGGCGTAATGTGGGGAAAGAACGCAGTAACCGTATATATCCGCCCGCAGAGATATACTAAGGAATTTGTTGACAGAGAAGAAACTTTTACCATCTCTGTATTGGGGGAGCAGTACCGTAAAGCACTCAGCTACTGTGGAAAAGTAACAGGAAAAGATATGGATAAGATCAAAGAAGCAGGTCTGACTCCGTATTTTACAGACGGAACCACAGGAATTGAAGAAGCAGATATGATCATGGTGTGTAAAAAAATGTATCATGACACCATCAAACCGGAATGCTTTGACGAGACAGAAAACGACAGCAAGTGGTATCCGGAGAAAGATTACCATACCATGTATATTGCAGAAATCCAGAAAGTCCTGGTAAGAGAGTAAAAATGCTGTGACTGCTGTGCCGGATGCTGCAGCAATGCCGGCACAGCAGTCAGATTATGACACTGAAAAAGCTGACAGAAAAGAGGAAGTTCATGAAAGACAAATTAAACAAATTTATGCAGGGGCGCTATGGGGTAGATCAGTTTGCAAGATTTACGCTGGGAGTGGCTCTTTTTTGCATAGTGATCGGTTCTTTTCTCAGAACAGGTATCGCAGGCGAAATTCTGGATATGCTGGGATTTATACTGATTATTTATACTTATTACAGAATCCTGTCCAGAAATGTTTCCGCACGTTACGGGGAAAATCAGAAATATCTGGGTTATACACAGAATATCAGGAACCGTTTTGATAAAGAAAAAAATATGATGCAGCAGAGAAAAACGCATCATATCTATACCTGCCCGGGCTGCGGACAGAAGATCCGTATTCCAAGAGGCAAGGGTCAGAAGGTAGAGATCGACTGCCCGAAATGCCATCAGAAATTTATCAAAAGACGCTGAGATAACGTTACCGTTTACTCCATTCCAGGCGACAATCGGGTAACAGCAGACAGGGGGAATGAAACAGAAGCATGTTTGGATATGTAGTATTGAATAAACCGGAAATAAAATTTAAAGATTTTGATCTGTATCGTTCCTTCTACTGTGGACTGTGCAGAGAACTGAAAGAAAAATATGGAATATCCGGTCAGATTTCCCTGACATATGATATGACATTTGTGGTGATCTTACTGAGTGCTCTTTATGAGCCGCCCACAAAAAAAGGAACGACCAGATGTATCATTCATCCTGTACAGAAACAGCCTGTCAGGAAAAATGCCGCAACAGAGTATGGTGCAGACATGAATGTACTTCTTACCTATTATAAATGCCGGGATGACTGGGACGATGAAAAAAAGATCAGTGCACTGGGATATTCAAAAATCCTTCAGGAAAAAAATAAAAAACTAAGTGAGCGCTATCCGGAAAAAGCAGAGAAGATCCAGAGGCTCCTGAGAGAACTGGCAGAAATGGAGAAAGCCGGGGAAAAAGACATCGACAGGATGTCAGGCTGTTTTGGCAGGATCATGGAAGAAATCCTGGCATGGAAATCTGATGTCTGGGAAACGACTCTCAGAAAGATGGGATTTTATCTGGGTAAATTTATTTACCTTCTGGATGCCTATGATGATGTGGAAGAAGATGTGAAAAATGGAAATTACAATCCATTTTCCGGGCAATATAAAATGGAAACATTCGATGAGCAGGTACGCCAGCTTCTGATCATGATGATGGCACAGACCTGCCGGGAGTTCGAGAAACTTCCTATTATAAAATATACAGATATTTTGAGAAATATTCTTTACTCCGGAGTCTGGTGCCGCTTTGAAACGATCAGAAGCAGGAGAAAAGAATCAGGGGAGAAAAAACATGATTGATCCGTACAGCATACTGGGAGTGAGCCCGAATGCGTCCGATGAAGAAGTAAAAAAGGCATACCGTAAACTGAGCAGAATCTATCATCCGGATGCCAATATTGATAATCCGAACAAAGAGCAGGCAGAAGAAAAATTTAAACAGGTGCAGCAGGCATATGAGCAGATCATGAGAGAAAGAGAGCAGGGCAGCGCAGGCTATGGAAGCGGTGCTTATGGCGGCTTCGGCGGATTTTCCGGTCAGGCTGACAACAGTTATCAGGATGAGGAGAGCATGCGCAGACAGGCAGCAGCCAATTATATCCAGAGTGGCCACTACCGTGAGGCCATGAACGTGCTGCAGTCCCTTTCCCAGCATAATGGACAGTGGTATTATCTGTCCTCCATGGCAAATATGGGACTTGGCAACAATGTCAATGCACTCAATGACATCCGTGAGGCGGTTCGCCTGGAGCCGGATAATGCACAGTACCGCATGCTGCAGCAGCAGATGGAAGGCGGCGGAACCTGGTATCAGGAAATGCAGAATCCATTCGGCGGCATGCCGGATGCAGGAGGAGATTACTGCATGAAATTATGTCTTGCAAACCTGGCATGCAGTCTCTGCTGTCCGGGCGGAGGCGTGTTCTGCTGCTAGTACAACGAATATTAACTGTATTACTGTTCACTCCGTTCTCAGTAACACGCTTCGCGATGCAGGAAAGATGAACCTCCTTGTGCAAAGCCCAAGGAGTATCGTTTGCTCCGCAAACTTAATTTATGCTAATCGCATAAATTCGCGCCGTATGTCTCGGGTTTTCTGCTTCTGTTACTTTATTTTGTCACAATGATCGTACTGTATCCGTCATCCCGAAGTCTCTGTTCCATTGCGATCGCATTTCCAATCTGCTGATAGGCTCCTGTCTGCACTTTATACAGATCATTTTCATATAACAGAAACGAAGGATATCCTTTTTCCAGCAGCTGGTACAGCATACGGTCCGCATTTTCACGATTTCGAAAAATACCGGTCTGTACTCTGTAATAGAGAGGTTCGTTTACCGTCTCCTCATCCAGAGTTCCCAGAATCGCGTCCGCAATACTCTGTGCGATTTCCTGAAATTTCTCATCAAACAGTTGATTATCCCCATCAGAATTGATAAATCCGGTTTCTATCAGCAGTGCCGGCATTTTTGTACGTCTCAGCACTACCAGCCCCGGACGTTCTTTTACTCCTATCTCGCGAAATCCCAGTTCACCAAGTGCTCCTACAATATTTTCTGCCATCTGATACTTAATTCCGCTTTTATCATAGACAAGCACTTCGACTCCCTGATACTGATTATCTTTCGGACTGCTGTTTCTGTGAAAAGAGATAAAATAATCAACTCCTGCCTGATTCGCAAGCTGTGCTTTTTCAAAAGGAGTCTGATAAATATCTGTAGTTCTTGTATAAGAAACATCTATGCCGTTTCTCTCCAGAATTTCTCCTACTGCAAGTGCCAGTTTCAGATTATCATCCTTTTCCTGACGGCCTTTATATACAGCTCCCGGATCCTGACCTCCATGTCCGGCATCCAGCATGATCGAATATGCCATAATCTTATACGCCTTTTTTCACTCCTTCTGTATCAATATATGTTTTTTCAGAATTATTGTGAAGGCTTCTTGACTTTTAAGCGCTAAAGCGTTATACTTTAAACCACGAAAGTCAAAAGAATTGACTTCTTTCGTTCAAACATAATTTTTAGGAGGATATATATCATGAAAAGAAAAGCATTAACAATCACTCTTGCGGCAGTTATGGCAATGGGAACCTGCGCAGTGACAGCAAGTGCCGCTGACGGAGATACATATACCATCGGTATCTGCCAGCTTGTACAGCACGAAGCATTAGATGCTGCAACTCAGGGATTCAAAGACGAAATCGTAAAAGAACTTGGTGAAGATGCCGTTACTTTTGACGAACAGAACGCGCAGGGCGATTCCAATACCTGTTCCACCATCATCAACAGTTTCGTTTCCAATAACGTTGACCTGATCCTTGCAAATGCAACTCCTTCGCTTCAGGCAGCAGCAGCCGGAACAAGTGATATTCCGATTCTTGGTACTTCTGTTACAGAATACGGTGTTGCGCTTGGACTTGATGACTTCGATGGAACTGTAGGCGGAAATATTTCCGGAACTGCAGACCTTGCACCACTTGATGAGCAGGCCGCCATGCTTCAGGAACTTTTCCCGGATGCTAAAAATGTAGGACTTCTCTACTGCTCCGCTGAAGCAAACTCCCAGTACCAGGTAGACACTGTAAAAGCAGCTCTTGAAGACCTTGGATATACCTGTGAATATTATGCATTCTCTGATTCCAACGACCTGTCTTCTGTTGTTACAACTGCCGCTGATGCCAGCGATGTAATCTATGTACCAACAGATAATACCGTTGCTTCTAATACAGAAATCATCAACAATATCTGCCTTCCGGCAAAAGTTCCGGTAATCACAGGTGAAGAAGGTATCTGCAGTGGATGTGGTGTTGCAACACTTTCCATCAGCTACTATGATCTCGGTGTTACAACCGGTAAAATGGCAGTCAAAGTCCTCAAAGACGGTGAAGACATCTCCACAATGCCAGTAGAATACGCACCAAACTTCACAAAAGAATATAACAAGGATATCTGCGAAGAACTCGGTGTCACAGTTCCTGATGATTATGTAGCAATCGGAGAGGCTGCTGAAGCTGATACAGAAGAAGCTGACGATGCTGAAGCAACAGATGACACAGCAAACGAAACTGCTGAAGACAGCGAAGCAGACGAAGAAGCTGCTGAATAAAGCTTCGGACAAAATGTAATTGAACATCTGCTTTTCAGTTATTCAATTATGAACAGATAAAACGGATGATGTTATCCGCTTAATATTATATGCGGTCAGCGGGAAAGGTCCAAAAGCCTCTCTCGCTTTTCACGTCTCAACAGGAGGAAAATACAAATGCAAATTATGACATTAATAGCAGCACTGCCAGGTGCCGTTGCGCAGGGTCTGATCTGGGGAATCATGGCAATTGGTGTTTACCTGACCTTCCGTATTCTGGACATCGCAGACCTTACCGTAGATGGTACCATGTGTACCGGTGGTGCTGTATGTATTATGATGATGCTCTCCGGACATAACGTCTGGATTTCCATGCTTGCAGCAACACTTGCCGGAATGCTTGCCGGACTTGTAACCGGAATCTTTCATACCTTTATGGGAATCCCGGCCATCCTCGCCGGAATCCTGACCCAGTTGTCCTTATATTCCGTGAACCTGAAGATCATGGGAAAAGCAAACCAGGCAATCAACGTAGATAAATATAATCTTCTTGTTTCTCTGCGTCATATCAAAAATACATCCCTTTCCAAAAACACCATTTTTATTGTGGTAGTTTTATGTATCATCCTGATTGCTATTCTGTACTGGTTCTTTGGAACAGAACTTGGATGTTCTCTTCGTGCAACCGGATGTAACCCAAATATGTCCCGCGCACAGGGTATCAATACAGATATGAACAAGGTTCTCGGTCTTATGATTTCCAACGGTCTGGTAGGACTTTCCAGTGCCCTTCTTGCACAGTATCAGGGCTTTGCTGATGTCAATATGGGACGTGGTTCCATCGTCATCGGTCTTGCCGCAGTTATCATCGGTGAAGCAATCTTCGGACGTATCTTCCGTAACTTTGCACTTCGCCTGACTGCTGTCATCCTTGGTTCTATTTTATACTATCTGGTACTTCAGGTTGTTATCTGGATGGGTATTGACACAGACCTTCTGAAAATGCTGTCTGCGATCGTAGTTGCCCTCTTCCTCGCTTTCCCGTACTGGAAAGGCAAATATTTCAATAAACCAGCCAAAAGGGGAGGAAAATAAAAATGCTTGAACTGAAAAACGTCTATAAAACCTTTAATCCGGGAACCATCAATGAAAAACGTGCTCTGAACGGTCTGAACCTCAAACTGAACGAAGGTGATTTCGTAACAGTCATCGGTGGAAACGGAGCCGGAAAATCTACCATGTTAAATGCAGTAGCCGGAACCTGGCCGATAGATGAAGGTCAGATTCTCATTGACAACATTGATGTCACGAAACTTTCAGAACATAAACGTGCAACATATCTGGGACGTGTCTTCCAGGACCCTATGAACGGAACTGCCGGTACTATGGGAATCGAAGAAAACCTCGCACTTGCCAAACGCCGCGGTAAAGCCCGTCTTCTTCGTCCGGGTATCACCAAAGCTGAACGGGAAGAATACAGAGAACTCCTCAAAATCCTCGGACTTGGTCTGGAAGACAGACTTACTTCCAAAGTCGGCCTTCTTTCCGGTGGTCAGAGACAGGCTCTTACCCTTCTCATGGCAACCCTCCAGAAGCCGAAACTTCTGCTGCTGGATGAACACACCGCCGCCCTCGACCCGAAGACAGCAGCCAAAGTTCTCGAAATCACAGACATGATCGTCAACCGTGACCATCTCACGACCCTGATGATCACCCATAATATGAAAGATGCCATCGCACACGGCAACCGTCTGATCATGATGATGGAAGGAAAAATCATTCTGGATATTCAGGGTGAAGAAAAGAAAAAACTGACCGTCAAAAATCTTCTGGATCAGTTTGAACGTGCAAGCGGTGAAGAATTCAGTAATGATTCTGCTCTGCTCGGATAATCATTACTTTACCGGAATTATTATTTTTTTCATCTCAGCCAGAGAGAGTATTTCTTTTATGAATGCTCTCTCTGTTTTTATCTGTTTTTATCTGTTTCTATTTGTTTCTATTTATTTTTATCTATTCCTTTTCTCCACTTTATCCACTTTTTTCCGGTTTTATTTCTTATCATTCCTCATCTGGTGGCGTTACACAGATAAATTTATGACTTTCTCTGTTGTACTGATAGATTCTGGAAGTCAGATAATCTTCCTTTGGTGTTGCCTCTTTTATCGTATCTGCCAGCACACACTGCAGATCTGCCGGTTCCACATTCCGGTCATTGTGGATCATTACTTCATGAACACTTGTAAACACCATATAAAAATCTGAATCCAGCAGATACGCAAGTCTCTGGGCCACTCCCGGAAGGAACACTGCAACTGCTCCATTCGTTTTCTTTGTTGTACTCAGACAATTTCCCATCGCCTCTTTTGTCAGTTTGGAATTATCCCCGACATTCATAAAACTTTCCCCCTCATATTCCGGGTTAAAAATCATCTGCTCCCATCTGTAGATTCTTGGCGGACTCATAAAATACGTATTCAAAAGTGCCTCTTTAAACACTTCATCACTGTCTTTTTTCCATTGCTCCAGCATTCCCTGCCTGATTTTCGTACTGGTCACACATCCCTGATATTCTGTAACCTTCATATACAGAACCAGTGCAATATCTCCTAATGTTTTATATACAGCGTCTTTCAGATCCTCCGCATATTTATCCGCATTCAACAGACGAATAAACAGACGCTTCTTTGTTTTTTCATAATCCTTCAGCACTTTTGTTTTCTCATAAATCTTCGCTTTTCTGACTCTTTCAAGATCATCTGTAATCTCTTTCATGATCTCTTCCATAGGACTTCCTTCCTGATAGGCTTTAAAAAGTTCCTGCGTATACAATCCACAGACTTCCCATGCATCTTCATGCTCCGCAAATTTCACCAGAAGTCTGTCACCCACAGGCGCATATTTCCCGCCCTCTTTCTCAAAATGAATATTTTCCCGCGGAATCCCCGTAGCCTCATAAATACCGGCCTCAAGTTTCTCCACGAACACTTCATAATCTTTCTGCATATTTCGTTTCCTTTCCTGGCTTTTTAGTTTTCAGCTTTTTAATTTTCAGCTTCTTTTTTTAAGTTTGAAAAATTTCGGGCAGGACACCCTGATCTGAATATCGAATCCCTGTCGGGAAATAAAAAGAAGGGAGCGAAAAGCCCCCTTAAGAGTCGCTGTAGGCACAGTATAAAACAGCCACAGCCATTTGTAAAGTAAATATCATCGACAAAACTTTTATAGTTTTTTTATATTTTCCATATATTTCAGAAAAGCTTCACAACCTTCCACCACATCTGAATATGTGACATCAAAACCGCCCGTATACCACGGGTCTGCAATATCTCTTGGATTGTCACTGTAATCCAGAAGAAGTTTTACTTTTCCCTCCGGATCATTTTTCAAAATTCTCATCATATTCTTAAGATTCCAGTGATCCATCCCCAGAATATAATCATATTTCTCATAATCTGCTTTTGTTAGCTGCACAGCTCTCTTCCCCTTACAACTGATTCCATGCCGTGCCAGCTCCTCCCTCGCCGGAGGATACACCGGATTCCCGATTCCATTCCAGATTTCCTCTGTGCTTGTTGCCGCAGATGCAATATAAAATCTGTCTGCGAGGTTTCGTCCGGAAACCATGTCTTTAAAAATAAATTCCGCCATTGGGGAACGGCAGATGTTGCCGTGGCAGACAAATAACACTCTTATCATTGCTTAAAACTCCTTGAAATGCTGTATTTACGCTGTTTACAGGCATTTTCCGATAATCTTCAATCCTGTCATTTTCCTGTATATCACAGCATAAATTCGTATATTTTCTTATCCAAATTTAGTAACTTCTTAGTAATAATCAGCCTGGAAAACAGGCTTTCTAAGAACCTTATAATCAGATTATTTTTAATTCTTTTTCCTATTATTTTATCATACTATGCCAGTTTTGCAATCCTATTCATCTCTTCTTTTGCATCAATTAATCCCAGATGCGTATATACATTTAACGTAACCCCTATATCAGAATGTCCCATTAAATATTGGAGTGCTTTCGGATTCATTCCAGCTTTCGCCATATTGGAACAATATGTATGCCTGCATACATGAGGCGTGATCTTTGGCATTTGTTCCTCATGAGTACGATTATACTTTCCTAACGCCCACTGAAAATGTTTTTCCCAATGGAGTGCTACCTCAGGCATATCTTTTTTATCCAGGAATAAAAATCGACTATATCCATCTATAATCGGCTCAACCCTTACTTTTTTACGGTTTTTCACAATCTGTTCAAAACATTCATAAACTTCATCTGTCATCGGTAACATTCGTGTTCCACTTGAAGTTTTGGTATCTTCAATGACGTACTGCATTCCTCTGGTTCTCTGAAGCTGATGATTCACATTGATTTTTCTCTCCTGAAGATCAATATCTTTCACTGTCAATCCACAAAACTCAGAAATACGAAGTCCAGTCTTAAACAAAATAAACATTCCATTATAGTATTTTGAGTAATGGTCATCATTTCGGATAAACTCCAGAAATAACTCTTCCTGTTCTTTTGTAATTGCCTGTCTTGTAACACTGTCATTTACGACAACTGTACATAATTGAAATTCAAAAGGATTCTTGCGCAGTAAATCATCTTCAACTGCCATCTGAAATGCAGGTCTTACAATTCCACGCACGCTGTGAATGGAACTGTATCCTCTTCCATCTGCTTGCAGCTTAATAAACCATGCTTTTGCATCCGACAATTTTATTTTATCTATTCTTCTGGTTCCGAATTCTTCGTTTTTTATTATATTGATCACAAAATCATAGTTCGCCTGAGTGTTATGACGAACCCCCTTTTTTTGTCCAATGTATTTTTGAACCAAATCTAAAACTGTTAAATTTCCTCCGTAAGGTACTATACCATCATGTAAATCTCTTTGGATATTTTTTTCTTTTTCCCTTAGAGCTAAGCATGGTCTGCATCCAGTTGGCAGAGAATCTGTTGGCTCTAATTTCCAACTATACAAAAACTTCTGCTTTCCATAACAATCTGTATATACAAACGCATATCTTCCATCTTTTCTCTGACTTTCTCCGTTTCGTAAAATTCGACCTTTTTTATCCCGTCGTTTTTGGTCACGTTTTGTTTTACCCAAACGTCTTCGCCCCTTTCTACGAAGAAGCCCTAGCACGATATAGGTATTATATCATACCAGGGCTAACATTTCCACTTTAAAGTGCTAAATTGTTCGTATATTTTTTACAAAGACGTAGTCTGATCCAGAAAGGCCTCAAATTTCTTACGGTTAATCAATGACTTACACCCCACCTGGACTGTAAAGCAACATTCTGAATTTAGATGTTCCGAAATAAGCATCCTTATTTTCTTTTCACCTATTCCAAAATATTGCACTGCTTCATCCACCGTAAGCATATATTTTTCCCAAATTGGAATCTTACCTTTTTCAATTTTAATCGCCACTCTTCTCTCCTCCTTTTCTCTTTGGACAAAACATTTTTATCTGCCCATGACAATTTACAATTTTATACACTGTCATCGGCAGATAAAATTACAATACAGGTGGCAGTTCAGTACTCTGCCCACATCGGTTTTGCACCGTCATTAAATATGACCAGCTTTTTTCTGGAAGTATCATTATCACAGATATGCTTCGTCGCCCTGTGCAGCTGCTGCACATTTTGTCAAATTCTTCTCGCTCCATACCTTTACTTCAATGTTATATTTCAGCATTTCCTCGTATTTACTCCATTAACAGAGCAGATATATCATGGCGGATTTACCTAGTGGCTCTACATATCTTCACGTCCTGTATGTAAAACAATATACAATTTTCAAGGTACAAAAATTCCTGAAGGGGAAAAGGAATCTATATTAAATACTCCCTTTACTGATTACTTTTCCTTACATATGATTTCGTATCAAATCCCAAGGTCTTAGTAATCAGTTTTGCTTCCAGGCGTTGACGCAGAGTTTCATCTACACAGTAATGCACCTGTCCAAATTCGTCAAACATTTTTCTGGTAGCCAAAACTGTTATGTACCCTTCATAATGCTTCAACACTGCCTGGATTGCCTCAGTATCACCAGTTGATGCTGCCTCAATAACATGGAATGGCAGCAAATCAAATGCGCATTTCTGTTTTTTACTTTTTTTCATTTGCAGATTCCTCCATATTTTTTCTCATCAGTTCCAGTGATCGTCTACGATGCTCATTAATTGTGCTGCGTACAAGATTCATTTCTCTGGCAATGTCTGCATCACTCATATCCATAAAATATGATAATAACACAACATTCCTTTTCTTTTCAGTAAGTGTCTGCAGTGCTTCAGCAATCAATGCATCTTTGACTTCTATGTCGTAACCCAAGACCTGAAAACGATGTGTTTCCATTTCATGCTCATCCATTATAAAAAGTCTGCTCAACTCCTTTTCTGATAATTCTGACAACATCACTTCATACTTCTGGCGATATGCCATATGCTTTTCATAATTAATAACTTCACTTTTCAATGCCAGCTTGCACAGAGAATCAAACTGATGTCTGACTGTCTGCTCATCTTGAAAAGAGGATTGCTCCATAAGAGTTCACCTCCTTCCCCGCCGGTAGGCAATAAGCAAAGTTCTTGCTTCCCCTTCACACATATCCCAAACGGATGAGTGCATTTGTCGGGGTGTGGGAAGAAATTTTTAAAAAATTTCTTAATAAATACGAGAAAATTGTTTTTCCTGTATTTTGAGGTATATAAAAAACGTCCTAATGGGTAGTTTTTAGCCCATCGGACGTTATTTATATCAAAAGATAATATTTTGCCATCATTTCTTGTGGCATATAATTCACTTTTTGAGGTAAAGAAATTTATTTGCTTTTTTGAACTATTTATCTATTTCATCCGTCACGTAATGACGGATATGATACCAGACAATAAAATTCTTAATCTTTCCTATACCTCCGGATCTGTTTTACGGAAATTCAGAATTTTATATGTCTTTTAAAAAGTGAAATATCACCCTCTTTTTTAGTGAAATATTAGTTCATTTTCTTTCAAGAAAGGGAACTATACACTAAACATGGAGGTGTATCATATGCCAAAACAAACAGATAAAGAACTGGGATTGTTTTTTAAGAACGCCCGACACGAGCAAAAATTGACTTATGAAGAATTAGCTGAAAAAGCAGAAATGTCCAGCCGATATTTAAAGGAAATTGAAAATGGGGGCCGAGTTCCGAGTTTTCATAAAATCAGAAAACTGGTACGCGCTTTAAATGTTCCTCCTGAACCATTGTTTTATCCAAACAATCATACAGATAATCTTGATTATCAACGCCTGCTCATGTACCTGTCAAAATGCAACGATGAGCAAATTACCGCTATCCTTGCCATCGTAGAAGCATACCTGCGCACATACAAAATTCCTACAGACCACGATAAACAAGATCCCTGAAATTCATTTGAATTCTATCTGAATTATTCTGAAGAAGCGGTATGGTTTCCCATACCGCCACTCTTAACGTGCATATTTTTCTATCATTCTCTTAACATTCGTGGATTTCTTTATTGCCCCTATATTAATAAGAAACTCAACTACATCCATCATTCCCTGGTAATAAGCCCGCTGCTCCTCTTCATAATGGAAATGTTCTAACTGATCCAGATATTTATTCCAGAAATTCTGCTCACGCTCTGGAATTTTTTCCAGATGTAGTGGCAGCTTCTTTTGTATTTGTTTCAAATTCTTCTCTGCTTCTTTCCATTCTTCCGGCTGTACTGTATATTCTCTTTCTCCGGAGTCACAGCGCAATTCCTCAAATAAATTCGATACTGCTTCATAAAATTCATTCATCTTCTTTCCACCTCTCATTAGAATTATTTCTCATTACAGGCAGCATTATCATTTTCTTATTTCAAAAATCAAATAAACTTTCCAAAACTTCATCTTTAGAAGTATAGTAACAATATTTTTCCTTAAAATCAATAATAATACTTCATCTTTAGAAACTTTTGAGGATCAGAATGATTATTTATTGGGATAAAAAAACGAACAGTAAAAACAGAATAGGACAACGGGTAAAAGAATTACGAAAGGCTCATAATCTTACTCAGAAAACACTCGCTGCCAAATTACAACTTGCAGGATATGATTTTAATGATCTGGCAATCCTGCGAATTGAACAAGGCACACGTTTCGTTCCCGACTACGAAGTTGTCGCACTGGCCGAAGTATTTAATGTTTCCTGCGAATATCTTCTTGGTCTGACGGACGCTCCTGCAAAATAATTCAATTGTATTGCTGCCCATTCTATGCTAAACTATGGATAGATACTTCTGAACAACATACACTATTTATAAACCGTATGATTGGAGTGATTTCATGGAATTAACAAAAAAAGTCCCTACAACCGATAAAAACCAGGAAAACAATCATCTTCTCCGCATGTTAGACCGGGGAATTGATGATATGGAAGCTGGTCGTGAATTGCCACTGGAGGATGCTTTTCGCAAAATCACAGAATTAAGGGATGCACGAAGAAATGCAAGAATATAAAATTATTTTAACCTGGGAAGCAATTTACGATGTCACAGACATTGCAGATTATATTGAAGAAGAATTCGGCCAGCAACGTGCTGACCGTTTTCAATCTGATCTGAAAGAACAAATGCAGAATTTAGGCCAGTTCAGTACTGCCTTTCCCCGAACTCAAATTCTGTACAGAGGATATTCCATACATAAAAGATCTTTTCCGCCATCTATTATTTTTTATATTATAATGGAAGAAACAAAAGAGATTCATATTCTCCGAGTGCTGCGCCATGAACGAGATTGGGAAAATATCCTGTTGCAAAGATCAACTTATACATATCCAGAATGAATACCTGGGAGCCGATCAGAGATTTTTCTGAAAGGCTTCCTTTTTAATTTTAATTACTTCCCACTGTCAATTAAATCATAACTCATATCCAGAAAATCTAGCGTCTTAGCTTCACTGACAGATTCATCCAAAAGAATCGTAATCCAGTGTCGCTTATTCATATGATACCCCGGTAAAAATCCATACGTTTCAATTAACATCCCAACCAGATCAGGGTCACATTTTACATCCAGGATATTAATTTTTCCATCTTCTTCTAATCCCAGTATTTTCTTTTCCACTGCCATAATTATAGCATACCATTTTCCATTTTTATGTCGAAGCACCGCAGAATCAGGATCTTTTTTCCATAAATATTCCGGTTCCGTTCCATATTGCTCTTTCACATATTGAAAAATTTCCTCACGTTTCAAATTTATCCCTCACTTACGATTTCTTGCTCTGATTATACGCTATCAGGATTATATTCTCAACCACTTCTCACAGTTCCATTTATGTTTTATAGCTTTTGCATAGCCTGCTTTGCAGGCTACACCCCAAAAGAAGCAAGCACTGCCAGTGTCATGACAACTGGCTCATTTTGTCAAATTCCCTTTCCGGTTCATTCTACCAAAATGTATCAGGGAGTATCCCTGGCCCTCTCATATTTTATAATTTCTTAATTTGACGCTTTCACCCAGTCCTGTTAAAATAACTTACAGATACATCTGTCCAAACCAACAAAAAACCAAGTACCATAACTGTCATAGCCGAACTGGTTAGACAGTTTTTTTGTACTCTTTTTTATAGAAAAAAACGAATTGGAGGATTTCAATGAGCAAACGTACCAGGATTCATCCCGTACAATTTTATTTGAATGATGACGAACAATACATTTTAGAAGAAAAATATCGTCTTTCCAGGATGAAAAGCAAATCTGCCTTTCTACGGAAAATGATCTTATATGGATTTGTATATGAAGTAGACTACTCTCATATCCGAAAAATGAATACCCTGTTGGGCAATATCAGCAGCAATTTGAATCAGATCACCCATCGTATAAACAGTACCAATACAGTTTACCCAAAGGACCTGGACGATATAAAGGAGTTAATGGAAAAAATATGGCAGTTACAAAAATCCATGGTATCAAAACAACCGTTGATAAAGCAATAGAATACATCTGCAATCCAGATAAAACTGACCAGAATCTATATATTTCTTCCTTTGCCTGCTCTCCCGAAACAGCCGTTCTTGACTTTAAATACACTTTGGATCATACACATGACTGCAGAGATCCGCACAATACGAATAAGGCATTTCATCTGATTCAGGCATTTTCCCCTGGTGAAGTTTCCTATGAAGAAGCCCATCAAATTGGCAAAGAACTTGCGGATCGCTTACTGGAGGGAAAATACTCCTATGTTCTGACAACACACACTGATAAAGGTCATGTACATAACCATTTAATTTTCTGTTCTGCAGATAACATCACTTTTTCTCATTACCATGACTGTAAAAAGAATTACTGGAAAATACGAAATCTCAGCGACACTTTATGCCAGGAACATAACCTGTCCACAATTATGCCAGATGGTAAAAAAGGAATGAAATACAATGAATGGGCTGCAAATAAATCTGAATCCAGTAAAAAAGCGCAGCTGCGAAAAGATATCAACCAGACAATCCGAATCGTTTCCACTTACTCAGAATTTCTTGCATTTATGGAAGCTAAAGGATATGAAATAAAAAACGCAGAATTTGGCGAAAACAGCAGAAAATACATTACCTTTCGTTCTCCCGATATGTCCCGTCCAGTGCGTGGAAGTGCTAAATCTTTAGGAAAAAATTTTACTAAAGAACGTATCAAAGAACGCATTGAAAATAAACGTCAGAAAGCTATTTTTCCTTCTGTTCATAACAAATTAATAGATACCAATGCTCCCAATATAGCAGGAAACATTGGGCTTCAGAAATGGGCAAATAAGGAAAATTTAAAAATTGTCTCTGCTGAATATAACAAGATGCTCACACATAATCTACATAATTTTTCAGAACTTGAAGACCGCATAGCCTTGTTACATATGCAGCAAAAAGAGGTAAATACCTCTGTTGTTTCTCTCGAGTCTCAGATACGTCATCTTCGAGAAATGCTAAAATATGCCAAACAATATCAGAAAAATAAAATTTACGATGACCATTATAAAAGTTCCAAAGATCCGGATCGTTATTTCCGTAAATATGAATCTCAAATTATTCTTTTCGCTGGTGCTGAACATATTTTACAGGAAAATGGTATAGACCTGAAACATCTTAATTCCAATAAGTTACAAGAGCAAATTGCAGATCTTATTTCCAGAAAGGAATCACTAAATAATCAATACGTTTCCTTTAAGCAAGAAATAAAAGAGTTGGAATTGATACAGCAAAACCTGTCCAAATATCTCAAACAGGATGCTCCTAAAATACAAAGATCTTCTCATAACCAACTCCCTTCTTTGTAAAACCATAATAATAGGCAGCGATTTCACTCGCTGCCTAAATTCCCATTAAACCGATATCCTACACCGCGCACCGTTTGTATATATAACGGATGACCAGGATCATCTTCTATCTTTTCTCTAATGTTGCAGATATGTCGCATAACCACATTATAATCACCGGAATAGGGTTCATTCCATATGATATCATATATTTGTTCTTTGCTAAACACTCTTCCGGGACTTCGCATTAATAAATGCAAAATTTCAAACTCTATAAAAGATAAATCTATTTTTTCCTGCTTTCGAAATAATTCTCTTTTATCCAACAAAATAACAATATCTCCATAACTCAAATTTGTTTTTGCATTTTCAATTACTTGAAATGCTCTTGCTCCCGTATTGACACAGGATATTATATGATTCAGGATTTCTTCCTCACTATCTTCAAATGTCAGTATTAACATTTTCCCATGTAATCACCTACTTTATTTTTTCTAACAATCATTTAATAGATTTCTAATTATCTCTTTAGATGTTCTTATATGCCGGTATAGCCCGTTATTCCGGGCTTTTCCGGCACTTTTCATATCGGAAGAACCTCACAAATCTTTTTATTACCCCTTATGTTTTCGCTCTCAAAAGTAGTAAAAGCAGTAGTAAATTCTGCGTACTACTTATGCCGCCTTGGTTTCCTCGGCGCTTTCCGCCGCAGGCTCCGGCTTGGCCTCTGCGGTGGTTTTTGCCTTGGCTTGCAGCCGTTCCATTTCCTCCTGTGCGGAATGGAAAGTAGCGTGGGCGTAATAGTTCAGCGTCATTACAATGTTGGCGTGTCCCATGATGTACTGCAATGCCTTGGGGTTCATGCCCGCGTTTGCCATTCTGGTACAGAATGTATGCCGCATGGTGTGCGGCGTCATCACATCGGGCAGCGGCTCCTTGTGGCACTTGTTGTACTTCTTGGCAAGGCACTTGAACATGGCGTCATAGTTGACGGCGGTTTTGGGCAGGCCGTCCCGGTTCAGGAACAGGAAGTCCTTATAACCGTCAACCTCAATGCACCTGCCGTCCCTGCGCTTCTTCAACACGCGCTCAAACGCTTCATAGGCGGCTGCGCTCATAGGCACTTGACGGAATCCGCTTTCTGTTTTTGGCGCTTCGATATAGTAGCCGTCCTCGGTGCTTCTCAAAAGCTGGTGGTCTACATTCACAAAGCGCTTCTCAAAATTCAGGTCAGCGGGCGTCAGGCCGCAGAGTTCGGAAATACGAAGCCCGGTTTCCAGCAGGATCACCACCTCGTCATAATACTTGGCATAGACGGGATCGTTCTGCATGAAGTCCAAAAGCTCGTTTTCCTGTGTAGGGGTAAGCGGCACCTTTGGTACGGTATCGTCGTTGATAACCTCATTGATCTGGAAGTCAAAGGGATTCTTGCGGAGGCAGTCATCCTGTACGGCCATATAAAAGATGGCAAGGTCGTTGTTCTCGGTGAGGATAAAGAACGGCAGAAGCCGGACAGGGGGATTCTTCATTTGGAACATCCCCGCCACCCGCCGCAGCGTATGAAACAGCTCCATTGCTGTGCCGTCCGGCAGTTCCAGATCGCACAAGATCAGGTCTATTTCCTTATCCTCAAAAATCCGGCGCTTGGCCTCCTGCTCGTAGTCGTCCTTGTCATGGCAGGACGCCAGAACAAAATGCAGCTCCTTGTCTGCGGCCCGCACCTCGTCCAGAAAGTCCATGCCAGAACCATCCGGCAGGTCGAGATCACAGCAGACCACCAGCGGCATTTCCTCTTGGATGGCAGCCCGCGCTTCTTTCAGCGTACAAGCCGTTTTCACCGGGTAGCCCCGGTGCTGTAAGTATTTTTGCAGACACCATGTATAGGTGTCGCTGTCGTCGATCAGCAGTATCTTTTTCATGTGTCCTCACCCCCAATATTGATTTACCACAAGCATAAACTACAAATGTTACACAAATGTCCGAGGTGCCTTTGATTTCGACAGAAAAACAGGCTGAATTGTTACAACGCTCGGACATTTCAAAAATTTCTTTGAGAAATGGCGAAAAAAGCGGGGCAACACACGCCGCCCCGCCAATCCTAAAAGGTTATTCCATTGCCCGCATTTGTTCTGTTAATGAACGCTTTTTCAAATCCCGTATTTCCCATACAGAAAGAATCAACTGTAAAAGAATCAATATTAGTAGATATCCACCTATCTGCATTGTTGGAAATTGATATGAGAGATTTGGCATACCGAATAGAATACCAACAGCTTTGCTTACAGGAATAGCTATGGGAATACCAACCAAAAGAACGATTCCAAATGAAACAAGTACATATAGCAATCCCTCTGTTATGAGAGAACGATATAATTGTTTTAGGCTTAATCCAACAGAGCGTAATGTACTGATTTCCTGTTTACGCGCTTGATGGTTAGAGAGCGTCATATTGATTAGATTGATTATTCCAAACAGCAAAATTAGTAATGACAGCATTTGCAAACTTCCAAACAATAAGTTCATAGAAGATTCCATGTACTCTACAACATCATTATAGCTGCAAATAGAAAGCCCCTTTTCTTTAGAGGTAATTTTCTGCTGAATGGCTGATTCTATTTCATCATTATAAGTTTTATCAGTTATGATCTCCCATGAGTAAGCAAAATTTTCTGTGTTTGTGAATAGTTGTTGTGCAAGTTCTTGTGTAATTATAAGATTCGCTGGATCAATAGCATCTGTACCGTTTTCGGTTCCGACAAAGCTCTTATCAAAGAAACCGGAAACAATACATTCTATTTCCTCTCCACTATTTGTAATCTTTATAGGCGTCCCTTTTGTAATCCCCAGTTCCATATATCCATCTGTCAATAAAACTTCAAACTGGTTCTTAGGCATTTGTCCATCTATCAAATGTTGTTCAACAAAGCTAAAATTACCTTCTGTACTTTGAACCGAAATTATATCACACATTCCCTCAGTAGCATTTCCATTGATAGAATAATGACACATTCCTACCGAATCTCTAAGTGGTATAATCTTTTGGATTCCTTTAGTATTCAAAAGTTCTTCTTTCAAAGATTCATTTAGCGGATTATTTGTTTCGTTTTTTCCAACTGATTCTTCAGAAAGATATATACGGAAGCTTCCGCCGTTTACAAAAAACTTTTCACGGACAAATTGTTCTGGCGTATTACTAACTGCTGCGGATGCAGATATAAATAAGAGTAATCCTCCAAATATCAAGGAAAGCAATGTACTGGCTGTCTTTTTCTTATCGCGTCCAAGATTTAATAGAGCTAAAGAGTAAGGTGAAATTTTCTTATTATGTTTTCGAGATTGCATCGGAGCATTTCGATAAGCTATATATCGTACTGCCTCAATAGGGGAAGTAGTTGCCGCAATTTTAAGCGGCTTGCGAACAGATAATTTCACCATAAGAGTGCAAATGATGGAAACACCTATCATTACAAAAGGAATATTGATAGGAGAAAATCCGCTGGAAAATTCATTACTTCCCAAAACAGTTCCGACAATCGCACCCAAAACAATACCCGGAGGGATTCCAAGCCATGATAAATATCTACTTTCATAGTTTATCATTTTCTTTATCTGTAATGCAGTTGTACCTAAAGTGCGTAACTGTCCGAAATTTCTTATTTTTTCATTGATAGAAATTCTGAAAATACTTTGGATTACCGTTATACCGGCAAATAATACCAACACGGACAAACTTACAAAAGTTAGTATATTTTCAAATGACAATCCCATATTCTCTCTAAAAAAGAGAAAACTTAAGCTATAATCAGCACCAATTTCTTTTCCAATAGAAGCAATTCTTTCTTTTAGAATTTCTTTTGATGTTGAATCTGCATCAGCAAAACAAACATAACTTTGGTATTTTTCAGGATTATAATTAGGGCTATTTTCTACAAACGATTTTGATATATAGCACGAGTAATTGCCCTGTGATTCAGTCGAGCTTTCCGTAATCCCAGAAATCACAAAATCTTGTGATTTTCCGTTTATTTGAAAAGAAATTTTATCTCCGATTGCAGTATTAGAAAAATATTTGTTCACCATTTCACGGTCAACTGCAATTTCATTTTCTTTAGATGGCATAGTCCCATCTTTTAGTGTAAATTGATTTCGGGCAATATAGCATGCCGCGTCATCCATATATGCCAAATACAATGAATATCCCTCTGGCATTTTTATTTCTCCCAGATTGTAAAGCGACGCTACCGTTTCGATTTCTGGTTGATGACGAAGTTTTTCAATTTTATCCTCTGTCAGATTATCATAGCTGGCTTGAAAAGTGGCCATATTATTTTGAGATTCCTGAAAAGCAAAAAATAATGTTCCACACATTGACATCAAAAACGCTGCCAGTGAAATAGCAATTATTATCATAAAATTCCGGCGCTTCTCGCTTTGCAAACTTTTCTTTGCCAGCTTCTTTGTAATGGCGCTGGTATCATTTTCAAAAGGCCATGTCATAGCTTGCCACCTCCTTACTCCACAATCTTTCCGTCCTCAATGCGGACAATCCGATCTGCAAGGCGGGCTATGTCGTCATTGTGGGTAATCATCACGACAGTTTGCCGAAACTCTGCGCTGGTGCGCTTGATAAGCCCCAGCACCTCGGCGCTGGTCTTGCTGTCAAGGTTGCCGGTCGGCTCGTCGGCCAGCACAATAGCCGGTTTGGTAATCAGGGCGCGGGCAATCGCCACACGCTGCTGCTGGCCGCCGGAAAGATTGTTCGGCATATTTTTCAGTTTATCTTCCAGCCCCAGCAGGTAAACGATCTCGTCCAAAAACTTCTGATCCACCGTGTCCCCGTCCAGCTCCACCGGCAGGACGATGTTCTCATACACATTCAAGATGGGAACAAGGTTATAGTTCTGAAAGATAAAACCGATGTTGCGGCGGCGGAAGATGGTGAGCTGTTCGTCGTTCTTCTTTGCCAGTTCTTCGCCTCGGACAATCACTGTTCCGCTGGTGGGAGTGTCCAGCCCGCCCATCATGTGAAGCAGGGTGGACTTGCCGCTACCAGAGGTTCCCACAACAGCCACAAACTCGCCGTCCTCCACGGAGAAATTTACGCCGTCAAGGGCGCGGGTAATGTTCGGTTCTGTACCGTAATACTTTTTCAGGTCAATCGTCTGTAAAACGCTCATATTCAAAACTCCTTTCAAGGCTTCCTACCTGTTGATAAGTGTATTGTAAAACCCAAATGTCCGCGAAATGTTACAGCGGCTAAAAAAATTCATTGAAAATTGAGGTGAAATGTTACAACGCTCGGACATTTCATTTTATCTCTGCACCTCGGGCCAACTTGACCCGAAGCAGAAAGTTTCTCTCAACGCAAGGGAAGCATAATGGAAAATTCCGAACCCTTGCCCGGCTCCGAAACCACTTTGATATAGCCGCCCTGCCGCGTTACGATCTCGCGGGCCAGATACAGGCCAATGCCCACACCCTGCTGTTCGTGTACTTCTTCCTCACGATAGAAGCGCTGGAAGATAGCAGCCTGACTGCTTTCGGAAATGCCCTTGCCAGTGTCGGTCACTTTGATTTCCACATACATTTCCCACAGCACCACAGACACAGCGATTTTCCCGCCTGCCGGGGTGTACTTCACCGCATTGTCCAGCAGGTTAAAGAGGGCTTCCGATGTCCACTTGCTGTCATGGGAAACGGGCAAATCCTCCGGGCAGTCCACGGACACGGCGATTTCCTTTTTCTCCGCCGCATACACGATCCCACTCATGGCCTGCGCCACAGTATCAAAAAGACGGCCCAGCTTCTTATCCAACTGGATCACGCCTGTTTCCAGTCGGGAGGTTTTCACAAGGGCCTGAAAGAGAAAGTCCAGCTTATCCGTCTGGCTGCGGATTCCCCGGATAAAGTCGGTGCGCTCCGCCTCGGTCATGGGCTTTTCCAGCAGGGTATCCGTTGCCATTTTCAGATTGCTTACCGGCGTTTTCACCTGATGGGAAATATCCGATACAAGGGTCTGTAACTCCTGCCGTTCCTCGTCCACCCGGCGGCGGTTCTCCTGCATGATCTGGTAAAGCCTTGCCAGCCGGTGTCCGATTCTGGCAAGCTGGGTTTCGCTGTCCTCTGGCCGCTGGGGCGCTTCATTCCCGGCGATCATGTGGTCTAAGGTCTGGCACAGGTCAGCGGTAAACTGCGACAGCCGCTTTCCAAACGCCTGCGTCAGTACAAAAATCCCCACAAGGGCGCACAGCAGCAGCACCCCGCCAGTCAGCAGCACCGCCGTCTGTTTTGTCACAAAAAACAGGGCTATGGTGATCCCGGACATGGAGAGGACAAGCCCCATTGCCACCCGGCCAAACAGCCGCTTTACCGAGAGGTTTTGAAACTTCATTTTGCCTCGCCTCCCGTCCATTGATAGCCCATGCCGTAAACGGTCTTGATGTAGGGTGCGCTGCCGTCGGATTCAATCTTGCTGCGAATCCGGCTGATGGAGGTTGTCAGAGTGTGCTCGTCTACAAACCGCTCGTCTATATCCCACAGCTTTTCCAAAAGCTGCCCACGGGTCAGCACTTGCCGGGGATTTTTACGGAACAGGTTCAGCATTTTGTACTCCATCAGGGATAGGGTCAGGGGCTTGCCGTTTAAGGAAGCCGTCTGCTCCGAGAAGTCCAGAAACAGTCGCCCGTCGTCGTAAATGTCCTTGGCCGGTTTGTGGTGTTCCAGCATGGCGAACATGGCTTTGATTTTCCGCTGCAAGGCCCCGATCACAAAGGGCTTTGTGATGTAGTCCACCGCCCCCACCTCATAACCCCGTATCTGGTCGCTCTCCTGATCGTTGGCGGTCAGGAAAATCACGATGGTGTCCGGGTGCTGGGGCTTTATCAGCTTGCACAGCTCAAAACCGTTGCCGTCTGGCAGGTTGATGTCCAGCAGCACCAGATCAAATTCCCGCTGGCGGATGGCGTCGGCTGCGATTCTGGCATTTAGGGCAGAAGTCACGCCGTAGCCGTCTGCGGTCAGGTTATAGTCTAACATCTTATTCAAAAAACTGTCGTCCTCGACAATTAAAATCTGCTTCATATCCTCACTTCCTTTGCTTTTTATAGATAGTATAACAGGCAAATGTCCGCGAAATGTTACAGCGGACGGATTTTTTCAAAAAACTTTCCATCTATATTATAATTTGATCCAGTTAGTGCTACAAGGATGGCATTCAATATTTACAGCTAATTAAATAGAAAAAGATTCCTGCTTTTTTCACTCAAAGATAGCTTTACAAAATACACCTCTAAGGATACTACAATAGGTAGGGCACAAGATCTTATGCAGAAGCACTTTGAGACCTTGCGCCCTCTGTTATTCTACCCTAAAAATACTTTGCCAGCTACTTCAGACCACGCCGGATGCTGTCACGGACACGGCTTGGATCTACACCTTCTACTTCGGCAATTTCATTTACCGTCATTCCCAGATAGTATCGGGCATAAATCCTCTTTGCCTGTTTCTCCGGCAGCTTCATCACAGCGGCATAGAC
>SKEL01000981.1_pt1 | contig 27928 bp, 27 predicted proteins | sample 4826741 | NCBI WGS metagenome assembly SKEL01 (sample SAMN11008810, study PRJNA524170) | human gut metagenome | biome: Human fecal sample; material: Feces; isolation source: fecal sample from pouch patient p33 | host: Homo sapiens | place: Israel: Tel-Aviv | collected 2016-03-22
CAGAGCGCTTCCAAAGGATTCAAGTGACAGTTGCGTTGCTTTTTGACGATAAACCATGATCAATTCCTCCGATAGGTCAGCGATAAGTGCAAGGGTAAATCCCAAAGCATAGGCATTTCGGGCAAATAAGGGTTGCACTTATTATACGCCGAACTATTGGTAAATCCTATTATTAAAGTACTTTTATAGTTTTTCACCATCCACTAACTAATATTGAGTCCCAGTTGTTTACCGTCTTTTAACAGATCCTGAAAACGATCAATATCCCTTGGTGTTGAAATCACCAAGATATCGCGAATCCCGGCCAACATCATGGTTGACAGGGGATAGTAGATCATTGGCTTGTCATAGACCGGTACCAGTTGCTTAGAAACAGCTTCTGTAATTGGATACAATCTTGTACCAGAGCCCCCAGCTAAGATAATTCCTTTCATTGCATTTTCTCCCCTCGCGTAGTTTAGTATGTAGTGTTTCTAAAGTTTAAGCAAACCCTAACACTAAGCATTTTACCAGTAGAACTTTAAATTGTGTTGCTTTTTATAGAATTGTATATTAGTTTGTTAATTTATTAGTTCACGAGATCCACTTTTAACAACTTTTCAAGTTAATACTTAGACGTTGTAAATTCAGGAATTTCAGGCAAGATCAATTAACTGTGAAAGTCTTTTTATTGGTTGAAAGAGCTCCTTCTTTTCCGAAATTCAAATTAGGCAATGCGATCAAGTGTGCATTCAAGCGTGATTATTTTAAGCTTCATGCCTTTACCCTAGATCAACGGACTTAATTTCCGCAAGTATATTCAATACTACTGATCTACTGAATCACCCGCTTTTTCCGCCCACAGCGATGACAAGGCATTACTGGTTTTTTTACTAGGTTCGATGAGGATTCAGGCAAACTAATTGCGAAAAAGCAGCCTCAAAAAACAACGGCTTCGATATTCCTACAGCATAAAGAATATCGAAACCGTTTTAGATGGACCTTACTATGTCAAAAAGGCAGATTAAAACTTCTATGCTACACGATGATAGTTAAAAAGCCCCCTCAGCCTTAAAGATAGAAGCAATATTTTTAAACAAAATAATGAGATCATAGTGGAAAGATCTGTGTCGAATATAATATAGCTCTAAGTCTGCACGTTCTGGATAACCAATGTTACTTCGACCACTAGCTTGCCATAATCCCATCGCACCAGGCTTTGCCTCAAGTAGTTCATTAACATGATCGCCATACTCAGCTAACTCGTCTTCAATGACCGGGCGCGGGCCAACCATACTCATATCACCTTTAAGGATGTTAATAAACTGGGGTAACTCGTCAAGTGAACTCTTTCGAATAAAAGCCCCCAACCTCGTAATACGTGGATCCTCACCAACCGGTAATTTGTAATTATTTGCTACATACTTCTTATAAAGCGCAGAATCCCGATGCAGTACCCCTTCAGCATCGACAACCATACTTCGAAACTTATAAATTTTGAATCTATCCCCGTGTCGTCCAACGCGCGTTTGTTTGAAAAAAAGGGGTCCCTTATTTCGCCCATACGAATAAAACGGAAGTAAGACTAAGCTAACTGCGGCAACTAAAACTAGACCAGCCAATCCACAAAAAATATCGAAGCTTCTTTTTTCAAATAAGTAAATCAGTGAAGCTTGTTTCCGAATATTAGATATTTCGTTTTCATTATGCGTCGTCAACATCTGTTTTTCCAAATTTAAATTCCTCCCCAAACGCTACCCCAAGCGCCAATTTATTTGATTTTATAACATTTTTTGGCATTGTACAAGAAAACGTCAAATCTAAAGTTAAACGTTCAATACCATTCGAGCTAGACCAATACAATGAAATTAGTTTGTCAATCCGGCCTATGCAAGCCACCCGTTAAGATGCCAGGACCCGCATCTAAGCCACCCTATTCATGCTAAAAAGAGACTCTCGGATTGAAGACGAGAATGACTATGTCGCTATTCGCATAGTTAATATTCTAAACTGGTCTAACCTTGGTGAGACCAAGAAACATCGATATTAGCATTAATTTTGCTCCCATGGTCGGCGATTCAGATCTCATCTTGAACTTCTTTGTGTACCAATTTTAATTAAAAGTCAAAGGTAGATGAAAATATATAACCTTTGTATATGATTTATTTTAAAATAATAGCAGCAGGTTAATTTTGTCTCCTTCAATCAAGACCGCCTTTGCAACTCCTACACAAAAGCATGAAAAGAATTAAAACTATTTTAATTGTCGTTACACGATTGTAGAGTAAGCTTTGTAGGTAGAGTTGGCAGCGTTCTTATAGCTAAAAAAAGAACGATAATCTTTGCCAACATGATCTTTTTTATTTTGCATAGCTGATAAAATTGCCTTTTTGACAGAGGAAAGTCTATACGGATTACACTGAAAACCAAATTCATTGAATCTATAAAAATTTATTGGGCAAAAATACTCTGTTGATGTAACAACAGGAATTTCGCAAAAAAGAGCTTCAATGGTCGCCAACCCAGCTGATTCTTGGAAGGAAGGCAGAATATGCACTGCAGCATTTGAATAAACAAATGCCATATCTTGCTGTGAAACTTCACCAATAAAGTATGTGTTTCCGCGTTTTTTTGCGTAAGATTTAACACTTTCGACATACCGGCTATCACCCTTGGTGGATCCAACCAAAACAATTGGAATTTCTGGATGATTGTTTAATGCCTTCAAAATCCGCAATTGATTCTTGAGTTGCTCAACTCTTGCAACACAAAGGACATACTTACCAGAAAGTCTTTCCAGAATTTTTAAATTGTCAGGAAGCTGTTTAGGTTGTTCATTGACTTTAAAAAACTTCTTTGCATCTACTGCATTAGGAATAACTCCCCATTTTTTGTTACTTGTGGTCGCATTTGGAAAGGTCTTCTTGAGAATGGATTCTTCTTCGGGTGAATTGGGCAAAACAATATCTGAATACTGTAACAACTTATCAGCCTTTAGAAATAACTCTCGCGAAAAGAAATTCTTCTTTTTTAAAATATCCCTAAACAATAGTTTTGACACAAACGTTGCCAACTTAACTACTACTTTTGGCGCATCAATTATACCTTTCCTTGCTAAAGCACCATTAATAAATGATTCATCCAGCCTCCAGTATATTGGTGATAATGCAATCTTCATGCCGAGAGCTTTGGCCATTTCAGCATATGCAAGACTTGAATCTATAGTCTGCGGTTGCATGTTAAATATATGCACAACATCTAAACGTTTCTCTTTCAGCTTCTCAGGAGATGTAACAATAGTACAACGCGCCCCAAAGTCTGACTCAAGATATTTCATAGTGTTCAACAGTTGAACACTATCACCGCCTTTTCGTGTGAGAAAATCCGATCGAACCGCAAATCCGATATCCATAAATTGCTGTCTCCTTAAAATTGATTTAGTTACTCGACAATTATATTTTTTCGAATTTAGATCATCATTTCAGGTGGGCCTTAGGCGCAAGCATTAATTCTGATGACATTCTTGATCTCTAAAGCACGTCTGGAATAGTTGTTGAATATTTCTTACAAGATGATCGAACCATTTTGAAATTTCTATGCGTCAAAACCAACCGGTAGACTTTCCAACGCATCCTTCAACATACCACCATTACGAATTTTTTGGGAGATGATTTGAACATTCGTTTGAATTTTTTCTATCTGTGTATGTGAAAGTGACTTAATGACAGGTTCAATTTCCATCAGATTATCAACTGCGATTCCTAACCCTAGTTGCAGAACAACATTGGCTAAAGCTGATTCTCGCCAAACAATCAAGGGTAATCCAGAAGCTAAGTACAGTGATGCCTTGTGCGGCGAGTTTAAGCGGAGATAATCTCCCGAAACCCCACTGATACGATCAGTCGAGATTCCATCCCAGACCAACCCCCAGCCATCAACAAGCTTGGATGGTAATACGCCAGAGTCAATAGCACCGTGAAAAACGACCGATTCTGGGAATTGCTCCGCCGTCATACCCGAACCATAAACATGCCACTTAAAAATTTCCAACTGGGGAAGCTTCTTTAAAAACTTTGACTTTACTAAATTGCCAGCAAAAACTATATTTGCGACTTCGCTTCTAATAGGCGGTTCAACATCAACTCGATAATCAAAAAAATTAATAGTAGCCATCTTCTGAGAAAGGCCTTGATCTTCAAGAAAATTTTGCATTGCTTGATTATGGACAATCAAAAAGTCAGCCCTTTTTAATTCTTCGATTTCCTGTTTAATTGATACATTTTTAGCCTGTCCTTGAACAGAAATGAGGTCATGAACAAGAAAAATACACTTTGCATTATGCTTTAAGAGTGTTTTATGTAACAGGCTATAATCAAAAGAATTAAAAGGTAACGGATATTGGATAAGAACTGATTGGTCTGCCGACAATTTCTTTGAAAGACTACGAACTGCTCGTAGTCGTTGAAGTTCCCTGTTTATCTTTAAATTTACTCTTGTTGCAGGTATCTCTGCAGTTTTAATTCCCATCCTATTGGAGAAGTATTTGACATCGGCTCGTGCTTTAAAGCCTGCATCGAAACTTTTGCTATTGTACCCGTCAAATTCAATCATGATTTTCCCACTTTCAAAAAACGTCGAAATACTCTCTGATAACAACATTTATAATATCAATTATTCAACATTTGTTGTTAAAAATAAATAATAAAACGATAGAGTTCCAACCAATGAGGTCTTTTTTGCCCGATGTCTTAATAACCAACTAAACTTTGACAAAAATCTCTTGGATCGTTGAATAGAAATCAAAGAATCCAATTCTACTTTACGGCTCACAGACAAATTTTTACCAAATCTTGTATCAAGTAATTTTATTTGTGCCATTTGCTTTGAAAAAAGCTTCCTCTGATTACTATAGTTTAAAGCTTTATTAATTCTTGACCTGAATGAATGATTTACCCCAACAGCGTTATCCCCATGCTGACGGTATCCAATCGTGGCTGTTGGAAGATACACTACATTACCTAAAAATGCTGCTATCATAGCCATCCACCAGTCATGCATCACAATTGAGCGAGTATCAGACAACCTTATTCTATCAGCTAAACTTTTGTTGATTAGAACTGTACAACCGGTCACAATATTTGTAACTAAGATGGTGTTGACAGAAACCCTTGCATTTTCAGGAACAATATTCGATTGAATCAAAGTACCAGATGCGTCAATTGTATCCATATTAGTAAATACGAGCGTTGGTACTGAAGCACTCGATGTTTGCTGCATATATGAGCCAACCGTTAGACCTACCTTATTGGGGTACCAAATATCGTCTTGATCAGCAAACATAAACAATGGGGCGCTGATGGAGGTCAACATCATTAAGAAAGAATTGGCAGGGCCACGATTACCTGCTGAATCGGGAAAAGAATGAATTCGGTTATCTTTTAGAACATAATCATCTATAATCTGCTGTGTGCTATCCGTAGAACCATCATCCCGAATTATAAGATCCCAGTTCTCATAATCCTGCTGAACAATTGAGTCCAGTTGTTGTTTTAGAAACCTCTCACCATTATATGTTGACATCAAAATCACAAGATGGTCAAAAGTCATTCTGTATTCCCTCCCTGTAAGGCTTCCAACAGGTGAAGAACATGTTCGCGCATATCTAATTGATCATATCCGATTTTTTTCATTCGCTTCGATTCATCAACTCGCACATGTTTTTCAGTTGCAGTAATCCTTTTGCTCCAGGAATCCGATGATTCGCTGAGTTTTACAACATGAACCAAATTCGGTAAATAGTTACCTAGCGGGACTCTATCCGAAACATAAACTGGTAAACTATTTGCCTGAGCTTCTATGAGCGTAAAGCTCAACCCTTCATTCAACGAAGGAAAGAGTAAAACATCAATTGCATTATACAGCTGTGCGAGGTCTTTTCTTCTCCCCAAAAATCGAACACTATCACCCAATTCAAGACGTCTAGCTTTTTGTTTCAACATTTCCCTCTGTGTTCCATCGCCAATCACTAACAATACTGAGTTTGGATTACGCCGAATTATCGCTGCAAATATGTCTAGAGCAAAGCTAATATTTTTTCTCATTTCCAGAACACCGATTGTAGCATAAACAATTTTATTTTGAACATCTAATGCTTCTCGAACTTTTACTCTAGTGGCGCGCTTAAAAGTATAGTCTGATAAGTCAATGCCATTCGGTATAACTTCGACTCGATTTTTTCTGAGAATTCGACTAGGAAACATCCACTTAGCTGCTTCATTAGAAACAGCTACAAAAGAGTCGATTAGAAATGTAGCGGCTATCTGTTTGCCAATAAGGTGAAATACTGTCAACGCAAACTTCTTCACCCCATGTATTTCTGTACCAAAATACGTATTATGACCATGGACAACAATTTTCGCATGCATTATAAATTTACAGAAAAAAATCGGCAGTATATTCCAACTTGCAGAATAATTAAAATAAACAATATCAAAAGCATGCTTATTTCTTCTTGCAAATTTTAACCAGTCTTTTATATGTCGAATATAGTTCTTGTTAGCCGGAGAAATATCGGTAAAAGTCCATCCTGCTTTTTCAAAATGTAATTTGTTACTTTCATCCCCAGCAATTGCAAGTGCTGAAAAACTGAACCCTTGGCGCTGTTTTAAAAAGGCATTTTCAACGAAAGTCGTAACCCCACTAGCCGGCAAGAAGTCTGCAACAACTAAAGTTCTTATCATAGTTTCCAGACCCTCCTTATTTATTTCCTATTATTGGAAATATGCGTAGTTACGAACTTACGTCTGTTAAACTTATTGAAAAGAAAACCATAGATTTTTCTGATCCAATGTTGGTTTTCTGTAAACTTGTAATCGCACTCTGTATAAGGAACTTCATTTGCCTTTAGCCAGACATCCAACAAAAATTCTGCAAGGAACCCATCAACTCTAGTTTCATTGCCTTCTAGACTATTGAAATCTAAAAGTTCATCAACTTGATCAAGAATTGAAAATAACCAATTCGTATAATCTTGGAAGACTTTTTTCTTCATAATAAACATGTTAAACATATGGGCTGATCTGGCATTTAAAACCTTTCTAAACGCGAATCTATAGGCCTCAGGTTGTTCTTCCATCACCTTCTTTAAACAGTCAAGTCCTTGACGATCGTGGGAGTGATAAAAGTGTGATTCTATAGTCTCAATGTAATAGTGCCGTTTTTTTGGAACCACAACATCTGTATGAGCCATTAATTTTTTTATGTCAGACTGCTTAATTAAGTCATAAGAGCGACTTCCGAACTTCTTTTTATTCACAAAAAATCTGCGATAATGCACAAGCCCAAGGATATCAAAATCAAGATTGTACTTAGCCCAATAAATCGCAGTTAATTCATTATAATGCGGGTTTTTCCATGAAATATTTTTCCCTGAATCATCTCTTAGAAAACCCTTGGGCGTCGATTCATGAAATTTGCTCCCAACATAAACAGGGAAATAAGTTTGGTCATTTGGTACCTGAACAGGTTTATGAGCAGCTATAATAATTTTAATCAGCAAGTTCCCCACCCCTCTCTGAGCCAAAAAAGATTATCTTTGTCTAATACTAGACACCATTTCAATCAAGTGACGCGGCTTTAAAAGTAATAAGATCAAAATATAAATGATCGTCCCTAGCAAAATGGTTGTTACTAGTTTAACCATATTTCCAAACGGCATAAAATGCATATACCAAAAAATATATGCACCCATCAAACTAGCAGAAAGTAAGTACTTCCAGGTTTCCGTAAAAAGTAGAGAAATATCCATCTGTTTTCTTACATAAACAAGTTGATATGCAGTAACAGCAGCTTCTGAAATAACGGTTGCCGTCATGGCACCGACCGTTCCCCAAAGTAAAATCATAGGAATATTCAAAAAAATGTTTACAATTGCACCTAATGCAACGGAAACCGTAAAAGGCCTAGTTTGATTTGTCGGCAGTAGATATTGTATACCGATGGCATTACTAATTCCAACCAAAATAATAACAAGTGACTCTATTGCTAGTAGTACAGCAACTGCACTGAACTTGATTCCGAAAAAAACATTTGTGAAAACAGGAGATATCGAAGCGAGTCCAGCTGACATAGGAAAAGCTAACAACAATATAAAATGCATGGACTTACTAAGGGAGGAAAAAACAGCCTTACGATCCCCCCTAGCAAAACTATGCGCCACATGTGGCAACAAAACCGTTCCTGTAGCTGTGACGATGGCTAACAATATTTTTATAATTTTATCTGAGTTGTCATAATAACCTGCAGCTTCGACCCCGATGTATGCTCCCAGCATAGTCTTATTCACTTGCAAATATATCTGTGAAGCAATTTGTGGAATAAACATCCCAATTGTAGGCTTCAAGTGTCGGCCAAGTCTCATTTTTCTCAAGACTGGCCACTTTACATATCTAGTAAGATAAGGAATCAGCGTTAAATTACCAATTAACTGTGATCCGCCCAAAATCAAAACATAAATCCATAAGTCATTCTTTGTTCTAACTAATGTAAAAATCAAAACAAGTGAAATAATTTTTACAAATGTATTTCGTACCACTGTAATTCTAAATTCTTCCAAACCCTGAAAAAACCACGAAACGTCAATCGCTGAAGCTAACAACAGTGAACCCTGAATCAGGTAGAAAACACGGTACTGTTTAGACAAAAATATAAAGGTAAGATACGCGATAACGGCGACGCCCGTTGTCAAAAATTTTAAAAAAGTTAACTCCCAAAAAACGTTCGATAATTTTTGAGGGTCATCTCTTTCATATGCAACTTCACGATTACCATAAACGGTGATACCCAAAGTGCCAAATAGAATGAAATACTGCACAACAGAATTAGTATACGCGTTGATACCAATTCCAGTTGGTCCAAGCACACGTGAAACATAGGGAATTGTAATGATCGGTAATAGCAAGACAAAAACCTGATACCCCATATTCCATAAAAAGTTCTTTACTACTGTCATATAACTCTCCGATCATTGGCCTGTTACCTAAGAGTTTGCTTTAATAGAAACATGAGAATCAAATTTCCGTCTTAATTCGTTGCAAAGAACTTTCCTTTTACAAATTGTAGAGCAGCAGTAATAACTTGATCCATATTATAATATCGATAAAGTCCTAAACGGCCACCAAACGCGACCTGTGGATATTTTTTAGTGGCAAGATCTCTGTATTCTGTAAATAAATGGTTGTTCTTTGTGTCATTTACAGGATAGTAGGGCTCATCACCCTTAGACCATTCAGCCGGAAATTCACGCGTTATGACCGTCTTACCTTGATTTCCTTTTCCAAATTCAAAATGTTTATGTTCAATGATTCGAGTAAAAGGTGTATCGGAATCAGTGTAATTAACTACAGCATTTCCTTGATAATTATCAACGTCTAGTACTTCAGTTTCAAAACGAAGACTTCGATATTCCAGCGCGCCTAACTGATAATCAAAGAATTGATCGATCATACCCGTGTATACTACCTGATCATAACGAGTTAAATACTCTTCCTTATGGGTAAGAAAATCCGTGTTTAGGTGAACCTTAATGTTTGCATGATCCAACATTTTTTCAACAATCTGAGTGTACCCACCTTCGGGAATTCCTTGGTAAAGGTCATTAAAATAATTATTGTCATACGTAAACCGAACAGGAAGTCGGCGGATAATAAATGAAGGTAGTTCTTTAGGTTCCCTACCCCACTGTTTAGCCGTGTAGTCTCTAATTAGCTTTTCATAAATATCCTTACCAACAAGAGATATTGCTTGTTCTTCAAGATTCTGTGGAACCTTTCCCGCCATGGAAGCCCGTTGTTTATCTATCTCTGCTTTGGCTTGAGCGGGAGTGATAACTCCCCACATCTTATTAAAGGTATTCATATTAAAAGGTAAATTATATATTTCACCTTTGTAGTTGGCAATAACTTCGTTTGTATATCTATTAAATGATGAAAACTGGTTAATATACTCCCAGATTTTTTTATTACTCGTGTGAAAAATATGTGCTCCGTATCGATGAACCTGAATACCTTCAACTTCTTCAGTAAAAATATTTCCGGCTAAATGACTACGTTTTTCAATGACATCGACTTGATCCCCTTTTAGTGCACGCTCATGAGCTACTGTCGCTCCAAATAAGCCAGCCCCAACAACTAATAATTTCATTTTAATACCCCCATATCAAATTATGCTCCAGATTAACAAAATGTATTACTAATTAGCTTTGGCCTGTAGGTGACCTTGTTCAGCAGACAAAACCTTTTTGTCTTTGGTGACACCTTCTGTCAAGCTTCCTAAGCACATAAAAGGAAGTGCCATATCAAGGGTGACTAACTTTGTTTCAACTAACCCAAAAAGAGCTATTGCAGTGAGCCAAAACAAAAGATAGGAATCGCCAAAAATCTTTGCGCGAATGCCACAGTAAGTCGAATAAAGAACTTCTAGAACTGCACCAAACCAGCCAAATATCATAACCGAATACATATACTGATTATCAACGTATAGATATCTAACATTAATAGACCATGAATAAAATGCGTTAGCCAACTCTGCAATATCGCCGCCGAAGAAACTTTTTTGCGCGTAATAATCATAAACAAGCTTAAGCAGTTCTGGACGCCCAGACATCCATTCATTTAAAGTTTGAAAGACCTTTGAACTAGATGGAAGAAATATGGAAATTGTTAATGAACCCAGAAAACAGATTAACGGGACAAGTATGCAAAAACTATATAACAGTTTTCGAAAACTTATGCTTTTAAAAGTATTAAAAACCGTAACCAATACCACAAAACTCATCACTGAAATTAGCGAACCACGCGAGCGAGTAAGGACAAAAATAAGAATTCCGCTCAGAATCAGCAAAACAATAGGCTTAACGCTTTTCCTTGCGTACAAATAAAACATTTCAAGAGAGATCATCATTAAGTACATCCCTAAAGCATTAGGGTGATGAAATCCAAAAGAGAATCTACTGTATACTCCGAGTTGAATAATCGGACTAACCGGGAGTAATTGTAGATTATTCACAACGAAGAGTGAAATTGTAACAATAATCCTAGCAAAAAGATCTATCCTCACCAGACTTCTAAAGGAAACTGTTTGAGAACTCCAAACCAGAAATATAAACGCAACAACTGCAACTTGTTGATTAACAAACAGATAACCATAAACGATAACCAGAAAGAGAGGCCCAGTTATAAGCCAATTTAAGAGAGAACGTCTTTTAAGAAAACCTAACACTAGGAGTAATGACGCAAGGAAATACGCTGTTTTGTTGCCAAAAGAAACAAAACTCGGATAAGCAGATGGTTGATCAACTGGACTGATCATCGACTCGGCTGTGAAGCCAAAGATGATGACGAGCCAAAAATAAATAAACAAATACGTTTTAACCAAGAACGGTTGAAACGAATCTTCTAAATTGTTTGTTTCCATGTGTATCCCCTAAGACAAGTATGTTATTGTCTAAACTTGATATGATGGGTTACTTCTTTCCAGTATTCGTACCATACCCATAACCGTAGCCGTAGCCATACCCTCGATCGCCGTGTTTAGCTTTAACTCGTTCAACTGAGCCAAGAATTTTAGCATTAGCAAGCTTTAAAACTTCAACCGTTCGTCGAAGATCACCTTTTAGAGTCTTGCCCATATTAGCCACAACAACTACACCGTCAGTTTTTGGAACCAAGACTTGTACATCAGATACGGCTAAAACAGGTGGGGTATCAAGAACGATAATGTCATAGTTTTCCCTGGCCCAATTCAGTAAATTTGCCATTCTTTTAGAATTTAACAATTCAGAGGGATTTGGCGGAATAGGTCCTGACGTAATGACACTCAAATTATCAACAAATGTTTCTTCTACAACAGCTCCAGCTTCATCTTTTCCAATTAGAATTGTTGTTACCCCGTCTATATTCAATGTCCTAAACGTGGCGTGAATAGTCGGTCTCCTGAGATCCGCATCAATCAGCAAAACTTTTTTCCCAGCTTGGGCCCAAGTAACCGCGACATTAGCCGAGACCGTTGATTTACCTTCAGACATGGCCGAAGACGTAAACATGACTACTTGGCAACGATCTAAAGCAGCCCCAGCAAATTCAATATTAGTGCGCACCGTTCGAAACTGTTCAGACACTACATGTTTGGGCTCAGCAAAAGCGACTAGCATAACGCCATTCTTTTGGGTTTCTTGATCCTCCTGATGACGATGAAAAAGTTTAGAAAATGATAACTGCATCATTTATTCCCCCTCAAATTCGACGACGACTACGTTGTGGAAAATCTATTCCATCAAGATCGTCTTGCACATCATTTCCTGAATCCGTTGCTCGACTTTGTTGTATTGCCTGATCCATATCTTTCATGCGCACAACATAATTAACAATTCCTAGGTTAACCAGCCCTAAGTCATCAGTAATAAAATCAATATCTTTAATGGTTTGGTCAGTCAATTCACGTACAAGCCCCCAGCTTAACGCGATTAAGATGCCTAAAGCCAGCCCAACAATACTCAACAATTTTAATTTAGGAGATACCGGAATTGTATTAGCCGTTGCTCTAGAAACAACAGAGACATTTGAGATACTCATGATTTTAGCAATTTTTTTCTCAAACACCTTAGCGATTTCGTTTGCAATATCTCTTGCGCGAACTGGACTGGTATCTTTAACATTTACAGTAAAAACCTGCGAATTCTGTTGTGTCGAGACCGAAACCATCTTCGTCAAATCCTCTTCCGAAATATTGGAATATTTGGCGGGTTTGAGTTTATATTTTGCAGGTTGTGCTTCCTCTGTGACGTACCTTTCGCGTGTTCCTGTAACGGCATTGTATCGTGTTCCATAAACAGCAGGTTTTGCTTTCTTGACCATCACTCGCTGCGGACTGGTAAGATCTTCCGCCACCGCTTGCAAAACAACGGGACGTGTGATGATATCCTTATATGTATTAATAATCTGAATATCAGCTTGTTGTGCATTCAACTGCATGTTCGGATCGTTGTCTTGCTTTCGATTAACCAACAATGATGTATCTGATTCATACTTAGGTGCAATAAAAGCCTTCGCACCAAAATAAGCAGCTGCCATTCCTATGATTCCAAAAACAATCATAGCTAAGAAGCTGCGTTTGAACACATTCCACAACTGTGAAAGGTCGATCTGTTTGTTCATGAACTCTTCCCCACCTAATTCAAAAATTAGTAACAATAAATTAAAAAACGAGCTGCAAGCTACACAGCCGCATAAAAATAGAGACTTTTAAAATCCCACTCCAAAGCATAATACCCTAGCATAAGGGTTTAAGTCTACCCATCTTTTACCGGAATTTCCTTTTTACTGTTTATCGTTAATCTTTTACGTTAGTCTAATCTCCGGTTTAGTGCTTATTGTTAACCAAAATGGACTGGTTTATTACAGTCTCTTTACAATTTTCAAAAATGCGACCACAATGTCCCGAATTTGTAACCAGTATACAAACAGTTTTAGTTTAAAATAAACACAAGTAACATTGGAGGGTTAAAACTTGAAGAAAAAAAGCGGCTTACGCTTGCGTGACATCATACTATGCATCGCCCTGGGCCTCGTCATTGCCGGTGTTGGAGGTTATTTCTACTTCCGCCATTTCCAGTCCGAGCAGGCGATCGCAGTTAATCAGCAAACGCGTCAGAAGATTAAGAAGGATTCGAAGGCTAAGGTTAAGAAAGAAAAGGTTTTGAATCAGTATCGCCTGTATGGCCTGACCGACAGCGAAATCAGTGCCGCCAAGACGTTACCGGTGACTGCCATTGGTGATTCGGTGATGTTGGGAAGTTCGGCTTATTTGAAGGTGCTTTTCCCGCAGATGTCGATTGACGCTGAGGTTGGCCGGCAAGTGCAGGCGGCTCCTGCTATTATTGATCAGTTGAAGTCAAGCGGTAAATTGAAGGATACTGTCGTCATCAGTCTGGGAACGAATGGACCGATGACGGAAGCAGACATTAATGGCATTTTGGAGCAGCTGGGGAGTAATCGTCAGGTTTTCTGGGTGACAGCTTATGCTCCTGGGAAGGCTTGGATTGATCCGGTTAACAAGTTGATTCACGCCGCTGCTAAGACGCATGCGAATCTGCATGTGGTGGATTGGTATTATCTGGCTGGCGGTAACGATGATTGGTTTGCCGATGATGGTGTGCACCCTAATGACGCAGGACGCGTGCATTATTACACGCTGATTGCTAAGGATGTCATGAAGACAGTGAATAAGAAGTAGCCGTTTATGCGCGTTAGTAATGCTCGAAATTAACAAATATATCAAAAGTTTCGCATCTTCTATACCACAAAAAAACACCGATTCACTGGCCATTTTGAAAGGGCACTGAATCGGTGTTTATTTATGCAAGTTAGCCAAGTTTCGATCGCAATCACATTTCTTGATGCTGGTCAAATGTTTTCTTGATCAGCTGAGGTGCAATGACGCCACTGCGAGTCACATCCCAAGGTGAGCCTTTTCGATGGGTTAAGTGGACTAGCCCAGCAGCCGTATAGCCGCGGAAATCATTATCAACTTTCCGCAAAAGGTCGGCAATCTTCCTATCAGATTGAACCAGATTGAAATCTTCGAAAGCCGATTTTTCTAGTGTTTGCGGAACAATTCCGCGTCTACCATTGTATTTCTTGTGAACATCTTCAACGACCGGTCCGTATGGCATGGCGATAATTTTCGATGTGAATAACTCACCGCCTGTCTTAGCAATCCATCTGCCGAATGCAAAGTAAAGCAACTTAACCACTTTCATTTGAGTTAGTTCTTCAGCATTCGGATCTGTTTTTAAGCTGAAGTAGTTTCTAACACGGAACCAATTCGTTAATTGTAATGCAGTAAATTCCGTGTTGTGTTTTAGTGAGGTATCCCCAGCTTTACGATCGCTTAGATAGGACGTCATTTTTTTAACGATCTTCTTAGATAAATTCTGTTGATTTGGAGAAATGAATGATGCGAGAAAATCGTCGTCATTAATGAGTGCCTTTAATATCCGATTATTGGATTCAGATGGAAAAGCACCGGTTTCATATAAAGCGATGGTTGTCGGACTCCATCCCATTAGATCTGCCAATTCTCGTTGAGACAAATTCATACGCGCCCGGTATTTTTTTATTTCTTCGGGAGAAACAATATCCATCTCTTGTCGATACTTTGCATTGGCCAATGCTACCGCAGCATCATCAAGGCGTTGATCAGGAATCAACTCGCCAGTTCTCCGATCAAATTTAGCTGGTGCGGTTACCTTGTATTCTTTTCCGCGAATTAGAAATGTATTCGTGTGGTCTTTGATGATATACGGTTGATTCATACTCGTCGCCCCTATTCATTATAACTTTCGTGGAAAGAAATAAACTTAACCCAATTTGTATCCTGGTTAATTTTAAATTTCAGATAATAGAAAACGCCATATTCCGTTTTAAAAACCCAAACGTACTCATGACTCCCATTACGATCCAGCTCATGTTTCTTATAATCGTTGAGGGACAGTTGTTGAACAATTACTTTGGCTAAGTCCGCTTCGACTGCCTGTGCGCGAGGATTTCTCCGGTTAACAAGGCTGAACCTATTTTCGCTGACAAGATATTTTAGCTTAGCGAGTGTTTCTTCCAGTAGATTCATAACCATACCGTCCTCGTATTTGTACATTGAGCATAACATCTAAGTTTAATAATTGCTACAATTTTGTAGCATCAATGGCTCTATTAAAATCGCAGTATAAATATCTGGATGCGTACAACTCAAGACCTTATTAGCAGCCACAACGCCTATAAACGAACTCAAGTCAAGTTGGTGTAACTATTCCACTCGCCTTTTTCTGCCAACACGTTGCCACAAAATGCCAGCAACCAAGCGTATTAAAAAAGCGCCCCCAAACCATCGAGGAGACGCTCACAGATCCGAAAGTCTAAAAACTAGACCTTCGCAACTTAACTTAAAAATCACTTATCCAAATCCACAAACCGCGTCAGCACCATCATCACAGCGCCGCCGACTGCCATCGAAAGCGCTTCGCCTAGCGCAATGGTGCCGTATGTCGGCCAAAATGGTACCTTGCTGAGCACGACCAGCTCACCGGCGACGGTAAACATTGAGAGGGCAAATAAGACGCCCATGATGGCAAATTTGGCCCATTTTTGGTGGACGAACTTAGCGAGCCAGCGACTGAGCAGGATGAAGGCCAAGGTGCCGATTGTGCCGATGGGAACGTCGAGAATGGCGGTTGGTGATGCTAAGTTGGCCAAAAAAACACCCAACGTAACCGCCCAGACGTACCGACGATTGAAAAGCGCCGTGTAGTTGAGCATCTCGGAGAACCGAACTTGAACGATCCCAAAGCTTAATGGACTAAGCATGAGGGTCATCACCACATAGATGGCGGCGACAATGGCGGTTTTGGCGAGACTGACGATTGAACGATGGGTCATAGATGTTGTTTGCATATTGTTTCTCCTTTGTGGCTTTGCCAGTAATAACGACGATCAAAGGAAATAAGTATCGTCGTGGAAGCGCGCGGGGCGGTTCCGATTCAGTTAATAGTTCTTACAATGTTTCCAGTTTACTTTTCCAACCAACCGCCGTCAATAGGAATCACGGTGCCGTGGATGTAATCGGCCGCGTCACTGGCTAGGAAAAGTGTGAGTTGGGCGACTTCTTCCGGCTTGGCCCAACGTTTGGCTGGGGTTTCTTTTGCGACCCAGGTGGCCATTTTCCCATCACCGGCGAAATCTGCCGCGTTCATGGGCGTGTTGATGGCGCCGGGTGCAAGAGCGTTGGCGCGGATACCTTGGGCAGCGTAGTCTAGATCCAGTTGCTTGGTTAGGCCGATGACCGCGTGCTTGGCGGCAGTATATGCCACGCCACCGCCACCGCCAACGATACCGGCAATGGAACTCATGTTGACGAAAACGCCGTGACCACGCGCCAGCATTCCAGGCAGCAGTGCCTTAATCATCAGGAATTGGCTGGTGAGGTCGACATTGAGAATATGCTGCCACGTGGCCAAATCGGTTTCGGCAACGGTTTTATAGCCATCCAAAATACCTGCTGTGTTGCATACAATGTCCGGCGTATAATCAGCGGCAAGCTTCTTTCCTGTCTCTGGATCGCTCACATCGGCCTGAATTGCGACGGTCACGCCAGTCATTGGTTGCAAGTCGACACCAATCACCTGGGCGCCGGCCGCTTTAAAAGCCGCCGCCTGCGCAGCCCCGATCCCTGATGCCGCCCCGGTTACGACCACAGTCTGGCCGCTAAAATCAAACCGGTTCATGCGTCCACGAGCTGCCAATCTTCGGCCAGAATGTCACAGTCGGTCGGGGACCACAAGCTGAAGGCCTCATCAGCGGTTTTGATCAGAAAATAAGGATTCAGGGTGTCGCCTTCGAACTTACCTTCCGGAACCAGTTGAACATACAACTCGGTACCTTCCCAGCCAGTACGAACGGCCTTTTTTCCTTCTTTTAATGCTGGCAAAACGGCTTCAAATGTCATTGTCACTTTTCCTCCTTTATAAGATGACCCAGCCTGTTCACAGTGTTACTCGCCAAGGCCCGTGTCATCGTTGCGGTTAATTCAGTGCACTTAGTATACGCGATTTTTCTGCCTGCGAACAGTCTTAACCACATGCAGCTTTTCAAAACGTGCGCAGAATTCCGCTAATTGGTAGCAAACATAACTTTTCCGAAAACATTAAAACGGCTCTAAAGACAAAGTGTCTCTAGAACCGTTTTTGCACTTATTGGCAACCGCCGCAAGTTCGCCTACGACACGCTCAGAGGTTAATCACCTGCATGAGTACCTCGGAGACGTGTGCGCGTTCGTTTTCCGGCAACCGCGTTAAATACTTAACCAACGCCAACGTATTGATATCGCTCATTTCCGGGGCGATAAAGAAATCACCCACCTGCATGTCGAGTGCCCGCGCAATGTCAGTCAGCTTCTTGACGCTAATATTGTTGACATCACCACGTTCCATGCGGGATATGAGACTGACAGAAACCCCAGAGCGTTCGGCCAGTTTTTCAATGGTTAAGTTCATACTGCGGCGTTGTTGGTGCACTAATTTGCCGATATTATCTAACATCATGTTCCCCACCTCTAATGTGCGGCGTTATGCTTTAACATTAAATGAAACGTCCGACCATCAAAAGATTTTATAATATTATTTAATAATCCAAAGACGGCCTATTGTCACACAACGCCGGTGCAAGACCCCACATTAACTAACCATTTCACTTCTCAGTATCATTGTAAGCGCTCGCCTTGCGAAAGTGCCAAATATTGGCTTGATAATTTTTTTAATAAAAAACAATGCCGGGTGGGTGGCATTGTTACTTGGTTTGATATTCACTTGGTACAAATGCCCACAGCGTGCCGCGGGTAAATTGTTCCCCGTCACCTGTATCCAATTCACTGATGCTGTTGTTAGGCGGCATGGTCATCTCATCACGCGCATCGTCCAACTCGGCGCCTAGATAAGTGCTCATTAGCAGCATGCCCAACAACCCATGGGCCACCACGAGCACCTTACCATCCGGATGTTGCTGATAAATGCCGGCAATAGCGCGGCGCCCACGATTTAAAGCCTCAGCGAAGGATTCAGCGCCAATCCGCTTATAATCAAACTCAGCGAGATGGTGATAGTAATTATCAATTTGCGGATCGTCTTGCACGGAAGCAAGTAGCTGCCCGTCCCAATCGCCTAAATCGACTTCCCGCAGATCCCGTACCGTCACGATCGCCGGCTGCGAAACCTTGCTTTGCGCCACGATCAATTCAGCGGTGGTTTGCGCCCGCGGCATCGGACTGGCGTAAATACCGGCAAAACCGGTCGTAGCAAAATACCGTCCAACTGCCTCCGCGCCTGCCCGGCCAGCCGGAGTCAGCGGCGTATCCGTCCGCCCGCCATTGAACCGCCGCGCCAAATTGGTCTCCGTCTGCCCATGGCGCACAAAATAAAACTTGGTCATCCTTCCACACACTCCTTTAAAACCAGTGTAGCAGAAGATTCGCTGAAAACGTTACCTCACCATAAAAACGCGGCCTAGTTTAAACAAGCTTAAAGATCAGAATTAGCTATTCGAACCGTTTTCTTGCGCCAATACTGCGGATATGACAAAAAGCCGAGGACACATTTTCAGTGTTTTCGGCTTTTTGTTGTAAGAATCATTTTTAAAGATTCGCCCTAGCAGAATGTTATCATGTTTGACCGCGTTATTCTGCTGCCGTGCCTGCTGGGGCCTTATGATCCTCTTGTGCTTCAGCTTTATACGCTGCCACTTCATCGTCAGCTGCAAAGATAAAGTGGTCAGGATAGACTTCGACCATTTTACGTTGCTTATTATCGCCTTCGACCTTGCTTGCATCATAAGGTATCGGTACACGCTGGCGTTCGATGTCTGGATCGGGAACTGGGATTGCAGACAAGAGACTCTTGGTGTATGGATGGAGGGGATGTGTGTATACTTCTTCCGCACTGGCCAATTCGACAAGCCGCCCGTAATGCATAACGGCAATCCGATCAGAAATATACTTGACCATAGATAAGTCATGGGCGATGAACAGATACGTCAGACCTTGCCGATCCTGAATGTCTTTTAGCAAGTTGACGACCTGTGCCTGAATCGAAACATCCAGCGCACTGATCGGTTCATCGGCAATAATGAACTTCGGCTGAACTGCCAGTGCCCGGGCAATCCCGATTCTTTGACGCTGGCCACCGGAGAATTCATGCGGGTAACGCGTGGCATGATCCGCATTTAAACCAACCTCATCCAATAAAGCTTCGACTTGATGATCACGGTCGGCGCGATCTTTAGCCAAATGATGAATATCAATACCTTCTGCAATAATGTCTTTGACTTTCATCCGTGGATTTAATGAGGCATACGGATCCTGAAAAATCATCTGCGTATTACGCCGGAAATCCAACATTTGTTTGGAGCCATTTTTCAATTTGGCAATGTCTTGACCGTTATAGAGAATTTCGCCACTGGTTGGATCATACAAGCGAATGATAGCCCGGCCGGTGGTGGTTTTCCCGGAACCGGATTCACCAACCAGACCTAGCGTTTCGCCCTCATAGATATCAAACGAAATATCTTGAATGGCCTTTACTTCGTCTTTCTTTCCGGCATTAAAGGTTTGAACCAGATGTTTGACCGAAACCAACACTTTTTTCTTTTGACTGTCCGCCACGTTAGTTCACCGCCTTTTCGTCTGGATGTTTACTTGCCCATAATGCATGCCGCCGCGCGATTTCTGGCGGTAACTCGACTTTGGGTGCGCCTGGTGCTAACAACCAAGTAGCCGCAGCGTGGGTTGGTGAAATCTTGAAGAATGGTGGTTCTTCTTCAAGATCAATTGCCATGGCATACGGATTGCGCGGGGCAAATGCGTCACCCTTTGGCGGATCCAGCAAATCCGGCGGTGTCCCCGGAATGGCATACAGACGATCCGTTTTGGTCTCTAAGGTCGGCATTGCCTCCAGCAGTCCCCAAGTATATGGATGCTGCGCGTTGTAAAAGATTTCGTCAACGGTGCCGTATTCGACAATCTTACCCGCGTACATGACTGCCACCCGATCGGCAATCCCGGCAACGACGCCGAGATCGTGGGTGATAAAGATAATGGAAGTATCAATCTTAGACTGGATTTCCTTCAGCATGTGAATAATTTGCGCTTGAATAGTCACATCCAGCGCCGTGGTCGGTTCATCTGCGAGCAGAATCTGCGGATGGTTAATAATCGCAATCGCAATGACAATCCGTTGACGTTGGCCGCCAGAGAACTGATGCGGATAATCTTTCAATCGTGAACCGGCGCCTTTGATACCCACTAGTTCAAGCACCCGTTCAGCTTCCTTCAATGCATCGGCCTTGCTCATTTTGTTATGCAGCAACAGCGGTTCAGCAACTTGCTTACCAATCGTCATCGTTGGATCCAGTGACGTCATCGGATCCTGAAAAATCATGGCAACATCATTACCGCGCATGGCATTCAATTGCTTTTCCGACTTTTTAAGAATGTCACCGCCATCAAACAAAACTTCACCATTGGTAATCTTGGCGTTGGGTGCCAATAAGCCCATGACTGTGCGCACGGTTACCGATTTACCAGAGCCAGATTCGCCAACAATCGCCAACGTCTCGCCTTTGTTCAAGTCAAAGCTGACATTGCGAATCGCGTGGACCGGTCCGGCATAGGTGGCAAAGTCGATTTGTAAATCTTTTACTTCGAGAATCTTACTCATTTTGCCACCTCCTAATGTTCACTGCGCGGATCAAAGGCATCGCGCAAACCATCAGCCAGCAAGTTAAAGGCCAGCATCAGAATAACGATGACAATCGCTGGGTATAACAACTGATACGGCAGCACTTGCAGGTTCTTTTGCCCATCTGACAACAGCGTCCCTAAACTAGCAGTCGGTGCTGGCAAACCAATCCCGATATAACTCAGGAAGGCTTCAAAGAAGATCGCTGTTGGAATCGTGAACATGGTTTGAATAATGATGATCGAGCTTAGGTTCGGAATCAAATGTTTAAAAGCGATCTTAATACTCGACTCGCCTAACGTTCTGGCGGCCAGCACAAACTCCTGATCTTTTAACTGCAGGGTCTGCGCACGAATGAGTCGTGCCATCGTGACCCAGCCAGTCAAAGCAATCGCTAAGATAATGGAAGTCATCCCTGGTTTGAATACCAGCAGCATCAGAATAACAACAACCAAGTTTGGCACACTAGAGATGATTTCAATGACACGTTGCATTAACGTATCGGTCAAACCACCGCGCCAACCGGAGATGATGCCGTAGAAAACGCCAATGGTTAAATCAAAGAATGTTGCAACAATCCCGATGAAAAGGGAAACGCGCGTGCCGACCATAATCCGAGACAGCAAATCACGCCCAAGGTAGTCCGTCCCAAGCAGGAAATAGACGTTTTTACCCATACCGGCATATTTGTTTTGGCCATTCATATAGCCGTTTAGTCCCGGCAAATCAATGCCTGGCCACTTTGGCGGTAAATTAGAATAATTAAGACTCTGTTTATTCGGATTGGCTGGTGATAGCCAAATTGACACGATAGAGATCACACCAATGATGATCAGTACCCAAAGTGAAATGACCGCGGCCTTATTTTTCTTTAAGCGGCGAATCGCATCTTGCGTGAATGTCAACGCAGGCGTGGCAATACGCTCTTGTTCAGCCGCATTCACTTTGACACGCTTGAATGCCTCTGGACTTAATTTTGTTGTTGCCATTAGTTTGCCTCCCCGCTCAGTCGAATTCGTGGATCAATGAAGCCGTATAGAATATCGACAACAAGGATCACAACCGTTAACATCGCACTGTAAAGAATCGTTAAGCCCATGATGACCGGATAATCGTTCGTTGTGATGGACTTGACAAATTGTTCCCCGATTCCGGGAATGGCAAAAATGTTTTCGACAACCAGTGATCCAACCATCAAGTCAACTGCCATTGGCCCAATAATCGTTACAATCGGAATCATGGAATTACGCAAAGCATGTTTTGCCACAACCTGCCAGCGCGATTCACCTTTAGACCGAGCTAGCTCGATATAATCCGAGCTCAGCACGTCCACCATCTCGGTTCGCATAAACCGCGCTGTCTGTGCCAACGGGGCGATCGCCAAGGCAATGGTCGGCAAAATACTATATGAAAACCCACCCCATAACGCTACCGGGAATGTCCCTGTCTTGTAAGCAAACAACTGCAACAGCGCAGCAAACACGAAGTTAGGAATTGAGCGTCCCAGAATAGCGAAAATTGTAGCTTCGGCATCAACGGCAGTGTTCTTTCGAATTGCCGCAATGGCACCAAGCACAATCCCGATAAGTGTTCCAAGCACCATTGCCTGCGCACCGATCTGTAGCGAAGGACCGAGCCGGGAAACAATCAGATTGGAAACCGTTTGGCCCGGAAATTGATAAGACATCCCGAAGTCACCGTGCGTGATACCAACCATATACGTGAGATATTGGATCCAAACCGGCTTATCCAGTCCATACTGTCTCTTCAGAATTTCCAGCTGATCAGCCGGAATCTTGGGGTTATTAAATGGCGTCCCTGGCAATGCCTTCATTAAAAAGAAGGTGATTGACGCAACAAGAAACAGTGTCAGGAGCAGGAAGCCGATCCGTTTTAAAATATATTTGACCATGATTCACTCCTGTTTTTTGGGCATTGGCCCTAATAAGCAAACGGCGTTGTCCGCCGCAAAACACGTGACAACGCCGCTTGTGAGAACTACTTATTGGAAACAAGTTCCGATTTAGGAAACCCTGTAAGATTCCTAAACGCGTTGATCTGTCTAACAGTTGCTAAGACAGGTCACGCTTTTATTACTTAACCTTGGCATTTACAAAATCGTAAGAGTTAGTCGGGTTATATTTCAAACCGGTAATGGTCTTACGTTGCAAGGTTGTTTGAACCCGTTGATACAAAGGTACAACGCCTTGTTCTTTAGTGAGCAGTTCTTGTGCTTTCAACAAGGTGTTCCAACGAGCGGTGGCATTGGTTGCATCGGTCGTCTTGGACTGTTTGATCAAAGCATCGTATTCGCTGTTTGCCCATTTACCATCGTTATAACTATTATCGGACGTAAACAGATCAAGGAAGGTAATGGCATCCGGGAAGTCAGCACTCCAAGCGGAGATAACCATGTCAAACTGACCATTTTGAGAACGGGAAAGACGGGTCTTGAATGGCACTGTTGCAATTGTTACCTTCAAGCCTGGCAGATTCTGTTGTAAGGTGCTTTGAATGTATTCAGCCGAGCGCTTGGCATTCGTGGTATCATCGGTCAACAGTTCCAAGGTTGGGTTCGTCTGACCGGTCTCTTTCAAGCCTTCTGTCCAGAGTTGTTTAGCCTTAGCAGGATCATACTTAACTGTAGAAGATTCTGCTTTAGTCGCTGCCTTTGAGAAGTCCTGTCCATTCTTAGCAAATAAACCTTGAGGCGTCACATTGTTCGCAGCAATTGATGAATCATTCAAAACTTTCTTGATGTATTCTTGACGATTGATTGCCATCGAGACTGCCTGACGAATCTTGGTATTCTTGAAGATAGGATCTTTCTTCTCATTCAACTCAAGATAAAATGTTGCACTTTGCTTAAGCGGTGTGTATCCAGACATTGTCTTAGCTTGTGCTGCCTGTTCACCTGACAACTGAGCAATATCCAACTTATTCGATTGATACAGGTTCAAAGCAGTTTGCGGATCCTTAACCACTTGCCCATTGATCGTATCGATGTGGACATTCTTAGCATTCCAGTAGGTTTTGTTCTTCTTTTCCTTCCATGAATTACCAGTCCCATTCCAATCTTTTAATTCATAAGGGCCATTCGAGAGAAGGTACTTAGAAGTCGTGCCATACTTCTTACCAACCTTTTCAACAAACTTCTCATTCTGCGGGAAGAATGCCGGATTGACTAACATGGTCTTAAAGTAAGGAATGGCGTGATCCAAGGTCACTTTCAGCGTGGTCTTGTTAACCGCTGTAACGCCTAAGGTACTAGCTGCCTTCTTACCGGCTGTGATATCGTCCGCGTTCTTCACGCCGGAATACAGATAAGCATACTGAGACTTGGTCTTAGGATCAACCGTTCGCCGCCAAGCAAAAACAAAATCCTGTGCAGTAACGGCATCGCCATTGCTCCATTTAGCGTTCCGTAGCTTAAAGGTATAAGTCTTGCCGCCGTCCGTCACTTTTGGCTCGCTTTTTGCGATCGCTGGCTTCAAGTCACTGCCGGAATACCGATACAAACCATCCATGGTATCAATCAATGCTTGCCCCGCAATCGCGTCCGTATTTGTTGACGGATCCATTGTGGAGATAACATCACTTTCCATCCGAGTGATTGATGTACCTTTGCTGCTGGAAGCATTAGAACCACAGGCTGCCAGCACCCCAGCGAGCGCAATTGCTGTGCCCGCAACCATTGTTTTTCTAAATTTCATCCTGTTCCCTCCTAAAATGATTGAACTTACCTTACATTAGAATCTCATTAATGTAAATAAGCGAATCCTCAATTTTGAATAAAAAAACTTGTATGTCATAAAACATCACAGGAAAAGAAGCGGAAGTTATTGGGACAACATCTTGTGCATCAACTATGCATATTTTTAAATCTCCCGTTAAAACGGGGATTTACAAGGTACTAAACTGTTTACTTTAGATGATCCTTTGGGGAAACCGCTAAACTTTTACAGAAATCCGCGAATATTAAATAACATCAATTTATGTCCCTAAAATTGGCTTGTTTTTCCCTGACCGCCATTCTTTCAGACATAATTTTCACTTCTGTCAAACCAGAAATGAAAAACATTGTCGCCGCTCAGTTAATGCTAATCGTTTTCAAAGTACATGCTTATTTTTTGTCAGTACCGCGTTCGCTTGTCGTTTTCGCAGACTGCGGATAATGACAATGATTAAGCCCACCACCGATACTAAAGTGGCTAACCAAAAAACTGTTGCCAGTGCGTGTAGAAAAGGGGCGCCCGATTGAGCTGAGATGCGGGTCACACCGGGCAATTGGGCAAATAGTAACGTGGCGCCGAAGCTAATACCGATCGTTAAGCCAACGGTGCGTGCCAGTGAATTCAACGAACCGGCTACTCCTGAGAGTTTGTCATCGACGGCTCCCATCGTTAGCGCATTGTTCGGCGAAAGGAACAGTGCCATCCCTGCTCCGTTAGCCACAATCGACCAGATAATCGGTGCCATAGTGATTCTGACTGGATAATTGGCATACCCGATTTGCGAGATGATTAACACTAATAAGCCTAAAATCGTTAAATAGTACCGATTCCAATGATCGGCCAACCAGCCGGCAAATGGCGTGATCACCAACATCGTGACACTTTGTAGCATCATCAGTAACCCGCTTGAAAATGCTGAGATTCCCCCATAGCTTTGAAGATAAAATGGCAAAAGAATGTTTGATACTGAATTAACCAGCATCACGATAAGCAAGACGCTAACAGAAATCAGATAGTCGGCGTTATGCATAATCACCGGTGCAATCCAAGGAGACCGGGCCTGCTGATCTTGCACAAACGCCAGGACCGTCAAGAAAATGCCGCCTGCCAACACCCCTGTACCGAGCCAAAATTGCATTGGCTGCTGTAACCAGTATCCACTGGCAAACATCAGGATCATGCCCCCGGTAAACAGATTCTGACCGGTCCAGTTTGCCTGCTGCCACACGCGCCTAATTTCACCGGGTTCGGGGCGACGTAACGGCAACACGCGCATACCTGCAAGGACAATGAAGATCCCGACTGGCACATTAAATAAGTAAATCCACCGCCAACTCGCCCAGGTAATCAGGATGCCGCCAAATGCCGGACCGGAAATCGCGCCGATTGATATAAACATCGAAATGACCGCCAATGCCTCAGCACGGGTCGCATCGGGAAAATATTCACTGATAATCCCCATCGAATTAGCCATAATCATCGCCGAGCCAACTGCCTGGACCACGCGCCCGGCCATGATGGTGAAATAAGTTGGCGCAATGCCGGTCAGTAGCGAGCCCACGATGAAAATGACCTCGCCCAGCAGAAACACGAGATTTTTGGAGACTAAATCACCGATATGGCCAAACATCACGAGCAAGACTGCCGTTGTAATGAGGCCAATTGAAACAATCCATGTTGCTGCACTGCTTGAGATCATCAAGTCTTCGGAGATCTTCGGCATTGCCAGGTTCGTGCTAGAACCAGACAAAGCGGTTAATAATGACATCAGCCCTAAAATGATCAAGATTTTTATGCGTTGCACCCGCGCCATCGCCAATGCTCCCACACCCTTTCGCATGTATTCTATGCTCGTTAGCCACCAGCTACAATTATTCCGCCCTGTAGCAAATAAGGTGTGCGTCATTTTAATTCTGGCCTTTGATACGCATAGACTCTGGCAATGACGCGCTCACCAAAAAAGGCGACGCATCATTGCGTCACCTTTCGATAATCTAATTAATCACTATTTTTGCGCGCGTCCCTTATAAGCACCCGTATCCGTGGTCACCAAAATGTTTTCGCCTGCTTTGACAAAATCAGGCACAGTCACCACCAGCCCGGTTTCAAGTGTGGCTGGTTTGCCGCCGCCCGCAACCGTTCCGCCTTTGACAGACGGCTGGGTGTCGGTCACCTTGAGTTCAACGGTTCCGGGAAGTTCAAGCCCGATCACTTCATCACCGTAAAACTCAATTTCGACCGGAATATTTGGCAGCATGAACTTCAACTCGTGCTCAATACTTGAAGTCGGTAATTCATACTGTTCATAGCTATCACTGTCCATGAAATAAGCAGTATCATCTTGCGTATACAGATACGTTGCTTTTTTCCGATCCATGATGGCGATTTCGATTTTTTCACTCGGCCGCATGGTCGTCATGACATTGGCGCCGGAACGAACGTCATACAGTTTCATCTGCATCACGGTGTTTCCTTTGCCTGGCTTATGATGATTTGATTCCAAAACCTTGATCAGTTTGCCATCCTTAACAAAAACCATTCCGGCCTTCAAATCGATTGCTTCCGTCATGTCGTTATCCCCTTTATTTCCATTGTGCTGTTATTGCACGTCTCAGAATTTAGTATACCATAATACCTTGTGCGGGAGCCGGCACTAACTAGGGATGAAGTGTAAGTGTCAGCCCTTTCCTTGGTTCTACTCTAATTAAGTGATTTCCGATACTCCGAGCTGGCTCCGCGGTGGCTGGGGCTGGCGACCGCGCAGCTAGAGTGGTGGGCGCGACTTCGAACCCGCAAAGACCGCGGTTTCGAAGCTCGGCCTTGGTCTAAAGCGGAGAAGCCCACTCCGCTTAAGACCAATTTCACCACTGAGCCCGCCACC
>SKEL01000983.1_pt1 | contig 27888 bp, 24 predicted proteins | sample 4826741 | NCBI WGS metagenome assembly SKEL01 (sample SAMN11008810, study PRJNA524170) | human gut metagenome | biome: Human fecal sample; material: Feces; isolation source: fecal sample from pouch patient p33 | host: Homo sapiens | place: Israel: Tel-Aviv | collected 2016-03-22
CAATACCTGCCCAAAGAGCGATATCACCAGCGTTACGTCCCATTACTTCAACAACAAATGTACGTTTGTGACTGTAAGATGTATCACGGATTTTGTCAAGAGCTTCCATAGCTGTGTTTACAGCTGTATCAAACCCAATAGTGTAATCTGTACCAGCGATATCGTTATCGATTGTACCTGGGATACCAACTGCTGGGAATCCGTGTTCTGTCAAGCGCATAGCACCGTGATAAGAACCGTCACCACCGATAACAACGACACCTTCGATATCGTGTTTTTTAAGTTGTTCGATACCAGCAAGTTGTCCTTCAAGAGTTGCAAACTCAGGGTAACGAGCTGATTGAAGGAAAGTACCACCATGTGACAAAATGTTTGAAACACTTTGAGCATCCAATGGGAAAATGTCGCCATCCACCATACCAGCATAACCACGGTTGATTCCGAAGACTTCCATTCCTTCTTTAATTGCTTTACGAACAACCGCACGAACAGCAGCATTCATACCAGGAGCGTCGCCGCCACTAGTCAAAACAGCAATACGTTTCATTTTGCTAATACTCCTTTTATTAATCTAACGGTCTTATTATAGCACATTACTTTGTAAAAAGCTTTACTTTATTTTATTTTTACTAAATTTTTATTGATAAATCGCTTTCACTGTATATGAAGTTAAAGCTTGTAAAAGCTCTTCGTCCTTTTTAACCAAATGTCTCTGACTTTGCAAGGTTTGCTTACTATCTTGATAATGCAAAATCACGGGAATATTTCCTGGATATTGTGACAAGATTTCTGAAACTTCTCTATCATGTAAATGATTTGGAAGTAATAACCACAAGCGTTCACTACTTGTTTCTTGAACATGATTTAACACCATCTGCAAACGATTGTTGCGATTTTGAATCTTACCAGTTAAATAATAAAATCTCCCTTCTTGCAATTCGTCTTTATAACGTGTGAAGACTTCTGGAAAGAGAGTGACGTCAAATTTTTTCTGTGTGTCTGTCACATTCAGAAAAGCCATCTGCTCACCCTTGGTTTTTGTTCGAATCACACGAATCTTACTTAATTCAACAAGAATAGTCGCTTCAGTATTTTCATGCAAATCGGCTAAAGCCGTAAAAGCAACAGATGAGTTCTTGGCAATTTCAAGAAGTGGGTGTGGACTGATTCCTACTCCAAGTAATCCCTGTTCCTGACGATATTTTTCAGTATTTGGAAAGTCTTCTACTTCAATCCAATTATAAGAATTTTCAGCAAAAAGGCTACCTAGTTCATTAACGAATATGAAAAGAGGTTCCAGATTTTCAATAATCTTGCGGCGATTTTTTTCAAAATTATCAAAAGCACCGACTTCAACCAATGGTGTGATAAGTTCCTTCTTCTGGTAATTCTCAGGCAACTTGGTCAAGAAGTCCTCAATACTTGAAAATGGTCGATGATCAATAATCCAGTAACATAAATCACGTGGAAGTGCGCGTAGATTTTTCAAGCCAAGATAAATTTGACCATCAGCTATCTTATCGTTATAAGGCACTGTATTGATGTCGATTTTCTTGATGCGAAACTCTGATTCCATAGCATCCGTAATATAATCAACACTTGAATAATTCAGCATGATATCATAAAAAACTGCAGGATAGTGTGCCTTAAAGTAAGCTAGTTGAAAAGCTAATGCTGAGTAAGCAAAGGCGTGACTTCTATTAAAACCGTAGCCAGCAAATTTAGCCATGCGAGAAAATAAATCTTTAGCCGTTTCAAGCGGTCGATCAAGAGCCTGTGCACCTTTTAAGAACTCGCTTTCCATTTTTTGCATGTCTTCTGCCTTTTTCTTAGACATGGCACGACGCAACAAATCCGCTTTCCCCAGAGTGAATCCTGCATAGACCTGTGCAATCTGCATCACTTGCTCTTGATAAAGCATGATGCCATAGGTTGGTTCCAATATTTTTGCCACCAGAGGGTCAATCAAGTCAATCGCTTCTTGTCCAAAACGACGTCTAATAAAGTTTTCGGTGTAATCACTAGCCCCTGGACGGTTCAAACTCGTTGTTGCCACAATATCTTCAAATTTTTGTGGTTTAATACGTTTTAACAGATTAATGGCGCCAGCTTGTTCAAATTGAAAAATTCCTTTTGTCTTTCCTGCAGCAAATAAAGCTAGGGTTTGCTGATCTTCTAAATCAATCGATTTGATGTCAATTGTGATACCACATTCTTTAGCAACCTTTTCTTGCATGCGTTGCACAAAAGTAAGGTTACGAAGCCCAAGAAAGTCCATTTTAAGAAGACCATTAGCCTCAACCGCAGCCGCATCATATTGTGTAACCATCATATCTTCGCCAGCTTTTAATGGAATATGCTCGGTCAGATTGTCATCGCTCATAACGACACCAGCGGCGTGAATTGAAGTCTGCCGAGGATTTCCTTCGATACGTTTGGCAATCGCAAAGGCTTTTTGATACTCGATTTTAGAATTAATAATTTGACGGAAAGATAAGTTCTTTTCATAAACTGTAGTCAAATTATCTCTAAAACTGATTTTTTTAGTGATATTAGTCAATTCATGCTCTGGTGCACCGAATCGTTTAAAAACATCACGAATAGCTTGTTTAGCACCAAAAGTTGAAAAAGTCACAATTTGAGCCGAATGAAGACTACCGTAACGATTACGAACATAATGAAGAAACTCACTACGATAAACATCTGGTAGGTCAATATCAATATCAGGCATACTATAACGTTCTTCATTTAGAAAACGTTCAAAGAGTAGATTGTTCTTCACTGGGTCAATACCAGTAATATCAAGAGCATAGGAAACTAAACTTCCCGCAGCAGAGCCGCGTCCCATTCCCATGTAATAGCCTCGACTGCGACCAAAACGCAACAAATCCCAAACGATAAGGAAGTAATCATCAAATTCCATCTTGTGAATGACTGAAAGTTCTTTTCTTAATCGTTCTTGGTACTCTGGCAACCAAAGATTTTTAGCCTTAAGACCTGCTTCAGTTAATTCTATCAATTCCTCCTGCGCAGGTTTTTGACGATTAAAGCGTGGTAATTTTAGTTCGCTATTAAAGTCATAGTGAATATCAGCGACTAATTTTTCTAAGTTTTCTAGAGCTTGTGGAAATTTTTGCTCAAAAGCTTGTGTTAAGATATCACAAGCCATCAACTGCTGTCCTTGCGGTGCAGCCGGCGCATCCTTCAAGCTAATATTATCTCGAATAGCATGAAGCATGTGAAGCGTTTCGACTTCGTTAGTATTAAAATACCGTACTGTATGAAGTGGGATTAAAGGCTTGTCATAATCCTTTTCTTCTGAGTGAACATTTACTCCGATATAATACTCAAAAGGAAGCAACAGGCTCTCTAAACCATCAAAATACGGGATAATAACCACTAAGCCTGACAAGTAATCCTTTAAATCCTCTAGCTGAATCCCAGAGGTCATCTGACAGCTAGACACTTTCATCAAGTTTTTGTAACCTGTCGTATCACGCGCAATTAGGTACACACTTAAGGAAAGATTTTCCTGTAAATTAAGCGTCAACTCAAGACCTAAAACAGGGCGTAAACCTTCGCTTTTAGCTTTTGTAATAAAATGAAAGGCAGCATAGAGATTATCTTTGTCCATAATCCCAATGGTTTGGTAGCCTAATACTTTTGCTTCTTTGACATAGCCCTCTAAGTCAATTAAGCTATCCATAAAAGAATAAACAGTCTTGGTATCTAATTGGGCAAACATAAAAGCACTCCTTTCTCCGATTGATTTCTGTATCTATTATACACTAAAAATGGTGGTCATTTGACTTTAACCCGAAATTAGATGTCTCAATGATTGATTTCTTGACATTTCAAACTTATTTTTGTACCATTTATTTAGTACAAGACTTCTTTCAAGACTTCTTCTAATTAAGACAATTAAGACAATTAAGACTTCTTTAAATTTTAATAGAAAGGGGTTATCGTATGTCCTGGAAATTTGATGAAAAATCACCTATTTATGTCCAAATTGCACAACATATTAAGATGCAAATCATCAGTCAAGAAATCAAAAGCGGTGATCAACTCCCAACCGTTCGCGAATTAGCTGAAGAAGCTGGTGTCAATCCCAACACAATGCAACGCGCTTTTTCAGAACTAGAACGCGAAGGCATGGTTTACTCTCAACGAACTTCTGGCCGCTTTGTTACAGATGACACTGACCTCATCATGCAAAAACGTCGCGAAGTTGCTGAGGCAGAATTGCAATCATTTGTTAATAACATGCAAAAAATAGGATTTGAAATCGACGATATTGTGACTACACTAGAATCGTATATTAAGGAGAAAAAATAGGATGAGTCAATTACTCCAACTACATCACGTTACCAAAAAATACAAAAAACATGTAGCTGTTGACGATGTGACACTTAGTTTACCTGCCGGTAAGATTATTGGCTTACTAGGCCCAAATGGAAGCGGAAAAACGACACTAATTAAACTAATCAATGGACTTCTTCACCCAACAACTGGAGAAATCGTCATTGATGGTTACCGTCCTTCAGTTGACACTAAAAAAATCATTTCATATCTTCCAGATACTTCTTACCTCAGAGAAGATATGAAAATCAAGGATGCCCTTGCTTTCTTTGAAGATTTTTACGAAGACTTCTCTCGTGAAAAAGCTGAACACCTTTTAGAAGATTTAGAGCTTAATCCAAATGACATCCTCAAAAATCTATCAAAAGGGAATAAAGAAAAAGTGCAGCTAATCTTGGTCATGAGCCGACAAGCGAAACTTTATATTCTTGATGAACCAATCGGGGGTGTTGACCCAGCCGCGCGTGACTACATTTTACGCACTATCATCAATAATTACTGTGAAGAGGCTTCTGTTATTATCTCAACGCACTTAATTTCAGAAATCGAACCAATCCTTGATGAAATCATTTTCCTTAAGGACGGAAAAATTATTTTGCAAGGCAATACGGATGATATTCGTGAAGAGCACGGTCAATCCATTGATTCACTCTTCCGTGAGACTTACAAAGCTTAGGGAGGAATTATGTTTTCAAAACTTTTAAAATACGAACTAAAATCTGTCGGTAAATGGTACTTCGCACTTAATGCATCAATTATCGCTATTTCCATCTTCCTTGGCTTTAGCATCAAGACACTTACAGACTATGCTGAAAACTATACAACAAGTAATGCTAATCATTACACACAACTTATTCCAATCATCTTATCAATCATGTTTGGTGTTGTGGTTGCCAGTGCTTGGATTGCTACACTAGCTATCATCGTGCGACGTTTTTATAAAAATATCTTTGGTCGCGAAGGTTACCTTACTTTAACCTTGCCAGTATCTACTCACCAAATCATTTTATCTAAATTAATTGCTTCACTGATTTGGACAGCCTTTAACGCAATCGTGGTTACCATTGGAGTGACCTTACTTGTCATACCGATTTTTGGCCTAGGTCATTTCTTAGCCTTCCTACCACAATTCGATAAAGTACTCACTCTTTCTGAATGGGGAATTGGTTTTCTTTGGTTAGCAATCTCTTCTATTTCAGGAATTTTGCTCATCTACTTAGCTATTACAATCGGGCAATTATTTGCTAATAGACGTGCTCTTATGGCATTCGTTGCCTACTTCGTCGTTTCATTCATTGTTTTATTAGTGTCTGAAATTCTCGGAAGCCACGAACTAAATAGTGACCTTACTATCCATTTCTTTATCTATTCTTGTATTGAGTGCTTTATCGAAGGTACCATCTTCTACTTAGCAACACATTACTTGCTTAAAAACAAAATTAATATTCAATAAATATTATAGCCACCAAATTCTGGTGGCTATTTTTATATCTGGAATTGTGTCTGGGTGAAAGGCAAAACGTAAAAATAAAAAAACGTTGATATATCAACGTTTTGCGTAACTTTGCTAAACTATGAAAAGCTTTTATGGAGCCGGTGGGAGTCGAACCCACGTCCAAACACCTGCCAATACATTCGTCTACAACCATAGGTTATGTCTTTGATTTAACTTAAGCTCGATACATAACTCAAACCTAGATTAAGCGAGCCTATAAATCTCTTTTTGACTAGCTAGGCAATAATCAAACGTAGCTTGCTAATCAATGAAACCTCTAGCAAAACACAAGCAATCCTGTAGAGATCACGCGAGCTGGTTTTTAGGCAGCTACAGCGTAAGAATTTGTATTTTTTGCAGTTATATTTAACTGGCATTTTTACATCTGCCGATGAGTCGCAGAATGTACCTCATAATGCCTGTCGAATCCGTAACGACCCCAGATATTATAAAGTAGTCAAAAGCTACATTTGTTATTATAGCAAATAATATTTAAAATAGCAAAAAAGAAATTCTTATGATATGATAAGAATTATGAAAATGAAGATATTCGACCACTATGCCTTTTGGCAGCGACTGATCAAGTTTCTGGGAGTATTAGCCTTGCTGGGAACGTTTGTTTTAGTCATCTGGTTCTACCATTTAGGGATTCTAAACGATAGTAATGCACTCAAAGATTTTGTTAATCAGCACAGTGTCTGTGGGCCTTTAGTTTTTATCTTAGTGCAAATCTTTCAAGTTGTCTTCCCAGTGATTCCAGGTGGTGTCACAACAGTTGCTGGGTTTTTAATTTTTGATCCAATCCTAGCCTTCTTTTATAACTATGTGGGTATTGTGATTGGTAGTATCATTCTATTTATTCTTGTTAGGCTATATGGTCGCAAGTTTATTCTACTTTTTGTCGATGAGAAGACTTTTTACAAATACGAAGCGAAGCTTAATACTCAAAATTATGAAAACCTCTTCATCATTTGCATGTTATCACCCATTTCACCAGCCGATATCGTGGTGATGATAACTGGATTATCTCATATTTCATTAAAACGTTTCACCTTCATTATCCTACTAACCAAGCCAATTTCAATTATTTCTTATAGTTATATCTGGATTTTTGGAGGAAATATCTTAAAATTACTATTAGGTCACTAAAGCCTGAGCTTAGCTCGGCTTTTTCTTTTCTCATTACAACTGTAATTTTTCAAAAAAATTTCATGTAAACATTTTCACAGTATTGAAAAATTCTTACATAGTAGTAGACTTATAACGAAGGAGTTTACTAATGAAGTTATACGTTCAATTTATGATAATTCTCATCTTTTCATTTATTGGGGAGGCGATTTCTAATTTACTCAATTTACCTGTTCCTGGTAGCATTATTGGGTTAGTGCTACTTTTTCTTGCCCTGGAATTCAAGGTAATTCGTTTGAGACACATAGATGTTGTGGGAAATTTCCTGCTCAATAATATGACCATTCTATTCTTGCCTGCAGCTGTCGGAATCATGGATCGATTCAATGATATCAAGGATTATTTGCTCCCTATCACCATTATCATCCTTGTAGCCATCTTTTTGAATGTTGCTACTATTGGTTTTGTTGTTCAATTTATCAAAACACGCTTTGAGGGAGACTATGTTGATAAAGGAGGTCATCATGACTAATATTCTTACAAACCCAATCTTTGGTATCATGCTATCAATCCTAGCATACCTTATGGGCATGCTTATTTTTAGGCGTTTTCCACACCCAATTACTACCCCTTTACTATTAGCAACCTTTTTTATTATTGCCTTTTTAAAGATTACTAAGATTTCCTACCATGATTATTACATTGGTGGAAGTTATCTTAACACATTGATTGTTCCATCAACAGTAGCGCTCGGTATTCCACTTTATCGCTCATTCCACTTGATGAAACATCACATCAGAAGTATCCTAACTGGTATTCTTGCTGCTTGTATCGTCAACACGACTTTTACCGCTCTTGTTGCGAAAACATTTGGTATTAAATATTTGCTAGCTATTTCATTATTCCCTAAATCAGTAACAACTGCAATGGCTGTTGGAATCACTGAAAAAATGGGAGGTATCACAACTGTAACACTTGTTGTCGTTGTTATTACTGGAATTTTGACAAGTGTTCTTGGACCCGTTTTTTTAAAACTCTTAAAAATCGAAGATCCTGTTGCTATCGGGCTTAGTCTTGGAGGAACAGGGCACGCAATCGGTACTGGAACAGCTCTAAAATACGGTCTCGTCGAAGGAGCGATGGGCGGACTTGCTATCGGAGTTACCGGAATTGTTTACGTTATTATCAGTCCAATCGTAGCTCAAATTATTTTAAAATAAGCTTTTTTATAAGTGTCTGTGGTAAAAATCACAGGCTTTTTATTTACCCTTAAACTGCTCGTAACGCTATCCAATATTAACTTGCGGCAAGTTCCCTTAAATAGCTCTGAAGACTTCACAGAAAGGCTTTTATGAGCATATACAAAAAGAAAAAGCCAAGAACTGGCTTTTCTAATCGGTATAACACTCCACCCTAAGGGAATCGAACCCCCATTTCAAGAACCGGAATCTTGCGTGATATCCATTACACTAAGAGTGGCAACTACTATATTATACCATATTGAAACAAAAAGAAAAGACTTGGAAATCAAGTCTTTTCTCATTTATAATTACAATTCAATGTCGCCAAACAAGTCAGCCATTGAGAATCCAGTTTGAGTTTCTGGAAGTTCGTAATCACGTTTAGCTTCACGTTTTGGACGACGTGGACGAGATTGACGTTTTTCTTCGTTTTCAGCTTGTGCTGGACGTTCTTCAAGAGCTTTGATTGAAAGTGATACACGTTCTGCATCAGCGTTAACATCAAGAACTTTAACTTTAACTTCTTGACCAACTGAAAGAACATCTTTTGGATTTTCAACACGTTTGTGTGAGATTTGTGAGATGTGAACAAGTCCATCGATACCAGGCAATACTTCAACGAAAGCACCGAAGTCAGTCAAACGTTTAACTTTACCTTCAACAACATCACCAGCAGCAAGTTTTTGTTCTACACCATCCCATGGTCCAGGTGTTGTAGCTTTAAGTGAAAGTGATACACGACCTGCTTCTTCGTCGATTGAAAGAACTTTAACTTCAACTTCTTCACCAACAGAAACAACTGATTTAGGTGAAACGTTACGTTCGTGAGACAATTCAGTCACGTGAACAAGTCCATCAACACCACCAAGGTCAACGAAAGCACCGAAGCTTGTCAAGCGAGCAACTTTACCTTTAACGATTGAACCTTCTTCAAGTTTAGAGAAGACTTCTTTACGAGCTGCAGCAGCTTTTTCTTCAACTACTTCACGACGTGAAAGGATGAAGCGGTTTTCAGCTGGAACAACTTCTTTAATTTTAGCTTCAAATTCTTGACCAACAAATTTTTCAGTGTTACGTACGAAACGTGTATCGATCATTGAAGCAGGGATGAAACCACGAAGTCCTTCAAATTCAACTGAAAGACCACCTTTAACAGCACGTGTACCTTTAACAGTAACAACTTCGCCTTCGCGACCAACAAGTTTATCCCAAGCTTTGCGAGCTTCCAAGCGTTTTTTAGAGACAAGGAAAGTAACTGTATCAGTATCTTTACCTACTACTTGACGAAGAACAAGTACTTCAACTGTGTCGCCAGTTTTAACGAAATCGTTAATATCAGCATCGCGATCGTTAGTTAATTCACGAAGTGTAAGAACACCTTCAACACCTGTTCCTTCGATAACAACGTTTGCTTGATCATTATCAACAGTTAAAACTTCCGCAGTGACAACATCACCAGGGTTTACTTCGCTAACACTGTTTAGCAAATCTTCAAATTCATTCATTCTAAAAAATCCTCCAACAAAAGCTAGCTTAAGCTAGCTTTTGACAACAATAATATTTCTCAAGGTAACCCGCAACGACAACAACTTTTATCTTTGACGGTGTCAAGCCGAAACTCGATACCTTTGACTGGGGTAGCTGGATTCGAACCAACGCATGAGGGAGTCAAAGTCCCTTGCCTTACCGCTTGGCTATACCCCAAAAAACAAGGTTCAATTAATCTAAGATACAAATCTTAGAATGGAAGGGGAGGGATTCGAACCCCCGAACCCGAAGGAGCGGATTTACAGTCCGCCGCGTTTAGCCTCTTCGCTACCCTTCCGTTACGACAAAAACTATTCTAGCATAGTTTTTGTTCTCTGACAAGTACTTTTCGCGATTTTTTAGCGATTTAAGTTGTAATTTTCAATAATACTTTCAATTGCTTGCTCTAATGTCTTGAAAAGTGACTCAACTTCACCGTTTTTTACAACTGCAAACTTGTTGTCAAGCTCAGCAATTTCACCGATAACTTTTTTACCGGCAGTCAAGTTGTAACCATCAACATTAGCGTTGTTAATAGCAACTTTTGCATCAGCAAGTTGAATTTCGATTTTTTTATCTTTTTTGCTCATTTTTCCACCTCACGCTATATTTTACCGAAAAACAAAAAAGCTTGCAAGAGCAAGCTTTAAAATATTAGTCAACTTTGTAAATCCATCCTTCAGGTGCTTCCACATCACCGAATTGAATACCTACAAGTTCATCGTACAATTTACGTGTCACTGGTCCTACTTCTGTTTCACTATAGAAAACATGGAAATCATCACCATGTTGGACACCACCAATTGGTGAAATGACTGCTGCTGTACCGCAGGCACCTGCTTCGACAAATTTATCCAATTCATCAAGTTTAACGTCACCTTGAATAGCTTTCATACCAAAACGATGTTCAGCCAAATAAAGAAGTGAATATTTTGTAATTGATGGCAAAATAGAAGGGCTAAGTGGTGTGATAAACTCATTATCTGCTGTAATACCAAAGAAGTTTGCAGAACCCACTTCTTCAATCTTAGTATGTGTAGCTGGGTCTAGGTAAATAACATCAGAGAACTTGCGGTCATGTGCCATTTTACCTGGAAGAAGACTTGATGCATAGTTACCACCAACTTTAGCAGCACCTGTACCATGTGGTGCAGCACGGTCGTATTCATCTTGAATCAAGAAGTTTGTTGGAACCAAACCACCTTTGAAATAATTTCCGACGGGCATTGCAAAGATTGTAAAAATGTATTCGTCTGCTGGGTGAACCCCGATAATATCACCAACACCGATCAAAAGAGGACGTAGATAAAGTGTCGCACCTGTTCCATAAGGTGGGACAAATTCTTCGTTAGCGCGAACAACTTGCTTTGCAGCATCGATAAATTTTTCTGTTGGCACTTGTGGCATGAGAAGACGATCTGCTGTGCGTTGCAAGCGTTCCGCATTCATATTTGGACGGAACAATTGAACAGAACCATCTTTTGTGCGATAAGCTTTCAATCCTTCAAAAGCTTGTTGTCCATAGTGCAAAGCTGGTGAAGCTTCTGAAATATGGAGCATTGAATCTTCTGTTAATTTTCCTTCATCCCATTTACCGTCTTTGTAATATGAAATATAGCGAAATGGTAATTTGCGATAGGCAAAGCCTAGATTTTCCCAGTCTAAATCTACTGTCATAACAATTCCTCTTTCTTTATTTTTATCCTATTGTACGCTTTTTAAAACATTTTTCAAGTACTTTTCACAAAATTCTGAAAATTTGTTCAAAAAAGGATGGAGACTTTATTTATGAGTCTAAAAACCGAAAAGTGAATCAGTTTTTTTCGTAGAAGCTTGATTTCTCAGCAGTGATTGACAGTAAAGCACTTATTTCATTTGTGCATGGAAAACTCTAAGTTAACTAAATGCATTTTACTCATTACAGCTTCAAAAAAAGAAGCTGAAACTTTTGTCTCAGCCTCTTCTTGTAACTATTTAATTCTTGCGCTAAAGACACCTTCATCAGAAATTTTATCTGAAATGAACGAACCATTACTTGTACGTTCTGAAAGTGTCAAATCTTCCAAGATAGCATTGTAGATATTACCCTTATTCGAATAAACTTCTAGAGTTTCAATCTTATCAGAATCAAGTGGCTCAACGCTAAATAAATCAATATTTTGCACGTCATTTGAAGCGTGTACTGCTCCTGCCATGAAGACGCGGTGTGGTTTAGACTTGAGTTCTCGAAGTACTTGCAAACCACGGTTAGCACGACTTGTAGCTGGAATCAAGTCAGTTGACATACGTTTCAAGCTACCACGTTGTGTCAAAATAAAGAAGCTTTCTGTGTTGGCGATGAAAGTTGACACAACAAAATCATCATCCTTGAGGTTGATAGATTTAACCCCTGCGGCTTTCGAACCCACAACCGGCACCTCATCAATATTGAAATGAAGGGCATAACCATTGTGCGTAATCACCATTACATCATCAAGTGCAATTGGTGAAATTGTCACAATCATATCATCGTCATTCTTCAATTTAGCATATTTAACCGCTTTTGATTTATAAGTACGCCAAGGCGATATTTCCTTGCGTTCAAAACGTTTGATTTGACCTAGTTTTGTAGCAGCAAAATACGTTTGTGGTCCAAATTCATCAACAATTTCCGCATAAAGGACACACTCATCCGTTGCAAAATTAGTGATTGTTTGTGATAAGTGTTCACCGATATCTTTCCAACGAATATCTGTCAACTCATGAACTGGACGATAAATCACATTTCCTAGATTTGTAAAAATCAGCAAATGCTGTGTCGTCTTGGCTTGAGAAACGAAGATTAATTCATCATCATCACGTTTACCAATTTCTTCAACTGTAGAAGCATTAAATGAACGTGGACTTGTACGTTTGATGTAACCACCTTTTGTTACGCTGACAAACGTATCTTCTTCCACAATCAAGCTTGCAACATCAATTTCGATTGTTTCAGCTTCTGCTTGCAATTCTGTTAAACGTGGATTTGCAAATTTCTTCTTAACTTCACGTAACTCACGTTTCATAACATTGTACATAGTACGCTCGTCACCGATAATAGCTTTAAGCATCGTGATACGTTCACGAAGCTCTGCTTCTTCGTTTTCAAGTGCAACAATGTCAGTATTTGACAAGCGGTACAATTGCAAAGTAACGATTGCTTCTGCTTGTTCTTCTGAAAAATCGTAGCTGACTTTTAAGTTTTCCTTAGCGTCAGCTTTATTTTCAGACGCACGAATAAGCGCAATAACGTCATCAAGAATTGAAATCACACGAATTAAACCTTCGACAATGTGAAGACGTTTTTCAGCTTTTTCTTTATCAAATTTTGAACGTGCAACGATAATTTCTTTACGGTGTGCAACGTAACTTGTCAACATCGGAATAATACCGACTTGACGCGGTGTGTAGTTATCAATAGCAACCATATTGAAGTTATAGTTGACTTGCAAATCAGTGTATTTCAAAAGATAGTTGAGAATAGTTTGTTCGTCAGCATCTTTTTTGAGTTCAATAGCAATACGAAGTCCATCACGGTCTGACTCGTCACGCACTTCAGCAATGCCAGGAACCTTATTATTCACACGAACATCATCGATTTTTTTAACAAGTACTGCTTTATTGACTTCGTATGGAATTTCTGTGACAACAATTTGTTTTTTACCACCACGAAGAGTCTCAATATCAGTGCGTGAACGAACAACAACACGTCCCTTACCAGTTTCGTAAGCCTTACGAATACCATCCTTACCTTGGATAATCGCCCCAGTAGGAAAATCAGGTCCCGGCAAGAATTCCATCAATTTATCTAGTTTTGCATTTGGATGGTCAATAAGGTAAACAACCGCATCAATCACTTCAGCCAAGTTGTGTGGCGGAATATCAGTTGCATATCCAGCTGAAATACCTGTTGCACCATTAACCAAAAGGTTAGGGAAGGCAGCTGGCAAAACCGTTGGTTCTTTTTCAGTATCATCAAAGTTCCAAGCAAACGGAACAGTATTTTTTTCAATATCGTGAAGCAAATAGCCAGCAATCTCTGACAAACGTGCTTCGGTATAACGCATGGCTGCCGGTGGATCACCGTCCATAGAACCATTATTACCATGCATTTCAATCAAGGTTTCACGATTTTTCCAATCCTGACTCATGCGCACCATAGCGTCATAAATAGATGAATCACCGTGTGGGTGGAAATTCCCCATAACGTTACCGACAGATTTTGCCGATTTACGGAAACCTTTATCAAAAGTATTGCCGTCCTTGTTCATCGAATAAAGGATACGACGTTGAACAGGCTTCAAACCATCACGAATATCTGGCAAAGCCCGCTCTTGAATAATATATTTGGAATATCGTCCGAAACGATCCCCCATAATGTCTTCAAGAGACATATTTTGTACATTTGACATGTTTCTTATCCTTTTTATCACAAATAAATAATTAAATTTGAGTCGCTCTGTCTAAAATATTTCACATAATCATATTTATGTAAAACCTCATCAAATAAACGTTAAAAATAAGTTTCTCCAGAATCAGAAACTGTGAGCTTAGAACACTGTATTCTCTTCTAGAGTAAATTTAACGTTGTCTTCAATCCATTTACGACGCGGCTCAACTTTGTCGCCCATAAGGACGTTGACACGGCGTTCAGCACGCGCCAAGTCTTCAATCGTTACACGAATTAGAGTACGTGTTTCAGGATTCATAGTTGTTTCCCAAAGCTGGTCTGCGTTCATTTCACCAAGACCTTTGTAACGTTGCAATTGAGCACCCTTACCAAATTTTTGACGAAGTTCTTCTAACTCACCATCTGTCCAAGCGTACTCAACTTGCTCTTTTTTGCCTTTTCCTTTTGACATTTTGTACAAAGGAGGAAGGGCAATATAAACATGTCCAGTCTCAACAAGCGGACGCATGTAACGATAAAAGAATGTTAACAAAAGTGTCTGAATGTGAGCACCATCGGTATCCGCATCGGTCATGATAATAATCTTATCGTAGTTTGAATTTTCAACTTTAAAATCAGCACCGACGCCTGCACCAATCGTATAAATCATTGTATTGATTTCTTCGTTTTTCACAATATCAGACATCTTAGCTTTTGCTGTATTTAAGACTTTACCACGCAATGGCAAAATGGCTTGGAACTTGCGGTCACGTCCTTGTTTAGCTGAACCACCGGCAGAATCCCCTTCGACCAGATAAAGCTCATTTTTCTTAGGATTTTTAGATTGCGCTGGTGTCAATTTACCAGAAAGTAAACCTTTGTCTTTCTTATTCTTCTTGCCGTTACGAGATTCATCACGCGCTTTACGTGCCGCTTCTCTGGCATCACGCGCTTTAATCGCTTTGCGAACAAGATTTGATGCTACTTCACCATTTTCCAAAAGGAAGAAAGTCAATTTTTCAGAAACAATACTATCAACAATCGGACGAGCTAGCGGGCTTCCGAGTTTGTCTTTCGTTTGCCCTTCAAATTGCAAGTGTTCTTCCGGGACAAGGATAGAAAGCACAGCTGAAAGACCTTCACGGTAATCTGACCCTTCAAGATTCTTATCTTTTTCCTTCAAAAGTCCTGACTTACGAGCGTAGTCATTCATTGCTTTGGTAATAGCAGATTTTAGACCAGTCTCATGAGTACCACCGTCTTTTGTACGAACATTATTAACAAAAGAAAGAATATTATCAGAGAAACCATCATTGTACTGAAGAGCAACCTCAACTTGGAAGCCTTGGTCTTCACCAGTTACCCAAATGACTGGTGTCAATGTTTCCTTGTCTTCGTTCAGATACTCAACAAAATCTTGAACACCATTTTCATAGTGGAATTCCAAATGTTCTGCTTCTTCTGGACGTTCGTCTGTTAATGTCAATGTGACATCCTTAAGCAAGAAGGCTGATTCTTTCAAACGTTCAGCAATGGTATTGAACTTGAAATCTGTCGTTGAAAAAATCTTATCATCAGGCATGAATGTAACAGTTGTCCCTGATTTTGATTTAGGTGCTGTACCAATTTTCTTAAGTGTAGTTACAGGTTTTCCACCATTTTCAAAACGTTGCTTGTAAACTGCACCATCACGAGTGATTTCAACTTCAAGCCAGCTTGAAAGAGCATTAACAACTGAAGAACCTACACCATGCAGACCTCCAGAAGTCTTGTAGCCTCCTTGACCAAATTTACCACCAGCGTGAAGCACTGTGAAGATAACTTCTACCGTAGGAATCCCCATAGCATGCTTACCAGTTGGCATACCGCGTCCTTGGTCTTTTACGGTAACACTACCATCTTGGTTAAGGATGACATCAATCTGATTACCGAAACCAGAAAGCGCCTCATCAACGGCATTATCAACAATCTCCCAAACTAAGTGATGTAGTCCTGTCGCATCTGTTGAACCGATGTACATTCCGGGACGTTTGCGTACAGCATCCAGTCCTTCTAATACTTGAATGGCATCGTCATTATAATTATTTACATTAATTTCTTTTTTAGCCAAAAGCGACCTCCAAATAATTCATCTTTTTTATCTTACAAGTTTTTTCAAATTTTTGCAAAAAAAAATCAAATCGAATAAGGATTTTACAAGGAAAATCACTAATTTTTTCATGAAATAGTATAACAAATTTAAAGCGTTATCACAAATTTAACTTGATTCTTCAAGTTATTTATTTTTCAAATTTTACCTTTTCATAAGAACTGATTATGTTATAATGAGAACATGAAAATTTTAGTTATGATTGTGATTGCATACTTGTTGGGGTCAATCCCAACTGGTCTATGGATTGGAAAATTCTTTTATCATGTCAACCTCAGAGAACATGGTAGCGGTAATACTGGGACAACCAATACTTTTCGAGTTTTAGGTGTCAAAGCAGGAATTGTCACATTTGTGATTGACATGCTAAAAGGAACTCTGGCAGCACTCCTTCCTCTTATCTTTAGCGTTAATGGTGTGTCACCTGTTCTTATTGGTTTATTTGCCATTATTGGTCATACCTTCCCGCTATTTGCACAGTTTAAAGGTGGTAAGGCAGTTGCGACAAGTGCTGGTGTTCTTCTCGGATATGCACCGCTATTTCTTCTTTTCCTTGCCGTTATCTTTGTCATCACCCTTTACCTCTATAGCATGATTTCATTGTCTAGTGTTGTTGCTGCAAGCGCTGCCGTGGTTAGTGTGCTTGTCTTTCCAGCATTTGGTTTCTTGCTTAATCACTATGATTTGCTCTTTACATTATTGATTATCATTATTGCAGGCATCATCATTGTACGACACAAAGACAATATTACTCGTATTAAAAATCATGAAGAAAACCTCGTTCCTTGGGGAATGAATTTAAGTCATCAAGAACAAAAAAGAAATTAGCAAAATGCTAATTCTTTTTTTATGCTTTATAAACAATGTTACCATCGCAGATAGTGTATTTGACAACACCTTGGAGTTTTTCACCGATAAATGGTGAATTTGAAGCTTTAGAAGCAAAATGGTCAGAGACAACACGTTCTTCTTTGTCAGCGAAAATCACGATGTCAGCTGGGCCATTTTCAGCCAAATAACCTGCATCGAAATCATACATAGATGACGGATTGATGGTCATCTTAGCAAGCAATTCTGAAAGCGTCAAGTCGCCTGTCGCTACCAAGTTTGTCAAACCAAGTGATAACGACGTTTCAAGCCCTGTCATGCCTGATGGGGCTTTTGTGATGTCTTCAACATTCTTTTCATCGGCGTGGTGTGGCGCGTGGTCAGTCGCAATCACAGAAATGACGCCAGATTTCAAGCCTTCAATAACCGCTAAGCGATCCTTTTCTGTACGAAGTGGTGGATTCATCTTAGCTGCAGAACCTTTGATCAAAAGCAAATCCTCTGTTTTTGAGAAATGTTGCGGTGCTGCTTCTGCAGTGACGTTTGCCCCCAATTGTTGAGCAAATTCAACCACTTTCACTGATTCAGCTTTTGACAAGTGTTGGATATGCAAATGAGCTCCGCGGTCATAGGCAATCATAACATCACGCGCAATCATGCTGTATTCTGCCACACCTGTTGCTCCGCAGAAATGGAATTTATCACGTGCGATACCTTCGTTAAATCCAAGGATGCCGTTTAATTCTGGGTCTTCTTCGTGCACAGCCACAAATGTGTTGTTTGCTTTAGCCAAATCCAAGGCTTCTTTTAACACTTTTGTGCTTTGAAGCGGAATACCATCATCAGAAAAGCTAAGAGCACCATTTTCAAGCAAAGCCTTAAAATCAGTCAAAGTCTTGCCGTCAAAGTTTTTCGTTACGGTTGCATTAGTGTAAACGTGAACGTTCTCCTTAGCTGCACTTACTAAAACTTCTTTCAAAGTCTCAACGTCAGAAATGGTAGGGTTGGTATTTGCCATCATCACAACTGATGTGAAGCCACCAGCTGCCGCTGCTAATGCACCTGTGTGAATGTCTTCTTTATGCGTTTGACCTGGTTCACGGAAGTGTACATGAATATCCACCAAACCTGGTGCCACAACAAGACCAGTAGCGTCAATCACTTCAGCACCAGCTTCTTCAATTGCATCCGCAATTTTAACAACTTTTTTACCATCAACAAGTACATCCGCTACCTGATCAAAACCAGATTTCGGATCAACAACACGACCATTTTTAATAAGTAACATGTTAAACTCCTATTATTTCAACCAATCAATTGGTTCAAGGCCATCCTCTGTCAAATATGCGTTAGCTTTTGAGAAAGGGTGGCTGCCAAAAAATCCTCGATAAGCCGAGAGTGGACTTGGATGCGCACTTTCAATGACATGATGGATAGGATTGGTAATGAGAGCTTTTTTCTTACGTGCAAAACCACCCCACAGGATAAAGACAACAGGTGTTTCTTTTTGATTAACCACCTTGATAATCGCATCTGTGAAAGGTTCCCAGATTTGCCCCGCATGACCATTCGCACGACCAGCTGGAACTGTCAAGCAAGCATTTAAAAGAAGCACTCCTTGCTGTGCCCATGGTGTTAAATCGTGGTGATCACGTTGCCCCAAATCATCTGCCAATTCTTTCAAAATATTTTGCAAAGATGGCGGAGCTGGAATGTCTTCTGGCACTGAAAATGACAAGCCTTGTGCTTGATTCGGACCATGGTAAGGATCCTGACCAATGATGACGACTTTAACATCTTCTAATGCTGTTGTCTGAATCGCATTAAAGACTTTTTCACGTGGTGGGTAAACCAATTCTTGTTGATAGACCAAGTCCATAAACTGATTGATTTGCCCAAAATAATGCTCTGGTAATTCCTTTTTAATTAATTCATGCCAAGTTGAATGTTGCATGTTCACTCCTCGTTAGTTTTAGTATTTCCCTACTAAATCTAGCTTTTCTTTTGCCAAGATATGACCTTTTATCGCATGTCGCAAATCATTCATGTAAAAACCATTTTCAAGTGGCAATTCACAATCCAAAGCATAGACCGTAAGGGTATAAACATGGTCTTTATCCGGTGGATATGGTCCCATATAACCATCATAAATATCTGAGTTATCCTCATTTAAAAACTTGCTAACCAAGCTATTTTTACCATGAGTGTGCTTAGCATCCAAACGAGAGAAATCTTTAGGAACTACTGTCATATCTGCTGGCACATTAGCAACTACCCAATGAATGTAAGCAAAGCCACAAACTGGAATAGAATCATAGTCGACAAAGGTCCAAGCAAATGTCTTTGTTCCTTTGGGAGCATCCTCAATCATAAAAGGAAAAGAAATCACAGCGTTTCCTCTCACTTGAACACTAGCCCCTTTAGCGTAGGTATCTGGTAAGACATTATCTTTAAATGGTGATGATAGTTTCATTATAACCCCTTTCCATGTTTAAACCAAGAAGGCCACCAAAGTTTTTCACCTTAGTAGCCAAATACTAACTCATTTAGTCACGCCAAGTTTCTTGATTTTCTTTAAACTTGCGTAACAATGTCAAATCATCAGCAGTGATGTAACCTTGTACTTTAGCCACTTTGATAAGCTCTGTGTAGTTAGAAAGTGTTACAAGTTTTACACCTGCTTTTTCAAAGTTTTCAGTTGCTTTTGGCAATTCATAAGTGAAGATGGCTACCACACCGATAACATCAGCTCCTTCACGTTCGGCAGCTGCTACAGCTTCAAGAACTGAACCACCAGTTGAGATAAGGTCTTCAACGACAACCATTTTTTGTCCTTTTGTTACACGACCTTCGATTTGATTTCCAGCACCATGATCTTTTGGTTTACTACGAATGTAAGCAAATGGAAGATTCATTTTATCAGCGATAATGGCACCATGTGGGATACCAGCTGTTGCAGTTCCGGCAATTACTTCAACTTCTGGGAATTCTTCTTTGATTTTGTCAACAAACCCATTTTCAATCAAAGTACGTGTTTCTGGGTAAGACAAAGTTACACGATTATCTGTGTAGATTGGTGATTTAATCCCAGATGCCCAAGTAAATGGATCATTTGGTTTCAAGTAAACTGCTTGAATATCAAGCAAATCTGATGCAATTTGTGATGCTAAAGTCATTTTATTCCTCTTTTCTAAACTCAAAAATCAATTGTCGCCTTAGTATTAAAATACTAAGCGTTCCATTCGTTGTAAATGGCTTTGTAAGCTGCCACTGGATCCTCAGCTTTAGTAATTGGTCGTCCAACAACGATATAACTTGATCCGATAGCTGATGCTTGACTTGGCGTCATGACGCGTTTTTGGTCACCAACCACAGCTCCTGCTGGGCGAATACCTGGCGTCAAGCAGACAAAATCATCTGACGTTGCCTCTTTGATAACAGCAACTTCACAAGCTGAGCAGACAACGCCATCAAGACCAGCTTCTTCTGCTTTTTTCGCATAATGAAGCACAGAATCAACCAAGCTTGTCTGAATGTTTTGGTCTGCTTTCATCTGTTCATCTGATGTTGAGGTTAATTGAGTTACTGCGATCAGTTTTGGACCTTGCCCAAGCCCTTCACGCGCCGCTTTCATCATCTCAACACCACCAGCTGCGTGAACATTGGTCATGTCCACACCTAGATTTGAAAGCACATGCATTGCTGATTTAACCGTATTCGGAATGTCATGCAATTTCAAATCTAGGAAAACTGAGTGTCCAAGAGATTTCACATAACGAACAATCTCTGGTCCTTCAGCATAATAAAGTTCCATACCAATCTTGACATAGAGCTTCTCATCTGCAGGGAACAAAGCAAGAAATGACTTCACATCATCAAATGATGGAAAATCAAGAGCAATAATCGGACGACTTTCGTGCATTTTTTCTCCTTTTTCTATAAAGAAAACCCCGCCCGAGGGCGAGGTTACACGAAAAGCAGGGTAGCAAACACCCCATTATCAAAGATTATATCTTCTTTTTTTCACGAACCTTTCTCGCCTCTCTGGACTCAATTAAAGGTTATTCAGTTGTTAATATTATATCTTTTTTTACAATCAAAGTCAAAAATTTACTGACTTTTTAATCAAATAGCAGAGCTTATTTGCCACGTAAATCTTGGCGAACTTCGCGACGTAAAGTTTCAAGATCTGTGATGCCATACTGGTCCATGACTTCTGGCAAACGCTCGATGATATTTGGACAAGCGTAAGGATCTGCAAAGTTCGCTGTTCCAACACCAATAGCTGACGCACCAGCAATCATCATCTCAATAGCCGCTTCTGCCGAATCAACACCACCCATACCAATAATTGGCAAATCAGAACTTTGCGCTACTTGACGAATAAGCTTAAGAGCTACTGGAAAGACCGCTGGACCGCTCATACCTCCTGTACCATTGGCAATGATTGGTTTACGTGTTTTCAAATCAAATCGCATGCCAACCAAAGTATTAATCATGGTAAACCCTGTCGCACCGGCTTCTTCAACAGCCTTAGCAACTGTCGTAATATCAGCAACACTTGGTGTTAGCTTGACGTAAACTGGCACATCTGAATTCTCAACACTCGCTTTAACGGCAGCGTAAGCCAACTCAGGCACCTGACCAATCAAAAGACCGTGATTGCCGTGGTCAACATTCGGACATGAGATGTTAAGCTCAATTGCTTTGACGTTTGGAGCTTTTGAAATCTTTTTTGACACATAAGCGTATTCGTCATTTGAGAATCCTGCAACATTAGCAATGATTGGCAATTCTGGGAAATGCTCAGCTAACCAAGGAAGTTTTTCTGACAAGACCACGTCGACACCAGGGTTTTGCAAGCCAATAGCGTTTAACATGCCTGATGGTGTTTCTGCCACACGAGGTGTCGGATTTCCAAAACGCGCATCCTTAGTCGTTGCCTTAATCATGATTGAGCCAAGTTTATCCAAATCATAGTATTTGGCGTATTCTTGTCCAAAACCAAAGCAACCTGACGCTGGAATAATCGGATTTTTTAAATCAAGTCCTGGAAGTTTGACCGCTAAACGATTTTCTGACATAATTTTGCCTCCTTACAAAATGATTTGACCGGTTTCAAAGACTGGACCATCTTCACACACACGCTTGTTGGCTGCTTCTTTGGCATTTCGCAAATGCACCACACAAGCGTAGCAAGCACCCATGCCACAAGCCATACGTGATTCCATTGACAAATAAGCATGTGGGTGATTTTCAAATTTCTTGTCCACATATTTCAGCATGCCAGGCGCACCACATGAATAAATGGCATCAAATGACTGCTTTTCAACCAAATCATCGACAACCGTTGACACATAACCCTTAATACCATATGAGCCATCATCTGTTGTCACATAAACTTTACCGTAAGCTAATAATTCCTCTTCTAGAATCACAGCATCTTTAGTCGCAAATCCAAGCACAGAAACGACTTTAACACCTTTAGCAGCAAGCTGCTTAGCTGTTTCAACCAAAGGCGGAACACCAATACCCCCACCAATGAGAAGAGCTGTTTGACCAGCTGAGATGACTGACAAATCAAAGCTATTACCCTGAGGTCCCATGGTATCAACGCGATCACCAGCTTTTAGCTGAGATAAAATAGTCGTCCCAGCACGTTCTACTCGGTAAACAATTGTTGCCGCTTTATTGACCTTATCAATCTGACAAATCGAAATCGGACGTCGTAAAAGTTTGCTAGGGTCCGGCACACGCAAGTGCAAAAATTGACCAGGTGCCATGTCCAAGACCATCTCACCAGAAAGCTTCATCTCAAAAATGCGTGGGGCAATCTCACGTTGACTAACAATCAGCAAATCTTCTTTTAACACAGAAGTTTTGTCTTTACAACTTGAATTCATAGTGTTCCTTTCACACAAAAAAACCTCGCCAGAAGGCAAGGTTACAGCAAAATAAGCAGAGCACACCAAAGTACACCCATACCCTTTATCAGAGATAACACTCTTTTTTACAGTAACCTTGAAAGTCTCTCTGGACTTAATTAAAGGTTTTCAAATTTTCACTATTATAACGCGTTTTCATTTGCTTGTCAATTATTTTTGTAAGTTTCTGATACTTCTCTTGTCCGCAGATAATTAAATCAAACCATGATAAGAGGAGTTTAAAGTAGCTTAGAAACATGCTAAACACACTATCCTTTGATATCCTTCCTTATGACATGTTATAATATGGTCAACGCTAAAGTTCGAAGATAAACTTAGCACAACGCAAAAAAGACAGTAGCTACAACTACTGTCTTTTTTTGTTTTCAGAGAAGACTCAGGTTAATGGTTGTAGCGTTTGTTTTGAATGTACTGAATCAACCACTCAACAACTATTTCTGCAGCAACGCCAACTACAAAAGGTATCAAAACAAGTTCGAAGATAACATTCACAACGCTTACCTCCAAACTAAGTTCGTAACTTGCTTAAATATTGTCGCGACCCTAACATTATACCGAAAATGGTTCTATTTCAAAAAAGAAAATCTGATTTAGTCCCTTAAGTAAGCCATTTTTTCTTAATTCCAGGCTCATGAAAAAACAGTCCACTGGACTTATTCGCTTTTCTGTTTTCAGGCTCATGAAAAAACAGTCCACTGGACTTATTCGCTTTTCCGTTTTCAGGCTCATGAAAAAACAGTCCACTGGACTGTTTTTTTAATCTAGATATGCTGCATAAGAATAGATTTGTAAATCAGAGTATCCAGTAAATGGGGCGATTTCTGACATCAAGGTTTCAAAGCGACTATCTTTTAGCAAGATATTTTGACCATAAATCAATAGATTGATTGGTTCAGTCGGTTCGCTAATCAAATTACCTTCTTCATCAAAGACTTCTTTCTTGCGGCGACGTAATTCATCTAAAACATTTTCAAGGATAACCAAGCAATCTGAGATATTATCTACTGCACCATAAAAACGATCAAACGCATTGTAGAAGTTAATCTCGCGCTTCAAATCATCTCCAGCATCCAAGACACATACCAAGCCTTTATGGTCGAAAAGGAAGTGGCGGAACTGCTTAACAGCCTCATCACGACTGATTACTGGAAAATCAGACTCTTTTGATTCTTGCTCTTCAGATTCTTCGTCAAGAAGTACTTCCTCAACCACTTCGTTATCGCTAACTTGTTTTTCATCGCTCGTGGCAACTTCATCAGCTGGTTCTTCCAACTCAACTGTCTCAGGCTCTTCTGCCTCGACAAGGTCGTCTTCAACTTCTAGTTCTGCAGTTTCTTCAATTTCTTCAATTTCTTCATTTTCATCAGAAACTTCCTCAAGCTCAGATTCTTCTATAGCTTCTTGTTCAACATCTTCTTCAAAAGATTGACTAGTTTCTTCTTGAACTTGCTCTTCATTCTCCTCGTCAGAAGTTTCCACCTCTACCTCAACAGCTGGTTCTTCATCAAGTGATTCACTTACTTCTTCTGGGCTTACTTCAGTTTGAGGAGTATCTTCTTCAGCATCAGTAGTTTCAACAGTTTCTGCTTCGTCAGAAACGACAGGTTCAAGGACTTCCTCAGCGTCTTCTTTGTTATCGGCTACTTCGTCATTTCCTTTAACAACTTCTTTTAATTCACCTGGTCCAAGAACTTTTTCGGACTTAGCTGCTTTTTCTTTAGCTAATTCTTTTTCTACTAATTCTGGGATGGACTCAACTTTTTCGTCTTTACTGTCATCATAAACTTCTTCAGATTTTCTTGGCGTCAAGGCATCAATCTTAGCCATTAGCTCTGCTTTTTTGACCTCTCTTTTCTTGTATTCCACAACTTGTAGCGGATCAACCAAAAGAGGGTATTCAGATTCTTCTTTGATTGATAAATTTGTCACACGAAGAGAGGTAAAGACATCAATCAAAACACCAAAAACACGTTGACGATTATCACCCAAAATCGCATGGAAAACAGACTTAGACTCACAAATTTCCAAGACGTTATCAATCCCACGAATCCAAGTACCGACAATATCCAAAGAGTGATTCATCAATCTGAATGACGCTTCATCATACCAGAAAGTTGACTTAATCAACTTTTTTTGCTTAGAAAGCGCATCCACTGCTGCCAAAATTTCACCTAACTCTGATTGCACAATATTTGGCGAAAAAGAAGCCCCCAATAAAGATGGGGTCTTCTCAACCAAAACAATTTCATCTCTGAAAAGTGTTAGGTAATGAATGCTGACAAGTAATTTTTGAATTAATAAACGATGCCCATTTGAATTTGTATCTTTCATCGCTACCACCACACTCACCTTATAACTTATATTACATTTCTATTACAGTACGTTACTACTAATATATCACATAATAGGTAAAAGGACAATGAAAAAAGATAAGAAGCCTGAAAATAAAAAGAAAAACCGAACGATATATTTAGACAAAAAAAGAAAAAGAAACCGAGTCGTAACTCAGTTTCTTCTATTTATCAAGATTATTTTTTAACGTCTTGTTTGTAGAATTCTTGCAAAGCTTCTTGCCATGTTGGAATGACAAAACCAGTAGCTTTTGCTTTTTTAAGACTCATTGTTGAGTTAAATGGACGTTTTGCTTTTGCTGGGAATTGGCTTGAATCAACTGGTTTAACCACAACATCAGTATCTTTCAAGATTTCAACCGCAAAATCAAACCAAGTTGTATCTTCAGTAGCGTCATTTGACAAGTGATAGTAACCAAATTCTTTTTGGTTTTCTGTCAAATAAGTCATGAATTCTGCCAATGTACGAGTCCATGTTGGACGACCGTGTTGGTCATTAACAACAGTCAATGTGTCATGAGTTTTGGCAAGGTTTTGCATTGTGAAGACAAAGTTTTTACCGTAGTTACCAAATACCCAAGCAGTACGGATGATGTAGAAGTTTTTAGCGTATTTTTCAACTGCTTCTTCACCCAAACGTTTTGTACGACCGTATTCAGTTTGAGGATCTGGAGTATCATCAACTTCCCATTCTTGACCAACTGGTTTTTCACCATCAAAAACATAGTCAGTTGAAATGTAAACAAGAGTTGCACCATATTTTGCTGCCGCTTTAGCTACGATTTCAGTACCTGTCACGTTGATCGCATAATCAAGTTCTTTACCTTCATCTTCAGCCGCATCAACCGCAGTGTATGCCGCACAGTGGTAAACAAGTGTTGGTTTTACTTGTGCAAATACTTCATCAACTTTTTCAGCATTAGTGATGTCCATTTCTGCAACGTCAACCGATACATACTCCTCACCACGTTCATCCAAAAGATAACGTAACTCTGTTCCTAATTGCCCATTGGCACCTGTAACTAAAATCATTTTAGCACTCCTCGTTTTTTTAATATCTAAAGGCCTGTAAACCTTTTAAATCATTCCCTACTATTTTACACTATTTTTTCAGAAAAAGCAGTAAAGAGCGGGAATTATTAGAAAAAGAATTTGAGTTATTAACTTAACAGTATAGTCTTCCAGTCTTTTGGAAAGCCAATTGAAGACAGTTCAATACTATCCTGATATTTGATTAAAATTCTATCCAGATTAATAACTGCTTCTTTCCAGACTTCACTATTATCGAGTCAGTATTTAAGCAACACAAAATTGGCAAATAATCTATTATTTTCTATTCTTACAGTATGATGCTTTTCTAGTTTTGGTGTTCTTTGAAACGTCGTTCTATACAATCTCATATTATGAGCAAGTTTATTCCTCAAAATTCTAAGAGTATCTATCCAACTATCAAACGTTTTAGGAGAAAGGTTAAATTCTCTACTTATGTTTTTCCTATCACGACTTGGTATATTTTTATATAAATATTTTAAGTTCCCTAAAGTAAAGAGGTTTACTGCTACCCATATAGGAAATTGACTACGATACTTTTGAATATGGTGTTTCACAAATGGAACTTCTCGATTATTCCTAACATTATTTTGAAAATCAGCCATGAAATGACTATGATCATTTGCACTTTTAAAATAATTAATGTCTGTATAAATCAACGGATCTTCGGGATGAGCAATAGCAATATTATAAGCAATCCTAGTTTTTAACTTTTCTTCTGCTTCAACCATTAGAGCCATTAAAATGTTTCTTATCTCATTATCAAAATGATAGAGCTTTATAGCCAAATTCATTGATGTACCATTTTGATACTTCTCCCCTTGCTTGAATGGGAAAAGATAACCTGTCAAAGTGTAGTAATTGACATTTCTTAGAATCTCAATAGCTCTACCACGATTTTCAATTACCAAACCACGTTTCTCAAGTATTTGTAATTGTTCTTCGACTGTTTTTGCTTTTTTCATAATTTCTCCACACACAAAAAAACGACTTAGCACTGGTACGCATTATAAAGAGGCGATTGCTAAGTCTTAATCATATGTGCGTAATAACAGAATAATCGCTATATGTCAACTTTTTACTTCTGATGTCCAATTTCCTATATTAACCAATTGGTCTTTCATAATCAAACTATTTGACGATAAAGATTTATTATTCACCATCGACTTCTGCACTTAGTTGATAGAACAAATTATTAAAGATCTTAATCAACCAATAAATTCCTCCAAGTAGCGTCGCTAAGTAAATAACTTTATAAATCACCTTCGGAATAATTGGAATATTTACACTAGGAAAGTTCTAAAATGAAGTTAGCCACCTAAGGGTATCAAAAAACATCTCAGAGAGATATAATTGTAATCACCACAACAACAATTAGAAAGACTCTGAGATGCAAAACTATTA
>SKEL01000986.1_pt1 | contig 27813 bp, 23 predicted proteins | sample 4826741 | NCBI WGS metagenome assembly SKEL01 (sample SAMN11008810, study PRJNA524170) | human gut metagenome | biome: Human fecal sample; material: Feces; isolation source: fecal sample from pouch patient p33 | host: Homo sapiens | place: Israel: Tel-Aviv | collected 2016-03-22
TTTCTATTGTGGTCGAACAGGGTGGCCTGCATTATCAAATCAACTATAAAGTGACTGAAATTCGGCCAGAAACCGCAGCCTAAATCACCAGGCACTATTTAGTCAATGGCTTTGCAAAAGCGATTAATGAATGGCTGCCGATGACCTATCTCATTGACGCTTTAAGAAGCTTAATTGCAACACATCAAGCGATTGGCACCGACATGGCGATCATGATCGGCTTAATCGGACTATTTAATCTTCTTATGCTCTTCCGTTTTCAGATCGGCTTGCATCAAAGCTTCATCGAAATTGATGCTACTGAAGATGCTTAACGCGCTCCCCGGCGCAAAAGCCTGCGTGTAAGGACCTCGAACGCAATGGCCAAAACCGGGCCATCACGCCCAAGGCCACTTACACTCCGGTCTCTAACCGCGCTGGCTCGCGCTTACGATAAACGCGTTCGCCAGCCCAGAAATCTGCGTGTAAGGACCTTGGGCGCAATGGCCAAAGCCCGGCCATCACGCCCAAGGCCACTTACACTCCGATTTCTAACCGGGCTGGCTCACGCTCACTAAAGAAGGTGTTTGCGATGTTAAAAAGCAACAATTCGCTCAGTATCTCAGCCTTAATTGAACAACACGGTCATGAGAAGATTCGTCAGGCCCGGCGTATGCTGGTTATGAATCTCATCGTCTACACTGTGATTGCCGCCATTGAGCTATGGTTCGGCGCGAAGGATCATGCCGTTGCGTTAACCGCCGATGGTCAAAATAATTTGACTGGCATTGTCACCGTCTCTGCTTTGATTGTCGGACTATCGTTTGCCACCCGCCCTTCTGATACATTTCATCTTGAAGGTCACTGGCAATTTGAGAATCTTGCCGTTTTTCTAGCCGGCTTGGGTATGTTTCTTATCGGCCTGATCACCATCTGGGAAGGTCTGGGCGCAACTTTGGCCTTACTATCCGGACACGCCGCTGCGCCACTCAAAGGCCAAGCCGCTATCATGGCTGCCATTTCAGCGGTGTCAATGCTAATCCTTTGTTGGTTCAACCACCTCATTGGCCAACATACACAAAGTAGTTCACTCGCGGCATCGGCCAAAGATTTTCTCGGCGATGCCTTGACTTCAACTGGCACCATGATCGCCATTCTCGGTGCTTCCTATTGGCACATCCACTGGATTGATCCACTGGCAGCTGTTTTGATCGGGCTATTCTTGATCTGGAACGGCAGCCGAATTCTCAGCACCAGCGCCGAAAAGCTCTCCAACGGGTTCAATCCTGCCCTCCGCACCCAACTTGTGGACAAGCTGCAAACTGTTAGTGGGATACTCGCGGTCAGCTTCGTTGATGGTCGGTATGCTGGCAGCAATATTATTGTCGAAGCCGAAATCGTGCTCCCAGCCGGTGATAGCCTCGCCAAATCCTACCGCATCTGCAAAAGTGCCGAGCAAGTCCTCCAAAGTGACTTTCCAGTGCTGTACTGTTGCATTCAGGTCAAACCCAACTTACCCAAAAATATGTCTAGATGATGAGCTCCCACCACACTTGCCAGCGCAGAGAACTGACTAACACTTAAAAAGCACAAGCCACAGACAGAATGAGTTCTGGCTGCAGCTTGTGCTTGTTTAGGTTCAAAATCGACTAGGCTTCGAGCTTTTCTTTGTTTGAATCCGCCACATAATGCGGAATCTCATCATCAATGAAATAAACCTTATACCAAACTAAGAAGGTATAAATCGTCCAAACTTTGCGGCGATCATTGCGCTCTTTGCGGTAAGTCTTATCGAGAATATCCAAAATTGCGTCTTGATCAAAGAACTCTTTAACCCAGTCTTGCTCAAATGTTTCGCGAACCTTTTTATAAAAAGGTTCATCTTCAAGCCACTGTTTGACCGGAACCGGGAAGCCGAGTTTTTCGCGACTCGCCCATTCTTCTGGCAAGTGACGGTTGGCAGCTTCACGCAAGGCGTACTTAGAATTGTGCGAGTTGATCAGATATTTGGTTGGAATACCAGCCGCCACTTTGGCAACTTCCTTATCCAAAAACGGTACCCGCAGTTCCATAGAGTTGGCCATTGACAGCTTGTCGGCCTTCAGCAAAATATCCTTAGGCATGAACTGGTGAATATCAAGGTACTGCATCTTCTTGACTTCATCATCGTAATGGCGCACCTTTTTGTACGATTCCGTTACGATATCACGAACGCTCTTACTCTGGCGGAAGTCCGGCTGCAAGATCTCATCGGCCTGGCCTTCATGGAAAACTAAGGCCTCACCAATGAAGAACTCTTCCGCCGGGGCCGTGGATTCATACAGATGCAGCCGTCCGTGGAAGTTCGGCATCTTCTTCAACCCATGGGCAATGCGGTACTTCACGCCGCGCGGTAACTTACGCAAACCGTCCGCGAAGACCCGAATCGCATGGCTGCGGGTATGAAAGCCATAGTTGGCATACCCGGCAAAAAGTTCGTCCGCCCCTTCACCAGACAAAATAACCGTCACATCTTTGTGAGCCAGTCTTGTCAGGAAGTATAACGGCACGCAGGAAGGATTGGAATCCGGCTCGTCCAAATGATATTGAATCAATGGGAAGTTATCCAATGCCTCTTTTTCCGTCACGATATCACTAGTGTTATCTAAGCCCAATTTGTCACTGAGTTCTTTCGCAGCGACCCCTTCATGATACTTCTTGTTGTCAAAACCGATGGAGAAAGTGTGCTCTGGCCGCAACAGCGCGGTAATATATGACGAATCCACCCCTGAAGAAAGCAAGGAGCCGACTTCAACATCGGAAATCCGGTGGGCATCAACTGATTCGGACACACTCTTGTCAATGGCAGCAACCGTATCTTCAAAACTCAGATTGTTCGCCTTGAAGTCCATATCCCAGTACTTCTTAATCGTGAGTTCATTATCCTTCAACGTGAAGTAATGACCTTCCGGAATGCGATAAACGCCTTTGAAGAAAGTTTCGTCCAACGCAGAGTACTGGAAGGTCAAATACGGTTTGAGCGCTTCTTTGTTCAGTTGCTTCTTAAACTTAGGATGTTTCAAAAAGGCCTTGATTTCACTACCGACGATGAACGTGTCGCCATCGTGGTAGTAATACATCGGCTTAATTCCAAAGAAGTCGCGCGCACCAAACATTTCTTTCTTGTTGTCATCCCAAATCAGGAAAGCAAACATGCCGCGAATCTTTTTCAACAGTTCTTCAATGCCATACTCTTCGTAACCATGAAGCAGCACCTCGGTGTCGGAATGGGTCTTAAACACATGTCCGGCAGCAATCAAATCTTTGCGAATGCTCTGAAAATTATAGATTTCCCCATTAAAGATAATCGCAACAGTACCGTCTTCGTTCAGAATCGGCTGCGAACCACCCTTTAAGTCAATGATCGACAACCGACGAAATCCAAGCGCAACATCATCATTGATATATTCGCCACTCGAATTCGGCCCCCGGTGTTTGATCATATCCATCATGTTATTAATAACTGGTTTCTTGTTCAAAATTGTCTTGTCCGCAAACGCGATGATTCCGCACATACAGTTAACCCCTTTTCGCGTGAATGACGATCATTACTTGTTTCAGTATAAAGATTTGACAACGCAAGTCAATCAAAGAGCGTGAGCCAGCCCGGTTAGAAACCGGAGCATAAGTGTCCTTGAGCGTGATGGCCCGGGCTTGGCCATTGCGCTCAAGGTCCTTATGTGCAGGTTTCTGGGCTGGCGAACGCGTTTCAGAGCAGAGCGTGAACAGGAGCGCTTAGAAATCGGAGTGTAAGTGGCCTCAGCCGCAATGGCCGGGCTTTGGCCATTGCGGCTGAGGTCCTTACACGCAGATTTCTGCGACTGTGAACGCGTTTCAGAGCAAAGCGACTACACCCTCAAAGTCGGCACCATCACCTTTTTTATGTGGCCTCCAAATAAGCACACGACACGGTTAACGCCATTTAATTATCAATATTGATTTTCTTTTACCCAACACGCTAGGATAAGTATCACCATGATTTGAAACTAAGATGGAATATGAAAATTCACCATTGACTAGCAAGATAGAGATAAAGAGCCTGTTATTAGGATCAATCACAGGCAATTTTTCATGGATAGTTTGATTGCCTCTTTTTAAAGCATTCTTAAATGGAGTAGATATTTGACTTGGAACGTCTATCAGATAGTTAGAATAGTTTGCCATGCTGCCAGATTCAAATTGATTAAGAATGTTTTTTAGACGGTTTCCAATGGAATCTTGTTTACAAGTATCACCGTAATATATATTCAAAAGCAATTTTCAAAAACGCTAATTTAAAATTTAATACATTGTAGTTGTATCTAAAATTAATCTTTAGTCAACTTTCTTCAACTTCCGTATTTTTAATTTTTTTCAAGGCTTTATCTATAAGCTTCTGTGGAACATGCTGCCTCCTTACCTTTTTTAATTATCTGAGCTGTTTCTTTTTTAGAATTCGCCATAACTGAAAAGCCATTATCCTTTTCAGTTACTTTAGGAATATATTTAGGACCTGGATCTTTGTCTAATATTATGGTGTTACCATTCGAATCTTTTCCAAGTCTTAACACTTGTGGCATATTCCACTTGCACCCTTCTAACTCTAGAATCTCTCTTTTTATTTCAATTGTTGCACCAAGAGCACCATCATAGTCTGCACAAACTGTATTCGTAGTAAAACTATTAATGCCAATAGCTTCAGGAATAACATGTTCTAAGCTAGATTTTTTCCCCACCCAAAATATACACGTAATTTTCAAGGTTAATCCCCCTAAACAAGATAAGCGATATAGTTTAATCAACAAAATCGATTGCCATACTTTTTTGCAAAATTGATAAAACCCAAATTCGCATAAATAAATATTCTTGTCTATTTGCTCACTATTTTTAAACTTAATCATTTTCAAAACTTGCTTTGTAAATTCTAGCGGCGCAGCACCATTAGCAGTAACTAAATTATGATCGCGTACTGTTTTTTCTTGAAAGAAGTCTGATTTGTTTTGATACTGGTCAAAGTCTTTCCACAGATATTGTGCGTTACCAGTATGTTTGAAGTTAGTAAGTAATCCATTTTTAGCGAGATAGTCCACGGCACTACAGATCGCACCCACGAACTTGTTATTCGTTAGCTAATCTTGGATTAGCTGTTTTAGTACACTGTTTTTAATTTGCTATGAATTTCCACCAATCAATATTAATAGCTCACAATTAGCCGGTATTTTCCGATTTATAGTCTACTGTGGTTCTAAAACCACCAATTGAAACTACCTCTTGCTTAATGGAAGCAGTTTTAACTTCCTGACTAGGGGCTTGATTTAATGTACTTGAAAGGTAAGCGTCTCCCAATCAGCATAGTCATTCAACATCACAAAAACTGCTTGTTTCATAATAATGGAGTCTCTATTCTATTGGGATTAGTATCTCACAGAATCCCAAACTGACTAATTTCTGTTTATATCGTTCAATAATTGGCTTATTAAGCACCTTAAGTTGTTTTTCGCAGATAATCTGGTTCAACTTTTTATAAAATTCATTAATTGCTATTTCGGTATGAGGTATTTTAAAAATAGCGTACTTTATGGAAGGTAAAGGCCTTTGCTTAATACGGTTATTCTTCAAATGTTCCTTATTAATAATTAAACAAACATCATATCTACAATTCGCATCAGGAACATTCTGCGGATTATCTAAAGCTATACCTAGAATAGTTGATCCTTCGAATAGACCTTCTGCCTTAACCCATTGTTTAAAGGAATGCATTAATTTTCCATTTTCACTACCATAAGGGCCCATTCGTCTAAAATAGGCAACGTTTGTTTCTTTCATATATTCAATATGCACTTTTCTGTACTCCATTTTTTTACTTGGACGTCCTGTGTCATTAGCATAACCCCAGTTAAAATGAAATACACTACTGATTTAAAAATATGTTTCTAAAACAATTGTATTCCCTGTACAATGGATCAAGTAGAGAAGTGAAAGCGGTGGCTATTTCCGATCGGAAGTGGTGCTTATGGCGTTAACCTTCAAAGCCCGTAATTCCTAACGAAAGGAGTAGCCTAAGTGTCCGTTGCGGACGCTTACAATTAGTGCTGGCTTTCGATACGTTTATCGTAGCCTTGATCGCATTAATTGTTGAGCTGATCAAAAGTCAGCAAAAAATGGTCAATCCTACCACCACCAAAAACGGCAAAAAAATAGAGACCCAAGTTCCTACAGTCGAACTTGGATCTCCTAAGTTAAGGATTTGACCGATGCAGTCATGTTGTTACATTGACTGGTACTAATTGTAAAACCCTCTTCAATAAACCTAATACTGCGACACCTCTACAAAAATCTTATTCACTTGTACGGAACGACGAGTGTTGAAATGATGTTGCCAGATAACTTGGCGTTGTTTGGTGGTTCTATGACACACCCGATTGAACATCTATGGGAAGCTCATTGTCCCGTTTGGATTACTGAGTCTTGTTATTAGCCTCATACCTCCATGTGTGTTCATCTTTAGATCTCATGGAACATGAATCTGACGATAGGTGGCGCAGATACTTACTGCACCAACGCTCTATTCGTTTTACTCGTGCTTTGCGACACACACTTTCGAGCCAGTTCGTTTGCTTGTTACTGAACGAAGGATCGTGATTCTTGGTTCCTGCATCGACCTTGATGTTCTTCCTTAACTTCAAATAAAGTGTATCATGTAAGCGCTATCTTGGCAAGCCCTATGACCTGCTTTTTTACAAAAAAATTTTTAAACCGTCAAAAAGCAAACCGGCGAACCCGGCTTGCTGCGCCATAGCCATAGAGACTTAAACGCCGACGATCAATGTCAACACTGACAACATATCCGGCATATTCGCTAGGAGTACCAAAATGTCGATCAAACCGGCGATTAAATTTAGTCGTCAATCCGTGATGGCGACCCATCAGTGCACTGGTATTTTGTAGGCTGTAATGAATACCATTCACCTGATAGTCCGCTTCCAAGTGGTAGTGTCCGGCGAGATACGCAATGATCCGACCCGTGTTTTGGGTGAAATCAAACCTTAACTGTCCGCCAAATTCAGGCGTTTTACCTGTATTCAACACCCCACTGGCATGCAAATTAAATGCACGCAACAACTCATGGACGGCCCGACCGTTAAACTTTAAGGCTGGTTGGCCTTTTTGATTCATCGCCGGCGCGTGACTCATGATTAACACATCACGGTTCAACGCGCCTTTTAACGCTAAAGCAAAGTCGCGTAACTGCGCAAACGAAACCGCTAAAGTCTTCTTGACATCGTAAACTTTATGTCCGGCATGTAACGGTACATCAGCCGTATTTAAAACGATCACGCGTAATCCCGGATAGTCCCGCACCAATAAGCCTTCACGCGAAACCGCAACATCAGGCTGCGCGGCATCTGTCGCAAATATCAGCTGACGATTAACATCCGGCAAGAAGCTGCCTTTGTGACCGGGCCGCTTTTCGGCGAATTTATCATTGTCATCGTGATTGCCTTTAGTAACCAGAAATGGCACCGCACCTCGCCGATAATCAGCCATGATATTGCGCAAGCGCATTTTGGTTAGCCATGGCAATTCCGAGCCATCAACCATGTCGCCAAGATGAACCCGCAAGTCAAGTGGCATCCGGGTGCTCAACCACTGCTGCTCACGGACATGCCAAAATCCAGTCGGGCCATAATAAGTCGACGAGAATTTGGCTTTGTCATGAGTATCGGTAATCAAGGCGAAATTCAAGGCTGAAGGCGACAATAATGGTGTCACCGCATCAATAAAATGACCCAAATCTTTTTTAACAAAAGGACGAATTGTCATGGCCTGCTTAACCTCCTCACACGTACGCTTTACCGCTTAGAAATTGAGCCACACCCCAAGCGCCAAAAAGACTACCTGCGCTAAAGTGGTGACGAATAGATTTTTGATGGCGTTCGGAAACGTCAGCTTTTTAACCGGATTAGCAGCAAATCCACGCGCATTTTTGACGACCAGCGGCACGGTGATCAATGTCAGCAGCGTCAATTTTGGCAACAGGCCGAGTAATACCGAAATAATCAGCATCAAGAAGCCTGCCGTATACAAACTATAAAAGAAAACAATACTGCGCTGACGTCCGAGATAATGGACAATTGTGCGCCGTTTAAGCGTCTCATCTTCATCCTGATCAGCAATGTTGTTGGCCAGTAACAACGCCGAAATCGCGCATTGTGCCAACCCACTTGCCAGATAAACCGACGCAATTAATGACCACGAAAAGTCAACCACGTTAAAGACGTTGACATAAACCGCGATCAGAAAAATGACAAACCCCATCGTAAATCCCGAGAAGAATTCCCCATACGGTGTGGCGGAAATCGGCCGCGGACCACCTGCATAGCCATAGCCCACCGCAAAGCTAAACAGTCCCATCACCAACAATGGCCATCCGGTACGGCTTACCATCCACAAGCCAAGCACTGCGCTGGTGACCATCATTACCACCACCATCCAGCCAATCATGCTTGGATTCAGATGATTGACGCCAATGATATTGGTCTTTTCGCGAAAATGTAGGGCTTCTGTCTTTTCCGAACGGCGATAATCTTGATAGTTGTCATTCGCATCAACCGCCATGTTAAACAAAAGCATGGCAACAAAGAAAACCAACAATTCCGGAATATGTAACGTATGATAATGGTACCAGGCAAACAACGTCCCCAACAAAAAGGGGAAAACCGATGCTGTTTTCGCCTTAATCTCAACTAATTCAAGAAATACAGATATTGACATAACAACCTCCAACAATTGACTTTTAAGAATCAGGTACAGTAGAGTAAATATGTCTTTAGGAAAGAGAGAAAATGCATGATTCATCCCCTGTGGCACCGATTCCCCATGGTCTATCACCAACTCGAACAGATTCAGCAGCGGCTGGAACAGGTCGCTACTTTACGCGAACCACAAGTGCATACGTTGATTCAGCAACAAATCAATGCAGGCGGCAAGATGTTACGAAGCGGGCTTATGCTTATGCTAGCGCGTTTTGGCGAACCTGACAACGCTGAGCTTGTGACGGCTGGTGCTGCGATTGAAGCACTACACCTAGCCACACTGGTTCACGATGATGTGCTGGATCATGCCGATATTCGTCGCGGCATGACCACGGTTTCTGCCGAGTCCGGAAATCGTGAAGCCATCTATGCCGGTGATTTCCTGTTTGCCATCTATTTTCAATTGCTTAGCGAACAGGATCCCGAAACCGTTGATTTAAGAACCAACGCCCGCATCATGAAGCGCATCTTTATGGGTGAAGTGGATCAAAACGGCCCCAGCGCACCGCTCATTCCAACCGTCAATGCTTATTTAAGTGCCATCAGCGGTAAAACAGCCGCTTTGTTTGCGCTGGCAACTTATACAGGCGCAACGATTGGTCACCTTTCTGCCGCCCAGAAAAAGGCCGCTTACCGATTTGGCCGGCAGCTCGGAATGGCCTTTCAAATGATTGATGATTTACTTGATTATACCCAAACTGCCAAAACATTGAATAAACCGGCGCTTGAGGATTTAAATAATGGCATTGTCACCTTGCCGCTCATCTACGCCTATCAAACTGTGCCTGACCAGTTGAAGCCTTTAACGAAAACAGCCGAACAAATCGCTGCCAATGCTGATGAAATCGCTGCGATTGTTCGTAAACACGGTCTTCCACAGGCACATCAGCTTGCGTTTACCTATACACACCGAGCAATTACAGCTTTGAACCCACTGCCTTCATCGCCTACCAAAGCAGCCTTGACCAAGCTCACGCAGCAGCTCTTGCAGCGAACGCATTAACTAATTTGTGATTTCTTTAGCGATCCCAGCTTCAATTTTGGTTGCCTGTCAGTGCAAAAATTGTTAAAGAATCGCCGCCAACATTGCATATTTCAAGAAATCATGCCAAAATAATAATTCATTTAATTTTTAAAAATTAACAATTAGCACAATGTTTCACAAACATTGTGCTTTTTAAGTGGTATGATACAGATATAGCAATAGTGAAAGAGTGATCAAACATGGTAAAAATCCTCTCTATCAATGCCGGCAGCTCCTCACTTAAATGGAAGTTGTTTGACATGCCCAGCGAAAGACAAGTAGCAGAAGGCGCAACTGATATCCTGCGTCAGTCGACGGTTAAAATCAAGTATGGTACTGATCAGGTTTATGAAAGTACCACTCCGATTCGCAATTATCGGGAAGCTGTTAGTAATTTGCTCAGTCACTTGCAATCTTTAGGTCTGGTGAACCGCCTCGATGAAATTACCGGCATCGGTCATCGCGTTGTTGCAGGTGGAGAACTATTTTCCGCACCTATCGTCATTGACAATCGGGTGTTGGCCCAAATTCGGGCGTTGCGGGATTACGCGCCACTGCACAATCCCGTCGAAGCCGATTGCATCGATATTTTCCGTAAGATGATGCCGTGGGCGCTTGAAGTGGCGGTTTTTGATACTGCCTTTCATCAGACTATGAAACCGGTCAATTATCTTTACAGCATTCCTTATGAATATTACCAAAAATACGGCGTTCGTAAATATGGCGCACATGGCACCAGCGTTCGGTATGTCAGTGCTCACGCAGCCAAAATGCTAGGCAAACCGCTTGAATCCATGCGTATGATTGTCATGCATCTTGGCGCCGGCTCCAGCATCACGGCGATCCAAAATGGTAAATCCGTGGATACGTCAATGGGGTTCACCCCTGTATCCGGCGTGACAATGGGAACCCGCGCCGGTGATGTGGATGTTTCATTGATTGCCTACCTCATGAAAAAGTTAGACATAACCGATGTTGATCAAATGATTGACATTTTAAACACCGAATCCGGATTGCGTGGGATCTCCGGCATTAGCCACGATGTTCGTGATCTTGAAGCCGCCGCCCCGACACATCCGCGCGCAAAACTAGCGCTGGATATTTTCGTCAACCGAATTATCAAATATATCGGTGCTTACGCGGCCTTAATGAATGGCGTTGACGTGCTTGTCTTCACAGCCGGCATCGGCGAGCACAGTAGCAATATTCGTGCCCGCATCATGCAATCGCTTGGCTATCTGGGCGCCCGGATTGATCCTGAGCGTAATTTACAGATTCACGATAACGCCGGCGATATTACGGCAGCGGATGCACGCGTCAAGACCCTCGTTATCCCGACAAACGAGGAATTAATGATTGTCCGGGATGTTATGTCATTAAGCCAAGTTGCCCAACAAGCGGAATGAATCCGATTTTGATCTTCAACCTGCCTTAACAATTGAATCACTGCTTTTTGAATGCGCCAGAAGTCATTACAGCAAATGCTGCCTGACTTCTGGCGTTTTTGGGTTCAAAAAAGTTGCCTTATATTCACACAAATGATAGCCGCTCAACCCCCGTAAATCGCCGCAGCTGACAAATCGTCATCAAATTTCCAAAATGCTGCTTGCAATTCCAATAGTCGCTGTTTATACTGTGCATATATTACATATACAGTATAAACACACAAAGGAGATGTTCGCTATGCTCAACGTCACCAACCTTACCAAGCGTTTTGGAAATACCACCGCCGTTCACGATGTTTCTTTTGCGGTTCGACCCGGAGAAATTCTCGGACTTATCGGTCAAAATGGTGCCGGAAAGACCACGACCTTCCGCATGTTACTGAACTTGCTGCAACCGGATCAAGGCACGGTTACTTGGAACCAGCAACCATTGGCCAAACTGAGCCGCGAGACAATCGGGTATTTACCTGAAGAACGCGGTTTGTATCCTAAAATGACCATCGCGGATCAAATTTGTTTCTTCGCTGAACTTCACGGCATGAAACGTCCAGCGGTCATGGCAGTCCTTGATCAATGGCTTGACCAATTTCAAGTCAAAGGCAAGCCCACCGACCTCGTCAAAGATCTGTCAAAAGGTAATCAGCAAAAAGTTCAACTGATTGCCGCGATGATTCATACACCCCAATTTATTATTTTGGATGAACCCTTTTCCGGTCTGGATCCGGTTAATGCCCATCTGCTAGAAGTCGGGATTCGCCGGTTGCGTGATCAAGGCAGCGCAATTATCTATTCGAGCCACGACATGCGCAACGTTGAAGCCATTTCCGATCGGTTGGTCATGCTAAAAAACGGTGCCGTTGTCTTATCCGGCAAGCTTGACGAAATTCGCGAACAGTTTGGTCAAACCCGACTCTATGTTCAATCCCCCTTAACCCAACAGGAGCTACAGGCTTTCCCCGGCGTGATCACGGTGACGCCACGTTCTCGCGGCTTCTTAGTCAAACTGACCGATCCGCAAGTTGGCCATGATATTTTCGCCGCTGCCACACACCAAGGCTACATTCCCGAGTTTAGTCAACAAGCACCATCCTTAGACGAAATCTTCCGCATGAAAGTAGAGGCCTAATCATGGAAAAAATGGATGTCATTTTTCGCCAAGTCTTCATCAAAAACCTTAAAAGTAAAACCTGGTTGTGGATTGTCCTGGGTCCGTTAGTATTAGCAGCTATCTTTGGCGCGGTTTTCTGGTTGATGAATCAAACCAATCAAACAACCCGAATCGGCGTGGTTTCGGACAGCCCGGCATTGGTTCAAACGTTTAAAAGCAGCAGCGACAACGATCAGCGCTATACGCATTACGCCACCACGGCTGCAGCTAAACGAGCATTGGCGGCCGAAAAACTTGATGCAGTTTTGACAGTCACCGGTCAGCCGACTCAACAGGCAAGTCTCATTCAGCGAACAAATGGACAAAGCATCAACCGCACCCAACTGCAAGGCGTGCTGGCTCAAGCCCACACCAAAAAAGTTGCCAGTCAACTACAGCTATCGACCACCCAACTGCAGCAACTTTTTGCGACTCCCGCCTTGGCCACTACCAGTGTCAAAGTAGATGATGGCAAGCTTGTCACCCGCTCTGCCAAATCCCAAGCGTCCGGATCGGTTGCTGGTTTCATCGTCGGTATTTTGATTTACACCTTTGTCATCAGTTATGCTTCAATGATGGCGCAGGAAATTGGTACGGAAAAAGGATCACGGATAGAAGAATCGATTTTAACTGCGATTACGCCGCAAGCTCAGTTCTTTGGCAAACTGCTTGGCATTCTGGCGTTGATGGCAACACAAATCATTATTTATGCTGTCGTCGGATTAGCCAGTCTCGTCGCCTTACGCCAGCTACCGCAAAATCCCCTGTCAACGCTTATCAGCCATCTTGACCTGAGTAGTGTGAGTCCAAACATGATTCTGTTTAGTATTGCGTTCTTCTTTGTCGGCACCTTGACCTATACCGTTTTGGCCGCCTTAACTGGTTCGTTGGTTGCGAATCAGGAACAGATCGGCCAGGCTACCACACCGATTGTGATGCTGGGAATGGTTGGCTACTTTGGCGCTATCATTGTTGCCAATGGCGCCTCGCCTATTCTTAATATCGCCAGTTATGTGCCATTTTTATCAACCATGATGATGCCCGTACGACTGGGAGCAGGCCAAGTCAGTGCTGCGGCCGGCTGGTCAGCATTCGGCATTAATGTGATCTTTTTAATCGCGTTCACCTGGCTAACGGTCAAGCTTTATCAGACGAATGTGTTAAGCTATTCTGATGGCGGGATTTTCAAAGCGTTCAAGCGTTCGTTACAATTACAACGTACCGCCCGCAAGCGTCATCCGGTCAAATCATGACACGAAATGAGGTTAACCATGCGGATCGTCATCTCAAATCAATCGGGCAAACCGATTTATGAACAAATCGAAGACCAGGTTAAAACCGCGATCCTCGCCGGCCAGTTAAAGGCGAATGAACAATTGCCATCTATCCGCAGTCTTGCTAAAGATTTACGTATCAGCGTGATCACAACGACCCGCGCCTATCACGAACTTGAAGCAGCCGGATTCATTACCAACGTTCAGGGTAAAGGCGCCTATGTTCTGGGCCAAGATAGCGCTTTGGTCCGGGAAAACGCACTGCGCGACATTGAAGCGTCCCTGAATCAAGCAATCGACACGGCTAAAATGGCCAAAATCACCCCCGCCGAGTTGCACACTATGTTAGATACATTACTGCAAGCAGAAGGAGAAGCCGATCATGACAACTGATTTACTCACAGTTTCGCACCTCAACAAACACTATGAGGATTTTCACTTGGCTGACGTCAGTTTTCACCTGCCTGCCGGTTATATTATGGGTTTCATCGGTCCAAATGGCGCAGGTAAAACAACAACGATCAAAGCGATTCTCGACATGCTTCAACCTGACAGTGGTGCCATCAATTTACTGGGCCAAACCACCGTTGCAGCTCGAAAACAGGTTCGGGATCAGCTTGGTGTTGTTCTGGATGGGATGGTTTATCCAGACTCATGGCAATCAACCGCGGTGAATCGGTTTGTCGGTCCTTTTTTCCCTAGTTGGGATGCGGTTTATTTTAAACAGTTATGTCACGATTTTGCGATTCCTGAAAAAACCAAATATCGTGATTTATCAATGGGTACCAAAATCAAGCTGCAACTGGCCGCGGCTTTAGCCCATCATCCGCAGCTCTTAATCTTAGATGAACCCACGTCTGGCTTGGATCCGATTGCCCGTGACGAACTCATTGCCATTTTGCAGGATTTTATCAGCGACGATCAACATAGCGTTTTGATTTCAACCCACAGTATTATCGAATTGGCTAAAGTGGCCGATTATGTCACTTACTTGCTAGCAGGGAAAGTAACCTTCACTGGGCCATTAAGTGACCTGCTTGATCGGTATATTATGATTAAAGGTGGCCCAAATGAGTTAACCCCGGGCATTCAAGCAACGATTATCGGATTGCAACAAAGCCGCGTCGGATTCTCCGGTATTTGGCCTGCCGATCAAGCCGATCAACTGCCTGACAGTATTGTTCAGGAAACAGTTGATTTGGAAACCTTGATGATTGCTTTTGGCAAGGGGAGGCGTGCACATGCGTGATTTGGTCAAACTTGTTGGCTTGGACCTGGCTGTATTTCATACTAATAGTAAGAAGTATTTTTGGTTTGGTACTTTGATCAGTATCGTTTTGTTGCTTCTCCCTTTCTTGAACGGTGACTTAGCAACCCCGCTTGCAGGCGGCATTACGGGTCTTAGCATTGGCTTATTGATGATGCCTTTTGTCGGTGTTGATCGCCAAGGAATGGAGAATCTTTACACCATGTTACCGGTCCGCCGTACTACCATTGTCGCCGGCCATTATCTGTTCGGTTTGATGACAGTGGGCTTAATTGACGCGTGCAGCATGCTTATCATTGGTCTGGGTTGGATGGCTCGCGTTAATCCCATCCGTGATTCACAAGCTTTCGGGTGGATGCTTTGTTTTGGTACTGCGCTCATGCTCTTTCAAATTATCTTATCGTTTCCACTCATGATTGGCTTGGGGTTTAAGCGCGCGCCTCTTGCTGCTTATTTTCCACTTGCCATTCTCTTAATTGCCATCTTTCTTGAAAGAAGCTTCCAAGTAGACTTAGATGCCCTCAAGCCTTGGTTCGGAGTAATTGTGGCAATCTTTATTTCAGCTTTCATCTTCTCTTGGTGGTTGAGCACCATGCTGTATAAAAAACGCGAATTCTAACCCGTAAACAAAAAGACGCCATTTCATAATCGAGATGGCGACTTTTTGTATCTTCTCAACATTGATCAGCCCTGTCCGTCTTTAAACGCAGGATATAATGTCATCCCTCCGTCAATAAATAGGGTCGTGCCGGTGACGTAACTTGACTCTGTCGATGCCAGCCAGGCTGCTCCGGCGGCAACATCTTCCGGTTTACCCAGCCGTCCTTGGGGAATCATGGCGACGGTTTGGTCATACTGCGCCTTATCAGCAAACTTTTCCGCATTAATCGGCGTCTCAATGGCACCGGGGCCGATAGCGTTGACTCGAATTCTGCGGTTAGCGTATTCCATCGCAATCGTCTCCGTGAAAAGTTTAACTGCCCCTTTAGCTGCAGTATAGCTGGCAAACGTTGGCCAGGGAATCTGTTCATGAACCGATGTGATGTTAATAATATTACCTGGCTGGTGATGGTCGAGAAAATAATTCAAAGCAGCACGGGCGCCTAAAAAGACCCCGGTTTGATTAATCGCAATGACTTTATTCCAGTCATCCAGAGACACTTCATGCGTCGGTGCTTTTATTTCCATACCTGCATTATTGACCCAGACATCAAGGCGGCCAAATTCGGACTCGGCTGTTTTAACCAAACTCGCTATCCCCGCTTCTGTCGAAACATCCGCATGAATACTGACTGCCTGACCGCCATTTTTGATCACTGTATCGGCTGTTTTTCGCGCGCCTTCGTGATCACCTAAATAATTAATCACAACGGCCATATGCTCTTTGCCAAACCGTTCTGCAATGCCCGCGCCAATGCCTTTGGAGCCACCGGTCACGACTGCAACCTTACCATTCAGATCTCGATACATATCCGTCTTCCTTTCATCAATTCAGGAATTCAGCTTGCTGGATTCACACTTCACACAACCGCTTTGCTCTAGCCTTACCGAATCTTACACCACGCCGCCGCTGCTTCAACTGGAAAAATGTGCACCATTTACCACATTTAATCACGACTTATTAGGAACCAGTTTATCGCGACACGTTAATGGCATTGATCCTGACTCATCAAGCATAACAAATTATTCCTAAGTTCGTCACAAACCAAGCGGCATCGATCACTTACTTTTTAAAATTTTGCGCCAGAAACAAAAAGTAGCTGTCAATGATAATTTTGCATCACCCAAACGACATCACCAACGTCAAGCTCAGTCACTACCACCTTCATGCATCCAAAAACACCACCTGATTCCACCGAATATTCGGATGGATCCAAATGGTGTCCTTTTTCGTGTGAATTTCAACTAGCTAATCCATGCGCGCCAAGATTTAAGCCAGATCCGTGCCATTTGAAGCAATGACGCGCCGATACCAATCGAATGACTTTTTCTTACTGCGTGCCAATGTTCCTTCACCATCATCATCAAGATCAACGTAAATGAAGCCATAGCGTTTTGACATCTGTCCGGAAGAGGCACTCACCAAGTCGATGCAGCCCCATGGTGTGTAACCCATCAGATCAACACCGTCATGAATCGCCGCACCCATTTGCTTGATGTGCTGCCGCAAGTAATCAATCCGGTAATCATCCTGAACTTCCCCCTTTTCATCAGGCCGATCAATGGCGCCTAAACCATTTTCCACAATGAACAGTGGCTTGCGATAACGATCGTAAAGTTGGTTCAACGCAATGCGGAGGCCGATTGGATCAATTTGCCAGCCCCATTCACTCGCCTTCAGGAACGGATTTTTCAGACCGCTCAACAAATTACCACCAACTTCTGCATGATGCTCCTGCGTGGTTTCAATCACCGCTGACATGTAGTAGCTAAACCCGATATAATCAACCGGGTAATGCTTCAACAGCGCCAACTCAGCTGCGGAAAATTCAAGATCCTGGAACTTAACGCCGTACTCAGCCATCATGGCATCGGTATAAGCCGGATATTCACCGCGCACTTGCACATCGCCGCAGAAAAAGTTAAATGCCTGATTCTGTTGCAAAGTTGCAAGTTGGTTGACAGGATTGGCATCATAGCTATAGGTGGTCGCATACAACAACATGCACCCGATCTGCAGCTGCGGATCCAATTCATGACCCATCTTAACCGCCCAAGCACTGGCGACAAACTGGTTATGCCACGCTTGGAAAATATTGCGCTTATCGTCGGCACCATTGCTTGCGACCAGCCCTTGACTCATGACCGGAAAAGAAAACGCGCTATTAATCTCGTTAAAGGTCATCCAGTATTTAACCTGTTTAAAATATCGCGTCAACACGGTCTCAGCAAACCGTTTATAAAAAGTGATCAGTTTTTTATTTTTTTATTTTTCCATCCGCCATACTTGGTTACCAAATGAAGCGGCATCTCATAGTGAGAAATCGTCACGATCGGTTCGATGCCATACTTTAAGCACTCCGCAATCAATGCATCGTAAAATGCTAAGCCAGCCTTGTTGGGTTTTTGCTCATCGCCTTCTGGAAAAATCCGCGACCAAGCAATGGAAAAGCGGTAACATTTGAAGCCCATCTCGCTAAATAACTTAATATCTTCTTTGAAATGATGGTAATGATCAATGCCCAAATGATTCGGATAGCGATACTTGCTTTCATCAATCGTCCAATCAAAGTCCGGTTGGTTCACAATCGCAAACCGGTCTTTTCCTTGAGGCAACACGTCGGCAATTGATAAACCCTTGCCATCTTCGTGATAAGCACCTTCTAGCTGATTGGCCGCGGTTGCCCCGCCCCACATAAACTGTTTTGGAAATTTCAAGTTAGTCATCGTCCAATACCACCTTTTCTATGCCAGTGTCATTAATGCATCGTCGTCAGTTGCACCATCTGATCGGGTCTCAACCTGATACTGATCAGAGTTCGTCACAATCATCGTCACAGTCGGCGCATACCCGGCCGCTTGAATCGCTTGGTAGTCAAATTCAACCAGCGGCGTCCCAACGGTAACTTTTTGGCCTTGTTCAATTAAAGCTTTGAAATGTTTGCCTTTTAGGTTCACTGTATCAATCCCAATATGGATCAGAATTTCGGCCCCTTTGTCAGATGTGATACCGATTGCGTGCCCCGTTGGATAAACCAGGCTCACGGTACCGGCAACCGGAGACTTGACGACATCTTCTTCTGGTTCAATCGCAATCCCTTGACCCATCGTACCCGAAGCAAACACTTCATCAGGAACGTCACTGAGGGCGACCAATGTTCCTTTTACCGGCGCGGCCAAAGTTTCGGCGTGATCAGCAACCACCTTAGCCGCAGCTTGCTTTTTAGCCGGTGCATTAATGCCGCCAAATGCGAGCGTCAACCCAACGCCCAGCACAAAGGCAACCACATCGCCAATCACCGAAACGCCAAACCCTTTGCCCAAATAAGTCGGCAGTGACAAAATGCTTGCCAGTGCGGCCACATTAGCGCCAGCACCGGACATGGCGACGATAATGCCGCCAACTGCACCGGCAACACAGGCACAGTAGAATGGCTTTTTCAGTTTTAACGTAATCCCATAAATCGTTGGCTCCGTGATCCCGAAAAGTGCGGTGATCGTACTGGAGCCCGCCAGACTTTTCATCTTGGCATCCCGCGCCTTGAGGAACACGGCAAACGCTGCTCCCGCTTGTGCCAACACAGCAGGTAGAAGAATCGGCATCATCGGATCGGTACCATACAGCGCAATGTTGTTCATCATCACCGGAACCAAAGCCCAATGAACGCCGAAAATCACAAACACCTGCCAGAATCCGCCAAGAATCATCCCTGCCAAGACCGGCACACTCTTATTCAACGACACAATCGCAGTTGCCAAGCCATTGCTGAGAATCGAACTAACCGGACCGACCACCAGCATGGTTAACGGAACAATCACGACTAACAGACACAACGGCGCCAAAATGTTCCGCACAGATTCATGCCAGATCCTGTTGAAAAATGGCTCCAAAAACTTCTGCACCACGACCACCAGCAAAATTGGCAGCACGGTTGCCGTATAGTTGGCAGCCACCACCGGAATGCCGAAAAAGTCGATACTCGGCTTGCCAACCAACGCCACGATGTTGGGATAAACCATCGCCGCCGCAATCGCCATCGCAACAAATTGATTGACTTTCAACTGTTTGGCAGCCGTAAATGCCAAGGCTAACGGCAGAAAATAGAAAATGCCATCCGCCGCGGCCCACCAAATCTGATAGGCCCCGCTTTTCGTCGTCAGCCAACCAAGCACCACCGCTAGCGATAACAGGCCCTTCAGGATCCCGGCACCGGCCATTGCACCCAAAAATGGGGTAAAAACGCCGGAAATAAAGGTTAGCAAGCCGTTGAAAGCGCGCTTAAAGGTCATTTTTTCATGGGTCACGGTTGCCGGTCCTTCTGTGCCATCACTCAACGATGGTTCCAGTTTCACAACTTCCTGATAAACATCGCTGACATTGTTGCCAATGACCACCTGAAACTGTCCACTAGCCTCCACGACGGTGATAACGCCGTCCAAGGCTTCAACTTTTTCTTTGGGTACCTTGTCTTGATCCTTTAACGTAAAACGCAAACGGGTGGCACAATGCCAGACCTGATTGATATTTTGCTTACCGCCAACCAGTTTCAACAACTGTTTGGCTAATGCTGTTTCGCCCATTTCAAACTGCCTCCTTTAGTTTACGCTCAGCACCTGCAGTTGCACCCGCTGCTGATGCCGGCTTTAACGCGTTCCCCGGCGCAGAAGTCTGCGTGTAAGGACCTCAGTCGCAATGGCCAAAACCGGGCCATCACGCCCAAGGCCGCTTACACTCCGACTTCTAACCGCGCCGGATCCACGCTTACTTTCTTTAACGCGCTCCCCGGCGCAGGGGCCGGCTCGCGCTCACATAAAAAAAGCCAGAAAGACATGACTTGTGGTGCACACAAGTCGTATCTTTCTGGTTTTGCCTAATTCAATAGTTACAAGCCCAATTAAAATGTATTCGTTTTCAACATCATCATCTTATCTGATGGATTAGCGTTCGTCAACTACTTTTTAAACTTTGCCCCTGACTCTTGGCTAAACGGGCGATGTGGAGGGTTAGATAAATTTGTTCGTTTTTTGAAATCGGTCCGGGTAATTTTTGCTGCATAAACTTAACCACATCTTCCATGCATCGGTATGCCTGCGTATAGTCTTGTTGCAGATGTGCCAGCAAGGCCTGATCATATGGCTCGGGTGATACCGGTGTTTTCGCCGTTGAAGTTGCATAAACACGTTGAAGAAAGAACTTAAGATGAATGACCAAGCGTTGATACTCTGGCGTCTTAGCGTTCATGTTCAGTCCGAGTTGATAGAAAATAATTTTGGTAATGTTAGCCAGCATTTGCGTGAACGCCACCGAGTTAACGGGATGTTGTTGGCTCAAATCGTTGCTGACAAATTTCAACGCAATAAAACCCGCCTCATCTTCCGGAAGCTGTTCCCCGATCTGATTAGCAATTTCCGTCAACGCCCATTCACCCATGCGAAAAGCCGGCTCGTAGGCAATCTGGATCTCCCACAGCAATTTGTTATGCAGGATAAGCTGTTCATGCAGGCGCGTCACGGCAAAATGTATATGATCGGCTAACTCGATTAACAAATAACTGTTGAATTTTGTGTGTAACTGAACTTCAGCTTCCTGAATAATCCGCGCGGCAATCGTTAAATATTCATCCGGCAAGCTGGCAATCGTCGCCATGGCAATCTTTAGTTTGGCGTGATCTTCAGGCACATAAACTTTCATCGAATCCTGCAGCGTTAACTGGTCGCCTTTTTTAGCATGAAACCCAATACCGCGTTCGACGACAATGATATCGCGCTTATCACGTCGCACGACAACGGCATTGTTATTAAGAATCGCATCAATGATCATAGCTAGCCCTCCCCCAAGGCGGTCAGGTCACGGTTCAATCCGCATCCAGATTCAGGCTAACAATTTTTCGAGAAAATGACAACGTAAACGACTTGGCTTCAATTTTCACCGCACTTTTTTCAGAAGGCTAACTATTCAGTTGCTAAGACCACCTGATGCTCTGCAAACCGATAAACCCGATCCGCAAACGCTGCTGATTCAGGCCGGTGCGAGATCAGAATCACAATGCCGTGATAGTAAGTTTTAATCGCCTCTAAAATCAGCCGTTCATTTTCGGTGTCTAAGTTGCTTGTCGGCTCATCGAGAACCAACACACTGCTTGGATGCAACAATGCCCGTGCCAACTCGAGTCGTTGCTGCTCGCCGCTTGAAAATGGCACGTGACTAGCCGCAACGACGGTATCCAAGCCGTGACTCATTTGCTCCAGTCGCGCCCGGAGTTTAACTTGATCAAGAACTGTCCAAATCTGCTGATCCGTGATGGCTGGGTCATGCAGCGTGAGATTATCCCGCACCGACTCGGAGAAGAATACCGGTGTCTGCGGCAGATAATTCTTTTGATTGCGTAATGCAGTCGGCTTGATGGTCGCCAAATCGTTACCGTCAATCAAAATCTGCCCATGACTAACCGGATACCAACCCATGATCAGCTTGGCCAAGGTACTTTTACCTGATCCGCTCGCGCCAACAAAACCAACGATTTCACCGGCATTCAAAGTCAGCGTGACGTCTTTTAATACCGCTTCCGGCCGAATGGGATAACTAAAAGCGACATGATCTACTTGAATTTGATTAATGGTCGTGACTGTTTGAGTTGCGTTGGGCAATGCGGCATTTAACGGCTGTTCCTGTAACAGCTTGAACAAATTTTTCGCCGCCGCAAAACCGTTTAGCAACGAACCCGGCAGATTATTTAATGCCAGTAACGGTCCAAAAGTAAGCGGAAAAATTGCGAATAGGGCTTGTTGAATGGTCGTGGGTTGCGGCCAACCACTAAGCCAAATCATCAACAACCAACCGCCAACAATCACAACGGTTGCCGCCACATTTTTCAACAATTGGCTAAACTGCGTCTGCTGAAAGGCCGTTGCTTCTTGGTCAAAACCTTCATTACCTTTTGTCATGCGTTGCTTGGCGATCCCTAATTGCCGCACCACCGCCATGCCGCGCACTGATTCCAGTAAATATTGCTGATTGGCAGCTTTCAAACGATCGGCTGCCTGGATTTTGGCTGTCAGTTGCCGATGACGCGCATATGGCACCACCATTCCAACGGCAACATAACTAATCAGTGCGATGATTGCAGCCAGCCAATTTAGCTGACTATAAATGCCAACTACCAAGAGCCCGTATACCAACCCGATCGCAACCGGAACCAAGGTATGCGCGTAAAAAATTTCCATGGCTTCAATATCACTGCCAATTAGCTTGAGCGACTTACCACTAGCTTGCGTATCAAGTTTAGCCGGTGCCAGTTTGACCAATTGGCGATAAACCGCTCCACGTAAGTCTGCCAATACGTGAAACGCAACATAATGTCCGGAATACTGCTCGCCAAAGCTGCCTAAGCCTAATAAAATAATGGCGATCAATCCAGGTAACAGCAATTGTCCAGCATTTTGCGGATCAAAAAGCATCATAGCAGCTAAAACCAACACCACGACTTTAGCTAATTCAGCCACCATACCAATTAGAAAACTAATAAAAATAGCGCCGGTCAGATGATGCGTATAGCGTAACAGGCCTCTAATCATTGGGATTCACCTCGTTTTCCATCATCTCCGGGTTGTCTACCAGTTGCCGATATGCAGGCTGTTTTTGATATAGCGTCTGGTGATTGGCAACCGTTAGCTGATGGTCATGAATGAACCAGACTTCATCAGCCTGCGTCATTGCCTTGAGATCATGGGAAATGAACAAAACAATCTTATGGCGACTCAACTTCTTAACCGCCTGAAGGATAATCGCCTCATTGGCTTCATCAATACTCGATGTTATTTCGTCTAATAAGTAAACCGTCTTGTCCGCCAGCAACATCCGGGCAAACGCCAACTGTTGTCGCTGCCCAGGTGAAAGCAGCCGTCCGTTTTCGCCTACTTGGGTCGCGTAACCTTTTTCCAGCGATGGCACAAACTGCATCAATCCCAACGATGCGAGTTTGGCTTGCCATTGATCACCGAAACGGTTGCCTAACAATAAGTTCTCCTGAATCGTGCCGGAAAAAAGATATTCGTTGGCAGAGACATACCCAAACACGGCCGCTTGTTGCACATTGCTTAGAGCCGAAACCGCAGTCTGGTCAGCCATAATGGCGCCGGATAAAGGTTTCAATCGTCCCAAAATCGCTTGGATTAACGTACTTTTGCCGGTTCCATTTTCGCCAGCCAAACCGTAAAGCTTACCCGGAACCAGGGTGGCATTAATCCCCGTTACCAGCGGCGCATCTGCGGCATATCCAACGTTAACCTGATCTAAAGTAATTTGGCTAAGCGGGCGATTATCCGTGATTTTGACGGTGTCTGGCACCTCTTTAGCCTTGGCGATCGTGGCCAAAATGGCTGCCAATGATGGGCCATTTGATTTCACCACATGGACAAAATAACCGAGTTGACGAGCATTTACCATCATCATCGCCAATGTAAACCAAGTGGCAAACGCGCCTGCCACCGGTAATTGGCCAGCCACCAGCTGAACTGCCGTGATAAAGCCGCCAGCAAAAACCGTCAAATAACCAAAGCCGTTAATCACAAACAAGGTCTGCAATTGCGTTTTCAAAAGATTCATTGTCGCCTGCCGAAAAAACTCGCTATCATCGGCAAACTTCTGGGCATAACGATCTGCGGCATCATACATCACTAAGGTGGTCATCCCGCGTAAATCATCCATGAACCGGCCGCCCATTTTCAAAAATCCACTGAGATGTGCCTTGTTCTGTGCTGACATGCGTTTACCTAAAAACATCATGGCCAGACCAATTAAAAACACACAGCCAAACGGTAAAAGTGCCAACCACGAGCGGTACCAAAACGAAAGCCCAATTAAAACCAAAAACGTCATGCCCGCCTGCAAAATGGTTGGAAATAGCGTGCTGTAAAACATATCTAAATTATTGAGACCACCCAAGTCGCGCTGAATCACCGCATGATCCGCAGCAGTGGTTGCAACAGCATCATTGCGTTGGTAAAGCGCAGTAAAATAGCGATCCCGCAGCTCCCGTTTCGCACTCATGGCCCATGCGTGGCGATGGTGAAGTTCATAACCCACCACGTAACCCAACCACACCGCCATTAACACCAGTGTTGTCACGAGCGCCGCAACCTGATGCCCAGTACCCAAATTAAGCGCAATCAAGATCGGTAGTAAGGTTGGCAACCAATCAAAAATTGCTTCAATAACCCCAGCCCAACGTTGATCACGTCCGTATTTCAGTAATCCAAACAAAGGCTTGCCTCTTTTCTCACTTTGAATATGCAGCGTTTCAACCTACCGCTGGCCCTCAGCGCAATGGCAGATTGTTGTTACAGTTTACCACGGGAAGTCATCAGTACTGCAGCAATTTTTAGTGCAAGCCGTCAAAACCGATCTGTCAGTAGTCTATCCATTTTCAAAAAAGCCGATCCCTCGCACACTGATCGGCCGCCACCAGCTTGTATTATGGGTGAACCAGTCCGCCTGCATCACCATTGGAACCATGATTTCCCTGAGCCGGCTTAATCTCAATGAGCAACTTATGCGGCAAACAAATACTCTGCTGGCCAATGCGACTAATCCAGCCAGTATGCACCGCAATCTGATCAGGCGAATTATCTTCTTTGTCCCGAATACGTTCACCCTCAACTTCAATGATATTGTACTGACCTTTTGCCGGATAAAGCGTGAACTGCTGATGGCGGGTGTGCGCTCCCAGCTTAATTCGCCGTTTGACCTGACCATTAACTGAAATTACCGCCACCTTTTGACTCGTATTCACATTGGCTTCGGTCAGCGAAAAAATCCCCGCCGGAATAAAGCAGGCGATAAATAGTAACACAACAATGATATAATCTAGCGGTCGTACATAGCGTTTAAGCCAGCGCATTCTTTTCACCTCGGTTTAAAGCCTTCAACATTTATCTTACACGTTATCAAGTCGTAAGTACGGCCCACTGCCTGTCAGTGCCGCCCATCAGGATTAGTCCAGTTATTCAGGCCAACTAAAAAGCCACGAACTTCCATTCGCAGCTTTCTTCTTATTCTGACCGCACGATTATTTTCAGAACACGACTATTTTGCAGCCTTTGCCGCCTTGATAATTGCCGCCAAGTAACCGGCCGTGTCGGTGAAAGTAGCGCCAGACACAACGTCACTGGCCTTCTTCTTACCTTTTAAGTCACTAACTGCTGTTTCAAGTTCGGCAACGGTCTTCCCCTTAGCAAATTCATCAATAGCCGTTGAATTTTCCTGCCAGGTCTTTGTCGCTTTGCCTTTTGACTTCATAATGGCAGAATAAGCATCAGAGTTTGCCCGCTTCGAAGCCAAAACCGTGCCTGCCTTAATGCCCTTGCCAAAATCGGTATTCGAATTAGGAACCGCACCGAAGTCCTTGGCTGGCATATATTGGAACTCATCCAAGAAAACATTGGCAATTTTATCGCCTTGCATAGCAACTGTCACGATGCCAAACGACTGAGTCCCATGCGGCGCCGCCAGAACCTGACCTTCCGTGAGATTCGTATCAGTCGTTTGAATTCCTTCCGCAACCATTCCGGTCGTTGCCGCATCATAAATCGCTTGCAGATAGCCGGCTGTATCAGCAAAGGTCGCACCGGAAACAACATCGCTGACCTTCTTAGTGCCCTTCACTTCAGCCACAGCCGCTTTTAGATCACTAATCTTCTTACCCTTAACAAAATTCGTAATCGCCGTTTCGTTTTCTTCCCACGTGTGAGTTGCCTTTGCTTCCTTTTTCATCAACGCTGAGTATGGTTTGCTATTTTCCGCCTTAGCAATCAAAATCTGACCGGACGGATAATTTTTTCCAAAGTCTTTATTGGAATTTGGCACCCCAGTCCAATCCGAACTCTTTTTGACATACTGGAACTCATTGATTCTAGCGGACACAATCGTATCGCCATTCAGCGTGACATTCACCGCCGCAAAAGACTGCTTGCCGTGTGGTGCCGCATACAATTGCCGCATCATCAAAGTACCGGCAGCCGGAACTTTTGCATTCGCATCCGCACCCGTTTTGATCTTGACTTTGGCGTTGCTCGTTTGGCTGGTGGTGCTGCTGCTCTTACTTGAACTAGACCCAGACCCACCGCTACATGCTACTAACCCAACACTAAGTAAAAGCGTTGCCCCGATGATCGCAACTTTTTTCATGTTGTACCCCCTTGCTTGAAATCGCTTACATTTATATGATGAATTTTAGCACAAGGCGGCTGTGTTAGTACACGTTTTTTGATGTTAAAGTCTTTTAGATTAGCATATTAAACCAACCCAGCCATACCACTCGAATCTATCGTTTTCCCCTACATTTCCACACAAGTCCGGTATGCCAATTTCTGCTTTAGGACAATCAGCTTCGTTATCATGACCGAACTTTCACGAAATAAATTATATGCATATGCTCATTAATCGTTGTTTCCCGATCTGGCAGCTGCTGAAAGCCGACTTTACGATACAAATGTACCAATTTAGGTTCTTCCGCAATCGTGTCTACATACCATGTTTGAATGAGCGGAAACTGTTCTTCAATCAACTGTAGTCCGAGCTGAGCGTATCCCTTTCCTTGATAAGACGGCAAGATTAAAAATGGTGAAATACGGACTGCCGAATTTTTGCGATCTGTTACAACGCGAATCAGGCCTATGTGTTTATCTTTAACGATTATAAAGAAGAAGGCATTGTTATGCCGTTTGAACTTTTTTCTGTAAGCTTTCCAACGATTCACAGTAGGGGTTGGTTTCCCGATCTTGATATTTGTCGTAAATGGATTTGAACGCCTGTTGATACATGTGACGGATTTCTTTGAGATCAGTGTAAAAGGCTGGGGAAAGGATTAGTTTCGCTTTTGACATTGCTGTTGCCTTCTTTTGGGATTTGCATAGCATTTATGGGGTGAGGTTTCACTGAAGTTTTTTTGATCTGACATCTACCTGAGACTATTCAAACTGCATAGCAACTTTTCCAAGTATTCTTGAACTGATTGATCTGACATCTACCTGAGACGAGGCATGTTAGACGTCATATTTGCTGAAACCTCTTGAACTGATTGATCTGACATCTACCTGAGACTCTCGACAACAACCCGTTTTGGCACCACAAGCTCTTGAACTGATTGATCTGACATCTACCTGAGACTGAAATAATTGTAGACA
>SKEL01000993.1_pt1 | contig 27742 bp, 30 predicted proteins | sample 4826741 | NCBI WGS metagenome assembly SKEL01 (sample SAMN11008810, study PRJNA524170) | human gut metagenome | biome: Human fecal sample; material: Feces; isolation source: fecal sample from pouch patient p33 | host: Homo sapiens | place: Israel: Tel-Aviv | collected 2016-03-22
TAAAGACGAGACTAAACGTGTAGTACTGAAGGTAGAGTAATTTCGGACGCGGGTTCAACTCCCGCCAGCTCCACCACAAAATAAACCTATCAAGTCCTATGAAAGACTTTAAAGCCTTGAAAATAATGACTTCAAGGCTTTTTTATTGCGCTTTTAACTTCTATCAAACTTTCGAATTTGAGTAGTACGTTTAATAGTTGGAGCTTATTGATTGGTTAAATTGTTGCATTACTAAAGTGCTTTGTAATCGGTAAATTATCAGCTAAAGGAGCAAATATGAATATTTTATTACTAGACGGTGGAAAAGAGTTTGGTCATTCACATGGTGAGTTAAATCATACACTTCATAAAAAAGCGAAAGAAGTTTTGACCGCACTTGGACACAATGTAAAAGAAACCGTGATTGATGCCGGCTATAATGTTGAAGAAGAAGTTGAAAAATTCTTGTGGATGGATGCTGTGATTTGGCAGATGCCAGGTTGGTGGATGCACGAACCTTGGACAGTGAAAAAATACATAGACGAAGTATTAACCGCGGGACACGGCAAGCTTTACCACAGTGATGGCCGCCATCGTGTAAATCCAACTGAAGGCTATGGCACAGGTGGTTTATTGCAAGGCAAAAAACACATGCTTTCGCTTACTTGGAATGCGCCGATTGAAGCGTTCACTCGTGAAGGCGACTTCTTCGAAGGCAAAGGTGTGGATGCGTTATACATGCACTTCCACAAACTCAACGAATTTATCGGCTTGACTCGTCTGCCGACATTCTTATGTAACGATGTAATTAAAAATCCACAAGTAGAAAAATACTTAACTGATTACCAAGCACATTTGGAAAAAGTATTCGGTTAATTGATAATTGAGAAATATTCGTTTAGAAGGTGAGCATTTTGGCTCACCTTTTTTATTTTTCTCTAATCAAACTTCCTAACGGAGAGAGGGAAGATGAATAGACTGAGTTTAGATCACACAAGCGGTCTAATTTTGAATTGAATTTGCAAAAACACCTAAAAATCTGACCGCACTTTAAAATAAAAAGATCTAAACATCCTCAATTTGAAACTGCTTACGCCAGCGATTAGGTGAAATTTTATGTTTCTTCAAGAAGTGCTGACGCAAGGCGGTATCGCTATGAAATCCACTTTGTTCTGCAATATCAGTAATAGATAAATCTGTGCTTTCCAAAAGCTCTCTTGCTCGTTGTAGCCTTGCTTCAATTAACCATTGATTTAATGACATTCCAGTTGCTTTGCGAAAATGTCGGGTGAAAGTGCTACGGCTCATTGACAAACGTTCGGCAAGGCTATCAGTCGAATGAAGTGCGGTCAGATTTTCATTTAAATAAGCAAGCAACGCATTGATATTATGATTAGGTGTGGAACGAGAAATAGGGCATTCGATAAATTGTGCTTGTCCGCCTTCACGATGAGGGGGGATAACCAGTATTCGGGCAATATGATTGGCAATTTTCACACCATATAATTTACGGACAATAGAAAGACAACAATCCATGGAAGCTGCCGTTCCTGCGGAGGTAATCAGTCGATCTTGTTCCAAATAAATAGGATTTAAATCCCATTTCACCTGCGGAAAGCGACTAGTAAAATCACTATCTCCCAACCAATGTGTGGTTGCTTTTTTGCCGTTAAGTAGGCCACTGCACGCTAACACATAGGCGCCATAACATAACCCCACTACTGTCGCACCACGTTGATACGCTTGCCGTAATGCTGTTAATAAAGCCTCACTCGGCATTACTTGAGTATCATGCCATCCAGTCATCACAACAATATCGGCATTCTCCAACCACTCTAAACCTCCATCTAAATGTATGTGAAATAGCGAGTTTGTCAGGTTGTCCGAATCGCTAACGATTTTACACTCAAATAACGGCTTGCCGTTTAAATCCGACATAGAAAAAACGGAATATGCCATCGCAAAATGAATGGGCATCATTTGTTCATACACAATCAAAGCAACTGTGGGTTTATTCATTTTATTTCTCCTACTTTGATATGAGCATAGCACAAAAATGACCTGATTATTACGTTTATTGATTTTTCGTCTATTTTTGCGCAATTTTGTTCTCACTATAATATGTTTATTCATTCAATAACGTATTAGAAAAGGAAAAACAATGAACTTAAAAACCTTAATTAGCACTACAGCATTGGCTATTAGCGCAAATACTTTCGCTGTAGATCTTGCCTCTAAAAACACTGATAGCTACCAACATATCCGCAATGCTACTGGTCGCCTGAACTATGCAGGGAAAACTTTTTTAATTGACCCGATGCTTGCTGAAAAAGGACGTTATGCAGGCTTTGAAGGAACATTAAATAGCCATTTGCGTAATCCACTTGTGGAATTACCGATGAAAGCAGAAGATACTTTCAAAGATGTTGATGCCATTATTTTGACTCATACACATGAAGATCATTGGGATGAGGTTGCACAAAAAATTTTACCTAAATCCATCAAAATTTTTGTGCAACATGAACGGGATGGCGACTTACTCAAAGCGCAAGGTTTTACTAACATAACCAGTTTATCGCTAGAAAAACCGGTGGAGTTCGAAGGTATTATTTTAAATAAAACCGGCGGTTCTCACGGCACAACGGAAATGTACGCTGTACCACAATTGGCTGAGATTTTAGATGAGGCGATGGGCGTAACATTCCAAGCGAAAGGTCATCCAACGGTGTACTTGGTTGGTGACACAGTTTGGACTGCCGAAGTAAACAAAGCCATTAATCGTTATAAACCTGATGTAATGATTATGAACACCGGTGATGCGCGTACCTTAGCTTTTCCGAATGACGGCATTATTATGGGGTTACAAGATGTTGCTCATGCTCGTAACATGCTACCAAATACAAAACTTATCACAGTGCACATGGATGCGGTAAACCATATGTCCGTTTACCGTAAGGATTTACGCCAATTTGTCCAAGCAAACAAGCTTGAAAATGTAGCAATTCCAGAAGATGGTGAAACAGTGAAGTTTTAAAAACAAGCGGTTTTAATTTTGAATTGAATTTGCAAAAACACCTAAAAATTTGACCACACTTTGTTATAAAAAAGCCGTCTGAAATTTCAGACGGCCTTTTTCTAAGAAATAATTTTAATTAATTCCTTCCACTAAAATTGCGCGGCCTGTTGTTGCGCCCAAACGGATGGATTTGAATGCTTGGAAACGCCGAAATCGGGCACGATACGCAATACTTTCCGCAAAACGGGTTTTCTGTTTCAGGAAAACCGCCTGCCGGAAAACTTGACCGCGATGCAGAATATCGCTATTTTTATGGACAAACCCGATGAAGGCGAAATCATCGCGCTGGCGGCGAAAGTCGGGCTGACTGCGGGCGATTTGAACAAATATCCGACCGAATTGTCCGGCGGCATGGCGAAACGGGTAGCATTTTTGCGCCTGCTGCTGTGCGGCTGCGACCTTGCCTTGCTGGACGAGCCGTTCGTCGGTTTGGACCGCGATTTGCGCGATATTTTGGTCGCCATGCTGGTGGAAAAAATCGAGCGGCAGGGCATGGCGTGTATGCTGGTAACGCACGACCGCTTCGAAGCCGCACGCCTGAGCCATGAAATCATGCTGCTTTCCACTAAGGGCATGAACGTGCAAAACGTGATTACCCTGCCTACGCCGCTGTCCGAACGCGATTCGGCTTTTGAAGAAGCCGTGGTGGCAAGAGAGTTTCAGGGGATTCATTATTATGAGTGATAGGAATTTAAATTTCTGACAAACCTTGCGGTTCGTTGCCCTCTCCCTAGCCCTCTCCCACGGGGAAAGGGGATCAGGTTTCTCAAAATCAGAGAGCCGTAGAATTGGGAATCAGATGTCAGGTAAACCTGAAAATGTTCAGGCTCGACAGCCCAATTCCCTCTCCCCGTGGGAGAGGGCTAGGGAGAGGGTAAGCAAGCCGCAGGCTTGACTCTTTAGCGAAAGATACGAATCTGTTATCCGAACGCGATTCGGTTTTTGAAAAAGCCGTGGTGCCAAGGGAGCAGGGGATTCATTATGAGGTGCTTTATGTTTTCGACTGTGATTACTGCTGCTGTTTTATATATTGCTACAGCAGTAGATTTGTTGGTAATACTATTAATATTTTTTGCTAGAGCAAATACTAGAAAAGAATATCGAGATATTTATATCGGACAATATTTAGGTTCTGTAATTTTAATATTAGTTAGTTTATTTCTAGCTTTTGTTTTGAATTATGTTCCGGAAAAATGGGTGTTGGGTTTATTAGGTTTAATACCGATTTACTTAGGTATTAAAGTTGCTATTTACGACGATTGTGAGGGCGAAAAAAGAGCTAAAAAAGAATTGGATGAAAAAGGGTTGTCAAAATTAGTCGGTATTGTTGCTTTGGTTACAGTTGCTAGTTGTGGTGCAGATAATATTGGACTTTTTGTTCCTTACTTTGTGACTTTAGATCTTGTCGACTTATTAGTTACTCTTCTTGTATTTTTAATATTGATTTTTGTTTTAGTATATACAGCACAAAGATTGGCTAATATTTCAGGTGTTGGTGAAATTGTAGAGAAGTTTAGTCGTTGGATAATGGCTGTTATTTATATTGGTTTAGGGTTATTTATTATTATTGAAAATAATACAATTCAAACAATAATATCAATAATATGAATGATACGGGCATTTGAGTATCTGACAAACCTTCGGCTTGCTTCTTCAATACAAGATACAACCCTGTCCGCCCAATAAATCCATATCCGAAAGCATCTTCATGCAGAATTAAGCCAAACCATGAATAAGTTTTTCACCCACCCCATGCGGCCGTTTTTCGTCGGTGCGGCCGTTTTTCGTCGGTGCGGCGGTGCTTGCCATACTCGGCGCGTTGGTGTTTTTCATCAGCTCCGGTGCCGTCATTTTGAAATGAAACCAAATCAAAGCCGATTGAACCGTCGTCCACTTGGGTACGACCATCACGTCCGCCGGTTGCTGTTGCTGATGTTTTGTAGAAAATTTTCATGATATTGTCCTCAATTCAATATTGGTTAAATGTTTTGGCGTACTGCCGTTGAAAGTGAGTTCATTATATTGAACGGCAATATGAAGTGTTATATGATTCATTCAAATTACTTGCCTATTCCTACAAAATTATGTTCTCAACTGAAATGATAGAACGATTATTAAAGGTTATTCCACATAACGAAACCTATTCATCTCCGATTGAAGGCTTGGTGATTCGCCATGCCGATCAGCCGTTTTGCTACGAGGGTATTATTCAAGAACCGAGCATTTGCATCGTGTTAAGTGGGGAACGTGAAATACAACTAGGCGAACAATGTTACCGTTTTGATAATCAACATTTTATGTTTTGCCCAGTAAACATACCGATGCGTGGCGAGATTAAATATGCAGAACCGCAAAAGCCGTTTTTAGTGATGTCGATGAAAATTGATATTGAGAGCGTTAGCAAGATTTTATTAGCAAATCCAAACCTTGCAGATGCTCTTCAACCGGGCGACGAAGGTTTTGCACAATGGCATTTGGATGAATCTCTCAAAAATGCTGTTGAACGCTTATTATTCTTGCACGAAAATCCAAAAGATATTGGGTTTCTTGCACCGCTTATCCAACAAGAAATATATTATCGACTCCTTACAGGCGAACAAGGTGGCAAATTTAAAGCCATGGTAAGCAATGGATCGCACACCAAAAAAATCGCCCAAGCCACCCATTATCTGCAACAACATTTTAGTGAAACCATCACCGTGGAAACCTTGGCAAATCTAAGTGGTATGTCATTATCTGGATTTCATAGTCATTTTAAGAAGATAACCAGCCTTTCACCGCTGCAATATCAAAAATCCTTACGTCTGATGGAAGCCAGACGATTGATCGCACAAGAAGGACGAGGTATTACCGAAGCCGCTTACCAAGTCGGCTACGAATCACCTAGCCAATTCAGCCGTGAATACAAACGGTATTTCGGGCATGCGCCCAAGGGGGATATTAAATAGATGGGGCTTAAAGATAGGTTTAAATACACCTAAAAATTTGACCGCACTTTATGATGAAAAAAGTCTGAAACGTTAATTTCAGACGGTTTTTTATTTACCAAGATTTTGTGAAAGACATTAAAAATGAGATAATTCTTAAACCTTTTAAGAGGAATTATTTATAAAGATATTTGGAGAAAGCATGGAACATAAACTTGAGGATATCATTGCGATTTTTAATCAATGTTTTGAAGAAGAATATAATACGCGATTGGTTAAAGGTGGGGATGAGCCGATTTACATCCCTGCAAATGATGAGGTGCCTTATAACGCCATTTACTTTGCGAGAGGCTTTTACAGCAGTGCATTACATGAAATTGCCCATTGGTTAGTGGCGGGGAAAGAACGCCGTAAATTAGAAGATTTTGGCTATTGGTATGAGCCGGATGGGCGTTCAGAAGATCGTCAGCGTGATTTTGAAAAGGTTGAAGTGAAGCCTCAAGCATTGGAATGGATTTTAGCCACTGCGGCGGGATTTCGTTATTTTGCTAGTGCCGATAATTTGAATGGCAATCCGGGAGATACGCAACCATTTAAGCAAGCGGTGTATGAGCAAGTGAAAACCTATGCAGAAAAAGGCTTACCAAAACGCGCAGAAACCTTGCGTCATGCGTTGGCTCAATTTTATGGCACTGAAGATCGAATTGATTTAGCGAAATTTGATGTTACTCGCATCTAAAGTGCGGTCATTTTTAGGCAGATTTTGCGTCTGTCAATTGTTCTTAAAATCGGCTAGAATAGACCGATTTTTAATCATTTTACACCCAGTATACGGGTTGTTGTACTCCCTTTACAGAGAGTACAACAAAACATAATGTTAAACAAAAAATGTTTGGTTGTTTCAATTGTTGATTAATAAATGGACGATTTTATGAAGTTCTCAAAAACACTAATTACTACTGCTATTCTTGGCTTTTCACTTGCTTCTTTTCATTATACTGCTTGGGCAGATACGCCTGATCAGCAATTCCAACAAGGTTTTGAAGCAATTAAAAGGGACGATTATCAAACAGCTTTTAAACTGTGGTTGCCTTTAGCGGAGCAGGGATATTCAAGCGCTCAATATAATTTAGGTGTGATGTATCAATACGGACGTGGCGTCAAACAAGATGATTTTGAAGCAGTGAAATGGTATCGCAAAGCGGCGGATCAGGGGGATGCCGCTTCTCAATCTAGTTTAGGTTTTATGTATATAAACGGACAAGGCGTCAAACAAAATGATTTTGAAGCAGTGAAGTGGTTTAGCAAAGCGGCAGAGCAAGGGGATGCAAAGGCTCAGACTAGTTTGGGTTTAATGTATCAAAGCGGACGTGGCGTCAAACAAGATGATTTTGAAGGAGTGAAATGGCTTAGCAAAGCGGCGGATCAGGGGAATGCAAGTGCTCAATTTGTGCTAGGGATGTCATATTTGTTGGGGAAAGGAGTTCAAGTAAATAAATTTTTAGCTAAAGAATGGCTTGGTAAGGCTTGTGATAATGGAGAACAAAAAGGATGTGAATATTACGCTAAGCTAAATAGAGGGGAGCTCTAATGCCAATCTTGCAATGCGAATTTTGGAATGTGGGGCAGGGATTATTTTCAAGTGGGCGTATTCAAATGGGAGACGCTCTGGCTTTCCATTGGGTTTATGATTGTGGCACAAGTTCAAGCCAAAAACTTATTCAAAATGCAGTAAATAAATATAATTTTGATAAAAATCACAGGAATATTGATTTATTAGTGCTTTCTCATTTTGATAAAGATCATATTAGTGGTGTAAAAGAACTACTCAAAAATGGGCGAAAAATAAAACGCTGGGTTGTACCTTATTATCCTTTATGGCAACGTTTAGTCATTGCTTCGTTTTTAGATATTCAGCCAGATGATGAGGAATGGGGGTTTTATCAGAACCCTATTCAATATTTCAAAACTTATTTTGCTGAAGAATTAAAAAAAACAAAATTTCTCTTATTACCTGAAAAAGAAAATGAGAGTGAAATTTCGATAAGTCTTGAACCAAGTGATTTTGATGATGTACTTTCTTTTGAAACTACTGAAAAATTATCAGATGAATTTGATAACTTAGGACAAAATGTACATTGGCTCAATCCTGATAAAGCCCTTTTATTAAGAAAAGGCGAAGAACAGTTTGAATTTGTTTTATATAACGTGCCATTTAATTTGCTTGCAAAAGTGCCAACAAATTTGACCGCTTTTCAAAAGCAGGTTAAACAAATTATTCAATCTCATCAGTCTAATTCCACAGATCCAACGCCAGCCTTAAAAACACTCTACACTTTCGCATTTGGAAATGGAAATAAACACAAAAATATCATTTCTCAATATTTATATATTCGAAATATAAAACTCTCTTCTTTTTGGGGAATGGGATATAATCATATTTTTGATGTTTCGATAGACAATGAAAATGAAATAGTGGTTATTCCAGAGGATAAAACAAAAAATGCCATTTTATACACTGGCGATGCGTTTTTAAATGATTTGCCATTATTAACCGATTTAACGCAATCATTAGGTGCAGAACGAATGGCAAGAATTTATTGCTTGCAAGTTCCCCATCACGGTTCAAAGCATAATTGGCAGCAAGGATTAGCTAATATATTTTCGCCTTGTATTAGTGTGTTTTCAGCTGATAGCCAACGACGAAATGGGCACCCACATGGAGAAGTACTTAAAGATTTTTCGACTTATACGCCAATTTTAGTGAATAAAAATAAAAGATTATCCATTTATTCCATTTAATAGGAAAACAAAATGAAACTCACAAAAACATTTTTAACCACCGCACTTTTTGGTACTTATGTATTTTCTTTTCAATCAACCGTTTATGCAATGGAAAATGAGCAAATTGATAAGGTTCTTCATTTATTTGAACAGAAAGATTTTAAGTCCGCATTAGCAATCATTCGTCCTTTATCTGAGCAGGGAGATGGGGTTGCACAGGGAATGTTAGCGATGTTATATAGAAATGGCGATGGTATAAAGCAAGATTATTTTGAGGCGATAAAATGGTATAAAAAATCGGCTGAACAAGGTGTGGATATCGCTCAATATGATTTAGCTGGTATGTATATTAACGGCTTAGGCGTAAAACAAAATTACCAAGAAGCCTTTAAATGGTTGAAGGAAGCTGCGGAGCAAGATTATGTTGATGCCCAATTTAAAGTGGGAATAATGTATAAAAAAGGAGTTGGCGTAAAACAGAATAATACGGAAGCTGTGAAATGGTTGAAAAAAGCAGCAAATCAAAATGATATTGAATCCCAAATGATTTTGGGAAGCATATATTATGATGGCGATGGAGTAAAAGAAAATAAAACTGAAGCCATAAAATGGTACCAAAAAGCAGCAGAAAATAATAATCCTCAAGCGCAGGCAATAGTTGGTGCTGCTTATATGGGAGGAATAGGAGTAAAACAAAATTTTGCCACTGCAAAAAAATGGTTTGGTAAGGCTTGTGATAGTAAAGAGCAAGAAGCTTGTGATATGTATAAACTATTAAATCAAGGAACAAAATAATGAAGAAAAAATTAACCTTAGCCGTTTTATTATTGGCAGTAATTGGTGGTGTAGTGTATTTTACCCTAAATTACCCAGAATATCGTGAGATTAAAGAGCTAGAACGATTAGTTAGTGCTCAGCAATATTATGGCGATCAGCAAGCTGGAAAAGCACTTGAAGATTTTTCTCCGGCACGTTTGCGAGTGTTGGCAGAAAGAGGCAATGCTGTGGCGCAATATCAGTTGGGGAATTATTATTTTATCAACGGTCAAAAAAATTTAGCGACAGAGTGGCTGCTAAAAGCCAGCAACCAAAATTATCCGTTGGCATATCGTAGTTTGGCAACCGTTTATAATGACAAAGGAAATAAAGAATCGTCAAAACATTATATGAAAATGGCTGCGGATGCGGGCGATAATTTTGCCAAAATGAGTCTTGCTATGGATGCCGTAAATAAGGATAAGGATTTTTTGACAGGTTATATGTTGGTGGAACAAGCTGCAAAGAATGGTTATCCAATGGCAGAAGCACAGTTAGGGCGTTGGTATTTTGATGGTAATGATAATATTAAACCTGATTGGGAAGAGGCGTTTTATTGGTTGGATAAAGCCTATAAAAGCGCTCTATTACATCATCAACCTGCGGTGTTTAGACAAGTAGAAAATAATCGATTTCGTCCAAATAGCGTTTATCGTGAATTAGCCATTCTTTATATTTTGGGAGTTGGCACGGTAAAAGATGAAAATAAAGCCGAGCAATTATTGCAAGAGCATAATAAAGAAACTAAAGATGAAATGACAGTGATTGGTACAAAGGCGAAGTTAATAAAATTAAAAGATAAGGCGCCGAATGATGATGTAAAAGCAAAATTTGAAATATTGCAATTAAAATTGGAAAATAGCCAAGATCCTGCAGTGTTTGTGGAATTAGGGAACGCGTTTCTTTATGAAGATGAGCAAAAAGCTAAATCTTATTATGGCATGGCTTGCGATCTGCGTAGTCAAGAAGGGTGTGATAAATACCGAGAACTCAATCAAAAAGAAGAGACTAATAAATAGTGAGTAAGTCACCAACAAAGCGCCTGAGATTCTTAATCTCCTCTTCGCTGTCAATTCTCCCTAAAATCGGCTAAAATAGGCCGATTTTATTTTTGGCTTTAACTTTATAAAAATATGAAAGATTCTATTATTGCAAAACTTGAAAGTTTAAAAGAACGTTATGAAGAATTAGAGGCATTGCTAGGCGATGCGTCGGTGATTTCGGATCAGGATAAATTCCGTGCGTATTCTAAAGAATATTCACAACTTGAAGATGTGGTGAAATGTTTTAATCGTTGGAATCAGCTTAACACTAACATTGCTGAAGCAGAATTGATGTTAGATGATCCTGAAATGAAAGAAATGGCAGAAATGGAAATTGAAGAATCCAAAGCCGAAATTGAAGAAGTCGAGCAACAACTTCAAATTCTTTTATTACCAAAAGATCCAAATGACGAATATAACTGCTATTTAGAAATTCGTGCGGGTACAGGTGGGGATGAAGCGGGTATCTTTGCCGGCGATTTATTCCGTATGTACAGCCGTTATGCTGAAAGTAAACGCTGGCGTGTTGAAATGCTTAGCGCAAATGAAAGTGAGCAGGGCGGTTATAAAGAAGTGATCGTTAAAGTAAGCGGTGATGGCGTGTACGGCCAGTTAAAATTTGAATCCGGTGGTCACCGTGTACAACGCGTACCAAAAACAGAAAGCCAAGGTCGTATTCATACTTCTGCTTGTACTGTTGCGGTGATGCCAGAATTACCAGAATCAGAAATGCCGGAAATCAATCCTGCAGATTTACGTATTGATACCTACCGTTCATCTGGTGCGGGTGGTCAGCACGTTAATACAACAGACTCTGCGGTACGTATTACCCACATTCCAACAGGTATTGTGGTGGAATGTCAGGATGAGCGTTCACAACATAAAAACAAAGCCAAAGCAATGTCTGTCTTGGCTTCACGTATTGTACAAGCGGAGCAAGAACGTCAAGCAGCAGAGCAAGCGGATACTCGCCGTAACTTATTAGGTTCAGGCGACCGTTCTGATAAAATTCGTACTTATAACTACCCACAAGGTCGTGTAACCGATCACCGTATCAACTTAACGCTCTATCGCTTAGATGAAGTGATGAACGGCAAAATTGATGAACTTATTCAGCCGATTATTACTGAATATCAAGCGGATCAATTAGCGGCGTTATCTGAGAATAATTAATGACCTATCAACAATGGCTTGCCGATGCTGCGCAAGCCTTAAATCAGGTAAATTCGACAGAGAATGGCAAAGTTGATGCGTTAGTGCTATTGCAACACGCAACGGGCAAATCAAGAACGCAAATTTTAGCTTTCGATGAAACGGAAATTGATGAAAAAGTGCGGTTAAAATTGACCGCACTTTTAGATCGTCGTTTAAAAGGCGAACCTATCGCTTATATCCTCGGTGAAAAGGAATTCTGGTCCTTGCCTTTAAATGTATCTGAAGGAACATTAATTCCTCGCCCCGATACCGAAATTCTCGTAGAAAAAGCATTGCAAATTGCGTTAGAAAAACTGGAAGAGAATCCACCGCACTTTCGTATTCTCGATCTAGGTACCGGCACTGGCGCCATTGCGTTGGCGTTGGCTTCTGAGCTTTCTCCTATTTGTCAAAAAAAGCATATTCAATTAGATGTCATCGGTGTTGATTTAATGCCTGAAGTCGTCAAATTAGCGCAATCCAATGCTGAAAAAAATCAGCTCAAGGTGCAATTTTTGCAGAGTCGTTGGTTTGAAAATGTTGAAGGGCAGTTTGATATTATCGTCAGTAATCCGCCTTATATTGATGAAACTGATGAACATCTTTTCCAAGGTGATGTGCGTTTCGAGCCTCGTTCGGCATTGGTGGCGGGTGAAAACGGTTTAGCTGATTTACGTCATCTTATTGAGTATGCGCCAGTACATTTAAAAGATAATAGCTATTTATTGTTAGAGCACGGCTGGAAACAGGGCGAAGAAGTGCGGTCAATTTTCTGGCAAAATCATTGGCAAGGGGTTGCAACCATACGGGATTATGGCGACAATGAGCGCGTAACATTGGGATATTGGAAGCGGTAATGAAATACGATCAAAAAGCCTTATATGCTGAACTGACTCATTTTTATTTGAGCATTAGTGAGAAAGAGCAACTTGATGAGCCTCGTATAAGAGGGCTTGTGGGTAGCTTAGTGCGTAGAGCTCGCCAAGCTATTCCAGAAGAATGGGATGATAAAGCTAAAATTCATCAATTATTACAGCTATTTTACGGTGATTGGGGATTTCATTGCGATGCGGATAATTATTTCTATGCCCGCAATTTGTACCTTCCGTATGTTTTAGAAGAGCGTGAAGGCATGCCGGTGAGTCTTGGCGCCTTAATCCTTTATTTGGCTGCAAGTTTAAAATTGCCGATTTATCCCGTAAATTTCCCGACTCAACTGATTTTACGTGCAGAAGTCGATGGAGAAGTGGCGTTCATTGATCCTTGGAGCGGAAAATATATTTCAGTGGATGAATTGAAAAAACTCTATGAAGGCGCCTTTGGTTTTGGCGCTCAAATTCAACCTGAGGATTTAGCCCGAGCAGATATTCCGATGCTGACCGCACGTTTCCGTCAGCTCGCCAAGAATGCCTTAATTCGTGAAGAGCAAAACGATTTGGCTTTTAATTATATCCAATTCTTGTTAGCGGGAAGAAAAGATCCTTATGATATTCGCGATCGTGGCTTAGTGTTGGCGCAAATGGGCGCTTATCCTTCAGCCATTGAGGATTTAGAATATTTTGTGGATCAATGTCCGAATGATCCCACTTCTTCTCTGTTAAAAACTCAACTTTTAGAACTGAAAGGCGAAGCATTGAAAGATGCCAATGCCATCCATTAAAAAGGAAATATTATGCAAAATAAAATTGTAAAAATTGGCAATATTGATGTCGCAAATGACAAGCCATTTGTGCTTTTCGGCGGAATGAACGTGCTTGAAAGTCGCGATATGGCAATGCAAGTTTGCGAAGCTTATGTAAAAGTGACTGAAAAGTTGGGCGTTCCTTATGTTTTTAAGGCATCTTTCGATAAAGCTAACCGTTCTTCAATTCATTCTTACCGTGGTCCAGGCATGGAAGAAGGTTTAAAAATTTTCCAAGAGTTAAAAGAAACCTTTGGTGTGAAAGTGATTACCGATGTGCACGAAATTTATCAATGCCAGCCTGTTGCTGATGTGGTGGATGTGATTCAGTTACCGGCATTCTTAGCTCGTCAAACAGATTTAGTCGAAGCCATGGCAAAAACCGGTGCGGTAATTAATGTGAAAAAACCACAATTTTTAAGCCCTGGTCAAATGGGTAATATTGTCGATAAGTTTGAAGAATGTGGTAACGATAAAATTATCCTTTGTGATCGCGGTTCAAACTTTGGCTACGATAATTTAGTAGTGGATATGTTAGGTTTCGGCGTAATGAAAAAAGTGTCGAAAGGCAGTCCAGTTATTTTTGACGTGACGCATTCATTACAATGCCGTGATCCGTTTGGTGCCGCTTCAGGTGGACGTCGTGAACAAGTGACCGAATTAGCGCGTTCTGGCTTAGCAATTGGCATTGCAGGTTTATTCTTAGAAGCTCACCCAAATCCAAATCAAGCAAAATGTGATGGTCCTTCTGCATTGCCACTTTCGGCTTTAGAAGGTTTTGTCTCACAGATGAAAGCCATTGATGATTTAGTGAAGTCTTTCCCTGAATTAGATACGTCTATCTAATGGAGAAGTGCGGTTGAAAACAGCGTTGTTTTTGACCGCACTTTTGTTCTGTAAAAGGAGATGACAATGAATATCGTATTTTTAGACAGCACGGCAATTCCAAAACATATTCCTATTCCTCGACCAAGGTTTCCGCATAACTGGGTAGAGTATGAATATACTTCCGCAGAGCAAACCATTGAGCGAGCAAAAGACGCAGATATTATTATCACCAGTAAAGTGATTTTAAGCCGTGAGGTGTTGCAACAATTACCTAAATTAAAACTCATTGCTATCACCGCAACAGGCACTAATAACGTGGATTTAGAGGCCGCAAAAGAATTCGGTGTGGCGGTTAAAAATGTGACGGGCTATTCTGCTACGACGGTACCTGAGCATGTATTGGGGATGATTTTTGCCTTAAAGCACAGTTTAGCTGGATGGCAACGCGATCAACTCACCGGCAAATGGACAGAGAGCAAACAGTTCTGCTATTTTGATTATCCCATTACAAATGTGAAAGGTTCAACATTAGGCGTGTTTGGAAAAGGCTGTTTAGGTAAAGAAGTAGGGCGTTTAGCAGAACTTTTAGGCATGAAAGTGCTTTATGCTGAACATCGAAATGCCACAATGTGCCGTGAAGGTTACACCCCTTTTGAAGAGGTGCTAAAACAGGCCGATATTCTGACATTGCATTGTGCATTGACTGAAACAACTAAAAATTTAATCAATCAAGAAACCTTGTCACTTTGTAAGCAAGGTGCGTATTTAATTAATACTGGTCGAGGTCCATTGATTGACGAGCAAGCAGTTTGTGACGCATTAAAGTCAGGAAAATTAGGTGGTGCCGCATTAGATGTGTTAGTGAAAGAACCACCAGAGAAAAACAATCCACTGATTGAATTAGCGAAAACGATGCCGAATTTAATTATCACACCTCATATTGCTTGGGCGAGTGATAGCGCGGTAACCACGCTAACGAAAAAAGTGACGCAAAATATTGAAGATTTCGTTCAACAATTAAATCAAAAATAATGAATTTACCTATTTCTTTATATGTCGCCCTGCGATATTGGCGTGCAAAAAGCGCCGATCGTTTTGGGCGACTTGTTGCTAATTTGGCAAGCTTTGGCATCGTACTAGGTGTGATGGCATTGATTATTGTGCTTTCTGTCATGAACGGATTAGAAGGCTATCAAAAACAACAGGTGCTTTCGACAATTCCACATGCGATTGTGAGCCAAGATACGCCTATTTCGGTAGAAAAACCGCTTGAAAATACACCGCACTTTGTGCAAAAAGCCGTGCCAATTAATACGACAAATGTTGTGTTTCAAACAGCAAAAGGCGTGAGTGCCGGACAAGTAATTGGCATTCAGTCTTTTTCAGATGATCCTTTACTGGAGGGTTTCGATCTTAGCCAATTTAATCAACTTTTACCGCAAGGTGAGTTCAAGCTAATTATTGGCGATAATCTGGCGCAAAAATTAGGTTTAGCAGTGGGCGATAAAGTTCGCTTAATGATTACTGAAAATAGCCAATATACGCCATTTGGTCGTGTGCCAATGCAGCGTTTATTTACTGTGAGTGAAATTTACTATGATTATGGCGAAGCATCAGGTTATGAAGTTTTTGCTAATTTAGCGGATATTGGCCGCCTAATGCGTATTCAGCCAGGTGAGGCACAAGGCTATCGTTTATTCCTAGATGATCCTTTCCAAATCACAGAATTGCCAAGTTATTTTAAAGAGAGTCATATCAGCGATTGGCGTGTCCAAAAAGGGGAGTTTTTCCAAGCAGTTCGTATGGAAAAAAATATGATGGGCTTGTTGATTAGCCTAATTATTGTTGTTGCGATTTCCAATATTGTGACCTCATTAAGTTTAATGGTGGTGGATAAACAAGGGGAAATTGCCATTTTGCAAACGCAAGGTGTCACTAAATCACAAGTACGTTCGATCTTTATTTATCAAGGTTTATTGGTTGGGCTAGTGGGCACGTTGATTGGTGCTGTACTGGGCGTATTAATCACCTTAAACCTTGGGGCAATTTTAAGTGCGGTCAATCCGAACGGTGTTTTCTTGCCGACAGAATTGTCCTTTATTCAAATGATGTTTGTCATTGGATTTTCCTTGTTGCTTTCTTTACTTTCTACACTTTACCCCGCTTATCGTGCGGCAAAAGTAGAACCTGCCGCCGCCTTGAGATACGAATAAGTTTTAATGGTAAATAAATGATGGATGAACAATCACTTTTAGCGCTTGATACACAACATATTTGGCATCCTTATTCTTCAGTTTCTTCTGATATGCCGCTTTATGCGGTAGAACGTGCAGATGGCGTGATGATAACCTTAAAAGATGGTCGTCGTTTGATTGATGGCATGTCTTCTTGGTGGGCGGCGTTACATGGTTATAATCACCCTCGTTTAAATGCGGCTGCACAGAATCAGTTGGCAAAAATGAGCCATATTATGTTTGGAGGATTTACCCACGAACCTGCGGTGGAATTAGCTCAATTATTGGTAAAAATTTTGCCAAATGGATTAGATAAGATCTTTTTTGCTGATAGTGGTTCTGTTGCAGTAGAAGTGGCGATGAAAATGGCTATTCAATATCAGCACGCTAAAGGGGAAGTACAACGGCAAAAATTCGCTACCATCCGTTCTGGTTATCATGGTGATACTTGGAATGCGATGTCAGTGTGTGATCCAACCACAGGGATGCATCATTTATTTCATCATAGTCTGCCCATACAATATTTTCTTCCTCAACCCAATATTCCATTTAATGAATCTTGGAATGATAGTGCGATTGAACCTTTAGCTGATTTACTTAAGAAAAAAGGTAGCGAAATTGCCGCACTTATTTTAGAGCCTGTGGTGCAAGGCGCGGGCGGTATGTATTTTTATTCGCCAACTTATTTAGTGAAAGCACAAGCGCTTTGTAAACAATATGGTGTATTGCTAATTTTTGATGAAATTGCCACGGGTTTTGGCCGTACAGGGAAATTATTTGCTGCCGAGCATGCTGGAATTTCGCCAGATATTATGTGTATCGGTAAAGCCTTAACAGGTGGTTATTTAACTTTATCGGCAACCATTACGACCACTGAAATTGCGCAAACTATTTGTGGCGGTGAGGCTAAATGCTTTATGCACGGACCCACTTTTATGGCAAACCCGTTGGCCTGTGCAATTGCGGCAGAATCTATCCGTTTATTATTGGAAAGCCCTTGGCAGCAAAATATTCAGCGAATTGAGTCTTCCTTAAAACAACAACTTTTGCCTTTAGCTAAAAAAGATTATGTCAAAGAAGTTCGCGTATTAGGGGCGATTGGGGTGGTTGAAATGAAAAGTGCGGTAAATATGAAAACTTTAGTCCCACGTTTTGTGGAACAAGGTGTTTGGATTCGACCTTTCGGAAAATTGGTTTATGTGATGCCTCCATTTGTGATTAAAGATGATGAACTTCAGAAATTAACGGAAGGCATGATTCTGGCTTTAACTCAGGAATATGAACATTAGGATAAAAAATGGATGCTTTCAAACAGCAACTGGAACAGCTTAGCGCACAAAATCAATATCGTTCAATTCCAGATTTAGTTCATCAAGGACGATATATTATGCGAGAAAATTGCAAAATGTTGAATATGTCATCGAATGATTATTTAGGTTTGGCATCGAATGAAAACTTGCGCCAGTCTTTTTTACAGCAATATGGCGATAATTTTCCTTCTTTTACCAGTTCTTCGTCTCGTTTATTAACGGGAAATTTTCCTGTTTATACCGATCTTGAGCAGCTTATTGCTCAACGTTTCCAACGAGAAAGCGTTTTATTATTTAACAGTGGCTATCACGCCAATCTTGGTATTTTACCGGCGTTGACGACAACAAAAAGTTTAATTTTGGCAGATAAATTAGTGCATGCCAGTATGATTGATGGTATTCGTTTAAGCCAATGTGAGTTCTTTCGTTATCGTCATAATGATTATGAACATCTAAAGAATCTGCTCGAAAAAAATGCCGGAAAATTTGACCGCACTTTTATTGTAACGGAATCGGTTTTTAGTATGGATGGCGATGTAGTTGATTTGAACTATCTTGTTCAATTAAAAAAACAGTTTCCAAATACTTATCTTTATGTGGATGAAGCCCATGCAATAGGTGTTTACGGTAAAAACGGATTAGGTATTGCCGAACGAGCTAATGTGATAGCTGATATAGATTTATTGGTTGGCACTTTTGGTAAAGCCTTAGCTTCAATGGGCGCTTATGTCGTCTGTGATCAAATATTAAAAGAATGTTTGATTAATCAAATGCGTCCATTGATTTTTTCAACCGCACTTCCGCCGTTTAACGTGGCTTGGACTCATTTTATTTTTGAACGATTACCACAACTTTCAAAAGAAAGAACGCATCTTGAGCAGTTAAGTGCATTTTTACGCCAAGAAGTGGAGCATAGAACGCAAATAATGCCAAGCCAAACTTGCATCGTTCCCTATATTTTAGGTGAGAACGAAGCAACCCTCGCTAAGGCGAAAGCTCTGCAAGAGCAAGGTTATTATTGCTTGCCGATTAGACCACCGACAGTACCAAAAGGTACATCCAGAATACGATTATCTTTGACGGCAGATATGACAATGGATGAAGTAAAACAGTTTGTGGCATGCTTATAAGGAAATAATGTGAAAACGAAATTTTATGATCATCAAGGTGAGCATTTAATAGTTTATTTTGCTGGTTGGGGGACACCTCTTGATGCTGTGGCTCATTTGATTTTGCCAACAAATCACAATTTATTAATTTGCTACGATTATCAAGATTTGACGTTAGATTTTGATTTTTCTGCTTATCAGCAAATTCGTGTAGTTGCATGGTCAATGGGGGTTTGGGTGGCAGAGCGAGTATTACAAGGAATTACCTTACAATCTGCAACAGCAGTGAATGGTACAGGTTTACCTTGTGATGATAGCTTCGGTATTCCTTACGCTATTTTTAAAGGTACGCTAGAGAATCTCGAAGAAAATACTCGTTCAAAGTTTGAACGTAGAATCTGTGGTGATAAAGTATCTTTTGAACGTTATCAACAATTTTCTGCACGACCATTTAACGAAATTCATCAAGAACTCACCGCACTTTTTGCGATGATTCAGCAAGATAAACGCACAGATCTTATTCACTGGACAAATACATGGATTAGTTCTCGCGATAAAATTTTTATACCAGCTAATCAGCACCAATATTGGGCATCGCGTTGTGCGGTTCAGGAAATAGAAGGTGAGCATTATGTGTTTTCAAGATTTACCCACTGGTCGGCATTATGGAATCATTAACTTCCGTAGATAAATCGCGCATTAAACACGCCTTCCAAAAAGCCTTAAATAGCTATGATGAACATGCATTAATTCAACAAAAAATGAATATTAAGTTAATGATGCATTTGCAAGACTATTTACCAAATGGGTCACTAGATAGCGTTTTGGAACTCGGTTGCGGTTCTGGTATGTTGAGTACGTTGTTGCAAAAACAGATTTCAGCCAATTATTGGTTATTTAATGATTTGTGCGATGTGCATTCTCTACTCGCTGAAAAACTAATTCAACCCTTTGATTTTTATTGTAGTGATGCAGAGAACTTTCCTTTTCAACGACGATTTGACTTGATTGCAAGTGCATCAGCTGTACAGTGGTTCCATCATCCTGACAATTTTATTTCCCATTGTAAAACAGGATTGAAACCTAATGGTTTATTGGCGATGACGAGCTTTGGTGAAGATAATTTAAAAGAGATTCGCCAAATGACGAATGTGGGGTTAAGTTATCCGAATTTATCTCAATGGCAAAATTGGTTAGCCAATGATTTTGAGCTTTTATGGTGTGACGATTTTAATGTAATACTAGACTTTGATACGCCATTGGATGTACTCAAACATCTGAAATATACAGGTGTAACAGCGACTAACCAGAAAAATTGGACAAGAAAAAATCTCAACAAATTTGTTGATGATTACTTACAGGCTTTTAGTTTGCCATCGGGTAAAGTGGGCTTAACTTATCATCCATTGTTTTTTATCGCACGTTATTCTCATGCTGGAAATTAGTAAGGCGTATTTATGGGCAAGGTTATTTTTGTATCGGGCATTGATACCGATGTAGGTAAAACGGTTGCAACAGGCATTTATGCTAAAAAGTTGATGGAACAAGGCTTTTCCGTTATTACACAAAAAATGATTCAAACAGGCTGTAAAAATATCGCTGATGATTTGCTTGTACATCGAAAGATTCAAGGGATTGATTTGACAGCAGAAGATTTACAAGGCGACACCTGTCCTTATCTTTTTGAATACCCTTGTTCTCCTCATTTAGCTGCAAAGCTCGAGGGGCGAGAAATTAATGAAAAAATTATTGAAAAATCCACCGCACTTCTGGCAGAGAAATATGATTATGTGCTGCTGGAGGGGGCTGGTGGATTAATGGTGCCTTATTGTGACGAGGCGACGACGTTACATTATATCCAGTCAAACAATTACCCGTTGATTTTAGTGACATCGGGAAAATTAGGTAGTATTAACCACACATTATTAAGTTTAGAGGCCTGTCGTTCTCATGGTGTGCCAGTGCTAAGCGTAATGTATAACGGTTATCCAGAATACGATTCTATCATTAGTCAAGAGACGCAAGGTTATTTAAAGGGTTATCTTAAAAAATATTTTCCTGAGACGGGATTTGAATGCTTTGAGCGTATTGAAATTTAAGCTCAGGAAAAAGTGTGATAGACTCGCGCAAGTTTTTAATGAGATGATTTGCTGCTAAAGTGCGGTTAAAAAGAGTAAAAAATGAATAACTATTTATTAAAATGCGAAAACATCAATAAATTTTATCAAGAAGGTGAAAATCAAACGCAAGTGTTAAAAGGTGTTTCTTTTTCTATGGAACCCGCAGAGTTGGTTGCGATTGTAGGAAGCTCAGGTTCAGGGAAAAGTACTTTATTGCATACTTTAGGGGGACTTGATCAGCCAAGTAGCGGGGAAGTGTTTATTAATGGACAATCCTTACAAAAAACATCGGCTAATGAATTATCTGCTTTGCGTAATCGTTATTTAGGATTTGTGTATCAATTCCATCATTTAATGGCGGATTTTACCGCACTTGAAAATGTGATGATGCCGATGTTGATTGGTCATCAAAATAAAACAGAAGCGAAAGATCGTGCCGAAAAAATGCTAAGTGCGGTGGGATTAAGTCATCGCATTACTCACCGTCCATCAGCACTTTCGGGTGGTGAACGTCAACGTGTCGCGATTGCCCGTGCTTTAGTGAATAATCCATCGTTAGTTTTAGCGGATGAGCCCACAGGGAATCTCGATCACAAGACTACAGAAAGCATTTTTGAACTCATTCAACAACTTAACCAAGAGCAAAATATCGCTTTTTTATTAGTCACTCACGACATGGGGCTTGCTGAAAAATTATCACGTCGTTTAGTCATGCAAGATGGTATTTTGAAGGAAGGTGTATAATGAATACGCCATTTTTTATTAGCTGGCGTTATCAACGTGGTAAGCAGAAAAATCCTTTAGTTGCGTTAATTTCAAAATTCTCTGCAATTGGTATCGCCCTTGGTGTAGCAGTGTTGATTGTGGGGTTAAGTGCCATGAATGGGTTTGAGCGTGAATTAAACTCGCGCATTTTGGCTGTCGTGCCGCATGTAGAAATTACAGTAAATCCACAGGGTAATGACCCCACATTAAATCATTGGCAGAAGTTAGCCGAACGTCTAAAAACGAACAAAAAAATTACCGCACTTTCACCTTTTGTGAGTTTTACTGCCTTAGTTGAAAATGGCAATAAACTTAAAGTTGTACAAGTGAAAGGGGTCGATAAACAAGCTGAAGATCAAGTGAGTTCTCTTAGTAAGTTTGTGGAAGGCGATGGCTGGCAAAAATTCGCAGAAGAAGGCGGATTGGTGCTGGGCTCTGGTATTGCCAAAGCGTTAGATGTTAAAGCAGGCGATTGGGTGTCGTTATTAATCTCTCAACCGAATGGCGAAGATCAAATGGCGCAACCTAATCGTGAGCGTGTTCAAGTGACCGCTATTTTACGTTTAGATGGTCAGTTAGACCATAGCTATGCCTTACTGGCATTACCTCAAGCGCAAGAATTAATGGGGTATCGCGAAGATCAAATTACGGGTGTCGAATTGAAAGTTGATGATCCATTCAAAGTACAAGAAATGGATTATTCGATGCTAAATGATTATCCACAACTGCTTTACATTCAAAACTGGGTGGCAAAATTTGGTTATATGTATCGTGATATTCAGCTTATCCGTACTGTGATGTATATCGCGATGGTGCTTGTAATTGGGGTGGCGTGTTTTAATATCGTTTCTACCTTAATTATGGCAGTAAAAGATAAGCAAGGTGATATTGCGATTATGCGAACCTTGGGAGCAAATAATGGCTTTATTAAACAGATCTTTATTTGGTATGGTTTGCTTGCAGGGATGAAAGGGTGTTTGATTGGTATTGTGTTAGGTGTTGTACTTGCTCTTAATCTCACTCCGATTATTCAAGGCATCGAGACATTACTCGGTAAAAAACTGTTATCAGATGGCATCTATTTCGTTGATTTCTTACCAAGCGAATTACATTGGTTCGATGTTGTATTAGTTCTTGTGGCGGCATTGGTATTGAGTTTACTTGCCAGTCTTTATCCAGCCAGTCGAGCCGCGAAGTTACAACCGGCTCAAGTATTGAGTAATCATTAATAAACAATCAGGGATTAAGCATTTAATCCCTGATTTTTTTATTGTTCAACCGTTAATCATTACTGGTTTTCTTTATCTGTTTTTAATAAGCCAGATGAACCTTCGGAATAATCGCGTGGTGGCTCTTCAGATTTGCTTTCTGATGAGGCAGTCACTAATTGCTGGGTAAATAAACCTTTGTCGGCTGGTTTACTGCCAAGTAAGGCTTCGGATGAAGCAGCATAGTGACGGTACAGTTTTTGATAATCACCAATTAAGGTTTTAAATAATTCAGCACTTTCTGCGAAATGTTTTTCAAGTTGTGCTTGTTTATCGCTTAATTGTGTTTTTACTTCTTTTAGTTCAGCTTCGGTTTGAACTTGTTTTTTAACAGAACCTTTTGTTAAACGTAATAACACATAGCCTAAGATTACGCCAACAACAAGCCCAATCACTGCAGCTTGCCACATTTCTGGTGTCCATGATTGCATACATTACTCCTTCTTTTGAATTCAGTGTTTAGTTTAAAGGAAAAACAAAAAACTTTCTTTGCGGTTGGTCACATTTTGAAAAAACTTGTTTATACAACCGCAATAATAACGATCTCAACTTTCCAATCAGGATCTGCAAGTTTTGCTTCCACCGTAGCTCTACTTGGTGGATTTTGGCTATCGACCCATTCATCCCATGCTTGGTTGAGTTGAGCATAATCTGCCATATCAGCAAGGAATATTTGCGTGGTAAGAATTTTGCCTTTTTCAGAACCAATTTCAGCCAATAATTTATCAATCAGTGAAAGAACTTCTTTGGTTTGTTCGTAAGCATTTTGCTTAATGGTTTTTTCCGGTACTTGGCCGGCAAAATAGGCAGTATTGTTATGAATGACTACTTCAGAAAAGCGTTTGCTTGGTTGAATGCGTTGAATCGACATAATGGCTCCTTTTTGATGAAGATAATTCCATTCTAAAGGCGGTTTTAGACTTTGTAAATCAAGAAATTGTGGGATAAAATAACTGAGAATTTTTATCAACTAAAGAGAACTATGAAACTCCTGATTTCGAATCAATATGGCGCCATTGTGATGGCATTATTGCCTTTTGTTTACGGTATGTTATTAGCCTCACCTGTTTGGGCGCATTTCTTTTTGCTGTTAGCTTGGTTCACCATGTATTTGCTGAGTTACCCAATGCTTAGTCTCTTTAAAGGCAAAAATATGGCAGAATATAAAAAGTGGACCATCATCTATGGTGTTGCGGCTTTTTTATTTGCGCTTCCAGCCATTTTTTATAACTGGCAAATTCTTTTCTTTATTGCGGCTATGTTTCCTTTTGTGTTGGTGAGTATCTATTACACCAAGAAAAAAGATGAACGCAATCTTCTAAATGATTTAGCGGGTATTGCAATTTTTGCCCTTGCAGGTATGGGATCCTATTATTTTTCTGACCGCACTTTTGACGAAAAAATCTGGTGGGTAGCATTGTATCCAAGCTTATTTTTTATTGGCACCACGCTTTACGTCAAATCAATGATGCGTGAACGTAAAAATCCGCTTTATCTCAAAGCCTCTATTATTTTCCACGTGCTTTGTGTACTCGGTTGCTTGTTTACCCAACAATATGTCTTGTCACTTGCTTTTGTGCCAGCGTTAATTCGTGCTATTTATTTACCCACCAAGAAACTTTCGGTTAAGCAAGTCGGTCTAATAGAATTCGGAACATCCGCCATTTTTTTGATTATTTTATTGATAGCGACGTTATAAGATGAAGAATTTAGCCAAACTTTTAGTCCTTGCCACCTTCACGTTAAGCAGTTCAGCATTTGCCATGAAAACTATTGATTTGGTCGATAAAGCGCAAATGACGGATCAGCAAAAAATGGATCTAGCACAAAAACTGGCAGAGAAACAAGATTGGAAAGCCGTTTTTGAAATTATGTATCCTTTAGCTTTGGAAGGTAATTTACAAGCACAAAGCAATTTAGGGATGCTTTATAATTTAGGCCGTGGAGTGGATGAAAATAAAGAGTTGGCTTATTGGTGGTTTAGCGAAGCTGCTGAACGAGGCAGCATTAAGGCTATCAATAATTTGGCAGTCATGTATTTCAACGGCAACAACTATGTGAAACAAAATACCGCTCAAGCGATTAAATTATTTGAAGCCAGTGCAACAAAAGATCCCGATGCTATGCTTACATTAGGGGAAATTTATACCAATCAGAAAGAATTTACCAAAGCCTTTGAATGGTTTCAAAAAGCCGCGAATGCGGGTAGTAATGAGGGGCGATTCCGTTTAGCTCGTTTGTACGAGGAAGGGATAGGGACACAAGTCAATATTGGCTTGGCCAAATTACTTTATTTGGAAATTATGAATACGGCGAAAAAGGATGAAATCAAAGAAATCGCCAGACAGCGATTACAACGTTTAAGCTTGTATTAAGAAAAAGTGCGGTTGATTTTAACCGCACTTTTTTATTTCACTTCCGCCCCTTTCAACCAGCGTCTGACCCAACTGCGGTTTGGCATTAAGTTATGAATCAGATCTTCACTCATCGGTAAGGGTTCACCATAAATTAAGGAAGCCAGTGTTTCACCCAAAAATGGCGCAGAAGTTAATCCTCTAGAGCCTAATGCGCCGATTAAGTAGAGATTAGGGTAGTTTTCAGCTTGTTCTATTGGCTGTTTACGGCGGCGTAAATTAAACAAATTCTGATATTGTGTTTGCTGAGCAGAAAAATGAGGAACAGCGCCCATCATTGGCGTAAGATCACGCACCGAACAACGCACACCGATTCGAGCAAGATTGCCCGATGTATCCACTTCTTTTGTCCACTCTTCAGGAATATTTTGCTGAATTTTTTGTTGGTTTTCTTGTTGTTCGGTTAGGCTAAATTCACGAGTCGCATTATCACGAACATGACTGGCACCAATACAATGACTGGTTTTCGCTTGATCGACTGGTGTCAGGTAGCCGTCATAGCACAACACGGTTTTGAGTTTAAGTAACTTTTCCGATGTTGGAATTTGGCTCACTTGTCCTCGAACAGGATAGAGGGGGAGTTTTTGTGTTTGCTCAAAATCAGTGAGTTTATGTCCGTTTGCTAAAACAACCACTTCATAGCAGAAAGTTTTATTTTCAGCTGTAGTGATTTGCCAACCATTTTCTGTTTGCGAAAGTGCGGTTACTTTTTGTGATGTTTTAATCTGGACACCTTGTTTTTCTAAAAAGGCAAAAGCATGCTGAACTAACTGACGTGGTGCAAGCCAAGCGCCTTGAGGGATAAAAGCGCCACCAAAAGGTAACGGTAAGCCCACTTTTTCACTTAATTCAGATTGGCTTAATGACTGATATAAATCAGAAGGCAAATTCAGCTCAGCGATTTTATTTAATTTACTTTCAGCTTTCTCATTGTAAGCACAAAGTGCGACACCACAGAACTCATGTTCAAATTCAATTTGTTGTTGAATTGCCCATTGTAGAAATTGATGGCCATAGGCAAAAGCATGAATATAAAAACGAATATTACGCTCGTTATCATCACTCAGTTGCGGATAAAAAGCGCCTTGTTTATTGCCAGATGCATTGAGGGCAGTTTGCTCATCTTCACAATAAATCGTGATGTTGGCACCACGTTTAAGCATGGAGATAGCCGTGCAAAGAGAAGCAATCCCTCCACCAATAATGGCAATATCTTGCTTGTTTAGAGTGGCTGGCTGACTATGAAACCAGGGCGTATAAAGTGCGGTTGGTTTTTCCTGCGTTTTTTGACCAGAAAGACATTCCCGTTTTTTACCAAAGCCTTTGCGTTTCTTAATATTAAAGCCTGCATTTTCTAAGCCTTTTCTCACCGCACTTGCCGCAGTAAAGGTCGCAAAGGTGCCTTGTGGCTTGGTAAAACGAAACATTTGCTGATAAAGCTGCTCATTCCACATGTCGGGGTTTTTACTCGGTGCAAAACCATCTAAAAACCAGGCATCAATTTTACCGTTCATATAATCGCCAAGTTGTGGCAGATTTTCAGCCACATCACCAAACCAAAGATCTAATGAAGTTTCATCAAAATGAAAACGATAGCAACCTTGAATGGGATTAAGCCAATGCTGTTGTAAATGCTGAGCAAGATGAGAAAATTGCGGATAAGCTAAATGGGCTTGTTGTAATGCATCAAGTAGCAAAGGGTATTTTTCAAAAGAGATAAAATAAAGGCGTTTTAAAGGCGAATCAGGATGTTTTTGACGAAATTCACGGAATAGCGTAGTCACCGCAAAGAAATTTAATCCTGTGCCAAAACCCGTTTCAGCAATAACAAAGTGGGCTTCTTGATAATTAACCCAACGTTCCCACAACTGATTACCTTCTAAAAACACATAGTGGGTTTCCGCTAAACCATCTTGATTAGAAAAATACACATCATCGAATTTATCTGAAACAGGCGTATTTTCTTGGTTAAAATGAATTTTTGCGTGCTGAATGGTGAACATGTGTTAGCCCTTTTTTGCCTTATCAAATTCTTTTATAATAGCACGGAAATTTTGAGACGGTTAAAACTTAACTGGTCGAACAAATGAATTATTGCTTGCAATATTTTCATTTCATAGTAAATTGCGTTCAGCTAACAACTGTAAGTTGAATTAAATTTCCCCTAACTCATAAGGAATAAAGAATGAAAAGA